>JAABUM010000430.1_pt1 | contig 75270 bp, 68 predicted proteins | sample 5559161 | NCBI WGS metagenome assembly JAABUM01 (sample SAMN10711868, study PRJNA513369) | rock metagenome | isolation source: Antarctica rocks | place: Antarctica: Victoria Land, Siegfried Peak nord
CCCGCAGCGGGCGCTGGCCCTGCTGCGCGCCACCCAGCGCCAGAACCACAACGCCTACCGTTCCCATCGCAAACGCGTCCTCCGTCGTCTCCTCGATTCATCCTGACCACCTAACGTTGTAGTATTAGAACGGCGTCAAAAACTAATCGGAGTTAAGCACAGCGAGGAGCGACGCGCCAAAAATAGCGCGTCTCACTTAGGGCAGATAGTATCACCCGATCAGCGCGCTAAGATCAGTGCAAGCTTGAAAGGACGCCCATCGCCCAATAAGGGAAAAATCCTCTCTGCAGAACAGCGTGCCAAGATTAGCGCTTCACTTCGCGCTCACAATGCACGTAAGCGGGAACAGGCGTGAGTATTTGTCAGAAAAGCCGCGTACGCGGCACCGCTAATTCTGCTGGCGCAGAACCGGCAGGCCGACCGCGATAGGTCCGAGGTGGAGATGGGCGCCGCGGAAGGCGGCCGACGGGATGGCGACGCGCCGGGGAGGCGTATCTCTCCCGTGGCAAGGGCGGTTTGGGCTGCTCGCGGCGATTTGGGGCTCTAGCTTCCTCTTCATCAAGGTCGGCCACACGGCGCTCGCTCCCTTGCAAGTTACTCTCGGGCGCATGATCTGCGGCGCCCTCACGCTGCTTGTCATTCTGGCAGCCCGGCGCGAGGGACTGCCGCGCTCGCCACGCGCCTGGGGCCACCTCGCCGTCGCCGCGTTTCTGCTCAACGCCCTCCCCTTTTCCTTGTTCGCCTATGGCGAGCTACACACGACCTCGGTGCTCGCCGGTATCTGGAACGCGACGACGCCGCTGTTCACTTTCCCCCTGGCCCTGCTGATGCTGCGCGAGGAGCGCCTCAGCGCCGCCCGCACGACGGGCCTCGCGGTCGGCTTCATCGGGGTGCTCGTCGTGCTCGGCGTATGGCAGGGTTTCGGCGGCCAGGCCCTCCTCGGCAACCTGGCCTGCCTCGGGGCCGCCGTCAGCTACGGCGTCGGATTCCCGTACACACGGAAATACCTCGCCGGACGACCCGAGTCAACCGTCGCCCTGGCGGGGGGCAACTGCTGTGCGGCGCGGTCGAACTTGCCCTCGTTACACCCCTCTTCGCCGGCATCCCCACGACCGCGCCACCCCTGCCCGCCATCGCCAGCGTCGTAGCGCTCGGAGTGCTCGGCACAGGGATCGCCTACATCCTCAACTACGGGCTGATCCGCGACGCGGGGGCCACCATCGCCTCCACGGTCACCTACGCCATCCCGCTCTTCGCGACGATGGAGGGCGTCATCGTGCTCGGGGAAAAGCTGACGTGGTACGAACCCGTCGGCGCCGTCATCGTCATCCTGGGCGTCGCCGTATCCCAAGGACGCTTGCGCCTGACCCTACGGCGTGCCAACTAGCCAACTAGGGGAATCGCGCCGGTCGATGATAGGGAAGATAAGCGATTGACGCCTGCCGCCTAATACAGCGAGTCCCGCGTGCGCCATTTGTATATGCGATAGTAGGCCGGTTCGAGCGCTTCCCAGGCCGCGCCGCGCGGATCAAGCGTCTTGTCGAGGCAGCCAACCCACTCGACCGGCCGCGCGCCGAAGCCCGCCTTGAAAATGTAGAGGTTCCACATGGGGTCCTCCGCGCCCAGCGCCTCCAGGCTCTCTAGGTTGGGGATAGCGACGAGGTCGTAGTAGGTCTTGCCGTGTTCGTGCGCCCACTGCATGACGTGGTACTGCAGTGCGTGCGCGGGCATCACGTTGCGTCCCTCCGTCTCCGAGGCGCCCACCCGATACTCCACTTTATGGCCAAAGGTTTGGGCCAACAGCCCGGCCAGCGGCCTGCCTTCGTAGCAGGCGAAGAACAGATGGGCGTGCCCGGCGTCGATCATGGTGTCCCAGGCGTCCATGAAGTAGCTTTTGGGACGCAGCATGAAGCCGTCGCGTTGCGCGGTGCGCGTGTAGATGTCGTAGAGCCGTTCGCGGCCGGCCCGGCTGTCGTCCTGTATCACGGTGACACCCTTGCGCCGCGCTAGCTTGACGTTGTAGCGCCACTTCTGATGCATGCGCGCCAGTATCTCGTCGGGCGCGCGGTCGATGTCCACGACCATGGTGGTGCGGAACTGGTTGTCCCATAGCGCTTTGCTGAAGCCCAACTCGGCGAAGGCCGTCCGGCCCGGCGTGTGCCCGTCGTGTTGGCCCGCCGCACGCGCCGCGCGGAGCGCCGCGCGGGCCTCATCGACGCGTTTGTCCTCTTTCTCGGACTTGTCTTTCTCGGGTTTATCCGACTCGGGCGCGGCGTGTCCGGCGCCGGCGCTGTGGCGCAGGCGCCGCGCGGCGGTGAGTGCGCGTCCGATCGCCGCGTCGACGTTCGGCGGGACATCCGTGGGCTGGCCGGGGCCGGCGAGCAATTCGCTCTCGACCTTGAGCAGGTAGGCGCCCTGGCGCCGCGCGAAGTGCGCCATGCCCTCCAGCATCGCGCGCGTTTGCGCGGCGCTCGACCAATCGACCCAGGGGCCCTTGGGGCAGTAGGCGATCTTGCCGGTCGTCCCCGGTATGGGGCGGAGCAGCAGTTGCCCTACGCCGAGGACATCGCCGCTAGAGTCGTCTTTGAGCGCCAACCGCAACGGCTTCCAGCCCTGCGTCGCCTTGAACTCGCCCCAAGCGTGGGTCTGTAAGGGGTGGCCGCCGCCCGGACTCTCGAGCAGCAGGCGGTCCCAGGTGGCCGCATCGACGTCGCGCATGTTCTCTACGTACAGCAAAAAGAATGTTCCTCTATTATTTAATATCTATTGGCTACCGTTGGTAGTTCATCAACAGGGCGTTGATGGCGGCTTCCTCGGCGCTCCCACCCTCGGCCAGGGGAATCAAGTTGGTGATCGTCATGCCCATGATGTTGCCCTGGAACCACCAGGCGCGTCCGTTGAAAGAACTGGTGAAGCAGCCGCAGGTGCTGAACGCGGTCAGCATCAGCGAGCGCAGTTGGTCGAGCGTGGGCAGCCAGATGAGGTCGGCGCGGTCTCCCGCATAGGGTTCGCTGCCCTCGGCGGGTTCGACGGGCGCCACGCGCAGAGCCGTCCCATCGACGCCGACGACGACGCCCAGCCCCTCGCCGGGCGCGCGCACGACCCAGTCGCCGACACAGGGGTCCCAGGCCTGTCCATCGGGCATCGTCTTGAAGAAGCCGCACAGGTCCTGGTAGCGCTGGTCGCGCAGGGCCGGTCCCGGCGGCGTGGTTGGATCGAGCATGTTTCTCTCCTGAAGCCACCTCTCGATAGCAGTATTCCTACGTCATGGTAGCACGTTAGTTAGTCTCAAGCGTCCAGTCTGTTACCTTTATCTCGTATCTGGTAAATGCGCTTTCCAAATCGGCGCCGATTTGGAAAGCGCATTTACCAAATCGGTACGGATTCGGAAAGCATGCTTTCCATCTTCACCTGGCTGCTCGATCAACGGGGGTGACATGCCTGATCATTCCATAGCGCTGGCGCGCGTGCGGCGTACGGCTGTCCCCGCGCCGGGCGCGCGGCGCGGCGTCGCGCTCGCGCTAGGGGCGACGGGGCTGTGGTCGACGACCGGTATCTTCATTGACCCGCTAGTCAGTCGCTATCACCTCACGCCGGTGCAACTCACCTTCTGGCGCTGTCTGTTCGTCGTAGCGGCGCTGCTTGTTAGGTCGGAGGTCGCAAGTCGGACGTCGAAAGAAGGACGAGCCAGTTTCTTCCGACTATCGACTATCGACTTCCGGCTATCCAGGCGTGAGGTCCCCTACTACATCGCCTACGGGCTCGGCGGGCTCGCGCTGTTCAACGTCGCCTGGAGCGCGTCCGTCGCGGTCAACAAGGCGGCGGTAGCCACGGCGCTGCTCTACTGCGCGCCGGTCTTCGTCGCGCTCGGGGCATGGGCGCTCTACCGCGAACGCGTGTCGGCGGCGCAGGGCGGGGCGATCGTGATCAACCTGTGCGGTTGCGCGCTCGTGGCGGGCGCGCCCCACGCCGCGGCCGTCTTGCATAATCCGACGGGTCTCGCCTGGGGCTTGGTCAGCGGCGCGACCTACGCGGCCTATACCCTGTTTGGCAAGGGGGCGGCGCGTCTGGGCCGACGCGGCACGCCGACGGTGCTGTTCTACACCTTCGGCATCGCCGCGCTCGGCCTGTTAGCGTGGGGGCTGCTGACGCAGGGACCCACCTTGTTGACGCCGCGGCTCGACTTATGGGGTTGGCTGCTGCTGTTGGGCCTGAGCCTCGGCCCCACCCTGGTCGGCTACGCGCTCTTCACCGCCAGCCTGGCCTATCTGTCCTCGACCACGGCCAGTCTGCTGACGACCCTGGAGCCGCCCATCACGGCCGTACTGGCGCTCGTGCTGCTTGGGCGCGCCATGAACCTCTCCCAGTGGCTCGGTACTGCCCTGATCGTAGTGGGGGTGTTGCTGATGCAGGTTGGCGCTTCAAGGTCGAAACCCACATGAGGCGCTTGCGTACGTATACGTAGATCCAGCGTTATCGGCGCATCTGTTACTCCTATCCTCTCATCAGGAGCTGGAGATACGCGCTCTGAACGTCATTCCTGTTGATACTATCGAGCCCTTGATTGGCTGGTCCGGTAGCCTCGTTCAGCAGGCGTCCGAGGTGCTGGGCGTCGTCGGTGACCTTCTGCTTCCGGATCATGTCGACGAGCGAGCTCATGCTGCTATTCCACTGCTGCGCGAAGCGGACGTCCGTGGCTTGTTGCCTGCGAGCAGCCTCGCCCTTGATCTGCGTACAGACCGGATACGTGTAGTAGGGTGCGATGTCGCACATGCTGGCGTAATAGTCGAGCGTGCGCTGATCCATCGCCGAGAGATTGCCGGACTGTAACGGGGCGACGGCTGGCTGCTGGTATCGGGCATAGGCCTGCTGCTGCCGCCGCGCCTCCTCCTGCTGCACCACCCGGCAGATCGTATATGTGTAATACGGGAACACGGTGCACATGCTGGCGTAGTAGTCAAGCGTGCGCTGATCCATCGTGTACGGATTGGGATCGTGCATGATAGTTTGTGAAACGCTGGCGACGTTGGCGGCGATCCGAGGTCTCACCGCGGAGCCCATGATCGCTCGATACTGCATCACAGCGTCGATACTCGCGGCCGACATTAACGCCTCGAACCCATTGAGTTGCTTCATGAGGATGGGGGACGTATAGCCTTGCGCGTACACCCTCAGCCCCGAGCCGAGGTGCGCCCACGCGTCGATATAGAGCACTATGTCGGACGCGAACCAGCGCACGTTGGCGTTGCCAAAGAGCGACCGCGATGCAGGGACCGTGTTGAGGCTCTCGCCCGCCCTGCTGCATGAGATCCCCGTCGTGTAGGCGGCCTGCCGCAACATGGCCCTGTGGTTAGCGCTTCGCGCCATCGCGTTCGCGGCGTCGATAAGTGGGGACTGTGTGCGGATGCATGCCATGACAACCGGCGCCATTGCATGCAGCAATTGGACAAAGCCGTCGCGAGCAGGCTGGTCAGGTGCCTGTCTCCGGGCAGATGGTGGGGTCGCGGTGGGTTGCGCAGCCTGACCCTGCGTGTCCGGGGGCAAGGATTGGTCCGGAGTGCTGATCGGCGGGGTTGATTGGTCGGATGTCGTCGTTGGCTGCGCCGGGACATCCGTCGGGGGAGTCGACTGATCCGGGGGCATCGTCGGCGCGGCGGCCTGCGTCGGCGCGCTCGCGGGAGCGGGCGGTTGCGGCGTATCGGTGGCAACCAGTGGCGCTGGCGCGTTCGTCGGCGCGGCGGCCTGCGTCGGCGCGCTTGCCGGCGTATCCGTGGGCGGCGCCGGTGTGTCCGTCGGGGGAGCCGCGCCTACTCCGTGCAGCGCGATGGTCCGCACGGCCGCCGCACCCGTCACCGCGTCGTAGCCCTGCAAGGCCAAACCATCAGCGCGATCTCCCGCGCTCGATGGACGGAACGCGACCTGTATATCGCAGGCATTACCGGCGTAGATGGCGTTGTCACAGTTGTTGGCGATGCCAAAGTCCTGCGCGCCGTCACCCGCGACCCTGCCGGCCAGGCTGATTGTATGCGTATCGGCGTTGAGCACATGAATGTAGTAGTAGCTCGTCGCCCCAATCTGCTGGGAGCCGTAATCCAACGTGTCCGATGTCAGGTTGTTATAGGTCGGGTAAATCGTCCAGGTGATGGCGGGTCCTCCACTGTCCGCTCGCGCGAGCGGACTCCCACCGAGGGACGCGACGCCGAGGGCGGCGGCTAAGGCGACGCCACGCAGTAGTTTGGCCTGTCTCTGTTTCATCGTAACCACTCCTCTTGATCCGTCCTTGTTGACTCTGATCAAGAGCGATTATACGAGGCGTTGCTTACCAGGCGCATACCTGAGGTGAGTCAGGTCGAGGCGTCACGGCGCGGGGGTCTACGTATACGTAGACCCCCGCGTGAAACCGTGCGTCGAAGGGCCCTGTGGGCATCGACGTGGGGCCACGATGTCTATGAGCCGGTGAGCGGTGAGCGGATGGGACAGAACAACGAGTGTCTGGCGCGCGGCTGGCGGATCGTCGTCCAGTCACTACTCCGAGAGCCGCGCCGCAACTTCGGCGCGCGAGGAGAGGCCGAGCTTCTTGAGGATGTTGTCGACATGTGTGTCGACCGTCCGCTTGGCGATACCCAGTTCCGCGGTGATCTGATCGTTTGTGCGGCCTGTCGCGACCAACGTAGCAATATCCCCCTCGCGTTGACTCAACGGCGCCCGTTGCTCGCCACGGCGCTCTTTAGATGCGTGTGCCGTGGATGAAGAAGGGGATGGGACAGCAGCCTCGACCACCAGCGCCTCCGCGATGGCCTGCTCCAGCGTTAGCGCTTGCCCCGCCGACCACGCAGCCGCGAAGGCGCGCCCCCTTTGGGGGGAACCCGTATCCATCGTCGCGCGCACGGCCGCGACGGTGCGGTCAAGCATGGGCCGCTCAACCGGCGGGAGCGGGGCGCCGATGACGCTCCGCAACGCGTCCGCCGCCCCGCACAGTCGCGCGGCCCGCTCCGCGTGCCCCCGCGCGCAGGCCACCGCCGCTAAACCTTCTAGGCAATAGGGGATGGTTCGTTTATCGCCGATGTCGCGGCACAGGGTCAAGCTTTGTCGGTACGCGGCCACGGCTCGGGCGTCGTCGTCCTGGTCCACGGCTACGTTACCGAGATTGGCGAGCGCGTTGGCGGCGCCCCATTTGTCCCCCAATTCGCTCCGCAGGGCCAGACCCTCCTCCAGGAAGGCGGCCGCCTGCTCGTACTGACCCTGGTAGCGCGCTAGCACCCCCAGGTTTGTCAGCGCGAGCCCGATGGTCACCTTATCCCCCAGTTCACGCCGCAACACCAGGCTCTCTTCCTGCAAGATAATCGCCCGCGGTAACTCGCCCTGCTCGGCCACAACCGATGACAAGTTCGACAGCGAACCGGCGACGCCCCATATGTCTCCGATCTCGCGGCGCAACGTCAGGCTCTCCTGAAAGATCGCCTCAGCCCGTTCGAGTTGACCCTGATAACGCGCCAGCACGCCCAAGTTATTGAGGGACGCGGCCGTGCCATGCATGTCCCCCAGTTCACGCCGCAACGCCAGGCTCTCTTCCTGTAGGGCTGTCGCCCGCGCGAAGTCGCCCTGGTCGGAGGCGAGCACGCCCGCCCCGTTGAGTACCTTCGCACGGGCGCCGGCCGTTGCGGCGCGGTCGTCCCCGTGCGCGAGCTCCACGGCGTCATCCAGCCAGCGACGCCCCTCGTCCAGATGGCCGTGCTGATACCAGAAGCGCCATAGCGCCCCCGCGAGGCGCAAGCCAACCTCTGCCTTGCCGCTCTCTAGCGCCCCGCGCAACGCCACGCGCAGGTTGTCGTGCTCCCTCTCCAGCCGGTCCATCCACCGGGCCTGCCGCGGCCCGGTCAGTTCCGGTTCAGCCTGCTCGGTCAACTCCATGTACCACTTCGCGTGCCGTTTTCGCACAGGCGCGTCTTCGCTGGCGTCACGCAGCTTGTCGTAGGCGTACTGCCGCACCGGCTCCAGCAGCCGGTAACGCATCCCGCCACTCACGCCGGCGCCTTCGTCAACCTCTTGCTCCTCGGCAATAACGAGCGAGGCGTCGACCAGCCGCCGCAGCGCGTGCAACACCGCCTTCTGACCCAAACCCTCGCCATCGCGCTGGTCCGTACACACCGCCTCCGCCGCCTCCAGCGTCCACCCGCCCCTGAAGACGGCCAGCCGCCGCAGGAGCGTTCGCTCCGGCGCGTCGAGCAGGTCGTAGCTCCAGTCCATCGTCGCGCGCAAGGTTCGCTGACGCGGCGGCGTCGCCCCATCATCCGTCACCAGCAGGTCGACCATATCGTCCAGCCGGGCGGCCAAATCCTCTATTGTGAGCGCCCGTACCCAGACCGCGGTCAGTTCAATCGCCAGCGGGATGCCGTCCAGCCGGTGGCACGCGCGCGCCACGTCCAGCGCGTTGCGTTCCGTGAGCGTGAAACCCGGCCTGATGGCCCGTGCTCGCTCGATGAACAGGCGCACCGCGTCGTACTCCATCAAATCGTTGAGCGCGGGGAGTCGCTGGAGATCGGGTGTTGTCAGCGAGGGCACGCGCCATACAGCTTCGCCCGCCACTCCAAGGGGCCGCCGACTCGTGACCAGGATGCGCAGGTAGGGGCACGCCTGGAGCAGCGCGGCGACGAGGCGCGCGCAGGCGTCGCGCACCTGCTCGCAGTTGTCTAGCACCACGAGCATCTGTTTGGACCGCAACGCGCCGGCCAGGGTTTCGTCGAGTGGACGGACCGGCTCCTCCCGTACGCCCAGCACGGCGGCGACCGCCTGGGTCACGAGCCCCGGATCGGCCAACGCCGCCAATTCCACCATAGACGCGCCGTCCGCGTAGTCGGCGCGAATGCGCGCGGCCGTCTCCAATGCCAGCCGTGTCTTGCCACAGCCGCCCGCGCCGGTGAGCGTCAGCAGGCGCGCCTCCGCGAGTCGGGACGCCACTGTCGCCAGCTCCCGCTCGCGCCCAATGAAACCGGCCGGTGGTCCCGCGGGCTCCGCGGCGATAGCTACGGGGCTATCGAGGCGCGCCAGGCTCCTTTCACGATAGGTAGGACCGGACACAGGCGTGGGACGCTGCCCATCAGGGAACCGGCTGGACAGGATATCCTGGTACAGGCGCTGGCTGGCGTGGCCCGGCGCGACATCCAGGTCGCGCCGCAAGGCGTCGCGCAATTGCTGGTACTGGCGCAGCGCCTGATAGCGCTGGCCTAGCTGGGCGCGTAGGCGCATGATGCCGAGGCGCCCCTCTTCGTGCGCCGGCTCATGTGCGACGACCTGTTCCAGCGCGCCGATCGCCGCGTCATACTCCTCGCGCGCCTGACGCAGCCGCGCCAACTCCATCAACACGTCGAGGTACAGGCCACGGAGCTGTTCGCGCCGGCCGATCACCCACTCCTCGTAGGGGTCATCGGGTAACAGGTCTCCGCTGTAGAGCGCCAGCGCCGCCTCGAACACCGCCGGGTCTCGCCCCTGTCGTGCGGCGCCGGCGGCCTCTGTGAAGGCAGTGACGTCAATCCACGGCGTATCATGGGGTGATAGCGCCAACGTCTCATTGTGCAACCGCACGTATGGAGACGGCGTCGTGGCGGCGAGGTCGGGGTCGAGCGTGCGGCGAATGGCGTGGAGCGTGCGATGCAGGTTATTCATCGCCGCGACAGGCTCCAGATCCGGCCACAATGCGTCCAGGGCCTGTTCGCGATGCAGGCGCTGACTCGGCGCCAGGGCAAGCAGCTTGACGAGGCTCTGAGCTTTACGCAGCCGCCATGCGTCGTCGGCGATGGCGCGCGGACCGGCGTAGACGCGGAAGCGGCCTAGCAACTCGACGCGCAACGTACGCGGCTCCTCTTGCACCCTCTCCATAGACATCGGGACATCTCCGGCCGGAAATGGTGACCTGGCCAACCTTTGTAAGGCTCACATGGCTGACAATGGACGCGACACCGTTGTATGAGTGTAGGCGGCTCTAAACAACGTCCGAGTTTACTCAATACTACAGGCAACGGATAGGGCGCGTCAAAAATACTGTGGTAGACGCCAACAAGAGACGTAATATCTCACCGCTCCATCGTATACACTGGTGAAATACCCACATCACCCCTTCAGTGGGGCGGAGAAAAGGAGATAGCTATGACTAGCGTAAAGACCCTCATTGAGATCGTGCCGTACGACCGGCGCTGGCCCGCGGAGTTCCGTCGTGCTGGCGCCCCTATGCGTGCGGCCATGGGCGCCATGGCGGTGCGGATCGACCACATCGGCTCGACTGCTGTCCCAGGGCTGGCGGCGAAGGACGTCATCGACATGCAGGTGACGGTGGAGGCGCTGGACAAGGGGACGCTCGTCACGGCCCTTGCGCTCCTGGGGTATACGCTCCTGGAGGGCATCGACGGTGACCACGTCCCACCGGGACGGAATGATCCACCGGAAGAGTGGCGCAAGTACATCTTCCGTGGGCCGGAGGGGCAGCGACGCGTCAACCTGCATGTCCGGCAGGTCGGCCGGGCCAATCAACGCTATCCCCTGTTGTTCCGCGACTACCTGCGCGCGGACCCAGGAGTGGCGGGGGCCTATGGACAGATCAAGGAGGCGCTCGCCCGCCTCCATCCGCATGACGCCGACGCGTACTACGACGTGAAGGACCCCGTGTGCGACATCATCGTGGCGGCGGCGGAATTGTGGGCGGTCGAGACGAGTTACACTCCGGGGCCGTCGGACTTGTAGACGAAGCGGCTTTGGCTGTTACGGCGAGCGGGTCCGCGAAGACGCTGGCGACGGGGTACACGAAGCCTGGGACCACGTCCTCACCGTCGAGCGTGTCGCTCGCATGGAGCGTCGCGGCGGGGCCGACCGTGCGGCCGGCGCGCCACACGTCGATTTGTTGGCGGTCGGGCCACACGATCCACACCAGGCACGCGCCGCCGTCGAGGTAGGTGCGCGCCTTCGCGGCCATGTCGTCGGGTTTCTGATCGGGCGAGGCGACTTCAACGGCTAGGTCAGGCGCGAAGGGGATGGGCTTGCGCAGGTCCGCGATCAGCGCGACCTTAGAAGCCTCTATAAACCCCACATCAGGCAACAGACCTGTCTCGGCGCCGGGGAACTTGTACACTCCATCAGCGCCTGTCACCCGGCCAAGGCGGCGCGGTCGGACATCGTTGCGTAGTTCGGCGCCCATCTCAAGGCCAAGGGTCGTCGCGTCAAACCCGCTACCGGCCATGCGGACCAAGACTCCCTCGACTACTTCGTAGCGGTAGCCATCGTCCGGCAACGTCAGCAGGATATCGACCGCCACCGGCCCATAGCCGGGCACAATCTCAGCCCAGGGCGCGAACGGTTCCGGTGGAAAGTGTAGCGCGGTACTCATACATCCATCTTCCTCAACAGCAGCCATCAGCCTCCGCGCGGCATTCAATCGCACGCCGGCGCCCATCGGTGAACGCGTCCATAAGCAAGCGCACACCTTGTGCTTATGATAGTCGATACCCGGTGGCAAGACAAGGCGCTTAACTCAGGATATTGACCGCGCGCGCGGCGACCAACGCGATGGTGAGCAACGACACCAGCGATTGCGTGAGCATCAGCGCCTTGGCCGTCGGCGTGAGCGGCGGTGTATCGGTCGGGCTGAACGCGGTCGCGTTCGTCAGCGACACGTAGAGGTAGTCGACGAGGCCCGGCGTCCAGTGCGGCGCGGACTCCGGGACGGTCATCTGCGGAAACAGAAAGTCGGGATGGCCGTGGCGCGGCTTGCGGCGCTCAATGGGACCGCCGCGGTCGAGTTCCCAGTACCACAGGCCGAAGATGATCACGTTGGTCAACCAAATATGGATAGCCGCGACGATGAGCGTGCGACCCTCGAGTTGCTGATGACCGGCGGGCGCTATCTTCCCAAGCAATTCCTGGATTAGCAGCACTAGCGCGATGAAGTTAGCTACGCTGATGGCCCCGAACAGAACAATGGCGATCTCGCGGCGCAGGCGTGAGGGCGTGATGCGTGGCGCCGAGATGTTCAGGGGCACGATGACGGCTAACTCCAGCGCGGGTACAACCCAGTTCGGGCCGGGCGTCAATCGTTCGGGCAGGGTGTAATACAGGACCAGCGCGGCCAATATCGTCAGGGTGGCGGGCCAGCGCGGCTCGTAAGGGCTGCTATAGCCCCAGGCCGCCTCATCGTGCTCCGCGGCCTTGGGGTCGGCGGCCGCGGGAATAGGACCCTTTGTCTCGCTATCCATACTGTACTGTACCAACAATGTTAGAGCCCGCGTATAACGCCGCCGTCGACGGGGATGGCCGTGCCGGTGATGTAACCCGCGGCGTCGGAGCATAGGAACGCGACAAGGGCGCCCAGGTCGGCGGGGTCGCCCACGCGGCCCAGCGGTATGTGCGCGGCCGCCTCGCGCACGGCGTCGTCGACCGCGATCCCCTGGTGGGCGGCGCGCTGGCGCAGGCGATCGGTTAGGATAGAACCCGGCAAGACGGTATTGACGGTAATGTTGTCGGGCGCCACTTCGTCGGCCAGCGTCTTGAGCAGACCCAGGACGCCCGCGCGTAAGCTATTGGAGAGGATCAAGCCGGGGATGGGTTGCTTGACCGAGGTCGAGGCGACGGTGATGACGCGCCCATGCCCCGAGGCGCGCAGGTGCGGCAGGGCTTCGCGCACCATGCGCACCACGCCGAGCAGTAGTAGGTCGAAGGCGTCTTGCCACGCGGCGTCATCGAAGTCCGCGAAGACGCCCGGCGGCGGTCCGCCGCTGTTGTTGACCAGGATGTCGAGGCGGCCAAAGCGCGCCATGGCGGCCGCGACGAGGTGGCGCGCGGCGTCCGGCTCCGCGACGTTGGCGGCTATGGGCGCGACCTCGACGCCATGTTGCGCCGCGATCTCTTCCGCCGTCCGGCGTAGCGCCTCCTCATCGCGCGCCGAGATCACTAGATTGACGCTCGCGGCGGCGAGCGCCTCGGCGATACCGCGTCCGATACCCTTGCTCGCCGCGTTGACCAGCGCTACGCGTCCGCGCATTCCATCGTCCATTGCTCTCCCCCCTCAAATTACAATTACCTATAGCTACGTGGCCTGGATCTAGCGCCCATCGCCCCGGCGCGGGCGCCATCAGCGCGCTGCGCGGCGACTGTCTCGGCGACACGATTGGTTTGCGCCCGACGCTCGTCGTTGTGGTGATCGGTCTCCTGTGCGCGCGGTCCTCCTTAATTTTCTCACATCACGCACGGTCCATGATACACGGTACCCCCCCCCTCGACTATTTATAATCAAAAACTTACTATTCGCGCCAATATGCTGCGCATAATTCTTATTAATTACATCAATATATAACTAAAGTAAAATAGACTATTGACATTGGCGCGGGTGCGTGTTAGAGTTGGACGTACTCTATATATTGCACGGAGGTCAGCATGACGGATCGCCAATTCATTGAGGTACGCGGCGCACGCGAGAACAATCTCAAGGACATCTCGCTGAATATTCCCAAGCAGAAGGTCACGGTGTTTACCGGCGTGTCCGGTTCCGGGAAATCATCGCTGGTCTTCGACACCATCGCGGCCGAAGCGCAGCGCCAACTGAATGAGACCTTCACCGCCTTCGTGCAAGGCTTCCTGCCGCACTACGGTCAACCCGACGTAGACCGCATCGAACACCTGAACGCGCCGATCATCATCGATCAGAAGCGGGTCGGCGGCGGCGCGCGCTCGACCGTGGGTACCTATACGGATATCGCGGCCTTACTCCGTTTGCTCTTCTCTCGTGCCGGGCAACCATACGTCGGTCCTAGCTTTGCCTTCTCGTTCAACACGCCGCAGGGCATGTGCCCCGAGTGCGAAGGCATCGGCCGGACCGTTCAACTCGACCTGGAGAAGTTCCTTGACCGCGGCAAGTCCCTGAATGGCGGGGCGATTCTGCACCCGGAGTTCAAGGTCGGCAAGTTGCTGTGGAAGACCTATACGCTCTCGGGCCTCTTCGATAACGACAAGCCTATCAAGGAGTACAGCGACGAGGATCTTCATGCGCTGTTAGACGGCGCGGACACGGTTGATCTTGGTCTGGGATACCTCCGCTACGAGGGTCTGGTCGAACGCTTCAACCGCATGTATATCAAGAAAGACGCCGCGGCCATGCCCGATCGCAACCGGGCGGTCTTCGAACAATTCACCACCTCGCGGAGTTGCCCGCTGTGTCATGGCGCCAGGCTCAATCAGGCCGCCCTGAATTGTAAGATCGATGGCCGCAATATCGCCGAACTCTCCGACTTGGACGCGATGGACCTGATCAAGTTCCTTGAAGGCTTCACCGATCCGGTCGCCGTGAAACTGGCCGCCAGACTCATCGAACGCGTGCAACATCTGGTGGACATCGGGCTCGGGTATCTGAGCCTCAACCGGGAAACCTCCACTTTGTCCGGCGGCGAGTCGCAGCGCGTGAAGATGATCCGGCATCTCGGGAACAGCCTGACCGAGATGTTGTACATCCTTGACGAACCCACTGTGGGGTTACATGCGCGCGATGTGGACCGTCTGAACGCCCTCCTGAAGAAGCTGCGCGACAAGGGCAATACCGTGCTGGTCGTCGAGCATGATCCAGCTGTCATGGCCATCGCGGATCATGTCGTGGACATCGGCCCCAAGGCAGGGACGCACGGTGGTGAGGTGGTGTTTGAAGGGAGCTATGACGCCCTCAAGAACGCTGACACGCTCACCGGGCGATTCCTGGCGCAACACCTGCCGCTTAAGCAGACGGTGCGGCAGCCAACCGGGTGGATGCCCATCAAGAACGCCGCTTTGCACAACCTGAAAAACGTCACGGTGGACATTCCTACCGGCGTCCTGACCGTCGTGACAGGCGTCGCCGGTTCCGGCAAGAGCACGCTGATCAACGATGTCTTCCTGGCGCAACACCCCGATGCGATCGTGATCGACCAGTCCCGCGTGGCAGCAAATAGCCGCTCGGCTCCGGTCACCTATACGGGGATCATGGACGACATCCGGCAGGCGTTCGCCAAGGCCAACAAGGTCAGCGCCTCGCTGTTCAGTTTCAACGCGGCGGGCAGTTGCCCCACCTGCAACGGGCTGGGCGTGGTGTACACCGATCTGGCCTTCATGGAGGGCATCGTCTCCACCTGCGACATCTGCGAGGGCAAACGCTTCAAGCCGGAGGTGCTGGCGTACCACTTGCGCGGCAAAACCATCAGCGATGTGCTGGACATGACCGTGGAGGAAGCTCTGACCTTCTTCACGGAGAAAAAGGTCAGGGCCGTGCTGCAAGCCATGAACGATGTGGGGCTGGGCTACCTGAGACTGGGCCAGCCGCTCAGTACCGTGTCGGGCGGAGAAGGGCAGCGCCTGAAGCTCGCCACCGAACTGCACAAAAGGGGCAGCGTCTACGTGATGGACGAACCTACCACGGGGTTACACCTCTCCGACATCGGCCTGTTGCTGGGCATCATTGACCGGCTGCCGGACGCCGGGAACACGGTCGTCCTGATCGAGCATCATCTGGACGTGATCCGGCAGGCCGACTGGATCATCGACCTTGGCCCGGAAGGGGGCGCCGCAGGCGGCGCCGTGTTGTTTGAGGGGCCGCCACAAGAATTGAAGAACTGCGAGCGGAGTATCACGGCGTGGTTCATGTGAAAGCAACAAAGACGCGACAGGACGAGAGTTGACGCCGGGTGAGCCCGGCAGGGATAATGTGAGTAGTGATTGCTGTCTGTATTGACCCAATAGTTCAGGACCTTTATGCTCTTCCGCGTTAGCCCGGACATATTTGCCCGCTTCCCCGATGTCTTTATCGCCGTGGTCGCCGCCGAGGGCGTGCCCAACGGCGCGCCCGTCGCCGCTGTCGAGGCGGAGTTGCGCATGGCCGAGCGTGAGGCCCACGAGCGCCTGACCGAAACGGGCGTCGATCTCCAGGCGCACCCCTTTATCGCGCGCTGGCGCGACGCCTTCCGTGCGGCCGGTATCAACCCCAATAAATATCGCAGCTCGGTCGAGGCGCTGCTCACCCGCGTCCAAAAGGGATCGGACCTGCCCGCGCTCTCACCGGCGGTCGACCTGGCCAACGCGGTCTCGCTGCGCGCATGGCTCCCTGCCGGCGCGCACGACGTCGATCGTCTCGCGGACACGCTGGAGGTGCGCTTGACCCGCGATGGCGAGACCTTCCATCCGATTGGCGGCGCCATGCCCGAGACGGTCGAGGCCGGCGAGATCGTCTACGCCGACGCGGGGGCGGTGCGCACGCGCCGCTGGATCTGGCGGCAGGGCGACGCGGCCAAGGTAACAGCGGCCAGCCGGCGCATTTTCTTTCCTATCGACGGCTGGTTGGGCCTGAACGAGGAGGAGACGCGCGAGGCCGCGCACGAGTTGGCCCGTCTCCTGCACGAGCATTTGGGCGTGCGGGCTGAGGTGGCGTTCGTCCATAAGGATAATCCGGAGGTTAGGGTGCTCGAAAACAGGGCCGCGGCGGGCGACACGGGAGCTGTTGTGGATAGCGCGGCCGTAGCCGCGACGATTGTGTCCCCGTTTACGACGCCCACGGATGTCGATAACGGGGACGTTTTACCCATCGCGCCGCGCGACGACAGGCGGTTCGACGGCGACGAGATCGACGAGCTGCTCGGGCGCGGCGTTGTCGACGTGATCGTGCGCGCGGACCTGGAGCGGCGGCTGCGCGCGGGTGAAAAGCTGCGCGTCAAGCTCGGCATCGACCCCACGGCGCCGCGCCTGCACATCGGCCGCGCCGTGCCGCTGCGCAAGCTGCGGCGCTTCCAGGAACTCGGCCACACCATCTGCCTCATCATCGGCGACTTCACGGCCCAGCTTGGCGACGCCTCGGATAAGGATGCGACGCGACGCATGCTCTCCGAGCAGGAAGTCTACCACAACATGGCTTCCTATAAAGAACAGATTGGGCGTATCCTCGACGCCGGTAAGGTGGAGTGGAGCTACAACAGCGATTGGCTCGGCCAACTGCGCTTCAAGGATGTCACCGACCTGGCGCAACTGTTCACGGTGGCGCGGATGCTCGAACGCGAGAACTTCAGGCTGCGCTATGAGGCGGGCAAGCCGATCGGCCTGCAGGAGTTCATGTACCCTCTGATGCAGGGCTACGACTCCTACGCCATTGAGGCCGACGTCGAGGTCGGCGGGACCGACCAGCTGTTCAACCTGATGGCCGGCCGCGACGTCCAGCGCCACTTCGGCAAGCGCCCACAAGACATCCTGACGTTCGGCATGATCTGGGGCCTCGACGGGCGCAAGATGAGCACTAGCGAGGGCAACACGATCCTCATCGACGAGCCGCCGGTCGATATGTATGGTAAAATTATGTCTATGGGGGATGAACAGATCATCCCCTACTTCGAGGTCGCGACCGAAGTCCCCTGGCGTGAGATCGGTGAGATCGCGCGTGAACTCGCGGGCGGCCTCAACCCTATGGGCGCCAAGAAGCGCCTCGCCTACGAGATCACCAGGCTGTACCACGGCGATGCCGGCGCCGCTAAGGGCCAGCAGTACTTTGAGAGACTCCATCAGGACAAAGGCGCGCTCGGCGACGAGGAGTGGCCCGAGGTTGCGGTCTCCGCGGAGCCACGCCAGGTCGGCGCCCTCTTCAAGGACGCCAGCCTCACCAAGAGCAACAGCGAGGCGCGCCAGCTTATCGAGCAAGGCGGCCTGGAGATCGACGGCCGCAAGGTTGCCGACTTCACTGAAATCGTTATCCCGCAGGCCGGCATGAAGCTGCGCCGTGGCAAGAACAAGTTGGCGCGCCTACGAGTAGTTAGTGGCTAGTAGTTAGTACTACAACGTTACCTCGCTAGAATCACCCCTAGCGACCCTCAGGCAAAGGGCCATCTCGCTGCTAAACTGAGCGATTGCACGCCTGCTTCCAGGTCGTTAGCACGGCCTCAGGAGACAAGTAACGTTGTAGTATTAGTAGCTAGCTACTAACTACTAATCGCTAACTACAAAAAAGAATGATTACAGATAAAACACTCCGTACACTCGAATATCCCAAGGTGCTGGAGCGGCTGGCCCAGAACACCAGCTTCTCGCTGGCGCGTGAAGCCGCGCTTGCGCTGCGCCCCGCTGTCGATCTGGGCGCCGTGCGGGAGCTACAACAGCAGACCGAGGAGTGCGCGCGCCTGCTCGACACGGGTTCCGACGTGGCGATGGGTGGCGCCCACGACATCCGGCCGGGTGTAACCCGCGCCGGACTCGGCGGCGCGCTCGACCCTATGCAGTTGCTCGATGTACAGTCGACCCTTGAATGCGCCGAGCGCATCGCCCGTACGCTGGGCCGCCTCGACGAGGGCTATCCCTGGCTGCTGTCCCAGCGCCACCGTATGGGCCATTTCCGCGGTATCATCAACGCTATCGACGGCGCTATCAATGACCGAGGCGACGTCGTGGACACGGCCAGCCCCGCGCTACAGCGCATCCGCTCGGAGTTGCGCGTGGCGCACAACCGCCTCGTCGACCGGCTCAACGGCATGCTCGGCGCGTACGGCAACGCCGTGCAGGACGCGGTGGTGACGACGCGCAACGGGCGCTACGTCATCCCCATCAAGGCCGAGTTCAAGGGCCAGGTCAAGGGCATCGTGCACGACCAGTCGGCCAGCGGGGCCACGCTCTTCATCGAGCCAATGGGCGTGACCGAACTCAACAACACCTGGCATCAGCTGCAGCTGGACGAGCGCGACGAGGTCGAGCGCATTCTGCGCGAGCTTTCCGCGCGCATCGGGCAGGAGTCCGCCGCGATCCTGAGCACGGTCGAGGCGCTCGGCGCGGTCGACCTGGTGCTGGCCAAGGCGCGCTACGGCGCGTTGACCCGCGCCACCACGCCGGCGCTCAACGGCGAGGGCTGCGTCAGCCTCGTCGGCGCACGCCACCCGCTGCTCTCCGGCACGGTGGTGCCGACCGACCTCACGCTCGGCGACGAGTTCCGCGTCCTGCTCATCACCGGCCCCAACACTGGCGGCAAGACCGTGGCGCTCAAGACGGTGGGCCTGCTGACGCTGATGGCGCAGAGCGGTCTGCTCGTCCCAGCCGAGACGGGCTCGGAATTGGCCGTCTTCGACGCCATATACGCCGACATCGGCGACGAACAGAGCATCGAGCAGAGCCTCTCTACGTTCAGCAGCCACCTCACCAACATCATCTCGATGCTGGAGGGCCTGCGCGACAACACCCTGCTGCTGCTCGACGAACTCGGCGCCGGGACCGACCCGACCGAGGGCTCGGCGCTGGCGCGCGCTATCCTGACCTACTTGCTTGAGCGTGACGTGCGCGTCATCGCCACGACGCACTACAGCGAGCTCAAAGCTTTCGCCTACGAGGAGCCAGGCGTCGAGAACGCCAGCGTCGAGTTCGACGTGGAGACGCTCTCGCCGACCTACCGCCTCTCTATCGGACTGCCCGGCCGCTCCAACGCGCTGGCTATCGCGCGGCGGTTGGGCCTGGGCGAGGATGTGCTGGCGCGCGCCTCCTCGTACCTCACCGGAGAGGAGCGTCGCGTGGAGACGATGCTGGCTGAGATCCAGGAAGAGCGCGAGGAGACAGCCGAGTTGTACGCCCGCGCCAACGAGGCCGCGCGTCGCGCTGAGGCGACTCGGGACCGTCTGCAGCAGGAACTTGAGCGCATCCTGGACGAGCGCGAGGGTATCATCGCCGCCGCGCGGGCCGAGGCCGACGAGAGTGTGCGCGCGCTGCGCGGCCAGTTCGACCGCATCGAAGCCGAGTTGCGCACCAGCACGATCACGCCACAGGTGTCGCTGGCCGCGCTGACCGAGCGGCTGGAAGGGGCCGTCACGAGCGCGGAACTGCTACAGCCCAGGCCGAAGCGCGAACGCACTCCCAAGCCCGTGGCGACGGCCGCGCCTACGCGCGAGCTCGTGGTCGGCGATGACGTCGAGGTCGCGCGGCTGGGCCAGCGCGGCACGATCACATCGGCGACGCCGGGACGCGACGAGGTTGAGGTCCAGGTCGGAGCGCTGCGCATGCGCGCGCGGCGCGCCGACTTGCGTCTGGTAGCTGGCGGGCAGGGCGAGGGGGACGCGAGCGAGCGTGAGCGGCGCGCGCCGGTGGGCGTCGGCGTGTCCATGAGCTTGGGGGCGCGCTCCGACACCCCCGCGACACGCATCGAGGTCGACATGCGCGGCTGGCGCGCCGACGACGTGCCGCCGGAGTTGGACCGCTATCTGCACGACGCCTATATGTCCAACATGCCCTTCGTGCGCATCATCCACGGCAAAGGGACGGGTGCGCTGCGGCAAGTCGTGCGCGACGAACTGTCCACCAACCCGCTCGTGTCGAGCTTTCACACTGCCCCACAGCAGGAGGGCGGCGACGGCGTCACGGTGGTGGAACTAAGTAAGACGTAGCTGGGTCCGTCGGGTCGGGGGGAACGCCGCTATCCAGGGCGTAGGAGACGATGTCGTCTAATCCCATCTCCGCCCCTTCCGCCCACGCGGCGTCGAATCGCCCCGCGCCGAGGCGCCGTCGCAGGGCGCGGAGCGCGCCGGCCTGGCGGGTGGACTCGCGCCGCGGCACGGGGATGCGCAAGGCGCTCCGGGTCGCGTCGGCCGTCGCCAGGAGACGTGTCGCCCGCTCGGCCTCCCCTGGCGCGCCCGCATGCGCGGCCAGCGCCGCTCGCTCCACGCACGCGGTCATCCCGGCCCGGTCCCGTAGGGCGCGATAGGTGGAGGAGGCCTGGCCGTACAGAGCCGCCGCGCCCGCGGCATCGCCGCGCGCCGTCGCGACGTCGCCCTGGATCATCGCTATCCGCGCTTCCCCGCGTCGGTCGCCGGCCTCGCCGCACAGCGCGCGGGCCTCGGCGAGGCATCCCGTCGCCCGATCCAGGTCCCCACGCGCGCAGGCGGTTGCGCCCAGGCGGGCCAGCGTATCGGCCCTGCCGCTCACGTCTCCCGCTTCGGTATACAGGGCGTGCGCGGCGTCGTAGTGCTCCGCGGCCTCCTCGTCGTGCCCGAGCCACCAGGCGCGGTCGCCGAGGTACACCCGCGCCTCGGCCTCCGTCCGGCCGTCTCCCACTTCGCGCGCTAGCGCCAGGCTTTCGGCCAGCGTCTCAGCCGCGCGGTCGACCAAGCCCAACAACACGAGAGCGTGCCCCATATTGGCGAGGGCGACGGCGCGCCCGCGCACGTCTCCGGCCGCCTGCTTGAGCGCCAGGCTCTCCTCGAAGAGGGGCAAGGAGCCTGCGGCGTTGCCGGCGTAGACCTTCCCGAGCGCCATGCTGTTGAGGACGGCCGACGCCGCCCACGTCTCCCCACGACGTCGACGCAGCGCCAGGCTCTCCGCATAGAGGGCCGCGGCGCGCCCGTGTTCGCCTTGCTCGAGCAGGGCATTGCCCAGCAGGTGGAGCGCCGCGGCGACGCCGCCATCGTCGCCCAAGCTGCGGCGCAGCGCCAGGCTCTCCTCGAGCGGCGCGACCGCCTCGCGGTAGCGCCCCTGATAAATCGCTAGCGCGCCGACGCCGAAGAGCGCCGCCGCGCGCGGCGCGGGGTCGGGGTCGGGGGCCTCCGCGTCTCGCGCCAGGACGCGTTCCAGCCACGCGCGGCCCTCGGCCAGATACCCTCGCGTGCCCCAGAAGCGTGTGAGCACGCCGGCGAGCCGCAGCCCGAGAGCGACGCGGCGCGCCGCCGTATCCGGATCACCCCCCGCAGCCCACGCGAGCGTCGCGCGCAGGTTGTCGTGCTCCCGGTCCAGTCGCGCCAGCCAGTGAGCCTGGTCCGGCCCCGTCAATCCCAGCTCGGCTCGTTCGGCGAGCGCGGCGTAGTAAGCGGCGTGCCGTGCGCGCAGGCGTGGCTCCTCGCCCGCCGACACCAGTCGTTCCGCGGCGTACTCACGGATCGTCTCGAGCATGGTCACCCGTGGCTCGCCGTCGGGCGACTCTTCGCGCTGGAGCAGGCTCTGGTCGACCAGCGACTCCAGCCACAGGAGTATGTCACCTGTGATCTCGTTCTCCCTTCCCTCCCCGTCGCTCTCGTCGCCCGCCGGCCTGCACACGTCTTCCACGGCATCGAGCGCGGCCCCGCCTTGGAAGACGGCGAGGCGACGGAACAGGGCCTGCTCACCCGGATGCAGGAGGTCGTAGCTCCAGGCGATCGCCGCGCGCATGGTCTGCTGCCGTTCCGGCAGGTCGAGCGCCCCGCCCACGAGCAGAGGCAGTCGCTTAGCCAGGCGGTCGAGCAGGGCCAGGGGCGAGAGGAGTTTGATCCGCGCGGCGGCGAGTTCGATGGCGAGGGGCAACCCGTCGAGGCGGCGGCAGATCGCGGCGATGGCGGAGGCGTCAGCGACGGTCGGCGTGAAAAGGGGACGGGCGACCCGCGCGCGGCGTACGAACAGGTCCGTGGCGGCGTATTCCCACAGCGACGCCGGCGAAACCGGCGTCCCGGTCGATCCGGGCAATGGCGCGGCGGGGAGGGCTAGCGGCGGCACAGGCAGTTCGTGCTCGCCACGCACGCGCACCGCCGCCCTGCTCGTCACGAGGACCGCGAGCGACGGGCACGCCGCGAGCAGGGCGGACACCAGGGGCGCCGCCGCTGTGACGTGCTCGAAGTTGTCGAGGACGAGCAGCAGCCGGCGCTCGCGCAGGCGCGCCGCCACCAGGTCGGCGACGGGCCGTTCGTCGGACTCCTGGACGCCCAAGGCGCGCGCAACCATCGAGGCGACGAGGGCGGGGTCGCGCACCGGGGCCAGGGCGACGAAAACGACGCCATCGGCGTAGTGCGCGCGCGACTCCGCCGCCAGCGCCAGCGCCAGGTGGGTCTTGCCAACTCCGCCCGGCCCGGTCAGGGTGAGCAGGCGCGTCCTCCCGTGCCACAACAGGTCCCGCGCGGCGGTAAGCTCGGCCGCGCGCCCTACCAGATCTGTTGGCGCGGCCGGTAGGGTCTGCGATGCAGCGGGCGCGCCGCCCTCCTCACTGGACGCGCTGGTTTCCGTGTGTGGTGAGCCGGTTGTCGCCCCAAGGATGATCGACAGCGGCGCGTCACGCGCGGCGGCTACGAAGGCCGCGCGGTCGCGGGGGGACAAGGCCAGGGCATCGGCCAGGAGCGCGACGGTGGTCAGGTGAGGCCGCCGCCGCAAACCACGCTCAAGGTTACTGATGCCGCGATCACTCAGACCGGCGCGTTCAGCCAACGCCTCCTGAGAGAGGGCCGCCGCGAGGCGATGGCGCCGGAGGAGACCGCCAAAGGAGAGAGTATCCGCTTGCGTCACGTCGCACGTCCGTTTAGTGGAGCTCAGGCCAGCGTTTGATGCCATTTTTGATCATATAGTAACACGACGATGGCGCGCCGTGTAGGGATTGGGTGGGTAATGGGTGGGTGTTGCATGTGGGAATGGAGCGTGGCGGCGGGTATCGTAGAAACAGGCTGGTACGGATCAGCGCGGGGCTCGGAAAAGCGTCATGGTTTAGGAGGACACGGCAGACCAAACAACACAGATGTATCGCGCGGAATAGCGCGGAGATTAGGAATCATCAACCCAGAGCTACACACAGTCGTGACAGTCCAACAAGGCATGTACATCGAAAGGATAGGAGAAAAATGTCTTTGCACATCGCACGCCGGGCACTGGCCCCGGCGCTCGTCGTTGCCACGTTCACTGGGGCGCTGGCGCCTGCATTAAGCAGCCACGGCCACGCTGCGGCGCGTCCGGGCGTCGCCGGCCACGCCACCATGAGCGCTATCACGCTCTACGCCTCAACCTTCGCGTTCCCCAAGAGTGTTCCGGCGGGCATGGTAAAGGTCACCGTGGTCAACGATACCACATCGGAGGTCGAGGCTGGCTTCGGCCGGGCTAACCAGGGAATCACCAAACAGCAGTTGGTGTCCATCATCAATGATCAATCGGAGCAGGGGTTCATACGCGCGCTTCACGCTATCACGTTCGTGGGCGGGGCCAGTTCCGTGCTGGCCGGTCAGCGCGAAAGCGTCGTCTTCAACCTGACGCCAGGACAGTACGGCGTGGTGAATTCAGACGGGAAGAAGCCCGTCTATCGCCTCTTTACTGTTACCGCGAACGGCGGCCAGGCCGCCACGTCCGAACCCATGGCCACAGCCGCGGTGCAACTCAAGGACTTCAAATTCGCCCAGTTCCCTCAGCATCTTAAGGCTGGAATGACCACCTTCAAGCTCACCAACCCTAGCCCGATGGCGCATGAGATGGCGCTCATCAAACTGCATCAAGGCAAGACGATCGACGATGTGAAAAAGGCATTGAACAATCCAGGGCCGCCTCCCGCCTGGGCGCTGACGGAGGGGGGCATGGACTCGATGTCACCACAGACGACAGGGTGGCTCACGTTGAACCTCACCCCCGGCCGCTACGTCGCCGTGTGCTTCATGCCCGACACCACAAAACACGGTGAACCTCACGCGGCCGAGGGCATGATCACTGCATTCAGCGTGAGCTAAACGCCTACCAAGCGCGATCACGCGTGATATGACGCGTCATATACGCATGACGTCTTGATGATTATCAAACAGGAGCGCGGAGCCAGTATTCTATGGCTCCGCGCTCCTGTTCCTCGTTCGAACGATGACGTTATTGTAGCAGGATCTCGAAGTTGATTTGCTCGTCGCGCTGGGCGAGGCGGCGGGTCAGCTTGCGGATCGCCGCGGCGACATCATTCCAGAATAGGGCGGCGAGGGTCACGCCGACAACGAGGCCGCCGACGCCGCCAAGTATTGACCCCACGATCAGACCCTTCGATTGACCCCGCACGACTCCTCCCGTTCCCTAGACGAGCCGCGCCACGACACGTCCGCGCTCCCACAGCTTCTCCAGGCTGTAGAAGGCGCGTTGTTCGGGCGCGAATATATGCACGACGACGTCGCTGTAGTCGAGTAGTACCCAGCCGTCGGCCGGCGTGCCCTCACGCTTGTAGGGCTCGACGCCCCGCTCGGCCAGCGCCTCGTCGATGCCGTCGGCGACGGCGCGGATTTGGCGTTCCGACGTGCCGGAGCAGATCACGAAGTAGTCGGTGAAGCCGGCCACCTCGCTCACGTCGAGCAGGAGGATATCCTGCGCTTTCTTATCGGATGCGGCGTCGACGGCCATGTGGGCGACATCTAACGCGTCGGCGTTGGAGCGCCGAGGCGCTGTGGGGGCGACGAGGCTTGTCGTCGCGGCCGTGGTCGGTTGTTCTTCCATCATATGTCCCTATTGTAGCAAGGTTGGGGACACAGGGGGGATATTCACGCCCTGATTTCCAGTAGGGTGCGCCTTGCGGCCAGTTACCTAGGGACGTTATACTTAACAGGTTGCCACATGCCGCATTCGTCTAGTGGCCTAGGACACCGCCCTCTCAAGGCGGAGACCACGGGTTCGAATCCCGTATGCGGTACCACTTTGAGCTGTCAACGGTCAGCTAGATGGCATATGGCTACCACTATCCGTTACTTCTCGCACCCACCCACAGCAGCGGACGTTGTCATCGTCGGGGGCGGCGTCATCGGCGCCGCGACGGCATTCTACGCAGCGTGTGCTGGCCTGCGTCCGGTGGTGGTCGAGCGCCGCGCCGCACCCTGCACCCTCACTACCCCCGTCGCCACCGGAGCCTTCCGGTTACAATTCGATAACCGCGAGGAATGGGCGTTGGTGCGCCGTTCGGTCGAGCTGTTCCTGAACTTTGCCGGCATAACGGGGCAGCAGACCTATGACCTGTCCATCCGGCGCCAGGGCTACCTCTGGTTGACCACGAACACAGATGCGGCGGCGCGACAGCGCGCGTTGGTGGCCCAACAGCATGAGTGGGGACAAGCGGACATCGAACTGCTCACCGGCGACGAGACGCGCTACCGTTTCCCCTACGTCGGGGCCTCCGTGGTCCAGGCGCGCTACCGCGCTGGCGATGGATTCCTCGATCCTAAAGCGCTCACCATGGGGCTACTGAGCGCGTCGCGCGCGGACGTCGTCGTCAACTGCGGGGTGAGCGGCTTCCGCGTGCACGCGGGACGTCTCATTGGCGTGGAGACAGCTCATGGTTTTATCAGTACGCCGGCCGCGATCATCGCGGCCGGTCCCTTCTCTGGCGTGCTGGCCGCTACCGTCGGGATCGCGACGCCAATCACAACAGTCCGCCGGCAGAAAGTCATTCTGCCCGACGTACCACAGGTACCGGCGGACGCGCCGATGACCATCGACGAAGATACCGGCGCACACTGGCGGCCGGCCCTGCACGGCGCCTATCTGCTCCATACCGACCCGACCACGGAGCCCAGCCCGCCGGCCGAGGACGTCTGTCCCGACCATCGGTTCGCCTTCTCGCTCCTTGATCCAGGTAGCCCCGTCGCCGTCGCGCGCGTGGCGCCTTTCTGGCGCGATGTCTGGGAACGTAATGCCGCGCACTGGATCGTGCAGGCGGGCCAATATACGATGACGCCGGACCATCGCCCGCTCCTGGGGCCGACCACGGTGGAGGGTCTATGGCTCAATACGGGCTACAGTGGACATGGGATCATGGCGGGCCCGGCGGGGAGCAGTCACGTCGTTGCCCTGCTCATAGGCGCGACGCCACGCGATCAGAATCCGTTTAGGCCGGATCGCCCCTTCGCGCCGCGTCAGTTTGCGTCGCTGTGAACAGACCCTCACTCTAGACATCCTCCAGCGCGGAAGGAAGTCCTTGCCTGACTATAGATAGGGCTGTCGGTTGACCGCTACAGGTTGATCAGCGGCGTGTATTGCGCCAGTTGGTCGAGGCGGCCACTGAGGACGAGCAAGCCGGTCAGAGCCAGCACCGCGCCGCCCGCGATCGAGATGGGCGCCGTGTAGCGGTTGATGCGGCGCATAAACGAGCCAGCGCGGTCGATGAGCAGCCCGACGAGTAGGAACGGCACGCCCAACCCCAGGGCGTAGACAAGCAGGAACAGCACGCCCTGCGTTAGCGTGGAGCCGACCCCCGCTAGGAGCAGGATGGAGCCGAGCATCGTCCCGATGCAGGGTGACCAGCCGGCGCTGAAGGCCATGCCGATCAGCGCCGAGCGCAGCAACGCCCGCTCGCCTTGCTTGACATGCACGCGCCGCTCCTGTTGCAGGAACGGCAGCGGCACGAGCCCCGTGAGTGTGACGCCGAAGAGGATCAGCAGCACCCCCGACCCGCGTTTGAGCAACAATTGGTGGCTCCGCAACAGCGCGCCGAGCGTGCTGGCCGCCGCGCCGAGCACGATGAAGATCAGAGCGAAACCGAGCACGAAGAAAAGAGCGTGCGCCGTGACGCGCCAGCGCGCGCCGCTCTCCGCGCGCGCCTCGCGCGCCGTGGTCCCCGCCATATAGGAGAGGTAGCCCGGTACCAGCGGGAATACGCATGGTGAAAGGAAGGAGACGAGGCCGGCCACGAACGCGGCAATGATACTGAGGTGCATATCCTTCGTCAGTCGATAGTCGATAAGTCAGGTGGTTATTGCGTGCGGAGTTGACGTCCCTCGAACGCTTCGACGGCGTCCACGAACGTGGGGTCAAGCGTGGCCGTGCGCTTGGCCCGGTGGTCGAACGCGACTAGCACGGTGTCGGCCTCGGCCACGACGCGGCCGCTTTCCTCGACGCTGATACGGTAGCTCACCTCGAACGAGCGGCTGCGCAGGCCCACGGTCGCGATGTCGATCGCCAGCCGCTCCCCATAGAAAGCGGGCGAGCGGTAGCGACAATGGGCGTCAGCCACGACGACGCCGAAGTCATCGACCCCGTGTGGCCGCCCGCGCACCGCCGTGAAGTACGCCGCGCGCGCTATCTCCAGATACGTGAAGTAGACGGCGTTATTGACGTGCCCGAACGCGTCGAGATCGCGGAAGCGCACGTCAATCGGCACGCGGAAACGGTACGGCGTGCTGGCCTTACGCGGCGCTGCTTTCCGCGTGTCCCTAATGTGTTCTGAAATCACTCGTGCAAATCCTCTACTACGTAGCCTACCAGAACCAACCCTACTCGCTTGACTACTCGCTGGAGCGAGGGTGGCTACGGAGCGCGCCGGCGCGACAGCGCGAAGACGAGATCCCCACCGGCGTGAATCTCGCGCAGAAGCGACAGCGAGACCGTCCCGCAATAGTCGTCTTCCATCAGAAAAGCGCGGTCGATCGTAGCGAGCTGCGTCACGTTGGCGACGCTCTCACGCGGCAGCCCACTCTCGCTTGTCGGGATGACCACGTTGCCCGGAAACCGCGCGTACTCCAGATTGGAGAAAAGGGCGCAGACGATAACCGTGCGCAATTGAGTATCGTTGAACGCGTCGCTCTGGATCACCAGGACGGGGCGGCGATATCCAGGAGCGGACCCACGCGGGGTTCCCAGGTCCGCCCAGTAGATGTCGCCCTGCCGAACTACCATGCGTCGTGCCCCGCTGTTTGCGCCGTCGCGCGCTGCAGAAACTCCGTGACGGCTTGCCCTTCGGCGCGCGCATCATCACTTAAAGATAGCTGGGCGGCGTTGATGCGCTCCTTGAGTTCGTTCTCCTCTAGGGTACGCACGAAATCATCGATGGCCCGCGCATAGAACTCGCTACGCGACATGTGGAGCTTGTGGCTCAAGTCTTCGGCTCGCGCGAATAGGTCCTGATCGAGCGTAAAAGACGTTTTGGCCTTCGATCCCGGCATGTTCATCTCTCTTCTTATCATGTAAGTGGTATTTCCGAAAGTATGATAGCGCATTCTGGCCTGTGACAGCTACGTGGTCAAATTCTCAGCGATTAGCCAACAGCTTTGTACCGTGTCATCCTTCAGACTAGCGGATCAGGTCGTGGCGCGGCATACTGTAGCTGACAGCTGTCAGCTGTCAGCTGTCAGCTGTCAGCTGTCAGCTGTCAGCTGTCAGCTGTCAGCTGTCAGCTAAAAGCTAACGGCTAACAGCGATCGCTAAGGAACGCATGTGACGTGGGAAGACGATCTGGCGCGGGAGATGGGCCACGCAGAGCGGCAGTCGTCGCGGCGCGCTGAGGGTATCGCCAGGGCGCTGGCCGCGCGTGACGCGCAGATCGTGGAGTTGTGGGGTATGATCGACCGCGTCGTCGCGCGGGTCAACGCGCGCGTGACGCCCGGTGGACGGCGCTTCCACGCCGAAGAGAGCACGAACCCGCCGGCAAAGGCCGTCTTCTATGCCGGGCGTCGGTTGCTCTTCGAGGTCGAGCCCCTTGCGTACGATACCTGGCGCAACGAACCGGCTTTTTATCCGGGCGGCCTGGCGCGTGTCTTCGTTGATCCCACCGCGCGCGACCTATCGTCGCTCTTCTGCGCCGTTTCGGCCGACGGGCCGCACTGGTCGGTCATGCCGGCGAGCCGCCCCGTGACCGACGAGCTAATCGGGCAGCTTCTGCGCGTGCTCGTCACCTAAGTCGGGAGTCGGGAGTAAGTACTTGATTGCAATACGGCGCGCTACGCCGTGTATGACGCGTTGGCGACGCTCCTCTCCATACTTTTCTAGCAACTCCCGACTCCCGACTCACGACGTCCGACTTGGTCCCATCACGCGCCCTGCTGGCCAGCGCCCTCAGGAGTGGGGGAGGTGTCGGGGTGGACGTCGCGGTAGCGCACGAGTGCGGAGACGAAGATCGCATTGATGGAGAGGCGCGCGTAGAATGCGTTGCTGCGCAGCCACTCATACAGATCGTCGTCGACGCGCACATTGTACTTGATCGTCTCGTCGCGTGCGCTGCCGTCTTTACTTAGCACGATCTCCTTGGCATCGACGGCGACGCGATAGTCGGCGATCGCCTCGAGGACGATGCTATTCATGCTGCGCCGCATCAGGAAGCCGCGCGTGCGCAGCCACTCATATAGGTCGTTCGGCAGCCGCGCCTGAATGAAGCGCATGCGGCTGGATTTTTTCTCACCTTCGTTCATATCCACTAGTATACTCGTCCGTGTGGCAAAAGGGCATACCTTACCTGTAATCGACCAGAAAGCTCCGTCTTGTAAGGCGGGGAGTGTCAAAAGTGTCAAATGGAGGATTGCGGCTAGCCTCCATTCCCGATAAAATTGTACTGAGGGGCCGGGTATCGGAAAAGGAGGCGCCGCATGGTGCTGGCGACACGGCCTCGGCAGGAAGATATTACACATCACCTGCCGGACAGTGCCGATGTCTCGGTCGTACGAGGCGATAGATTGCTTCGTTTACGCACAATGTGCGCGACCCGCGAGGACGCGGAGCGCACGTTTCTAGTGTTCACTTTTACGTATGGTCTTGGCGCGGGACGCGCCGCGAAGGTTGGCGAAGCCCCAGGCGGGGCGGTGTGGGAAGCTCCGGTGACAGCGGTCGGCCGTGACGCGCGCGTCTGTATGTCGTGCGACCGCTACGTGCCTATCTTCGACTGCTGTGTCGATGCCAACAATATTTGTATGGCCTGTATGTTGGCCGGACGGGGCCCGCAGCGGCCTCCCGTTCCATTCGCCACGCCGCGTCCGTCAAGCGCGCTGTCGTCCACATCCGCCACGACCGCACTGGTTCGATTTGGCGTGACGGACAGCACGGAGACCACCGCGTTACAGGCGGTCCCGCTACAAGAGCGGACGCCGGCGCCGCGTCGCCAACGCGGTGGACGACGGCATAACAACGCGCGTGGGTCGAACCGTACGGGTACGGATTTGGCTAGCGCCTGAAGACGCCGCGAGGAGCGGCGCTGACAGAGTAGGATTTACCCTCGTGGAGAGCGGGCTCCGGCCCCTCATCGTTTATCGCTCCCACGAGTACCTGCTTCGCCGGCGCCGCTCCTTCTTTAGCGATCAGCCGTCAGCAGTCAGCGATCAGCTTTTGTTTGCAGCGGAGTTTCTGATGGCTGGCTATCGGCCCATGATGCCTAAAAAGCTGACTGCTGATCGCTGATCGCTGACCGCTTCGTGTGGCGCTTCTGGAAGGCGCCCGTGACCAGCGTGTTCACCCAGGCCAGCAGCGCACGGTGCGTCTGCGGAGCGAGCGCGCGGAAGCGCAGTCGCATCCCCACTCCGGCGCCGGTCGTGTCGATGCTGATGATGTCGCCGCCGCAGACTAGCGTGTGCGCATCCGTGCGCAAGGTCACTGTCGCCGTACTGCCTTTGTCGAGCCTGGATGGCAGGGGCGTGGCAAGCTCAATACAGCAGCCGGCCGCCGACACGTCGAGCAGACGCCCACGTAGGGTTGTCGCGCCAGCGCGAACATCGACGTCGATGTCGAGCGGCCGTGTGTCGATGCGATAGAGCGCGCGCCGTGACACCGCCCGGCGTGGTAGCGTCCGTACCACCGACTCCGCGTCCGCTGATTGCTCGACCAGCCGTAATATTCTTTCCTGTGCCGTCATTCCGTTTCCCTCTCGCCACACGTCATAGCGTGTTCTCTGTATATACAATGAATGTCGGCGCAACTGCGTATTTCTTGAGAGCGCTCAACGCCTATCACCATAAACTGCTCGTTACGTGTTTCGTGGGATACTACCAAGAAAGGGCTACCGAAGATACGATGTGGACGGTAATGGAACAGGATGGGCAGGTGGTAACGGGGGGCGCCCTTGCGGGGATACGGGTGCTGGACCTGTCGCGCGTGCTTGCCGGTCCCTATTGCGCGATGACCCTGGGCAACCTCGGCGCCGATGTGGTCAAGGTCGAGCGGCCCGGCAGTGGCGACGACACGCGTCAGTGGGGTCCCCCGTTCGTGGGCGGCGAGTCCGCCTACTATCTCTCGTGCAACAGCTCCAAGCGTGGCGTGACCGTAGACCTGTCGCGCGCGGAAGGGCGCACACTGGCGCAAGACCTGGCGGCGCGGGCCGATGTGCTGATCGAGAACTACAAGGCCGGCGCCGCCGACGCCTGGGGCCTGGGCTATGAGACACTGTCCGCCGCCAATCCCGGCTTGATTTACTGCTCCATCAGGGGCTTTCATCCCGACGGCTCGTACAGCGACCGCCCCGGCTACGACTTCATCGCGCAGGCGCTCGGCGGCGTCATGAGCGTGACCGGCGAGCGCGAGGGCGCGCCGGCGAAGGTGGGCATTGCTATCGTCGACATCACGACCGGCCTCTACGCCGTGGCCGGCATCCTGGCCGCCCTGCACGCTCGCGCGCTCCCTGAGCGCGGCGGACGTGGTCAGCGCGTTGAGGTCAACTTGCTCGACGCCGCGGCGGGCTGGCTCGCCAACCTGGGCCAGTCGTACCTCGTCACGGGGGACGCGCCGGGCCGTTCCGGCAACGCGCACCCCGCCATCGTGCCCTATCAGACGTTCCAGGCCGCCGACGGGTACGTGGCCGTAGCCGTGGGCAACGACGGGCAGTGGCGAAAGCTCTGCGCGTCCATCGAGCGGCCCGACCTCGCCGCGGACGCGCGCTATGCGACGAATCCACAACGAGTGGCGTTACGCGACGAGTTGGTTCCCGACCTCGCCGCGACATTTCAGGCGCGGTCGGTCGCGGATTGGGTAGAGCGCCTCACCGCGGTTGCCGTGCCCTGCGGCGTCGTCAACACTATCGCGCAGGTCTTCGAGGCGCCGGGGCTGCTGGGTCCGGACATGCTGGCCGAATTGCCACACCCCACGCTTGAGTCTGTGCGCGTCGTCAACACGCCGATTGGGCTCTCCGCGACGCCGGTCACGCCGCGCCGCGCGCCGCCCACGCTGGGACAGCACACCGACGAAGCGCTCGGCGACTGGTTGGACCTGGACGCGGACGAGATCGCGGCGTTGCGCGAGAAGGGGATAGTGTAGCGATGCCGGAGCTACCAGAAGTCCAGACCGTCGCCTCCGAACTGGACGCGCGGCTGCCGGGGCGGACCATCGTGGGCGTCGACGTCCTGTGGCCGCGTACCGTCGGCCACCCCGCGCCGGAGGAGTTCGCCGCCGCGCTGCCCGGCCAGCGCGTCGAGAGCGTGGGGCGGCGCGCCAAATACATCATGATCGCGCTGTTGGAGGGCGGCCATCTCGTCGTGCACCTGCGTATGACCGGGCGCATCAGCATCGAGCCGGCCGCGACGCCGCGCGACCCCTACACCCGTCTCGTCCTGCTGCTAGACAATGGCGACGAGCTGCGCTTCGCCGACACACGCAAGTTCGGACGCTTCTACTATGTGCCGGCGGGCGAGACGATGCCGCTGCCCTCATTCGCCGCGCTGGGGCCCGAGCCGCTGGCCGAGGACTTCACCGCCCTGCTGTTGGCGACGCGTATCGCCGTGCGTAAAGGCAACATCAAAGCGGCGCTGCTCGACCAGCGTCTCGTCGCCGGGCTTGGCAACATCTACGTCGACGAAGCGCTGTTCCGGGCGCGCATCCATCCGCGGCGCACGCTGCAGTCGCTCACGCCCGCGGAGATTGAGCGGCTGTACGAGGCGATCGTCCATGTGCTGCGGCGCGCTATTGGCAGCGGTGGGACCTCGTTCAGCGACTACCGCACCACCTGGGGACAGTTGGGCGGCTACCAGGAGGAGTTGAGCGTGTTTCGCAAAACGGGCGCGCCATGCCCGCGCTGCGGCGCGCCCATCGAGCGCGACGTCGTGGCCGGACGGGGCACGCACTATTGCCCACACTGCCAGGAATAACAACATTCCATGTGTTGCCCTGTCGCTGTCGTTGTGGTGGACAGACAGGGCCGCCCCGACGCGGGGCCGGCCGCTCACTCGAATGTGCGCTGTTCAGCCGCCACACGGCGCGCCGCGCGGCGCCACCTTCGCCAGGATCGCATCTAACCGCTCAAGGTCGGCGGCGCCCACCATGTTCACGAGGTGCTCCTGAATCCCGCGGACATGCACCGCGCTAGCCCGCTCCAGTAGCTCCCACCCACGCTCCGTCAACCCGACAAAGGTCACCCGGCGATCACTTGGGCAGGCGCGACGCTCGACATACCCGGCCTGTTCGATGCGATCGACGAGGCGTGTCACCCCGCCGCCGGTAAATGCCGTCGCCGTGATCAACTCACTAATCGGTCGAATGCCATTGGGGCTGCGCCCGAGATGCAGCAGGACGCCGTACCACAGCAGCGGGATACCGACAGCCGCCTCCATCTCGTCGTCGAGTGTCTTGGTGAGGAACGCGTGGGCCTCGACCAGACGCCCAAAGGTCGTAATCCGCGCGTCGTCGATCGTTGTGTGCGTCTCCATGCTCTTATTTTACGCACAAGATATTGACAAGTCAAGTATTCGCGTGTATGATGTTCCTGAGAGATCAATTATTGATGCAGCAAGCATTGGAGGAGTATCCTACGATGACACAGGTACAGACAGCGCGGACGGCTGGTCCAGCGGCGATCGATCCCGCCGCCACAGTTGGTCTGCTCTCCCTCACTGTCGCCGATCTCGCACGGTCGCTCGCGTTTTATACCACAGCGCTAGGGTTCGCGCTCCTTGAACAGACCGACGGCGCGGCGACGCTCGGCGTCGACGCAACGCCTCTGCTGCTCCTGACGGAGCACACGGGCGCGCAGCCATGGCCGCACGACCGCTACGGATACACCGGCCTGTACCACTTCGCCGTCCTCCTGCCGACGCGGGCGGACCTGGGGCGTTGGCTCCGGCATTGGCTGGATCTCGGGTTGCCGCTGCCCGGTCAGGGCGATCACCTGGTCAGCGAGGCGCTGTACCTCTCTGATCCCGATGGGCATGGCATCGAGGTGTATCGCGATCGGCCGCGCGATGACTGGACCTGGGCCAATGGGCAGGTTCAGATGGCGGCGGACCCCGTTGACATCCAGGGCCTGCTCGCCGAGGCAGAGGGCGCGGGAGAGCCCTGGCGCGGACTGCCACACGGCACGCGCCTGGGACACATACACCTGCAGATCGGCGCCATTGATGAGGCCGCCGCGTTCTACCACGACATCCTCGGCTTCGACATTGTGGCCCAGATGCCCACGGCGCTCTTTGTCTCGGCGGGTGGGTATCACCACCACATTGGGCTCAACGTCTGGCACAGTAGGGGCGCTGACCCCGCGCCGGCTAGTACGGCCGCGCTGCGCTTCTTTACCATAGACCTCCCCACCAAGGACGCCCGAGAGGCCGTTCTCCGCCGGCTTGATGATGCGGGACGGCCCTACACGCGGACGGGCGCCGTCGTCGTGGTCCAGGATCCCTGGCGTAACACGATCCTGCTACAGGTTGGCGCTGCGGCCTCCGTCGACGCCGCTGGGGCGTTGACTAGGGCGGCAGAGGCCGCGGCGCGGGGTCACGACGCCACCCCGTAGCCACGGATCGTGAAAAGTCCTGGGAGCGTGGGCACACGCGACTGAGAGGGGGGGGATAGCGAAGGAGGTACCTCGGAACCAACACACTTGTAGATGACCATTGCGCGCTTTGGGATAGAGGCGACACCAGCTTCGGGGGCTGCCGGTATACGCACTGCCAGCCCTATGATGACCCAGCAATAAGCAATAGATGATCCAGCAGTAGAAACAGAGAGCAAGGAGACCAGAGATGACGACACAGACACAAACAACGGCCGTAGCGACATGGACGATCGACCCGGTCCACTCCAGCGCGGAGTTCGGCGTCAAGCATATGATGATTTCGACCGTCAAGGGGCGCTTCGGGACGGTCAGCGGCGCGATCCAATTTGACGGGCAAGATCCGACGACGGCTAGCGTAGAGGCTACTATCGACGTGGCCTCGATCACGACGGATGAGGCGCAGCGCGACGCGCACCTGCGCTCGCCCGACTTCTTCGCCGCCGACGAGTACCCGACCCTGACCTTCCGCAGCAGCGGCGTCACGCACGCGCAGGAGGATGAGTACCACGTCGCGGGTGAACTCACGATCCGCGGGACGACCCGCCCGGTGACCCTGGATGTGACCTACGAGGGCCAAATCACCGATCCCTACGGGTTGCAGCGCGCGGGCTTCACAGCCGAGACGACGATCAGTCGCAAGGAGTTCGGCCTGAGCTGGAACGCGTTGCTAGAGACCGGCGGCGCGGTCGTGGCCGACAAGGTCAAGGTGACGCTGCACATTGAGGCGACGCGCAACGCCTGAGCCGCCACTGCGGCGCCGCAGACCGTCCGCAGCGCCATCCCACGCCGTGTCTCAAGCGCACACCAGAGAGCCCCAACCTACCTCCCGAGGTTGGGGCTCTCCCAACTCTGAAGACCGCTCTTTCCACCTCTGCTGCGCGCCATACGCGGTACGACAACTGGCTGGTCGACACGCTTACGAAGCTAAGATTGCCGCTCTGGCTCACCGATACCTACATCGGCATAGAGGGTCTCATGGGTATCGGTCGGCGCGTCGGGCTCACCCGTCGCCTCGTTCGAAAGCGGACGGTGGTCGGGCATACCAGGCTTCGGTCCAAGTCGGCGGTGGTAGATCGCCCGGAGTTGTTGTGGCCAATCGGTGAAATGGATCAGCGCATCCGTCGGTTCGGTGAGTTGGTCGATCGACCCGACCACGGGGTAGCGGCGCAGCGCCTCGTCGGCGAGGGGCTCCAAGCACGCCTGCACGAAGCGGTTGGCGTTGAGCGCCCGGAAAGGCCGTACCGCGTCGTTGATCCCCACCTCGAACTGTCCCGCTGTCGTGGTCAGAGGTGGCGTGACGCCGAGGACGTTATGGCGCCGCGCCAGAGCTTCATACAGGAGCAGCAAGGTGTGTTCACGGTGGGCGAAGTCCGCGGCCGCGAAGACATCATGAATCATGGGCCCCACCTCCGTCGCCGCCCCAAGTTGGCCGAAAGCCGCCCCGAGCCACTTCGCATAAGGGGCGTAGCGGCGTTCCTGCAAGAAACACAGACGCATGGCGTCGTGGGCGATGCGCGTGGCGACCACGCGTGAGCCCAGGGCGTCTCCCATTTCGGCGGTGCGCCCGATGAACGACTCGTTCCCCGCGAGGAGATACCATTGGGCGGCCATCATCCATAGCCAAACGTCGTCGGGATACCAGCTCAACAACTCCCTGACTGTCGTCAACTCTCCTGTGTCGTCGCGGAACACCAGGCCGCCGGTGACTTCGAGCAGGAGTTGCTGGGGCGTGGCGAGCCATGCGCTCGTGGACATCGACGGGCGAGGGTCCAGGCCGAGATGGACCTGGAGCCAGTCGTGCAGCGTCGCAACCTCGACGTGAGGCTCAACCTTGTCGGTCTGCCAGCGGTAGAAGCGCACCGGCCACCCCCGAAAGGTGTCGGGGAGCCGCGCGTCGATCCGTGCTCGTAGGCTGTCAACAGCATCGGCATCAACGAAAATTTGCGCGCGCGGGCCCCAACTGTGGTCCGTCGAGCGCTCGGTATCGAAGCCCAGGATCTCGGAGCCTTCGCCCAACGCTGCCGCCGCGTGCGGAACCATGCCGACAATGTCGGCGAGGATATCCTGGTAGAAGGAGCGGGCCAGCTCAAGCCCTGGGACGAACTCCGCCACGCGCGTTCTCCTGTGTAGACGCCTCAGCGCGGCTAAACCGTGAAGATGTCCTCGACAGCCACGCGGAAATCGGGGAGGACAGGGGCGCCGGCGAGATCGCCCGACGCGATCATGGACGGCGCGGAACCGGGATGGTACACCTCGACGGTACGAATCTCCGGCCGCACGACCCACACGATCTGCGTGCCGGAGTCCAGATACTGCTGGACCTTGACGGAAACGGAGCCGAACGTATCCGAGCGCGAAACGACCTCCACGGCTAGGTCGGGGGCGAAATCAGCCTCCATATCCAGGTCGACGGGCACATGGGCGCGCGCTACGACGGCAAGGTCGGGCTCACGCGTCGGGGGCGACCCGACGACCTTGAATGTGGTTTGCGGGGCGCACACAATGCCCAGGCCGCGGGCAGTCACGAACTCGGTGAGGTATGTGCCCAGGCGCATGATGATGACGCCGTGACGAAGAGTAGGCATAGTACCGTCCTCGATCTGGGGGGGGATTAGTACATCGGTCACTGGGCGCCTCCTTAGTGTGTTACGTACCGTCTCGTTTTACGCATTGTCTATGCACTATTCTACATTTTACTTCCGTAAGAGGCGCGGATTCTTCCGCGGGTCGAACGGCGCCTTTCCGTCCTTATCCATACCCCAGGGGTCGCTATGCTCACGCAGGATCGGCAGCGCTTTGCTCTCGTCACCGGACTCGACGGCTTGCTTGGCGACCCGCCGATAGCGACGATTGTAGTCGCGCTCATCTTTCTTTTCCGATGTCGGCCGTTGTTATGCTCCCGATAGGCGTTTTGCGGCGCGATCTACTCATCGTCCGCTCTTCTGAGCTCTACGTTCTGATCAATCCATGCCATCATATCATCGACGGCTGTGAAGACAGGCGTCGAGCATGGATTGTTAGCCTTCCCGACCGTTGCCGTGCTCGCCCACGCGGCTCCCAGTCCCATTAGCCCGACCTCCGCTGCCGCTTCCATGTCATACGGCGTGTCACCGACATAGGCGCACTCCTCGGGCGCGGCGCTCCAGGCTGTGAGCACAGCGCGCATCCCCTGTGGCTTGATCGGCCCGACGGGGGAGCCTACTTCGACGCGATCGAAGTAGGGCGCGAGACCGAGCTGTACCGCCGTCCAAGATAGCGCGCGAACACCTGCCGAAAGGCCGCGATACAGACGGGCAGGGTATTCGCGAGGGTCCCATCCAAGTCCCAGATAATTCCTGTGAGTCGCATTTCTCTCTCCATGCCCTTGCTTTGTTGGTTTGGTCGCATGCCCTGTCGCTACCGCCCGACGTACGCCGCGCGCGACATCACTCACAGTGCGTTTATTAGCAAAGGAGTTGTCCCACTCCGTCGCCAATACCGCCATGAGCAGGGTGTCATGCGGCGCGCCGTCCCACCACAAGGCGGCGCGCATTCGCCCCTCGTGCCGGAACCCAACCTTCATGTAGACGTGGATAGCCCGCGCGTTGAAGTCGAAGACCTCCAGGGACACACGGTGCAGCCCCAACAGACCGAACGCGTGCGAGAGCACAAGCCGCAGCGCCTCGGTCCCCAGGCCGCGATTCTGGGCGCCGGCGACGAGAGCGAGGCGCAGACTGGCCGAACGGTTGGGCTCGTCGTGGTCCATGAGGACGATTTCCCCCAGCCAAGCCCCCGTGCCAGGGTCGGTCATGGCGAGAGTGAGGCGGTCAGTCTTGTCGGCGCGAGAGGCGCAGTAGGCCACGATCTCCTCGTAGGTGAACGAGCGGTGCGTACCAGTGAGGCGACGCGCCTCCGCGTTCTGTAGGTCCGCTTGTATATCAGCCCACAGGTCGTCGGTGTCCCGCGGGCCAAGCGGGCGCAGCAGCACCCGTTCGCCGCGCAGTGTCGGACTCGTCCATGCCGTCGCCACACCAGTACTCCTTCCTTAGCTACCGATCCGGCGCTCTTGGAGACGCTGCCGACGCCGCGCCGTCGTCAGTCAGGCGTGTGGTCGGATGGCACGCGCTGGAGGTATACCGGCTCGATCCAGATGCTGTCCCCCAGCACGGTGGAGTAGTCCGCCCCGTCGTGGACCCATAACTCCACATCACCGGGCGGAGTGCGCAGGGCGCGGACCCGGAACGTCCCCCCGACGCAGGGCTAGAAGACGCGTTGGCTCTCCGTCGGCATCTGGCCGACCCACGGCGGGAGACCCGTGAGGCTGACGAGATCCCCGACGCGCAAGTCGCTTCGTTCGTGCGGTTGCAGTTGGTCGTGTTCCATTAGTCCTCCGATGTAGCGGCATCCCTCTTGCATCGCACCATTACGTATTCCAGCCTAACTGTAACACGCGTGCCTATAGAACACGCCCTCTACATTATGCCTGCTCCGTCGCATCCCCGTCGCCGTGATAACCGGCTAAGAGCAGGGACGCCGCATGGTCGGTGATAACGCCGTGGTCGTACCTGACGCGCTCTCGGATGGAGCCCGCCAAGGCCGCGGTGTCGTCCTCGCCCCATCCCGCGTCACGGGCGACGACGCCACAGAGTAGCGCCAGGTACTCGATCGTCCGCGCGGCCTCGTCGGAGAGTTCGTGCGCTGCTTCCGTGAGCCGATGGTGTGTCTCGTCGTCGGCGCGGCGCCACCAACCGCTATCGTCCATCAATGCCTGCGCCGCATGTCCCATCGTCGTTTCCTTCACACGCTATCGGTGCGCGTCGTCATATGAGCCTTCAACCTCTAAAAGTTCGTTATGACCTGCACAGGTCCCAAGGAGTCACGATACCGAGTGGCCGACCTCGGTCATCACCGGAATCGGTTATCACGATGGCGAACACAGGCGGCGTGGTCAGGCGCGTGAACACCTCTCTGGCCTCGGTCACCGTCCGGTCTCCCGCCATCACCACCATCGTCCCCGGCAACTCATAATACAGGGTGTCGCCGGCGCCGGGATGCTTCAAGTCTACATAATCATCATTCCAGGCGTCCACCATGAGCCGCCCAAGTCCGTCGTGGGTGAGCAGGCGCAGCCGCCCCTCGACCCGAACTACTACCTGAGAGTAATCCTCCCTGTGCATCTCTTCCAGGGCGTCTCTCATCACATAGTCGGCGTCGTGCACCATGATCGCGCGTTGAAAACGCGGTAGCAGTGTTTGCTGGTCGGTCACGTTCAGTTCCTCCCTCAAAAAGGTATAGTGGTGAGGATAAAAGTGTGATGTCACTCCACACAACACCTTACTCGCGGTAAGATAGAGGGCGTCGGAAACAGGCCAACTCTGGCTATTGATTAGTCCAATGGATCTGAGCGCCGGCCGGGCATAAAGAGGTGCGCACCACTTTTCGCGCTGCCGTCGCGTATTCACTGGGAGCGCCGGCGTCGGTCCGCTGACCGTCCTGCCGGCCCACGGTCGCCACCACGCTGTCCGCGCACGGCAAATCGCTCGCCCACGACGGCCTACCGGCTGGAAGCCGGCGCTCCCAGTAGATACGACGCGTGGCCACGGCGACCAGCGCGAAAAAGTGACACGTGAGCTATGCTGGGATACAAGTATAATGTGGAGGATGTCGATGATTGTCCACTCTGTAACCCTAGACCTTCCCAGTACACTCTACTCCCGTGTCGAGCAGCGCGCGGCGCGGGCACAGCGTAGCGTCGAGGAGGAGCTGCTCGACGTGCTGACCAGCGCTCTACCGGCCAGCGAGGATCTCCCCGCGGACCTGGCTGCGGCGCTCGCTCCACTGGCGTTGCTAGACGACACCGCGCTCTGGCGCGCCGCCCAGAGTCATCTGCCCGCCGATGCCGCGTCGCGCCTGGAAGCCCTCCATTTCAAGCGCCAGAGCGTGGGGTTGAGCGACACCGAAGCGACGGAGGTGGCGCGCCTCGTGCGGCAGTACGAGCGCGCCATGCTAGTCCGAGCGCGGGCTGTCGCGTTGCTCAAGCAGCGCGGGCAGGATGTGTCATCCCTGCGCGCCGGGGAATGACCGCGGCCCGTCTGTCCAAAGCGCTGCGTGCCCGAGTAAGCGCGCAGGCGCGTCATCGCTGTGGCTACTGTCTGACGGCGGAAGCCATCGTGGGCACGCCGATGGAAGTCGATCACATCATCCCGCGCGCGTTGGCTGGGCCAACAGACGAAGACAATCTCTGGCTTGCCTGTTCGCTCTGCAACGACCACAAGGGCGATCAGATTGCCGCCGCTGATCCCCTCACGGGGGAGTTGGCCCGCCTGTTCGATCCCCGCCATCAGGTCTGGGACGCGCACTTCGTTCGGACAGCCGAGGGGGATCAGATCGTCGGACTGACCCCGATCGGCCACGCTACCGCCGTCGCCTTGCGCCTCAATCGCCCCTCGCTGGTCACGGCACGACAAGCCTGAATCTCGGTTGGGTGGCATCCGCCCTCAAACTAACGGCGGTCGAGTGGGGACGCGGCTGGTCTTCCGCCGCTTTCGAGACCAGGGATTTCTAGACCAAGATTAGGGAAAACCGATAGTGACTGTTATATCGCTGCAAAACATTAGTAAATCGTTCGGCGACAAGCCGGTGCTGGACGGGCTCAGCGTGGCCTTCGAGCGCGGCGAGCGCGTCGGCCTCGTGGGAGCCAACGGCGCCGGTAAGTCGACCGTGTTGCGCATTATCGCGGGGCGCGAAAAGGCCGACACTGGAGTGGTCCATGTGGCGCGCGGCGTGCGCCTGGGCTACCTGCCTCAGGAGGCTAACTTTCGCTCCGATCGTACCCTGCGTGAGGCTCTCCTGGCCGTCTTCCACGACCTGCGCGAGGGGGCCAAGCGTCTACGCGAGTTGGAGGAGCGCCTGGGCGAGCGCGGCGCCAACCCGGCTGAGTGGGACACCGCGGTGCTGGAGGAGTATACCGACCTGCTGGCGCGCTTCGAGCAGCGCGGTGGCTATACCTACGAAGGCCGCGTGGAGCAGGTCCTGAGCGGCCTTGGCTTCGCGCGCGACTTGTGGGACAAGCCGGCGACGGCCCTCAGCGGCGGACAGCGTACACGGGCGCGTCTGGCGCGTCTGCTGCTGGAGGAACCCGACTTCCTGCTGCTTGACGAGCCGACCAACCACCTCGATCTCGAAACGACGGAGTGGCTAGAGACGTTCCTGGCTGGCTGGCGCCGCGGCCTCGTGGTCGTCTCGCACGACCGCTATTTCCTCGACAAAGTCTCGCGGCGCACCGTCGAGGTTGTCGGTAGCAAGGCCGAGAGCTACCCGGCCCCGTACAGCCGCTACCTCTACCTACGCGCCGAACGTTACCGCCGTCAACAGAAAGAATACCAGACACAACAGACGCGTATCGCTAAGACGGAAGAATTTATCCGCCGCAACAGCGCGGGACAGCGCGCCAAGGAGGCGCGTGGGCGGCAAAAGCAGTTGGATCGCCTGGAGCGCGTCGAAGGGGCTCCACGAGGGCGCGACGCCCTGGGATCACTGCGCCTCGGGGCAGGGACGCGCAGCGGCGAAGTCGTACTCTCGACCGTACGGCTGCGCGTGGGCTACCCTGGCAAGAGCTTGCTCGCGCTCCCCAACGTGCAGGTGGGACGCGGCCAGCGTATTGCCCTGATCGGGCCGAACGGCGCGGGCAAGTCGACGCTGCTGCGCACGCTCGTCGGCGAACTCCCGCCGCTGGGCGGATCGTTCGCCTGGGGCTCCAACGTCGAGGTCGGTTACTACGCGCAGGGGCACGAGGGACTGCGGCGCGACCGCACCGTGCTGGCGGAGGTCCAGGACGCGCGCCCCATGAATGAGGAGATGGCGCGCGGCTACCTGGGACGTTTCCTGTTCACGGGTGAGGACGTGTTCAAACGGGTCGGTGATCTGAGTGGGGGCGAACGCAGCCGCGTGGCGCTGGCGCGTCTGACGCTACGACAGGCTAACATGCTGCTGCTCGACGAGCCGACCAACCACCTCGACATCGCGGCGCGCGACGCCCTGGAGGGCGTGCTGCGCGGCTACGATGGGACCATCGTATTCGTGTCACACGACCGCTACTTCATCGACGCCGTGGCGACGATGATCTGGTCGGTCGAGGATGGCGTCATGCGTGTCTATCCGGGGACCTACGCGGCTTATCGGGAGGCGCGCGCCCGTGGCTTGCCGCCCCCGCCGACGCCGGACGACGTGCTCACACCGGCGCGTCCGGCGCGCCAACGTGCGCGGCGCGCGGAACGCCCGACCGGGCCCGCGCTCGTGCCCTTTGGCGAAGCGCGGGACGCTGAGGTGGCGGCGCTCATGGAGGCGGCGCGCACGTTGGAAGAGGCCAGGCACGGGCTGGGGAGCCGTCTGGCGCGCTTGCAGGGGCAGACGCTGGACGGGTTGGTGGGGTTGGCCGATGAGCACGCGCGGGCACAGGAGGAACTCGATGCGAGCGACGCGCGGCTGCTCGCGGCCATCCGTCGCGGCCTGGGGTGATTTGACAGCGAGAGGTGGTTGTGCTAGGCTAGTCCCTGTGTTTCGCGCCGTGGGGTGCTGGGACCCCACGGGTGTGAAAGACACGCTCGTCTTAGGGAGGAAAACCTTTGACCAAGACGTCCATCAGCCTCGCGCTCGCCGGCGCTCTCGCCGTGGCGAGTACTGCTACCCCAGTCCTCACCCCTCGGGCCCATGCGGCCTCTCCCCGGACCCCCTCCTCTTACGCCCGCCTCTCGGGCTCGAGCCTCGTCAGCACCGCCCTCTCGTACGTTGGCTATCGCTACGCGTATGTGGGCGACACCCCCGCAACGGGTTTCAGCTGCACCGGCTTCGTCCACTGGGTTTACAGTCAATACGGGTACTCCACGCCGGAGGATGTTGGGGCGCTGTACTACAGCTACCCGCACGTCTCAACCGGCGCCTTGATACCCGGCGACGTGTTGATTTTCGCCAACACGTTCCATGCCGGGCTCTCGCACGCGGCTATCTACATCGGCGGCGGCCAGATGGTCGGCGCGGATAACTTCAGCGTCGGCGTACACGTCGATAACGTATACGACGGATACTGGGGACCGCGTCTCGTCGGAGCGATTCGCATCGCCTCGACTGGCGCCCCCGTACAGCAGGTAGCCGGGTACAGCTACCGGCGTCCCGCGCCCCCACGCCGTTTCTAGCCCTTTGACGCCGGGATAAACCTGGCAGGGCTCAATTTTCCCAGCGCGCCGCGGGGATAAGCAACGACGCTTATCCCCGCGGTCTCAACGACGAGTGACCGATGGCGCGTGGCTAGAAAGACTTTAGCCACGCGCTACTGGACAGCGCGAATCTGCTATAATACTCAACGTAATTGGGGCGATTAGCTCAGCTGGTTAGAGCGCACGGTTCACATCCGTGAGGTCCCGGGTTCGAGTCCCTGATCGCCCACCGCGCCCTCCTGACGCCTCGGTCAGGAGGGCTGTTTTATATCCTTAACGGTAGGATTCGCCTGCGACTGACCGGCAGCGGCCTGACGTCGCAGCTCAATGTCACGTTGTATATATTAATTAAGTAGTGGATTAATGGTTTGTGCTGAAAAATCGAATCGGTAGCGCGGTGGTCTACGCGACGACACGGCGCGCCGCCGCGCGGCTGACCCGGCCCTGGCTGGTCGGGCCGTTGCTTTTTATCTGCATCCTGTCCGGCTACCTACTCTCCTACAACGTCGATAAGCCGACGCACAACGCCGATTGGTACATCCGCTATACGGTGACCTGTACTATCGTTGAACAGAACACGTTCGCCATACACCCGTATCGGGAGGATGGGCGAACCGGCCCCGGCGTGGGCGGCAAGATGTACGCGCAATACACGCTGGGGCAGACCACGGCGATGATCCCGCTGTACCTGCTCGGACGCCGCCTGGCCGGCCTCGCGCACACCGACTGCGCCGCTCCGGTCGCCCCGCCCATCGTCTTGCTGACCTGCAAGCTGCTCGACCCCATTCTAGGCGCGCTGCTCGCCGTGCTGTTCTATGCTACGGCGCGTCTACTGGCTTATCGCCGCCGCGTCGCGCTCGCCCTCACCGCGTTGCTGGCTTTTGGGAGTTCGCTCTGGCCCGACGTGCTCTCCAACGAAGAGCACACCATGGAGAGCCTGTTCCTGCTGGCGGCGGCCTACGCCGCGCTGCGCTACACACGACAGTCGATGGTCGATGGTCGATGGTCGAAAGTGGGTACAGGGCGGCTGTGGGTGGTAGCGATGGGGCTGGCGGCGGGGCTCGTCTTCGTCACGCGCGTGGCCGGTGTGATCGCCCTGCCCCTGCTTGCCCTCTACCTCGTGGCGCTCCACACGCGGAGAGTCGGAAGTCGGAAGTCGGAAGTCGGAAGTGGGACGATCGGGGGGCGGCGGTTAGCGGTCGATGGTGAGGCGTTAGCGCACGGGCAGACGCCTGCCCGGCGATCCTTCTTCCGACTTCCGACTTCCGACTTCCGACTCCTCGTGCGCGACCTCGCGCTCTTCGGGCTGGGCGCGCTCCCCGCCGTCGTCGTCAATGCCGTATACGACGCCGTGCGCTTCGGTTCGCCCCTGCTCACCAACCCGCCAACCAAACCCGACCAATCGCTCGGCTTTCCACCCTGGCTGGGGTTGCCTGACCTGCTTGTGAGTCCAGGCAAGGGGCTGCTGTGGTACACGCCCGCCGTGCTGCTGCTCGTCCTGGCCGCGCGCCCGTTCTGGCGGCGCTGCCCCCGTCCGGCGCTCTTGTTCGCCCTCATTTGCGGCGGTTACCTGCTGTTCTACAGCAACGTGAACTACTGGCACGGTGACCCGGCGTGGGGACCGCGCTATCTCTACGCGACGCTGCCGTACCTGATCCTGCCGTTGGGCGAGGTGTTCGGGCGCTGGCGGACCTACCGCCTCCCGCTGCGTGGCGCGCTGGTCGGCGTGCTGGCGGCCTCGCTGCTCGTGCAGTTCTCCGCCGTCTCCGTCAGCTATTGGCGGCACTGGCACTACATCTACGGCTACCACTATGACCAGGTCGAGAACCATAGCTGGGGGCAAAACCTCAACTACTTCTGGGCGCCTGAGCAGTCGCCGGTGCTGCTCTCGCTCACCGGCATCGCTGACATCACGCAAAAATACGTCGACCATGCGCCACTGGTGCAGCATCCAGCCGCGGACCGACTCTCCAATCCAGACGAGTCGTGCGGGTTTCGCCTGTATGGGCAACAGGCTAGTATCTGCCTCACAGACCTCGATGACCTGCGCTACGACGCCAACTGGAATACCTTCACGATGTGGTGGGTCCACGTCTATCCCTGGTGGCCCGAACGTACCGTGATTGTCCTGGCCCTGGCGCTGTTGGGCGTGTTCCTGGCCAGCGGCGCCGCGCTTGTGCTTCTCCTCAACCTGACCGCGGGGGCGACGGGGGACGCTTTCGGAGAATCAGAGGCTCTATCGGCTGGGTACGGCGGCGCGCGGGCAATCCAGGTACGTCAAGAGAGTAACGGGCACGGCGACAACGGCAATGGACACGGCAAGACAGAGGCGCTTGATATCACCGCGCTGCCGCGTCTCGACGTGACACAATCGTTGGATACTCCACCGCCGGCATCGGGGTCGGGGGCTGAGGGGCCTGGTGGTGGGAGCGGTACGCTCGTGCGGACGCCTCCCACGCCGCGCATCGCGGCGCGTACCCGCACAGCGGCGCCGGCGGCCATCGCGGGATTGGCGCCGCTCGGCCTCGCGGCTGTCGTCGCCACGCTTGCCTATGGCGGCATCATGGACGCGGCGGCCCTGACGGCCCCGCGCCAGGCTCCGCCGCTGATCCACCATGTGTCGCGGAACACGATGGTGCGCGACGGCGCCTGGACCTACCGCGTGCTGGGCGTCACCGCGACGCCGGCGCTGCCGGGCGGGATCGACCTCCCCCCGTTCGGTCACCACTACGTCGTCGTGCGGCTACGGCTGTTCAATCACCTGACCCGGCCGCACCACGTCCGCATCGAAAACTTCGCGCTAACCGATGACGCGGGCCTCTCCTACCCTGACATGTACATCACGGACAGCGACTTCCGCGCGGAAGCCGCCGAGTTGTACCATGGCGTGCCGTTCGGCATGCAAGTGCCCGCGCGCAGCGCCGCCGACGACACGCTGGTGTTCCTCGTGCGCAACGGCGCACAGCATCTCAAGCTGCTTGGTCCCGGCGTGGCGCTGGTGGACCTCAACCAGTCGTGAGTCGTGAGTCGTGAATACGGCGCTTCAGGTGAGGGGCAAGCGTTTGCTCACTGAAGTGATGAGTTGGATGGCGTATCCTACCATCGCCCATCGCCCATCGCCCATCGCCCATCGCCCATCGCCCATCGCCCATCGCCCATCGCCCATCGCCCATCGCCCATCGCCCATCGCCCATCGCCCATTGCCCATCGCCTATCGACTGAGGGCCAGCGCCAGCGCGGCGTTGGCGGCGAGCGCCTCGACCATCTGGGCGATCTCGATGTGCTCGTCGGCTACATGCGCCTGCGTTTCGTCCCCAGGACCGAACCCCACGGTAGGGATGCCCACGGCCATGAGGTGGCCGCCATCGGTAGCAAAGCTCCAGATGTCCGGCGGGAACGGCCGGCCCAGCAACTCTTCGAGCGCGCGCCGTGCGGTCAGCAGGATGGGGTCGTCTTCCGTGAGCACGAACGAGGGGAAGATGGAGGGGAAGTCCTCCGCCACACCCGTGTACGAGGTCAGGTTCTCGGTATCGACGCGTACCTCACCCGACGCGCCCTCCGGCAGCGCCACGCGGATCGACTCATCGAGCAGAGGACGCAGCACGGCCAGGATATCATCGGGTGACTGCGCGGGGATGTTGCGCCAATCGAGGTAAACGTGCGCGGCGCTGGGGATGACGTTGGGGCTCGTATTGTCGGTGAGGTACAGCGTCGGCGCCACCGACGAGGGGCCGAAGGGCTCCTGAGAGGGCATCTCCAGGCGCCCCAGACGCTCCAGGCGCGTCAGGAAGGCGGCCGCGCCGTAGTGCGGGTTGATGCCGCGCGCGGGGACGCTGGCGTGCGCCGCGCGCCCATGGATATCGACGACGAGCCCGACGCGGCCGCGGTGCCCGCGTCGCAACGTGTTGGAACTGGGCTCACCGATCACGGCGCGGTCGGTCTTGAGGGAACCTGCCAGGCGCTGGCTGCCCAGGCCGCCGCGCTCCTCCAGTACCGCGCCGACGACGTAGAGGTCGCCGGCTGGCCGCACGCCCGCCGCCAGCAGCAGGCCGCCCGCGTGGACCTGGCAAGCCATGGGTCCCTTGATGTCGACGGCGCCGCGCCCATAGATAGCGCCGTCGCGCATTGTCGCCGAGAAGGGCGGATCGGTCCACAGTGTCGGGTCGCCGGGCGAGACGTGGTCGAGGTGCGTGTTGAGCATGACCGAATGCCCGCCGCCTTCACCGCGAATCAGGCCGATCACGTTGCCGACCTCGTCTGTGCGCGCGTCATCGTAGCCAAGGCGGCGCATCTCCTCTTGCACCAGCGCCGCGGCCGCGCTCTCCTCGCCCGACGGGCTCGGCGTACGCATCAAGCGGCGCGCGAAATCTACCAACTCCCCCTCACGCTCACGCGCCAGGGCCACCAGGTCTACATCTCGAGGCATTGGATCATCTCCTCTCTCACAATTAGGGATACCTGCTGGATTTTACACCGTAGCATATAGTACATTCATGCTACGATCTCTTTCCTATCCAACGCTTATTCCCATATAACTTGTCTGGGGGCATCGTTTTGTTGACCGAATCCGCGCCTGCTACTGTTGTAGGGTCCGTGCATATCGAGCTAGCGGACGCGCTCGATAGGTATCCTTGTTGGCCGACACCGACCGTTATTGTGTCGGATGGCGCCTATGGCGTGGGTGGCTTTCCCGGTGATCCTCCTACTCCTGACGGGCTCGCGGCTTGGTACGAACCGCACGTCGCCGCCTGGACACTGTACTCTTCGCCGGAAACGACCTTATGGTTCTGGGGTACGGAGATCGGATGGGCAACCGTACACCCGGTTTTAGCACAGTACGGCTGGACATACCGCGCGTGTCATACGTGGGACAAAGGCATAGCCCACATAGCAGGCAACGTAAACAGCAAAACGATCAGGCGTTTCCCTGTTGTTACCGAAGTATGCGTGCAATATGTGCGCAACGTTCAACTTACGACCGGCGACGGGCAGACGTTGCCGATGCAACAATGGCTGAGGCAAGAATGGAAGCGCACGGGATTACCCCTTTCCAAAACGAACGAAGCCTGCGGGGTAAAAAATGCCGCTACCCGCAAATACTTCACCGCCGATCACCTGTGGTATTTCCCGCCCCCAGAGTTGATGGAGAAGCTCGCGGTATACGCCAATCGTCATGGCAAGCCAACGCGCCACCCCTACTTTTCTCTCGATGGGAAGGTGATGCTAACCGCCGAAGAGTGGACGCGCATGCGCCCTAGATGGAATCATACACATGGCGTGACAAACGTGTGGTCCGAGCCTGCCGTACGTGGCGCCGAACGCCTAAAGGACCATAATGCGCAAATACTTCACGGAAATCAAAAGCCGTTGCGTCTCATTGAGCGAATCATTCGCGCGTCGAGCGACCCTGAGGACGTCGTGTGGGAACCTTTCGGGGGCCTATGCTCAATTGCGGTGGCTTCTCTAAGAACTGGCCGTCGTTGTTACAGTGCGGAGAGGATTGGCGAGTACTACCAATTGGCGAAGGCGCGCGTTGAGCAGAAAGATGTGATCGCCGTCCCCAAGCAAACGGAAAGCGAAGCTATTGTTTCAGAATCCGCACAGTCGCTGGTCCTGCAAGAAACATTCTTCACGACGTACGAGGAAGACCCCGTTGTGTTGTCACAAATTCTACGTGAAGAGCGGGTCGCGTTATCGACAGGCGCATAGATCGTAGCATAAGGCCAGTATTACCAACCGCTCGTTAGAAATCGAGAGTGAAGAGTGCAACGGGATCAGGATGGCATAGCCTCCGGCAAGAGATCACAACCAGTGCAGGGAAATCTAGTGTCAGAGGTTGACACGACGAGCGGGGTAGTAACTCCGCCCGAGCCTACGCTGTGGGAACCAGACGATTCATGGGAACACATCGACGTGTTCGAAGCCGTTAAGAAGGCACTCACCGCGCTTCCCTATTCCTTCGCGACGGATTTGGTCATCACGGGAGTTGCCGCGACCGATCTGTTCAGCTTTAACACGTCGCTCGGGGCATCTATTGAGAACCAAGTTGTTAAAGCTTTGAATGAGATACGGCCGCTATGGGACCCTAATCAACGCTATTTGTTATACCGCTTCGTTCGCCAGTCGCAGCGGTTCCCTGACGTCATCCTGCGAGCCTCAGATCCTACTCTCGAACCAAACATCATCATGGGTATAGAACTGAAGGGTTGGTATGCTCTTGCAACAGAGAGCGAGCCAAGCTTCAGGTATACAGTTACGCCGCCTGTATGCGCTCCTGCCGACCTTCTCGTTGTGTTCCCTTGGGCTTTGTCCAGTGTTGTATCCGGTTCACCGCAACTGTTCGAGCCCTATGTCGTTGGAGCGCGTTACGCGGCCGAATATCGCAATTGGCATTGGCAGTACAAGCGAAATACCAGCGCTGATACGGAGATACGGTTGTCTACTTCCACGAATCACTATCCTGTGAAATCAGACCAAATCGCTGACGTGCCAGCAAGCGATAGCGGTAAGAACTTTGGCCGCTTTGCCCGTACGAATCTGATGAAACCATATATTGATGAATTGTATCGTCAAGAATTATCCGGCATTCCTTTGGCTGCATGGCAAAAGTTCCTTAGCTTGTTCAGCGAAGATCAAACAGAGGATAGAATCAACAGCGCGCTCGATCGTATGTCCAAGGAATATGCGCAAGGCAAGCCACGGCTGTCTATAGAGGCCATTGAAGGTATCAAAACACGACTGACGGAAATTACCGCGCTGCTCCAGAGCGGGTAACATAGCGATCCCCTACTGAGTCAGGTCGAAGAAGCTCACGCTGGCGGGTATGGCGTGGAAGTGTATCGACGGCGGTGGGATGAACGGCAGCCTGGCGCGCAGCCAGCCTGGGACCCACGCCCAGGCGTCGGAGTCGCGCGCCGCGCCGTCACCCCTGATCAGGATCGCGCGGCCCGACCGGTCGTCCACGGCCAGCGCCGATGGGCTGACGCCGGTAGAGATCGTGCGCAGCAGGCGCCCGCTCGCGCCGTCCCGGACCTGTATGCCGCCGCCAGTCGCGACGAGGACGCGCCCGGTGTGCTCGTCCACGGCCAGCGCGGCGGGGTTGCGTAGCGCTATCACGCGCGTGAGGCGCCCCGTCGCCAGGTTGATCATGACAAGGCCGCCAAGCGTTGGCTGGGGCCCACCCGCGATGGTGGGCGGTAAGCTGAGCGCGAAGACGTGTCTGGCACGCGCGTCTACAGCTACCGCTACGGCCCTGCCGGGCGGCGGACCAAGCGTGATCGTACGCAGGGGATGGCCGTTCCGGGCGTCGAGGACGCTCACGCTGTTGTCAAGGAGGTTGGCAAAGAAGACCTGCTGTGAGCGCGCGTCGATAGCGATGCTGGTTGGGTACATGCCGACGGTACCCGTGTACAGCGCTGTCCCCGTCGTGGCGTCGCGCACGGCAACTGTCCCGGTCCCGTACGCGCCGTTGACGATGTTACCCCTGCTCACGGTGAGGAGACGCCCGCTTCTGCTGTCCACGGCCATCGCGACGACGGGGACGTCTAGCGCCATGTTCCGGCTGACGCGTCCGCTCTGCTCGTCCAACACGTACAGCGCGGCCGTGGCGCCGGGGCGCCCAGCGGGAGCGACACTATCGGCGAGGTACACACGCCCCGCTCGCTCGTCGATGGTCAACGCGCTTAGCGCAAGGCCAACGTCGACCGTGTGTAGCAACTCCCCTGTCTTGTCGTCGAGGATAAGCGCATGGCCCAACGTACCGGGTCGGTCGGCCTCGAGTGCGACGATGGCGCGGTCGGAGCGCGTGTCCACCACGACAGCCGTGGGGTTCTGAGTTAGCGCCATGGTGCGTACGAGGCTCGTGTTGTCTCCGCGCCGCGCACTCATCACTATGCCAATGATTGCCACTGTCACGACGGCCAACGCCGCCGCGTATCTTATGCGCATATGCCCATCTATGTCCTCCGCAAGCCGCTGTGTCCCTACCCTCTTAACGCGCCACGGGCCGACAAAGATACGCGGCGGCTTACATCCAAAGGCAGGGCGCGTATCTCGTACACTAAGATAGAGTACGACAGGAGGAACAAAAAATGACATCCGACGAGCGATCGCAGATTTTTACCAATGCCCTCAAGCTTTTTACCGACGACAGCGCGCAGAGTTCTCAAGCCGTGAAGAGTTTGGCCGCGCTCGACGCCTTACCCGATAAGCTGGCGTTCGGGTCGGAGGGCTACATCATCCTGGCCGATCCGCGGGACCCCGCGACCTATACGCAAATCGCCAGCGCCGAAGGACGCCCGCTGTGGTGGGAGGTGTCCTCGCAGCCGTCTGATACCGCGCTGACGCCGGTGCAGCAACGCGCCCTCCGCCGCTACGGCTTCAGCGTCCCATCCGGCGGTGATGAAAACCCCTACCAGGAATGGCCGCGCGCCCGCATCGAAGAACTGCCAGGCTTCATCGAACTCATTTTCCGCGACGTGCTCAACCTGCCCGACGATTACGCGGTGACGTTGGCCGGCGGCGTTTAGACTGCTTACCATCTATTTGTAACACTCTGTTAAGGCGCGTGTAACTATTTTGTGCGATGCTATAGATGTCGACCATGTACGCCGCAACGATCAGGCGGCATGTCATATATCCTGTCGACGGGAGGTGGACTTATGCAACGCTTTTCTAGGCGCGCATCGACGACCGTCGTCGCGGCGTCCGCGCTCGCGCTCGCGCTATCATCACCGAGCCTTAGCGCCAGCGCGGCGCGGCCCGCGGCGCCGCACTGGCTGACGGTCAACAGCAAGCAGCACGCCGTCACGTTTATTCTCATCGCCGGCTACACAAACGCGCTCGGCGGGCTCAACTTCAACGGCGACGACAACGGCAAGATGGTGTTGAGCGTACCTGCTGGCTACCGCGTCAACGTTGTCTTCAGCAACCGGAGCGCCGCTCCGCACAGTGCTGTCTTCACTCCCTACGCGCAAAAGGATAACGCAGGCTCCTATCGGCTGGCCTTCAAAGGTTCCAGTACGTCAAACTGGATCAACGGTACCACGGCGGGGCACACGCAGAAGTTCTCGTTCGTGGCGACGACCGCCGGTAAATACGCGTTGGTCTGTGGAGTGCCGGGGCATGAGGCGGCCGGTATGTGGGCGGTGCTGCAAGTGACCCACGGTGGTATGGCGCACCTGAAGGTCTAAAGCGATAGTGCAAGACCGCGCGCTATCGGCGGCTTGCCAGGTAGGCGGCTAGGTCGCGCGCCTGGCCTGGCGGCGTGGCAGGACGGTCCGACGTCGGGTGGGTAATCTCGTGTAGGAGCCACGCCGGCGCGCGGCGGCGGCCCTCGTGAGTCAAGTCAATGGCCGCGTTGGCGTTGGACACGCCGGCGAGCGCGTGGCAGGAGATGCACGATCCCGTCGCGAAGTCGTACGCCCCGCGGTTGATCGCGGCGTGATTCGTCCACCAGGGCGCGGTCGCGGGCGGCGGCGCCAGACGTGGGGCGTACGTAAGGAGCGCGAACGCAAGGAGCGCAAGCGCGATGACGCCAAGTCCGGGGATGAGTAATCGTCTCGTCATCATGCTCATTTTCCCTTATACCTTCGCGCCGACCACGGATATCGCGGCGGTCACGCAGGACCATTTAGTTTTCCCCAAGGGGCGATTAGGAAACGTGTCGTACACGGCGGGGCGGCTCCCCTCTCCCGCGTCAGGGAGAGCCGGTTGGGCTGTCGGAGCGCAGCGGAGAGAGACCAATCCCCATAGGATGGGGGTGAGGGCCGTCGCGACGACGCCTCTCGGCTCAGTGTACCGCCATCGGCCTATTTGGTGGTATGTTAATACATACCCGCCAATCGCGCGCGTTAGCTGACATGGCGCTACAGCAACCCGTATTTTATGTATCATGGAGGATTTTATGAAACGATATATCTCGGCGCTCGCCCTCGTCGGCGCGGCAACTCCCTTGATTATGGGCGCGCCAGTCGCGCGGGCGCAAGTAGCGCCGGCGCGACCGGCCGCTGCGACTGGCACGCTCAGTGGCGTCATCACCGACGCCACCACGCACAAGCCCATGGCTGGCGTGCTCCTCACCGTCGGTTACCTGACCAAGGGCTATCAGCGCGCCGGCGAAACCGACGCCAACGGCCGCTACAGCATTACGGATCTGCCGGTTACGAAAGGCATCGACGCGTACGCGTTCAAGGCCGGATATTTCTATTTCCACGGCTTTTCGGCCATCCACGCCGGCGTGACGACATATTCGCATGTTATGGCCCGCGACACGACGTCGGTCGTTCACCCCAAGATTCTCTCCTTTACCGCCATGCCGCCCCAGAGCGACGGTATGGCGCACTTTGGGATGCGCGCGGTGAAGGGCAACGGCCCCTTCTCCTTCGAGATGATGGCTATCTCCCCTGGCCTTGGCCGCCTCGTCGTGCTTGGGCATGGCGCCGCCGACCAGTACGCTGGCGCCCTGTCGACGAGCGGCGTCAAGAGCGGCATGTACACGTTCTATTACGTCGCCACGCAGGAGAATTGCTTCGAGAACAAGACCTTCCCATCCGCACGCCTGCACCTATAACGCGGGACCGTTGTCGCTAGCGGGAGGCGCGCAACGGGACCCAATTCACGCCGTCGTCGAGCGAGCGGTAGACGCCTTTGTTCGACGCGGCGTAGAGGGCGCGCCGGTTATCCGTGGCCAGCGCGCTCACCGTCCATTCGGGTGGCGCACTAACCCTGCGCCAGGAGTTACCGGCGTCGTGCGAGAGATAGAGCCCCGCGTCGGTCCCAGCCAGTAGAATATGGCCCGGGCCATCGGCGAGCAGCGCGTACACCGTGCCCTGTAAGCCCCCTCCGGTTGGCCCCCATGTGCGTCCGTCGTCTCCGGAGTAGACGATCCCCGCCCCCGTGCCGGCTAGGATAACAGGCGTGCCGAAGGGGCGGACGAGGAGGGTGAGCGCGGGGCGGGGTTCACCGCGCACGAAGATGGCGCGCCAGGTACGTCCCATATCTGTCGTCACCCATACACCGTTGGTCGTCCCCGCGTAGATGGTGTGGCCGTCAGGACCCACGGCAAGGGTGTGGACGCCTAGATGCTGCCGGCCCCCGACGACGACCAGGCGCCAGGAGCGTCCGCCGTCGACGGATCGTGCGATCCCCGCGCGCGTCCCCGCCAGCACGGTGTTGCATGCGCTGGGCGGCGTTAAGATCGACAGTACTTCGGCGCTGGGCTGCCGGCCTCCCGCAGGTGTCCAGGTTCTACCCCCATCCGCGGAGCGGACGACGCCGTCGAAGGTCCCGGCGTAGACCTGTCGCGGACAGGCCGCGCTCCAGGCGAAACCCGAGATCACAGCCAGACCATTGGCCCCCATGGGCCAGCGCGCCGACTGCCAGTGGCGGCCGCCATCCGTCGAGCGGGCCGCGCCGCCAAGATACCCAGCCAGGAGCGTCCCCGCCGCGCTAGGGTCTACGGCGATCGTGGTCGCCAAGCCAGCCACGTCCGCGGTGGTCCGCCAGGGGCTTGTGGCAGCGGCAGATTGGCCGATGCCGGATGAGAGGCGCCACAGCAGAAGGTGCGGCAGGCGCGCGAAGGCCCCGGACGCGCCGCTCCACCTGGCGCGCGTCCCCGCCGGCCACAACCAGGGTGGCCTGTCGGCCGGTTGTACCAGCAGGTATTGCAGCGGGAGGTTGGGCGTGGCGGCCGGTGGGTTCGTGGTGTGGCGCACGAGATACTGGTAGCCACCGCCCGATCCATCGCGCACGGCGGTCAGGAAATCGTAGGGGCGGCCGGCGGCGTCGCGCGCGATCAGGGCGACAGCCTGCCGCATCTCCCCCAGCCCCGTGCGGTTACCCTGTGCGTCGGCGGGGCTGTCGAGTTGGTACAGGTCGAGCGCGAAATTGTTCGTCCACAGATGCCGCACGTTCGCCGTGACCAGTCCCAGGACCACGACAGCCGTGCCCACGTACAAAAGGCTCCGACTGATCCGCAACCAGCGTCCCTGAAAGAGATGAGTCGCGCGTGTCGCGGGCAGGAGCCGGCCGAGAGCGCTGGCGACACGCGTCGGGGCGGACACGACGAGATCGACGAGCAAGCCGATGGCTAGGAAGGGGACGGCGTAGATCGGCTCCGCGTAGTGCGGGTGCAGCGTGCCGCGGTACAGGCTGAAGGCCAGCAGATATAGCGCGCCCGTGACGAGCAGTAGGCGCGCCAGTACGGCGCGGCCATGTCCCAACACCCCCGTCGCCGAAATGGCCGTGGCGAGCGTCGCCAAACTGAGCAGCAGGTCGACCGGCCCGCGCGTGCGGAAGCCGACCAGGCGCCAGGCGAAGAGTTCGAAGGCGGCCACGCCGTGGCGCAAGCCCCGCTGCTGCGTGGCGCCCGGCTGTACCGTCGTCCCGTAGGCCAGCCATGCGCGTGTTTCGGCGAACGCGTGGGTCAGATCGTAGGCGATGATGGGAGCGAAGAGCAGCACGGCCAGCCCGATGGACACCACGACCGTCCGTTTGGCGACGCGCAGGCGGCGCGTGACGAGGAGCGCGGCCACCCAGGCGATGGCGACGGGCAGCATCAGCACGGCCGTCGGCTGCATCTGGACGACCGCGGCCAGGCTCCCCACGAGGAGGATCAGATAGCGCCCCTGGCCTTGTGCCAGGGCGACTAACGCGTAGAGCGCCAGGACCACGAAGAACGGCGCGGTGTTGGGCCACAGGAAGCGCGACCAGTAGACGACGAGTTCCGAGGAGGCATAGAGCGCGGTGACGCACAGGCCGGCCCAGGGTAGCCCGACGCGCCAGCATAGACGGTACAGCAGATAGACCGTGGCGGCCTGGAAGAGGCCGATCATGGCCACGCCTGCGGTCGGGTCAAGCTGGCCCAGCCACAGCGGCAGAGCCAGCATGTAGTAGAATAGCGGCCCGATGTGCGCCTGGCCCACCGAGAGCGCGAGCCCGCGCAGCGGTACATGGTGGTCGACGAGCAGCCCATGCATGACATTGAGCTGGGTCGCCTGGTCGTCTGAGAAGTACTGCCAGTCGTTCAGCCGGTAGAATTGCAGGACAACGCTCAACAGCAGGATGGCCCCGAGCGCCACCCCGTGTAATAGGGCGAGGCGATCGCGCGGCCAGAGCGACGCGTACCATGCTGGGTCCTGGCGGCTAGCGCCTGCCGGCGCGGTCTCGGCGCTCATTGGAGCATCAAGATCAAGATCGGTTACGCTCCTGTTAACTGAAATAAGCCTGGGTGCTAATGGTTACCATTTCCATTCCCATGACCGTTGCCATCGTCATGATGATCATCGGCGCTATGCCCGAACAGGGGGGTCATGAGCGGCACGTTCGCGGTGTCACAGGTGTACTGCACGCAGCCCAGGCGGAACGCCGTCTGGATCGTGCGCAGCAAGGCGTAATGGTTGTACGGCGTGGCGTCCTGGATGCCGTGGGGACCGTAGTGCAGATGGTTGGCGATCACTATAGTGACGACCTGGCCGCCCCCATGGGGGGTTGGCGCATCGCAGCACCCGGTGTAGGACGCGGGATCGTTCCGGTTGTCGTAGTTGTCGTTCTCGTCCCAGGTCACGACGATGGCGTTGTTCCCTTGCTTCCATGTGCGTGAGGACGTGATCGTATCAACGAGGTTCGCTACATAGGCGTCGCCCTGTTGCACCAGGAAGATATCGTTCTTGTCCTTCGGGTCGTCGGCATTGTTGGCGTACGGGCAGGTAGGAGCGCCGCCGTGCATGTCGTGGCACTGATCGGGGGCGATAAAGCTGACGTTGGGCACGGCGTCGCTCTGTAGGTCGGTGAAGAGCTGCGTGTCCGGCACGATCTTTTGTAGGCGGGCCGGATTGGTCTGGATGTCGGCAAAATTCAGGAAGGGGTCGTGCTTGGAGGCGTACAGCGGGTTGGCGCTGCTCGGATAGTACGTGCCAGTGTAGCCGGGATACGGCAACGACTGCTGGTACGACTTCCAGCTCAAGCCCGCCGCCTCGAGCTGGTCAGCCAGGTTGGACGCAGTGATGGTGTGGTTGACGTGGTCCGACGCCTGCCCTGCGGTGTCACTGTAGGGGTCATCGCTCTGAATGCCGAAGTTGCTGCCGCCGATCAGGGCGACGTAGTTGGGCTCGCTCGGGTGCGTGATCCCATAGTAGTGCGTGGCGAGGCCGTAGCGCTGCGCCAGGCTGTTGATGCGGGGCGCGTGGGGGTTGCCGATGATCTGCTGATAGTTGTGATTCTCCATCACGACGACGAAGATGTGCTGGTATGCTGGGATGCCTCCCGCGCCCTCAACCGGGCGTTCATGGGCCGAAACCATGCCGGGCGCCACTGTAGTAGCCGCCAGGGCGAACGCCGCCGCCAAACCGGCAATCCGTGTCAAACGCATGCGTCTCCTCCTCATTCCCCTAACCAATGGTGGAAAGGGTGTTCCCTACGTGAGATATATAACCTCACGTAGGGTATCATATCGCGCGGAAGGAGACTACAACGCAACGCGCGTAGCGCCGGGGCGTGGGCGATGAGCGCGCCGCGTGTGCGCCGCCAGGTGGGGTGGGCGTCGATGAGCGCCGGCTGGCGCGGGCAGAGAGAATACTCCTACATCGTAGCAGGCAATCCTTACGCAAGAATGAACCGACGGCCAGCGGGAATCACTTGTCTCCCCCTACTTGATCCACCACAATCTACTAAAAACCGCGTCGCACCCGTTTAAGTACATAGTTGTCGCGACAACTGTCTTTGGTTGAAGATGTCCCCGCAGTCGATAGCGCAAGAAGTCAACCACACTAGTGACGGTGTACGCGACTCCCATGTATTCTGGCGTACGTCAGAGAAAGGACTTGACAGGTGGAACCCTTCAAGCAACTCACACACGGCGGCGTTCTAAATGTCGCGGAAATCCAGTTCAGCACGAGCTTCAACTACATGTTCCCCCTGCTGGCGGCGAATCCGGAATGTCTGCTGCCTCCCGGCGCAACGACACAAGGCGCGCTGCTGGCGCTGGGAACGGCAATGGCTTCCGACACAGGCGCGCCAGCCGCTGACTCCACCATCCCGGCGGCCTTTACGTACCTCGGCCAGTTCATCGATCACGACATCACCGCTCAGACCGACCGGGAGATCGGGATCAGCCGGATTGCTACTCCCGATGGCAACGTCATGGATATCACCCCGCTTCCATCCAGCGAGGTCACCGAAAAAATCGTTAACGGACGCCGGCCGCAACTTGACCTCGATCATGTCTACGGTGACGGCCCGGCATTGGGAACCGGCCCCCATCTCGGCGTGACCGAAGCGGACGCCCTGTTCGACGGAGCCGGCAAATTCAAGGTTGTCGCCATTCCGGGAGGACCCGTTCCTGGCGGTGGTTTCGATGTTCCGCGCCAGGAGGATGGTACCGCGATCATCGCCGACATGCGTAACAACGAAAACCTGAATGTGAACCAGCTTCATTGCGCCGTCCTGCTCTTCCACAATAAGATCGCCGCCGCGCTTCCCCCCGCCCTTTCTGACGCGCAGCGGTACATCAAGGCCCGCCAACTCGTACGCTGGGCCTATCAATTCATTGTGCTGAACGACTACCTTCCTCAGGTCTGCGACCCCCTCGTGGTGGATGACGTCCTGACGAACGGGCTCAGGTATTACTCTCCGGACGTTGACCAAACATTCATGCCCCTCGAATTTTCGATCGCGGCATTCCGGTTCGGCCACTCGATGATCCGGCCGCAGTACAAGATCAACACGGCGACAACCTTACCTATTGCCGCGATCAGCCCCGTGGTGTCAGTGCTCAACGCGACCCTTGGTCCCCAGTTACCATTGCTCGGACTGGCCAAGGCGTTGGCGCCCGCGAACGTGATTCAATGGCGCAATTTCATCCAGGTCCCCGCACAACCTGCTCCCCAAAGGGCGCGCAAGATTGATCCCCGCATTGCCGCTGGCCTCGGAGCCCTGCCCATCGCACTGCCCGGCTCCACCATCCCGATCGGGGCGTTGCTGCAGCACCTGGCCCGACGCAATCTACTGCGCGGCTTTCTGCTCTCGATTCCAACGGGCCAGGCCATTGCCAGCGCAATGGATATCACGCCATTGAGACCCGAGGATCTCAGGAATACCGCCTCGCCAGACATAACAAATGCTGTTGTTGCGGGCGGTTTCGACACCGCCACACCGCTGTGGTACTACATCCTCCAGGAGGCGAACTTTCAACACGACGGCAAGTTTCTGGGATCGGTCGGTAGCCGCATCGTCGCGGAGACCTTGGTCGGATTAGTTCAGAGATACGCGAGCAGTTATCTGAATTACCGTCAAGACCCCGCGGTGAAGCCCACTGGCATCGAGGTAGCGTCGGGTCATGTGATCGGCACGCTAAACGAACTTCTCCAATTCAGCGGGGCGCCGCTCTAATAGTCCGTCAAGGCTGAAACAGACAGTTCGCGTGTGCCTGCTGGGACCGACGCCGGCGGTCCCAGTCGACGCCAACTCGCTAAGGTTTGCTTGACAGTCTAGTAGGCTACAGCTTGCGTAGCGCGGAGGCGTGGGCGGTGAGCGCGCGCCGTGTGTGCGCCGCCAGGTGCGGCGGAGCGTCGGCGAGCGCGCCGGCGAGGCCCCGCAACTCGGCGGGCACATCGATGTCGAACCAGGGGGCGATCGTGCCCGCGCGCAGGCCCAGCCGCGCGGCCTGGTCTAGCGTATCGCGCAGGATCGTCGTGCCGTCGGGGTAGGGGGTGCCGAGGAGGAGCTCGGCGCAGGGAACGGTCGACGCGATGAGGTAGTAGCCGCCATCGGCGGTCGGACCGAAGACGACGTCGTGCGTCGCGAGGGCCGCGAAGGCGTCGGCGATGCGCGCGGGCGGCAGCGTTGGGCTATCGGCGTTGATGAAGGCGGCAGCTCCACAGCCCTCGCCGAGAGCGTGCGCGACGCCGAAGGCCAGGGCCTGCATCAGGCCCGGCTCGCGCTGTTCTATGATCGGCAGCCCGATGTCCAGCCGCGCGAGGTCGGCGCCATCGCCGGCGGGGCAGAGCAGCGCCGCTACGACGCCGGGGACGCGGCGCACCACGTCGACGGTGTCGAGCAGGAAATGGCGGTACAGATCGGCCGCGACCTCGGGGGCCAGCGCGCTCGTCAGTCGCGTCTTGGCGTGACCCGGACGCGGCGCTTTGGCCATGACGCCGACGAATGACTGGCGCGCGTCGCCTTTTTCAGTCAAGGGCTTCTCCTTCGCCTGTATGGTAGCATGTGCAGCGTGTAGGGCAAGAATGTCAGGAAGTGAGCCGGTTATGACGAATGAACAGCAGGTAGCGGTCATCATCCCCGTCATCGACGAGGAGGGCGCGCTCCCGCATGTGCTTGCCGATCTGCGCACGACGCATCACGGTCCCGTCTTCGTCGTGGACGGCGGCAGCCGCGACCGCACCGTCGCGGTCGCCGAGGCGCACGGCGCGACCGTCATCGTCGAGCGGCGGCGCGGCTATGGGCGCGCCTGCATGACGGGAGCGGAGCGGGCCATCGCCGAGGGCGCCGGGATCGTCGTGTTCCTCGACGGCGACTACAGCGACGACTCGACCGAACTCCCGCGCTTGCTGGCGCCGCTCACGGATGGCACGGCCGACGTGGTGATCGGGGAGCGCGTGCGGCGGATGCGGCGGCGCGGGGCAATGGCGGCGCATCAGGCTGGCGGCAACGCGCTTGTCGCCCTGCTGCTGCGCCTTCTCTACGGCGTCGCCATCGTCGATCCAGGGCCGTTCCGCGCCGTGCGCGGCCCGGTCTTCATCACGCTCGGCCTGCGCGAGATGACGTACGGCTGGCCCGTCGAGACGATCGCGCGGGCGGCCCGACTTGGCTACCGCGTCCGCGGGGTCCCCGTCTCGTATCGGCCGCGCATCGGCGTCTCGAAAATATCGGGGACCGTGCGCGGCAGCATCCTGGCCGGCTACCGCATGCTGCGCGCGGTGTTCCGGTATCGCCTGAGTGACGAGTGACGAGCAATATGTTCTCGTCACTCGTCACTCGTCACTCATTACCGCCGTGCTACAGGCGTTGCCAACCTTAGGCAGGTCTTCCGGGTTAGCCAGGGTGAAAGGGATGTCGATCGTATCGCCGCGCACCACGGGGCAATATTCGTCGGGCTGATTGAGGTCCCCGCGTAGGGCGCGCCGGCTGGCGCAGCCCCCGCCGCACGTCTGCTCGTAGCGGCAGCCACGGCAGGCGTCGGGGACAATGCGCGTCTGGGCGAACTGAGGCGTCTCGACGACGTCGCCGCCGAGCTTGCGCAGGTCAAGCAGCGTCAGCTTTTTCCCCGGCCAGTAGGGACACGGCGAGACCTGGCGGCGCGGGCTCACGCGGATGCTCGTCGTGCCGCAGGGGCTGCCGTGCGTCGTGTCCAGACCCATGATGGCGTTGACCAGCGGTTCGCTACAGGCCACGAGCTTGGTCGCGGCGAAGAGGCGGCGGAAACCCTCCCAGAATTGCTCGTAGGTCAGGGTGAATTCGTCCGTCGTCACGGCCTGATAGACGTTGATGCGGAACATCGCGCCGTACTCCCCCGCGACGGCGGCGATCGCGGCCAGCTTATCCGAGTTGGGGCGCATCATGACGGCGATGACCGACGTACGCACCCCCAGGTCGCGGCAGCGATCGAGGCAGCGTATCACGAGATCCCAGTTGCCGGCGCCACGAAAGGCGTCCTGCTCCTCGCGGGTCGCGTAGTCGAGCGAGAGTTCGACTGTATGGAAATCGCGCAACTCCTCGTCGCTCATCTCCATCACGCTGTATCCATTCGAGGTCATGGCTAGCTTGACCCCCTGGGCGCGCAGGAGGTCAACCATGGCGTGGTAGTCCGGGTGCAGGGCGTTCTCACCGGTGCCCAGGTTGACGGAACCGACGTCGACGCTCTCCAGGATGCTGGAGAGGTCGCGCATGGTCAGGCGCGGGTTGCCGAGGCCACGATAGCAGTGCGCGCAACTGAGGTTGCACTCATTGGTCAGGCCGATGCCGAGGGCGTAGGACACGAGGTCTCCTTAATAGCTGACTGAGAAGTGACATGGTAGTACATGAAGAATTTAAGTCGGCACCAGAGTGTCGGTTCTAGATTCCCGGCGGCTTCCCCGCTATTGTACCCCAGTATGCGTGAATATATAGGGGTTTGGCGCTCCTCAGGGCGATTCTGTAAGCTTCTTGTAACATTCGGCCGCCGACATGCGACGCCATCCCTGGTATCCTGAGGTATCCTGGGTATCCCGACGCTGTACCGTCGCAGCCTAGCCCCTATGTATGGTGTAGGGGATGACGCATGTAAAACTGGAGAGCACACGTCTTATGAGGAAAGCCCGAACCCTGATGCGCGCGGCCGCTGGCGCGGCCGCCCTGACCCTTCTCGCCGTTGTCCCAGCGGGTATGAGCGCCGGGGCCGCGGCCCCGGCGCGGCGCGCCGCCTTCCCCTCGGTCCTCAACGTGGCCCTGGTACCGAACCAGAACCAGCAGAAGGTGTTCGCGTCGGTCGGTCCGCTCGGGACCTATCTCAAGCGCGCGCTGGGTGTGACGGTCAACCTGACGGTCCCCGCCAACTACGCCGCCGTGGTTCAGGGCATGGCCAGCGGCCACGTCGACGTCGCCTACTTCGGTGGCCTGACCTATGAGCAGGCTAAGAAATTCGTCCCCTGTGAACCGATCGTGACGGCGGCGCACGGCGGCGTGACGACGTACCATAGCCTCATCATCGTCCCCGCCAATAGCCCCTACCACCTCATTACCGACCTGGCCGGCCAGAAGAAGATCACCTTCGCCTTTGGCGACCCATCCTCGACCTCAGGTCACCTTTATCCGCTCGTGGGCCTGAACGACGCCGGCATCAATCCCGACAAAGATTTCGCCCACGTCCGCTTTACGGGAAACCACCAGGCGGCGGCGCTAGCCGTCGAGAATGGAGCGGCGCAGGCCGGCGCCGTCGAGGACGATATTCTGACGCAGCTCGAGAAGCAGGGCGTCGTCGATGCGACGAAGATACGCGTGATCTGGGAGTCCGCGTCGATCCCCGGCTATCCCTGGGTGGCGCGCGAGGCGCTCGGCGCGACGACAATTCGCCGTATCACCACCGCCTTCCTGAGTATCCACGACGCGGCGGTGTTCAAAGGTTTTCTCGGCGGTACGGCCACGGCCTTCGTCCCCGCGCGCGACCAGGACTACGCCACCGTGCGCGCCTACGCCACGCGCACTGGTTTGGTCGGCGGCCAGTAGGCCGGCGGATAGTCGGATGATAGCGCAGAGGAGCGTATCGCGGGAGTTAACGCGGCGCCCGTCGGGGGATGTCGTGTTCGCGCGGGTGGGTAAAGTCTACCGGCGTGGTCACGTCGCGGCGCTGCAAGATGTCTCCTTCGCGATCGCGGGGGGCGAGGCCGTGGCCTTTATCGGCCCGAGTGGGGCCGGCAAGACGACGATGCTGCGCCTGCTCAACCGCTTCCTATTGCCGGATACAGGGCGCGTCTCGATCGGAGGGCGTGACCTTGCCACTCTCTCGGGGCGCGAAACGCGGGCGCTGCGCCGCGATACGGGTGTCATCTATCAGCAGCACAACTTGGTGATCCAACTGCGCGTTGTGCACAATGTGCTGGCGGGCCGGCTCGGCTCCTGGTCGACGCTCGGCTCGCTCGGCAGCTTGGTGGCGCCGGCCGCGGCACAGCGCGAAACGGCGCGACAAGCGCTGGCCGCCGTGGGATTGGAGGGGCAGATCGACGCAATCACGGCGGACTTGAGCGGCGGCCAGCAGCAGCGCGTGGCCATCGCGCGCGTGCTCGTCCAGGACCCCACGCTTATCCTGGCCGACGAACCGGTCGCCTCGCTTGATCCGCGGACGGCGTCCGATGTCCTCGAAACTTTGCTGCGTCTACAGCGCCAGGGGGGCAAGACGCTATTGGTGAGCATCCACAACGTCGATCTGGTGCGCCGCCACTTCTCGCGTGTCATCGGCCTGACCGACGGACGCACGGTATTCGACGGGCGCCCGGACGACCTCAACGAAACGATTCTGGCCACGATCTACGGCGCCCAGCGCGCTGAAGCCATCGAGGGATAAGGGAGACGATCATGGATGAGACGGAGTTGGTCCACGCCAGCGTGGCCTCGGTCGTACGCGCGGGACGTCGTCCCACCCCCGGCCGTTGGCGCTTCCTGCTCGTCATTCCGCTGCTCATCGCCGTCAAGTGGAGCATCGACGGCACGGGATTCGACATCGGGCAACTCGTGTCGGGTAGCCGTACCAGCTACGTACACACGTTTACGGGGCTCCTGCTCCACCCCAACCTCTCATCCGACTTCCTTGGCGCGTGCCTCGCCGGCGTGCTGCAGACGCTGCAAATCGCCATCCTCGGCATCGTCTTCGGCGCCATCATGGCCTTGCCCCTGGCCATTCTGGCGACGCGGGGGCTGCTCGGCGCGGGCGGAGAGGGCTCAGGTTGGCGGCGCGGTTTGGGCGGGCGCGTCCTTTACGTGGGGGCGCGCACCATCCTGAGCTTCTGGCGCGCCATGCCCGCGCTCGTCTGGGCGCTCTTCTTCGTCGCCATCGTGGGGTTAGGCGCTTTCCCAGCCGTATTGGCGCTCTCCATCCACAGCGCGGGCCTACTAGGCAAGCTCTACGCCGAGGTGATGGAGGCGGTCGACCAGCGTCCGATCGAGGCGTTGCGCGCCACGGGCGCGGGACGCCTACAGGTGCTCTGCTACGCCGTCATCCCGCAGGCGTGGTCGGGTTTCGTCTCGCTGACGCTGTACCAGTGCGAGTGCAACATCCGTGATTCTACGATCGTCGGGGTTGTCGGCGCGGTCGGCATCGGCTACTCGCTGTACGAGAACGTGCAGCAGTTCAATTACCACGAGGTCTCGACGCTCATCGCCGTGACCTTCCTGATGGTCGTCATTGTCGACAACCTTAGCGCGCTGCTGCGGCGCACGCTGGCGCCGTAGGGTTGGACGCGCCATGGGTCAAGGGCCTGATTTTAAGGTCAGGCCAAGTTAGAGAAACCACGTTACAATGGCAGTGTAGTAAGGAGATCATCCGATGGACGAGCCGATCAGGCTCACCAGCCTGGCGCGCTGCGCCGGTTGAGCCAGCAAGGTCAGCCCGACTGACCTGGCGTACGTGTTACGCCACTTGCCAGCACCCACCGACCCCAACCTGCTTGTCGGCACGAACACAGCCGACGACGCGGGTGTCTACCGCTTGTCCGCCGATACGGCCCTCGTGCAGACGGTCGACTTTTTTACGCCCGTCGTCGACGAGCCGTACTGGTTCGGCGCCATCGCTGCGGCTAATTCGCTCTCCGACGTCTACGCCATGGGCGGACGCCCGCTGACCGCGCTCAATATCGCCGGATTCCCCGTCGGCACGCTCCCGCTTGACGTGCTGGCTGAGATCCTGCGCGGCGGGAGTGACAAGGTGCGCGAGGCGGGCGTCACGCTCGTCGGCGGCCACACCGTGGACGACACCGAGCCGAAATACGGGCTCGCCGTGACCGGACTCATTCACCCCGACAAGATCTTCACGAATGCCGACGCGCGGGATGGTGACCTGCTCGTGCTCACTAAACCCTTGGGCTCGGGTATCGCCTCGACGGCGATCAAGCAAGACAAAGCGTCCCCCAGTCTGAAAGAGGCGGCGATCGCGCTAATGGCTACGTTGAACCGCGACGCGGCGGAGGCGATGATCGAGTCCGCCGCGCACGCTGCCACGGACATCACGGGGTTCGGGCTGCTGGGCCACCTCGCCGAGATGGCCGCGGGCAGCGCGTTGGCGGCCACGGTGTCGGCGGGCGCGGTCCCCGTTCTATCCGGTGTCGTGGAGTTGGCGGAGCAGGGTGTCGTGCCGGGCGGCACGCGGCGCAACCTGCAGTCGCTGGGTGAGCGGCTCGTCTTCGACCCAGCGGTTCCTGAGGCCCTACGCCTCGTCCTGGGCGATGCGCAGACAAGCGGCGGTCTGCTCATCGCCATCGACCCCGCCGCGTGCCCCGCCTTGCTCGACGGCTTGCAACGGCGCGGCGCGACCGGGGCTGTGATCGGCCAGCTGTCCAAGGGCGTGGAAGGGTCGATCACCGTCGAGCCCTAACGCCGCCCTACGCGATTCCCGCCGCGCCGATGACGAGCGCCGGCACATCGACCTGTCCGTCGTGCTCGTATGCACGGAGCCGCGTGGTGATTGCGGCGGCGATGCTGTCCCGCTCGGCCGGCGTCAGCGACGCGAGCAGCGCCGTGGCGGACGCCGACATCTCGCGGCGGCCCTGCCAGGCGCTATCGACCGAGCCGGGCCAGGTGAGAGTTATCTCGCGCGCCTCCTCGTCGATATCCCTGAATCCCGCGGCGATGAGCGCGCGACGCAGGGACTCGGCTGTGGCGAAGGTGAAGGGTCCGGGACCGCGCGCCGCCATGGGGTTCAGGGCGGGATAAGGCGCCAGGACCTCGTCGACGAGGGTGAAGTACGGGTTTCGATCGCGCGGCCCCCAGACGACAAAGGCGGCGCGGCCACCCGGCCTGAGGACGCGCCGGATCTCCCCAAGCGCCCCTTGGTAGTCGGGGACATGGGCGATCCCGAAGCGACAGGTGACCACATCGAACGAGGCTGACGCGAACGGGAGGTTCTGTGCGTCGGCGGCCTTGAAGGACATGTTGATCAGCCCTTGCGCCACGGCCTGCTCCTGTGCCGTGGCCAGCATCGTGGGCGCGATGTCGGTGGCGACGACGTGCCCAGTCGCCCCCACGAGGCGTGCGAGCGTCAGCGCCGGTTCGCCCGATCCGCTGGCGAGGTCGAGCACACGCGCTCCGGGAACGACGCGCCCCATCGCCACGATAAGCTCCGTCGCCGCACGCGTCTGTATTGCCCACGGCGTGGCCCAACGGCGCCAGGCCGCCGCGCGATCCGCCCACTCCGACCTGACGACATCGTTAATAAGTATGGGGCCGGGCATCATACTCGTTCGCTTTGTCTGACGGCCTCGGCGCGTAGCTCTTGCACGAGAGCGATCATGCTCTGCACGTCATAGGCGCGCTGGCCCGAGGCGTCGGGCTCGGGCGCGCCGAAGCGGCTGTCGTAGAACTGGCGCAGACCGGCGGCGCGGTGCTGGCCGAAGCGCATCAGCAGACCCTCGCTGTACGATGTCCCCTCGTCGGCCTCGGCCCGCCCGCACAGCAGGATCAATGCGCCGTAATTGATCGTCGCTCCGCCGAGTGCGTCCGTGTGCGCCCGCAGCGCGTCCTCAAGCCGGCGCCATTCGTCCGTGCGGCTGTCTTCGTCCATAATGCGAATCCTTATTCTCATGCGTAGCTGTTATCGCAACGCCATAGACCTTTCAAGGTCCGGTCCCTGCCATGACCTTTTAAGGTCAGGCTATACGTTCGCAACCACGGCACGGCGACACGGAAGAACATGGCTACGTGTTCGCCACACCGGCGGGGTTGAGCGTCCCGGCCAGTTCGACGAAGTAGGCGATGGAGTTGGGGTTGGCCATGGAGTCGACGCTGGCGGCCTGCGCCACGGGGACGCCCAGCAGGATGCGCCGCACCGGCACTTCCAGTTTCTTCCCGCTCAAGGTGCGCGGGACCTCGGCGATGGCGTAGATCTCGTCCGGCACATGGCGTGGCGAGACGTCGCCGCGGATGCGCGCCCGGATGCGTCCCTTGAGCGCGTCGTCGAGCGCCACGCCCTCGTGTAATACCACGAACAGCGGCATGAATGACGCACGGCCCAGCGCTTCGAGGTCGACCACCAGGCTGTCCACCACCTCGGGAATGTCCTCGACGACGCGGTAGATGTCGCTGGTACCCATGCGTACGCCCAGCCGATTGATCGTGGAGTCCGAGCGTCCGTAGATGACGCAGGCCCCTCCTTCCGTGAACTTGATCCAGTCGCCGTGCCGCCACACGCCCCGATCAGTCTGATACAGCTCGAAGTAGCTCTCGCGGTAGCGGCGGTCGCCGGGGTCGTTCCAGAAGTAGAGCGGCATCGAGGGCATCGGCTCCGTAATCACCAACTCGCCGACCTCGCCGGTCACCGACCGTCCCGCCGCGTCATAGGCCGCGGCCGCGACGCCCAGGCAGCGGCACTGGATCTCGCCGGATGTGACGGGCAGCAGGGCGCAGCCGCCCACGAACGCGGTGCAGACGTCGGTGCCGCCGCTCGACGAGACGAGCCAGACGTCCCGCTTGACCTGCTCGTAGACCCAGGCGAAGCCCTCCGGCGAGAGCGGTGAGCCGGTCGCGCCGATCTTCTTGAGGCGTGAGAGGTCGACCGTGACGCCGGGCCTTACGTCGTTGTTCATGCAGGTCGAAATGAAGCCCGCGCTGGTCCCGAACGAGGTGAGTTGAGCCTCGGCGGCGAACTCCCACATGCGGTTGAGGTTTGGATAGGCCACGCTGCCGTCGTAGAGCGCCACCGTCGCGCCGACGAGTAGCCCGCCGATGACCATGTTCCACATCATCCAGCCGGTCGTGGTGTACCAGAAGGAGCGGTCGTCGGCGGTGATGTTCATCTGCAACCCGATCGCCTTGTGGTGCTCCAGCACGATACCGCCATGCCCCTGCACAATGGCCTTGGGCAGCCCCGTCGTGCCGGACGAGTAGAGCACCCACAGCGGATGGTCGAATGGTACCGGCGTGAAAGTCAACGCGGCGCCGGCTCCGTCGGCGAGCAATTGGGACCAGGACACGACATTCGTGAGGCCCTCGGTACGCGGGTTTTCGGTGAGGTAGGGCACGAAGACGGTCCGCTCGACGGTAGGCAGCGCCCCCTGTAGCCGCGCCACCACATCGAGGCGATCGTGGGACTTGCCGTTGTAGGTGTAGCCGTCGACGGCGAGGAGCACAGTGGGTTCGATCTGCGCGAAACGGTCGATCACGGCGGGGCTACCGAAGTCGGGCGAGCACGACGACCACACCGCGCCGATGCTGGCGCAGGCCAGGAAGGCGATCAGCGTTTCGGGGATGTTGGGCATGTAGGCCACGACGCGGTCGCCTTTACGGACGCCGAGCCCCGCGAGTCCTGCGGCGACGGCGGCGACCGCATCGTGCAACTCGGCCCAACTCACCTCGCGCAGCGGCCGCGTCTCCGAGGCGAAGAGCAGGGCCGGTTGGTTCGGCCGCATGTGCCGGAAGGCGTGCGCGGCGTAGTTGAGCTCGGCCCCGGTGAACCACTCGGCGCCGGGCATGGCGCGCGTGCCGAGTACCTCACGGTACGGCGTCGTCGCCTGGATGTCGAAGTAGTCCCATAGGGAGCCCCAGAAACCCGCCAGGTCGTCGATCGACCAGCGCCACAGGCTGTCGTAGTCAGGGAACGCTAGGCCCCTGCTCTCTTTAAGCCACGCCATGTAGCGCGCCAGCGTCGAGTTGTCCTTGAACGCCGCCGGCGGCTCCCACAACACGGTCCCTTCTCGCGCCACGCTCATATCCCCCTCATTTCTCAAAATTTACTTTAGCGCAACGCCAGCGCGTCGCGCAGAATCTCCGCTTTCAGGCGGTCGGGTTCGCTCGCGCCCATCGCCTGTAGGCGCGCGGCCAGGTCTTCGCGCCGGCTCGCGACGATGGCGCTGACGAGGTAGCGATAGATGTTGTAGAGCCGCGTGGCGCGCAGAAAGTCGAGCACGACGTCATCGTAGCGGGCACGGTCCGGGTGGGCCAGCAGCAGGTCGAACAGCCCAAGTAACACGATCTCGTCCGTGTTGTCACGGTAGCGCGCGACCAGCGCGGGCAGCAGCGAAGCGGGCAGGGGCGTCAGGTTGCGTAGGCATTCGCCCACGACCTCGGATATGCCGGGTTCCTCGCGCAGCAGGTAGCCATACAGCGGCAGCGCGTGACCTTGCGCCGCCAGCACCCGTGCGGCGGTTACAGCCGGTTCGCCCGACATGGGCGAGGTGTACTCGTCGACCAGCAGGCGCGCCGCGTGGTAGCCGGCCAGGGTCTCATCGACCTCGTTGAGCGTTACCAGCGCGACCGAGCGCAGTCCCGCAGCCACATCGCCGTGCGTCGGATCGAGATGTTTGGGGAGGAATGGCGGCTTGAACTCGTAGGTCGTCACCCCCCGTTCGAGTATCGCCGCGTCGTCACGCTGGGCGCGGTAGCGCAGCGCCTGTAGGAGGGCGACGCGGCGGTAGCAGCCGGAATCGCCTCCGCCGGCACCATCCGCGTCACGGGTAAAGCGGTCCAACAGGGCGCCCCGCACACGGGCGTCGGGTGTGTCCGCGAGCGCGTCGAGCGCGGCCTGGACCACGTCCAGGTTGTCGTCTGTCTCCACCAGTTCGAGGGCGTAATCGACCTGCTCTTGCGGCTGGCCGGCCAGGCCGCGCAGTCGCTCCAGTTTCACCGTAGGACGTATTTTTGCCACGGGATCTCCTCATCGTCCAGGTCGCGCGCCCGTCGCGTCAAGCGTGAACGGACGCGTCGGCGTCTAGCACGCAAACCGTGTTCCCATTTTACTACGCGCCTCCGTATCCTCACGGCTTCTCCCGCAAACCATGTTGACGTTATGGTGACAATAGCAGTACATTGAGGCAACTTAGGCCCCCTATCGGGGTGGAAAGGATAGAGCCAGCCCCCATGAGTGTGGCTCCATACAGCCTATCCGCACGCGACTATCGGGGTCGTGTCCGGGATAAGCCTCGCTACGCCGCGGTCTGCGCCCTGATTGAGGACATGCGGCAGCGGCTCGCCGACCGCCCCGAACTCGCCGCGATGTTCGCCGCGTGCTACGCCAATACGCTGGAGACCACGGTTGAGTTGTGCGGCGATGGTACGACATTCGTCGTCACCGGAGATATCCCCGCGATGTGGCTGCGCGACTCCTCCGCGCAGGTGCGCCCCTACGTGTCTCTCGCCGGGCGCGATTCCGACGTGCGGCGTTTGATCCGAGGGTTGATGCGTCGGCAGGCCGCTGACATTCTGTGTGACCCCTACGCCAACGCCTTCAACCGCACGCCCAACGGCCGAGGACACGTCGGGGACCGGCCGGTATCTAACCCCTGGGTGTGGGAGCGCAAGTTCGAACTTGATTCGTTGTGCTATCCGATCCAGCTCTGCCACGACTACTGGCGGGCCACCGGCGACCGCGACGCCTTCGATGAGACCATCCATCACATGCTACGCCGCGTCCTCACAGTGATGAGGGTCGAGCAGCATCATGACCGCGATTCGACGTATGCGTTCGCGCGCCGTCGCTGGCCGCTCCCAATCGGCGTCCTGCCGTTTTGCCACAAGGGCGCGCGGACGAACAATACAGGCATGGTGTGGTCAGGCTTCCGCCCCAGCGATGACGCCTGCGCGCGTGGCTTCCACATACCGGCCAACATGTTCGCGGTCGTCGTCCTGGGCCACGTCGCCGCGTTCGCCGACGACATTTATGACGATGCGGACCTGAGTAGGGAGGCGCGGCTACTGCGCGCGGAGATCGCGTATGGCATCGAGACCTATGGCGTCGTCGAGCACCCGCGTCACGGGTGTATCTACGCCTACGAGACCGACGGCTTCGGTCACCACCTGCTGATGGACGACGCCAACGTGCCCAGCCTGCTCTCCATTCCCTATCTTGGCTACCGGCCGGCTGGTGACGCGGTGTACCAGAACACGCGGCGCTTCGTCCTGAGCCGCGACAACCCCTACTACGTCGCGGGCGCCTACGCGCGGGGCGTCGGCAGCCCGCACACGCCGCGCGGCCAGGTGTGGCCGCTCGCGCTGGCCATGCAAGGTCTAACGTCCCAAAGCGCGGCCGAGCAAGACGAACTGCTGGCGATGCTGACATCTACGACGGCGGGAACCGGCATGATGCACGAAAGCTTTCATCCCGACGACCCGCGTCGATTCACGCGTCCCTGGTTCGCCTGGGCCAACAGCCTATTCGCCGCATTCGTCCAGCAGTGGGCGGCGCGACAGGACGCCCACCCGGTCGATAACGATAGCCTTTATGCCTTGACGGCGCCGGCGACAAGGCCCGAGATATAGTAACGCTGCAGTATCAGGAAAATAACGATTGCGGGTAGCATTGTGACTACGACCCCCGCTTGCACGGCCCCCGCGTTGATCGTCCCGAAAGCGCCGCTCTGCGCGTTGAGCAGCACCACGGGCAACGTGAACTTGTCGCTGTCCGTCATGAAAATGAGCGCGGCCAAAAACTCGTTCCACGCCGCGAAGAAGGCGAAGAGCGCCACCGTCACGACCCCCGGACGAACGATTGGCAGCATCACACGGTACAGCAAGCCCAGGGACGAGCACCCGTCGATGAGCGCCGCCTCCTCAAGTTCACGCGGGACATTGTCGAAGGAGTTGCGCATCATGAAAATGGCGAAGGGGAGTTGGAAGGTGATGTAGACCAGCGCCAGCCCCGTCAGCGTGTTCTGTAGGTGGATGTAGTGCAGGACCAGGAACAGCGGTGTCAGGATAGACTGGAACGGGATCATCAGCGTCGAGAGAATGACCACGAACATGACGTTCTTGCCTCGGAACGTGAACCGGGAGAAGCCGTAGCCGCCCAGGATGCTCAGGACCATCGTCCCGAGGACCGTCGCTGTCGTGACCAGCGCGCTGTTCGAGATGTAGTGGAAAATCCCTGCCCCCGATCCGGCGAGGGTCGTGAAGTTATCCCACGAGATATGCGAGGGCAGGAACGTCGGCGGGATCGCCTGCGCTTCGTCGGACGGCTTGAGGGCGGTCAGCACCGACCAGGCGAGGGGGAAGAGAAAGACGACGGCGAGTACGCTACAGACGAGATAGTACAAGATCCGCGCGAAGGGGAAGGGGGGGCGACGCTGCGGACGGGCGGTGAGAGATTGCATGGCCTTAAACCTCCGTGGTATCAAGGGCGCTGCCAACTTTTGTTAGGTTTGTGTATCCTCGCGCAACAGGTAGAGTTGGACCACACTGACCGCGACCAGGATCGCGAGCAGCACGAGCGACAGCGCCGCGCCGTAGCCCAGCTTGAAGTAGGTGAAGGACGTGGTGTAGATCCAGTAGACGATGCTGATCGTGCTATTCTGCGGGCCGCCCTGCGTGATGATGTAGAACTGGTCGAAGGCCAGGAACGAGCCGATCACCGAGAGGACGAGCGCGAGCGCGAAAATACGCCGCAGCAGCGGCAGGGTGATGTAGCGCGTGAGCGCCCAGCGGCCCGCCCCATCTATTTTGGCGGCCTCATAGAGGTCGTCGGGGATCGCCTGCAGGCCAATCACGAAGAACAGCATGGTGCTGCCTACGGCCTTCCACACGACCATGAAGATGACCGAGAGGAGCGCCCCGTTCGGGTCGGCGAGCCACTCGATTGGCGCCTTGATCAACCCAAGACCCTGCAAGATACCGTCGAACACGCCCGACTGGTCGTTGAACATGTAGATCCACATGATGCTGGCCGTGCTCAGGCCGATCACGACAGGCAGGAAGTACGCCGTGCGGAAAATTGCCACACCGGGGATATGTTGCCGCACCAGGAGAGCCAACCCAAACGCGACCACGACGATAATGGGCGTGATGACGACGGTGTATTTGATCGTGAAGATCAGGCTGTTCCAGAACATCGTGTCGGAGATCAGGGTGCGGTAATTGCCCAGCCCGATGAAGTGGCGGTCGCCGAGCAGGGGCCAGTTGTGCAGCGACATGAAAGCCGTGATGAGCAGCGGCACGATGAAGAACAGCCCCACGAAGGCCACGCTGGGAAGCACGAATAGCAAGCCCGCTCGCTGGCGTCGCGCCTGGGCGTTCGTCGTCCGCGCCGTGCGGACACGTCGCGCGCGCGCTCCTGTTGCTACGGCCATAGTAGACGTCCCATCCTCTCTAGATGTCTTGAACAGGGACATATCGTGCGATTGCGTCAAGTTTAGGCGGCAAGTTTGGCCTGGTCGATCCAGCGGTCAAGGGCTCCCTCCAATCTGTTGAAATAGGGCTGCAGCGCCGTATCGC
>JAABUM010000432.1_pt1 | contig 75072 bp, 69 predicted proteins | sample 5559161 | NCBI WGS metagenome assembly JAABUM01 (sample SAMN10711868, study PRJNA513369) | rock metagenome | isolation source: Antarctica rocks | place: Antarctica: Victoria Land, Siegfried Peak nord
GCCGCCCATCTCACCTGCGCCATCCACGCCGCAGTCAAGCAGCTCAACGAAGAGCGCCAAAGGCCGCATCCGTGCGACAAGCTAAATAAGGCTGCTTAGCTTCTCGGCACTGACAACGGGCTTTCGCCCACCCGTCCGGCCGCGTGCCGCCGCCGCCGCCAGGCCCGCGCGGGTGCGCTCCTGGATCAGGTCGCGCTCAAACTGCCCGAGTGCCCCAAACAGGTGGAACACCAACCGACCGCTTGGCGTCGTGGTGTCAATTGCCTCGGTGATGGACCGGAACCCGACCCCGCGCCGTCCCAGCTCCGCAACCGTCTCGATCAGGTGCGGCAGGCTGCGGCCGAGCCGGTCCAGCTTCCATGTCACAAGCACGTCGCCATCTCGGACGAAGGCCAACGCGTCGCGCAAGCCGGCACGGTTGGCCTGGGCGCCGGAAGCGTGATCCTCGAACACCTTGCTGCACCCTGCCGCATTCAGGGCATCGAGCTGTAGCGCCGTGTCCTGATCCGTGGTGCTGACGCGGGCGTAGCCGACGTGTGCCAAGGGGTGCTTGTCCGTTTTCTGTGACCTTCGGCGATAGATGGCAGGACTTCTTTGGCGTTATGTGGCGCCAATGACCAGAGTGCTCCTCGCAGCTTCGACCACGTCGTCGGTAACGACGGACAGGCCGTTGATCTTCAGGATACGCTCGATCTGGACGAAGAGGCGGTGGAGCAGCCGGAAGTTGCCGCCAGTGATGCGGGCGATGGCCGCACTTGCCTGGGCGTCGGTGAAGTCGGCGCCGTCGAGGGACAGGCCGAGCTGCCGCCAGTGGCGGGTAAGCACGAACGCCAGCTCGTCCCCCTGCAAGGGCCGGTACTGGTGGGCAAAGCCGACACGGCTATAGAGCTGAGGATAGCGTGACAGGCGCTTCTCAAGACCAGACATGCCGACCAGGACCACACCGATGCCGGTCCGGTCATAGAGGTCGCGGACGTGCTCAAGCGCGGTGGCCGTGAGGCGTTCGGCCTCGTCGATGATGAGGACCTCGGCCGGGTTGGGCGGAAGCCCCGTTTGGACAACCACCTCGCGGCGGACATGGCTGTCGATGCAGACGCCCACGCGATTGATGAGCCGCGCGATGTCGCCGTGCAGCTCACGGAAAGGGCAGCATACAGTGGGGGTGTAGAAGACGGCCCGGCTCTGGGCGAGGGCAGCATAGACCTTGGCGTCCGACTCCTCCCGCGGCCCCCAGGTGGCAAGCAGGGGTTCGGCGACGTCCCATCGGGCGTAGCGGCGGGCTGAGCAGGTCTTGCCAACGCCAGCGGCGCCGTAGCAGAGGCCGATGTAGCGGTGCTTGCGCACGGCATCGGCGAACTCGGCGAAGCGCCGGTGCTCCTTGGTGGCGATGAATGCGCCCGTTCGCTCGCCGGTCGCGGCGGTGGCGGTCACGGATCATCTTCTTGATAGATGCGCAGCTTTGGCCGGGTGGGCGTCGGTGGCGGCTTCAGAGCCAGGCCGGGTTGGGACGGCTGCACCCGTGCCGGCAGGAAATCCGAGACCCGCGCGATGCGCTCGTTGATGGCACCGCGCAGGGACCGGCGATGTGCGCGCCGGGCAGCCTCAATGTCCTTGAGCGTGACCGCCTCCCCGGCGTGCTTCTCACTCACTGCGCGGCACAGGAACTGGTTGCGGTGGAAGACCCGCACCTCGGACAGGTCGCGCGGGTCGTAGCGGACGGTGACGGTCTCGCCGACATAGGCTGCCAGCGCCGGGTCGAGGTAGCGCAGGCCCTGGAAGTGAATGCCGTCACGCCGGATGCGACGCGGCTTGGCGTGCATGACCAGGAGCAGGTCAAGGTCTTCCAGGCTATCGGGGCTGCGGGGCAGGAAGCCGCTGCCCCGCCAGGCATCGAGCGGTGTCTCACCGGTCTCGCTGTGAGGGCGGACGTGGTACGTGCCGGTGATGAAGGCGCCGACGGCCCGGTCCAGCTCCGCCAAGGACAGGTGCGGCAGGGTCGCCGGCTTGCCGCCGACGAGATACCCGGGCAGCTCGGGCAGCAGCTCGGTGTTGAGCGTGCCGAACAGGCGCTCGACCTTGCCCCGGCCCTGCGGCCGGCCGACGGCGGAGTAGATGATGCGGAAGCGGAGGCTGGCTCCCACCTGGTCAAGGTGGTGACTGGTGAAGTCGCTGCCGTGATCGACGTAGAGCACGTCCGGGATGCCGCAAACCGGCCAGGCAGGGTCGGCCTTGCGCCAGATGGCATGTCGCAAGGCGAGGCAGGTGTTCAGCACGCATGGCGCGTCGAGGAACACGGCGTAGCCGGCGATGGCGCGGGAGTGGTCGTCCAAGACAGTGGTCAACCAGGGGCGGGCCGGCCTGCCGCCCTCGTCGAGAATGTGGAGGTCCAGCAGCGTGTGGTCCGCCTGCCAGACCGCGTTGGGTGCGCCGGCACGGAAGCGGTGGACCAGCTCAAAGCGATCCCGGAACGCGGCAGGCCCCTCCTGCGCCAGCGTCATCATGCCCGGGTCAAGGGCGGCGATGATCGCGTGGACCGTGCTGTAGGAGGGGGCGCGCCAGCCCTGTGCTTGTGCGGCGGCGCCGATCCGGCGGTGGATGGCAGCAGCCGAGGAGCGTGGCGGCTTCAGCGCCATGCCCTCGATCAGCGCGACGAGGTCCGCGGGCGACCGGTGCGTGCCGGCATCCCGGCGAGCGGGGCGTGCCAGGCCAGTCATGCCGCTCTGACGGTAACGCGCCAGCCAACGCCCTGCTGTCCGGACCGGGATGCCGGCCGCGTCGGCGGCGCGCGTCAGGGGAACGCCGTCCTCCAAGTGAGGACGAAGCACAGCGAAACGGGCCATGGCCTGCTCGCGCTGTTGCCCGTCCTGGGCCGCAAAGGATGCCGCCGCCTCTTTCTGCGCCATGCCGACGCTCCCTGTCCGAGCCTGACGAGCACCCAAAAGCTGTCCGCAAGGGGATCGTCCAGCGGACGGTCCAGACCTCGCCGGGCGAGCCTTGTAGAACCAAGCGGAACGGCGTCTCACATAGCTGGTACGGGAAGCCTATCATTGAGGGGGCCTCAAGCGTTACACATTTGGGCATGACGACCACCCTGATCGGCTACGCCCGCTGCTCAACTGACAAGCAGGACCTCGCCGCCCAGAAGGCCGCCCTTGAAACGCTCGGGGTCGCCGCCGACCGGATCTACACCGATCACGGGCTGACCGGCACAAACCGGTCCCGGCCCGGCCTCGACCAGGCCCTCGCTGCCGTCCGCACAGGGGACACGCTCGTCGTGCCGAAGCTCGACCGGCTGGCGCGGTCGGTCCCGGACGCCCGGTTCATCGCCGACGCCCTCGTTGTGCGCGGCGTCAGGCTCGCGCTGGGATCGAGCGTCTATGATCCCGTCGATCCCATGGGGAAGATGTTCTTCAACATCCTCGCCACCTTCGCCGAGTTCGAGTCGGACCTTATCCGACTCCGCACCCGTGAGGGCATGGCCATCGCACGCGCCCGAGGCAAGCTGCGCGGCAAGCAGCCCAAGCTGTCCGACCGTCAGCAGAAGGAGCTGCGCCGCATGCATGACACCGGCGAGTACTCCATCAGCGACCTGGCCGAACTGTTCACGGTGTCCCGCCCGACCGTTTACCGGACCCTCGGCCGACAGCCGGCCAGGACGTAACCGTGACCACGGCCTGCCAAGGCTTGGCAGGGACCGAAGGAGCGGACGCTTTTCGAACTCAACGGAGGCTGGACCGACATGATCCTGGCTACGAACCTCACCGGCATCGACGCTGGCGTCCTGCACGTGAGCTACCTGGAAAGCGGCCCCGAAGACGGGTGGCCGGTCGTGCTGTCCCACGGCTTCCCATTCGATGTGCATGCCTACGACGAGGTGACTCCTATGCTGGCGACCCACGGCGCGCGCGTGATCACACCCTACTTGCGCGGCTTCGGACCGACACGCTTCCTGTCACCGGACACCATGCGCAGCGGCCAGCAGGCAGCGCTCGGTTCCGACCTCCTGGCGCTGCTCGACGCCTTGCAGATCAGGACCGCCATCCTTGCCGGGTATGACTGGGGCGGCCTGGCCTCATGCGTCGTCTCGGCGCTGTGGCCCGAGCGGGTCGCGGGCCTCGTTTCGTTGGCCAGCTACGACATCATCGACATTGCACGCCAACAGGAGGCCGGTCTGCCGTCGCTTGAATGCGTGATGTGGTACCAGCACCTTTTCCAGACCGAGCGGGGTCGCGATTGCTTGACCGGGCATCGTACCGATCTCTGCCGCTTGCTGTGGGCGCAGTGGTCGCCGGACTGGCGCTTCAGCGACGCCACCTTCGCACAGACCGCCTCGTCGTACGAGAACCCGGATTTCGTTGATGTCGTCATTCACGCTTACCGGCACGGTTTCGGCCTCGCCGCTGGCGATCCTGCGTTGCAAGCGCTCGAGGGCCGTCTTGCTGGCCGCCCTGACATGACCGTTCCGGCGGTGACCCTTGACGGCCTTGCCGATCCACTGAGGCCCGGCGGCACCGCGGGCCAAGCGGGTAAGTTCAAGGCTCGTCACGAACACCGCCGGATCGCGGCAGGGCACAACCTTCCTCAGGAGGCCCCGGCGGCCTTCGTGGATGCGGTGCTCACTGTGCAGAGCTGGGCATAGCCTACGTCGTGGCAACCGGCACGCAGTCGGCTCCATGGAAGCCGTAGCTCGCCCGAAGAGCGCCAACCAGCACTGAAGAAAGCCCGCCAGTTATCGTCGAAGGCCACACACGCCGCTATTTTCCCCGCCAGCTTGCGGATGGCAGCAAGGGTCCGCTTCGAGTCGTAAGCTGACATTTGAACTGACACCAACCGCCTTTGACCCTGACCTGTAATTCCCTGCGCTGCCCATCGTCGTCACAGGTCAAAGTCAACAGCCGTTGGTATGAGACACTGCCACGAAAAAGCACCCGCATGGCCTGCCGTGCGGCCTGGAACGCCCCGGGGTCAGCGGAGCTATATCCGCCGCAGCGGCAGCGACCACGCCAGCAGCAGCCCGGCCACGCTGAACCCCGCGATCACCAGGAACGCCGCGCGGAACGCCCCGGCGATCTCCGCTGCCACCATGGCCCGGCGCTCCGCCGGCATCGCGTCCAGCAAGGCCGGGCCGCGCTCCACCAGCTCGGCGAACACGCCCGCAACCGCCTGGTCCTGCGACGCCAGCACCGCGAACAGCACCGCCCCCACCGACGCCGTGCCCAGCGCCGCGCCGATGGAGCGGCTGAACTGCACCGACGCCGACGCCGCCCCCAGGTTGGCCGTCCCCGCCGCGACCTGCACCGTCACCTGCACGATGGGCATCGCCGTGCCCAAGGACAGCGACATCAGCAGGAACACCGCCGGCAGCCACCCCAGCGGCACCCAGCCGGCGCCCAGCGCCATCCCGACCCAGCACGCCGCCGTCACCGCCAAGCCATAGGACGGATACACCGCCGTCCGCCCCGACCGCGCCACCGCGCGGCCCGTCAGCAGCGCTCCCACGGCGATCCCCGCCGTCAGCGGCAGCAGCAGCAGCCCCACCTGCCCCGGCCCGGCGCCGCGCACGACTTGCAGGTAGATCGGCATGAACGTCACCGCGCCGACGATGGTGGCGCCGACGCAGGCGGCCATCGCGTCCGCCCGCCAGATCGCGCCCTGGCGCAGCAGGTTGACCGGGATCAGCGGCGAGGCCGTCCGGCGCTCCTGCCGCACCAGCAGCAGCAGGGACGCCACCGCCAGCGCCACCAGCGCCGCGATCCCCGGCAGCGCCGCGGCGGAGATGCGCTGCGCCTGCTCCAGCGCCAGCAGCAGCGGCGCCACGAAGCCGGTGAACAGCGCCAGGCCGATCCAATCGAACCGCACGCGCGATACCGGGCCGGCGCGCGCGGGCAGGCGCAACGCCAGCACGGCGGCCACGGCGCCCAGCGGCACGTTGATGAGGAACACCGACGCCCAGCCGAAATGCTGCGTCAGCCAGCCGCCCGCCACCGGGCCGAACGTGGAGGACACCATGAAGATCGCGGCGAGGTAGCCTTGGTAGCGCACGCGCTCCCGCGGCGGCACCGTCTCCCCGACCAGCGCCTGGGAGAGGGTCATCAGCCCGCCGCCCCCGGCCCCCTGCGCCACGCGCGCCAGGATCAGCCACAGCAGCGTCGGCGCCAGCGCGCAGGCGACGGACGCCGCGACGAACACCGCCAGCGCCACGAGCAGCAGCCGCTTGCGCCCCAGGGCGTCGCCCAGCCGGCCATAGACTGGCGCCGCGATGGTGGTCGCCATCAGGTAAGCGACGACAACCCAGCCGACGCGCTCCACGTCGCCCAGCGTCGCGGCGATCTGCGGCAGGGCGGTGGCGACGATGGTCTGGTCCACCGCGGCCAGGAACATCGGCAGGCAGATCGAGGGGAACACGCGGAAGAACAGCCCGCGGGTGTCGGGTGCCGCGCCCTCCGCCTCGGGACCGCCGGCAGGCAGGGCATCCGGCGGGGTCATGCCTGCCGCGATCCTTTCTGATCCGCTAGCGCCGGCCTCGTGGGTGCCGTTGCGGCGACAGCGGCAATAGGGGGTGGGGAACGCAGCTCCTGCGGTGATGCGGCGACGGTGGGTGGGAGGCGCAGGTCTTGCCGCCTCTGGATTGCCGCGCCGCAAGGGCGGCTCGCAATGACGGTGCGGGGACCAGTGCGGACAGCCATCTTCCTCATGCCGGGAGGTCGCGGCCCATCGCGAGGAACTTGTCGCGCCGCCGGGCGATCAGCGCGGCGGGGGCCAGGTCCAGCAGCGGCGCCAGCGCGTCCTGCACGGCGGCGCCGACGGCGGCGATGGCGTCGGCCGGGCTGCGGTGCGCGCCGCCCATCGGCTCGGGTATGACGGTGTCCACGATATGCAGCGCGTGCAGGTCGGTGGCCGTCAGGCGCAGCGCCTCTGCCGCGACCGACGCCTGCGCCGCGTCCCGCCATAGGATGCTGGCGCAGCCCTCCGGGGAGATCACGGAATAGACGGAATGCTCCAGCATCAGCACCCGGTCCCCGGCGGCTAGGGCGATGGCGCCGCCCGACCCGCCCTCCCCGATGATGGTGGCGACGACCGGCACCGGGGCGTCCAGGCAGGCTTCGATGCTGCGGGCGATGGCCTCGGCCTGGCCACGCGCCTCGGCGTCTATGCCGGGGAAGGCGCCGGCGGTGTCCACGAAAGTCAGCAACGGCAGGCGGAACCGTCCGGCCAGCTCGATCAGGCGGCGGGCCTTGCGGTAGCCCTCGGGCCGGGCCATGCCGAAGTTGTGCTGCACGCGGGTCTCGGTGTCCGATCCGCGCTCGGTGCCCAGCACCACCACGGAGCGTCCGTTGAACCGGCCGAGGCCGCCAACCACCGCGGCGTCGTCGGCGAACGCGCGGTCCCCGGCGAGCGGCGTGAATTCCTCGATCAGGCTGCGTATGTAGTCCAGGGCGTGCGGGCGGTCGGGGTGGCGGGCCACTTGCGTCTTCTGCCAGGGCGTCAGCTTGGCGTAGGTCAGGCGGAGCTGCTCGTCAGCCTTTTCCTCAAGTGCGGCGACCTCCTCGTCTATGTCTATGCCGCCGGGCTGCTGCATCCGGCGCAGGTCCTCGATCTTGCTTTCCAGCTCCGCAACGGGTTTTTCGAAGTCCAGGAAGTGGCGCATCCCCGGGGGATTAGCCCGGCACCGCTTGTTTCGCCAGGGGCCGGTCTGCCAGGGGCTGGGCTGTCGAGGCCGGAGCTATCGAGGGCTGAGCTGTTGAAGGCTGAGTTATCGAGGGCTGGGCAATCACGGACTGGGCTGTCGAGGATTGGGCGGCAAGGGGGTGGTGCAGCGCCACAAGCTCCTGCAAGCGCTCGGCCAGGACGTGCGTATAGATCTGCGTCGTGGCGATGTCGGCGTGGCCCAGCAGCAGTTGCAGGCTGCGGAGGTCGGCGCCGCGGGCCAGCATGTGGCTGGCGAAGCTGTGGCGCAGCACATGCGGGCTGACGCGCGCCGGGTCCAGCCCAGCCTCCAGCGCGATGCCCTTCAGCATCACCGCGAAGCCCTGGCGCGTGATGGCCTGGCGCGGGTCGCGGCCGGGGAACAACCAGGGGGACTTGCCGGCCTCCGTCAGCTTTGCGGCGGCGGCCTTGGCGCGGTCGGACAGCAGGACCATGCGCTCCTTGCCGCCCTTGCCGCGGACGATCAGCATCTCGGACCGGACGCCCAGGGCGGCGCGGGGCAGGGACAGCAGCTCGGACACGCGCAGGCCCGTCGCATACAGGGTTTCCAGCGCGGCATGGGCGAGCAGGCCGGGGATGCCGGGCTTGGCGCGGGCGGCGGCGAGGAGGGCGTCCACCTCGGCCTCGGTCAGGTTGCGCGGCAGACTGGTGGGCAGGCGCGGGGTGTCGAGCAGGTGGCTGGGGTCGTCGGGGCGGACGCCGTTGCCGACCAGGAAGCGGCAGAAGCCGCGCAATGACGATAGGCGCCGGGCCGCGGTGCGGGCGGATACGGCGCCGTGCAGGGCGGCCATGTAGCCGTGCAGCGTCCCCTCCGTCGCAGTTGCGGGCGACTCTCCCTGCCCGGCCGCGTGCGCGGCGAAGGCCAGCAGGTCGGCGCGGTAGGCTTCGATGGTGTTGCGGGCGGCGCCACGCTCGGCGGCCAGCATTTCCAGGAACGCCTCGATGTGGCGGTCCATCGGCTCAGGTTGCCGGTGTGACGACGTGCCCGGCAGAGGCCGGACGGCAACGCCGCCTGCTCCCTCTCCCTCCGGGAAAGGGTCGGGGTGAGGGGGTCTTGGCCGCGGCGCGGAGTACGCCGGTGCCGCTGAACCCGGGCGCGCGGCGATGAGGCACCGTGCTTGCCGCCTCCCTCACCCTAACCCTCCCCCGGAGGGAGAGGGGACAAGGGCGGCCCTTGCCGTTCAGCGGCTGTACCGAGTCCATGGGACCGTGGCGCACCCGGCGCTACCGCGGCTGGAAACGGTCGTTGGGTAATACGTGCTGCACCTGCTCCGTCCGTGGCTGCGGCGGGAACAGGCCCAGCATCAGGCCGCCGCCTACGACCAGCAGCAGCACGGCAACGACGACGATCAGCGTAACCCGGCTCATGCGCCACCCTTGGCCCGTTCATTGTATGTTGTGCTAACCTTCCGGACCATGACGCGCAACACCGCGCTCGGCACTGCCGGGCTGACCTTTCCGGGACCGGCGACGGCCCTTGGCCCCGGCCCGGCGCCCGGCATCGCATCGAGCATCGCCGCCGAGGCGCCGCCGGCCCTCGCCGGCCGCAGCGTCGTACTGGTGGGCCTGATGGGCGCGGGCAAGACCAGCATCGGCCGCCGCATGGCCGCCCGCATAGGCCTGCCGTTCCGCGACGCCGACGCCGAGATCGAGCTGGCCGCCGGGTGCAGCGTGCCGGAAATCTTCCGCCGCTACGGCGAGCAGGACTTCCGCGACGGCGAGCGCCGGGTGATACGCCGCCTGCTGGCCGGCGACCCGCTGGTGCTGGCGACCGGCGGCGGCGCCTACATGGACGCCGATACCCGCGCCACCATCCGGCGGGAGGCCGTGTCGGTCTGGCTGCGCTGCAAGCTGCCGACGCTGGTGCGCCGCGTCGCCGGGCGCAGCCACCGCCCGCTGCTGGCCGACGGCAACGCCGCCGGCACCCTGGCCCGGCTGATGGAGGCGCGTCACCCCACCTATGCCGAGGCCGACGTGGTGGTGGATTGCGGCGACGAGCCGCCGGACCACACCACGGCCAAGGTGCTGCAGGCGCTCCGCGACTGGCGTCCGGCCCGGCGACTGCACGTCGCGCTGTCCAGCACCGCCTATGACGTGGTGGTGGGCGACGGCCTGCTGGCCCGCGCCGGGGCGCTGCTGGCGCCGGTGATCCCGCAGAAGCGGGCGGTGGTGGTGACCGACGAGACCGTCGCGGCGCTGCACTTGCCGGCGCTGCTGGACGGGCTGGCGCAGACCGGCATCCAGGCCGGCACCGTCGTGGTGCCGCCGGGCGAGGCGTCCAAGAGCATGGAGGGCTATGCCCGCGTGGTCGCCGCGCTGCTGGACGCCGGGGTAGAGCGGCGGACGACGGTGATCGCGCTCGGCGGCGGCGTGGTGGGGGACCTGGCGGGGTTCGCGGCGGCGACGACGCTGCGCGGGCTGCCGTTCGTGCAGGTGCCGACGACGCTGCTTGCCCAGGTGGACAGCAGCGTCGGCGGCAAGACCGGCATCAACACCGTGCACGGCAAGAACCTGGTCGGCGCGTTCCACCAGCCGCGCATGGTGCTGGCGGACACCGGGGTGCTGGGGACGCTGCCGGTGCGGGAGCTGCGGGCGGGCTATGCGGAGGTCGTGAAAGCCGGGCTGATCGGGGACGCCGCGTTCTTCGACTGGTGCGAGGCGCACGGGGCGGCGCTGGCCGGCGGGGACCGGACGCTGCAGGCGGAGGCGGTGATGCGCGCCTGCGCCTTCAAGGCCGCGGTGGTCGGCGACGACGAGCGGGAGGAGGCGCCGAACGACGGGCGGGCGCTGCTGAACCTGGGGCACACGTTCGGGCACGCGCTGGAGGCGGAGGTCGGCTATGGCGGCGGGCTGCTGCATGGGGAGGCGGTGGCGGTCGGGCTGGGGCTGGCGTTCCGGCTGTCGGCGCGGCTGGGGCTGTGCGAGGCGGAGGACGCGGAGCGGGTGGTGGCGCACCTGGAGGCTGTGGGATTGCCGGGGGGGTTGGGGATGCTGAACCGGCGATTCTCGGCGGCGCGGCTGGTGGGGCATATGCGGCGGGATAAGAAGATGCGGGACGGGGCGCTGCACTTTGTGTTGGTGCGGGGGATTGGGGGGGCGTTTACGAGTGCGGATGTGGCGGAGAGGGCGGTGGTGGAGTTGCTGCAGGCGGAGGGGTGTGGAGTGTAGCTCCCGCAAATAGAGGATGGCTGTCTAGAACTTGCTCAGCTGACCAGCAAGCTTACCGGCACCCGCGCACTCGCCCCATCCGCATCCAGCACCGTGATCGCATAGAACCCCGGTCCCCGGCAGCCAGCTCGCCTGCCATTGCGCCGGCACCATTGCTAGCAGCCCCCGTCCAGCAGAGACCCCAATCACTTAGCTTTTCATGAACACCCAAGCGTCATGCGTCGCCGGCGCGGTCCTAATCCGGTTTTCGTCGCTATCCGCCAGGGCTGCCAGCACGAACCCCCGGCTATACCCGGAATCGAGCGCCCGTATAAACTGCGTCCGGCCACTCGCATCCGCCTCTCGATGCAGCACGTTGCGGTAAAGCTGCGCCACAAAGTCCGTGTTGGACAAGGTGCCATACGCCCGCTGAAACTCGTCGGAGGCCACAAATCCTTGAGCAACCTGCTCGACCGGCACACCGTCTCGCAAGGCTTTCTGGATGACGTTGAACCCTGGCGCGTCAGGCGCACGGTTGAATGCGCCCTGGTAGAGCCGCGTGGTCTCAGCATCCACCTTGTCGCCAGCGAAGGGCAGGCTTTGGCGATGGTTCTCCTGACTGTCGGACATTGCCAGCAACGCCGCGCCGCGCCCCTGCGTGTTCGCAAGATTGGTGAGGTTTTGCAGGCCCTGCACGTCCAGCGGATCGCTCAGGTCCAAGGCCCGGTGCAGGACGTTCTGGTATAAGTTTTTCACGAACTGGTCGGTGCTGGTGCTGGTGCTGCCATACTGTGCCAGGTACTCCAAGCCAGTTAGAAATCCATCCGCGATCGCTTGGAGGCCAATGGACCCTGCATTGAGCAGCGCGGTTGAGTACTGTAGCCCGGCCAGGTCCGGCGTGCGGTTGAAGGCGGCTTGATACAGCCGGGCGTTGGATTGCGCGTTTCCGATAGGATCAAAGATGCCGGTGCCGTCGGCGAAGCGGATGAGGCCAGGCTTGGCCACCGTGCGCGTGCCGTCCCGGCCGGCAACGGTGTCCTGGACGGAGAGTTGGCCATTCTGCGTTTCCGCTATGACATATTGAGTGTGGGTGCCGGTCAGGCCGATGTCGTTCGTACGCGGGTCAATAGGTGGCGCATTGGCCAGGATCGCGCTGGTTACCGCGGCAGTTGCCCCCGTTTTCGCATCAACAAGGGTGACGGTGAACGTCTTGTCGGCCCTGACAGCGGAGTTACTCAGCTCTACGAAAACGGTTGCGCCGTGTTCAAGATAGCGAGGATTCAGTATGCCAGCCGTGTTGGCGAACAGGTAGGACGGTGCCGGGCTGCTGCCGGTGCCCGCGACGGTGTAGAACAGCTCATTGGCCGTGCCAGTCCATGTGACGTTGTAAACATAAGTTAACTCAAATCTGTGGTCGTATGCGATGCTGTAAACGGCAGGAACTGACGGAGTACCCGTTCCAAAATCGGAGCCGGCTAAAATAGAATATAAGTACACTCTGCTCTCCTTGAATTGCTCTGCTGGAACCTACAGAGGTGGCGGCCTCCGCGCCACGACCGCAAGCCACTACTGACCCCGGCATACTACGGCACTGAGTTCTCGGAAGCCCGATAATTCGTTCCGAATGGTGGACATGCCAGATGTACGCACACCATGCCGGGTCAGTTTCCAGACGCCTGGGCTATCGAAGCAATCCGGTCAGCATTTTAGCCCTTCGCCTTAGCCCTTGTGATTGTCATATCGTTTGGGAGCAATAGGTGAACGGGCCTGTCTTTACCCTCTTACTTGCCAAGCACCTTGCCCGAGGATCACGCAAAGCTGCAACCTGTCCTGCCAATCACCGCACCCTCACCGGCACCCGCGCACTGGCCCCATCCGCATCCAGCACCGTGATCGCATAGAACCCCGGCCCCCCCGGCACCCAGCTCGCCTGCCGCTGCGCCGGCACCGTCGCCAGCGGCGCCCCGTCCACTAGGAACGTCAGCGGACGCCGCCCGCCCATCGCCCGCAGCAGAACCGGCCCGTCCCCCGCCAGCACGGCACCCGGCGGCGGGAACAGCAGCCGCAGCGACGATCCGGCCTCCCCCGCCGCCACCCGCGCCGCCCCCGGCGCCACCACCCGCGGAGCTGGCGGCAGCAGATCGAACACCCGGCCCAGCAGCGGCAGCGCCAGCGACCGCCCGGTGGCGCCGGGCAGCGGCGTGCCGTCCGGGCGCCCGACCCACACCGCCGCCACATGCCGCGCGTCGAAGCCGAACGCCCAGGCGTCCCGCCCGCCCCAGCTCGTCCCGGTCTTCCACCCGACGCCCGCAGGCCCGCCGGACGGGAACGGCTGCGTCAAGATGTCCGCCACCAGCCGCGACGCCTCCGCGACGCCGCCCCCGCGCTGTCCCCCACTTTGGCCCCCACCTTGACCAAGAACCGCCCGAGGCCCCGGCAGCAGCCGCACCGGCCCCCACCCCGGCGCCACCAGCCCGGCATACAGCCCCGCCACCTCCCGCATCGTCAGCCCCGCCCCGCCCAGCGCCAGCGACAGCGACGGGTCCGCCCCCGCCGGCAGCCGCGGCTTGGCCCCCTGCGCCCGCAGCCCCTCCGCGAAGCGCAGCGGCCCCACCAGGTCCAGCAGCGCCACCGCCGGCAGGTTCAAGGACCGCCGCAGCGCCTCCGCCGCCGTCACCTGCCCGGCATGGGCATGGTCGAAGTTCTCCGGCGCGTAGCCGCCGAAGTGCCGCGGCAGGTCCACCAGCCGTCCCTCCGGCCGCGCCACCCCGTCCGCGAACGCCTGCGCATACAGGAACGGCTTGAGCGCCGACCCCGGCGAGCGCACCGCCCGCGTCAGGTCCACGTCGCCCGACCGCGCCTCGTCCCCCCAGCGCCCGGACACCACGGCGCGCACCTCCCGCGTCGCGGCGTCGGCGACCAGGATGGCGACGGAGGCACGCTCCGGCATCCCGTCCAGCCGCTCCGCCGCCAGCCGTTCCAGCGCCACTTGCAGCGGCAGGTCCAGGGTGGTCCGCAGCACCGGGCTGCCGCCTTGGACGGCGGCGCCGAGGCCCGCGACGGCCTGGGCGGCGTGGCGCGGGAACGGGACGCGCCGGGCCGGGACCGGGACGCCCGCGGCCTCCGCCAGCACGCGGTCGCGGACGCGCTCCGCGGCAGCGGGGTGGCGGTCGGGGCGCAGTCCCTCCGGGCGGCGCGGCAGGGCGACGAGCAGGGCGGCCTGCGCCGGGTCGAGGGCGGCGGCGCTGGTGCCGAACCAGGCGCGGGCGCCGGCCCGCACGCCTTCCAGGTTGCCGCCGTAGGGGGCAAGGGTCAGCCAGATGCCCAGCACGCCCCGCTTGCCGTAGCGCCATTCCAGTTGCAGGGCGCGGGCGGCCTCAATCAGCTTGCTCCGCAGGGTGCGGGGGCGCGGCTCCAGCAGGCGGGCGGCCTGCATGGATAGGGTGGAACCGCCGGACACCACCCGGCCCGCGCGTGCCCATTGGCCCGCCGCGCGCACCAGCGCCAGCGGGTCCACGCCGGGGTGGGACCAGAAGCGGCGGTCCTCGGTATGGACCAGCAGGTCCAGGAAGGGGCGGGACACGTCGGCCGTGCCGGTGCGGAAGCGCCATACGCCGCCGGGGGCCGGCAGCAGCGCGACGAGGCGGCCGTTGCGGTCTAGGACCTCGGTGCCTACGGCGTCCAGGCGGGATAGGTCGGGGGGGTAGAGGCGGTCGGCTGTCCACGCGGCGCCGGGCAGCAGGGCCGCTGCCAGCAACAGGCCGGCAGTCCACGAGCAAAGCCGAACGCTGCCTTCCCCCTCTCCCTCCGGGAGAGGGGGAAGCATGGCAGTCACGCCATGCCTACTCCGCCGCCTGCACCTTGATCCGCGCCGTGTTCTGCCGCGCGAACACCCCGGGCCGGTACATGTCGGACAGCATGGCCCCCGGCCACTCGAAGCTCCCCGGCGTCACCGCCCGCAGCCGCACCGCTACCCGGAACCCCGGCGCCTCCGTCGTCAGCGCCATCACCGCGGCGAAGCGGTCGTCAGCCGCCGGCTGCGCCTCGGTCTCCGACAGCTCGCCCAGCCAGGCCATGCCCGGCACCTTCCCGGACGGCATCCGCCCCACGACCTCCCATCCCGCCGGCAAGCCTTGGATCAACTGCGCGTGGTGCGCCTGCCCGTCATCGGCCCGCCCCTCCACCAGCAGCACGAACGCCGTGTTCTGCCGCAGGTTGTCCAGGTCCAGCGTGTCGCCCGCCAGCGTGAACAGCTTGCGGCTGACACGCATCCCGGCCCGCGCCGCCGGCTGCGCCTCCAACGGCACGCCCGTCGTGGACACCGACTGCCACACCGGCCGCTCGTCCAGGTTCCGCAGCACCGCCGCCCCGGTCAGCACCGCCGACACGGTGGCAGCCGGCGCCAGCGCCCGGCCGTCAACCGACACCCGCGCCGCCCGCCCGTCCCGGCCCAGCACCCCGGCCGCTGCGGCTGCCCAAGCCTGCTCCTGCGTGCTGAGCAGCTCCGCCTTCAGGTCCGCGCCGGGCATCGCCGCCAGCAGCGCCGGCAGGCGGTCCGCCAGCAGCCCGCTCTCCTTCAGCAGCACGGCGACCGCGGCCCGGTCCCGTAGCGCGCTGCCGCGGTCCGCATACCAATCGCGCCGGGCCGGGGCGTCCAGCGCGGCTGCGAACGCCGCCTCCGCCCGCGGCCGGTCGTTGGACAGCGCCAGGGCGGCGCCCAACTGTGCACGAGCCAGCGGCGTCGGCAGCTTGTCCAGCGACTCCGCCAGGATGCGGTTCGCCCCTGCCCGCGGCTGGCCGGACGCCGCCAGCACGTAGAGCCGGTAAGCCTGCGCCGCCAGCGCCTCGGGCGTCGCGGCCTCCTCCGCAATCCCGTCCACCATGAACTTCTGCGCGTCGGCGATGGCGCTGTCCGGCACCGTCGCCCCGGCGGCACGGGCGCGCAGCAGGAAGTCCAGCGCATAGGCCGACAGCCAGCCCTCCGCCGTGTCGCTCGCCGTCCACAGGCCAAAACCGCCGTCATAGCGCTGCCGGTCCAGCACGCTTGCAATGGCGCCTTGCAGCCGCGCCGCCCGGTCCGTCCCCGCGGCGGCGCCGTCCGGCAGCACGGCGAGCGGCAGGCCCTTGCTGCTCGCCTGCTCCAGGCACATCAGCGGATAGGCGTCCAACGCCTGCACCAGCGCGGCGGGATCGTAGCGCACGGGACCGCCGAAGCTGACCCGGGCGCCCCCGGTGCCCGGCACCATGCCGTCCAATGCCGGCGTCACCCGCAGTTCCGCCCCCGGCGCAACCGGCCCGCCGGCCACGACCGTCAGGGGCGGGCGGGCCGGGCGCACCAGGATCGCCGCCTCCCGCTGCACCGTGAAGCCGCCGGGGCCGGTGACGGCCAGGCGTATGACGCCCCGCCCCGCCCCGGTGGCGCGCAGCACCGCTGTCCGGACCACCTGCGCGCCGGGCGCCAGGGTCGCGGCCAGGCGCGCGTCGCCGACCAGCTCTAGCGGCCCCTCGACGCTGACCACGGCCACGGCCTCGCCGGCCGGCAGGTCCAGGTTGTTCATCAGCACCGCCATGCGCGCCTCGTCGCCGGGCGCCAGGAAGCGCGGCAGCAGGGGTTCGGCGATCATCGGGTCGCGCACAAACATGTCCACGGCGGCGCTGCCGACCTTGCTGCCCTGCCAAGCCACCGCCATGAGCCGCACCTGGCCGTTGAAGTCCGGCAGGTCCAGCGAGACCTGCGCCACCCCGTCCGCCCCGGCCTGCACCGGCGGCGTGAACAGCGCCACCACCCTCTGCGGGATTTCCGGCAAGGCGCTGCCGCCGTCGTCGCCGCCCTGGCGCAGCGTGGTTGCGTCGCCCTCGGCCGGCGGGATCAGCCGGCCCCAGTCGTCGCGTATGTCCAGCCCCAGCCGGCGGCGGCCCAGGAAGTGCGCCACCGGATCGGGCGATACGAAGCCGGTCAGGCGCAGTATCCCCTCGTCCACCGTCGCCACGCTCACCCAGGCGCCCGGCGCCGTATGCACCGGCACCACAGCGCGGGCGCGCGGGGCGGTTTTGTCCGGTGCGGCGATGGTCAGCGGCAGGGTCCGCCCGGCCGGGTCCACGCCGACCCAGGCCAGCCCGATGGCCCGCGTCGGCCGGCTGCCGTCGCCCGCACGGAACACATGCACCGCGACATACGCGCCCGGCCCCCAGGCCGCGTCCACCGGCACGTCCAGGTCCGTGCCGCCCGCGGCAATGTCCACCTGCCGCAGGCTATGCACCCGGTCGCTGACCGCCAGCACCGTCGCGTGCCCGGCGAACGGCGCCGCCACGTGCACCCGCGCCGTGCCGCCGGGCGGATAGCTGCGCTTGTCGGTGGACACGTCCACCTTGTCCGGCGTGTCCGGGCTGCTGCTCGCCAGCCAGCCCGCACGGAACCGCACGCTGGTCATCGCCAGCCCCGTGCGCTCCGCAACCTCCAGCCGGTAGCGGCCGAACGGCAGGCGCTTGGCATAGCGCAACGTGCCCGCGGCGGGAACCGTCACGTCGGACGCCTCGATCACCTCGTCCCGATGCACCGTCTCGTAACGCGCCAGCGACCCGCGCACGACCATGCGCCAGTCCGGACGCTCCCGAACCAGGCGCAGCCGCGCCGGCACCGCGACCCGCTGCCCGGCCGGGGACACCGCGGCGACCTCGAACCCGGCCTCCGCCTCGGCGTCTATGGACCCGTCGAAGCCCGGCTTGACCCCGATCAGCGTGCCCGCCGCCCGAACGGGGATGCTGGCCTTGGCATGGGCGGCGCGGCCGGACGGGTCGTCCACCGACACGTCCAGCTCCGCCCGCACGGGCCGGGTGCTGTCCGGCGCCTTCTTGACCAGGACGGTCAGGGTCGAGCGGCCCTGCGCGTCGGTGTCCGGCAGCTCGATCTCCTGGCTGTCCGGCGCATACTCCTCCCCGTCCACGCCGACGCGGTAGCCCGCCAACGCCGCGGGCGGGTTGGGGTCCGGCACCAGCCGCAGCGTCGCCTTGCCCGTCAGCCCGGCGGCGGGCGCCCCATACAGGAACCGCGCCGTCACCGGCAGCGGATACCCCTGGCCCGGCACGATGTCCCCGGCTGGCGCGACCTCGACTGCCATGCGGTCCGGCACGAAGGCGTCCACGCGGAAGCTGGCCTTGCCGATGGGCGGCAGCGCCGGGTCCGCCAGCAGCTCGACCGTCCAGGTTCCGGCCGGGGCGGAGGCGGACAGCACCACCGGCAGGTGGATCGCCGCGTCCGGCCCGCGCGGCGGCACGGTGTCCAGGAAGGTCTGGCCGTTCGGCCGCTTGATGCGGACATGCGCCGGGACCTCCAAAGGCTCCCCGGCGGCGTCGCGCAGCAGCGCCATCAACTGCACGGTCTCGCCGGGGCGGTAGATGCCGCGGTCGGTCCAGGCGAAGGCGTCCAGCGGGCCGGGATGCGCCATGCCCTCCACCCCGCGGTCGGACAGGTCGAAGGCGGCGGTCGTCAGGTCCAGCGCCACGAAATCCCCGGCCAGCACGCCATGCACCGCCTGCGGCGCCTGCGGCCCGGCGCCGCGCAGCAGCGGCGCGGCGAACCGCGCCACGCCCTCCGCATCCGTCGCCGCCGTCGCCAGCACGTCGTTGCTGCGGGACAGCAGGCTCAGCGCCACCCCTGCCCGCGGCAGCGCGTCGGCGAAGCTGCGGACCTGCACCGTCAGCCCGTCCGACCCGCGCCAGACCGTCGGCGCCAGGTCGGTGTGCATCACCACCTGCACGGCGCCCGTAGAATAGTCCGGCGTGCCGTCGCCGGGCACCGCCGAGATCAGGTAGGCCCCTGCCTCGGTGAACACGTCCGGCAGCAGCAGCGCCGTGCGGGCGACCCGGTTCACCTGCATGTTCGGGATGTCGGCCCGGCCCTCCCATACGACCTTGCCGTTGTCCTCCTGGTTGGTGAAGGCATAGCGCTCGACCGGCTCGCCCAGCTTGGTGTCGCGCGTCCAGGGCACCAGGTTGCGCTCGGCCAGCCGCAGCACGCGCAGCTTCACGGCGGACAGGTTGACGGTGGACAGGCTCACCCGCGGCGCCTGGCCGCGCGGCAGCAGGAACAGCCGGCTGTCGAAGATCACGCGCGGCTGCCGGTTGGGCATCACGACTTGCAGCACCGCATCCTTGTTCAGCGCCAGGCCGTCCTCGCCGGGCATCCCGGCCCGGATCGTCACCTGCGTCGTGGCGCCCAGCCGCAGCCCGGCGATGCAGATCGCGTCGCCCTCACGCGAGATTGCGGCGGCGGGCTGCGGCGGCTGCAGGCGCAGCCAGTCCGCCGGCACGAAGTCGGCGCGGCGGACCGGGGCGGTCGTGAACTCGATGCAGGCGGTCGGCGGCTCGGCCTCGGCTTCCGTCCGCACGCGGCGGACCTGGATGCCGGCAGCGCGGCGGGCGTCGGTCAGTTGGCGGCCGTAGCCCACGTCGCCCGGCGCACGCTCCAGCACGGCTTCCAGCGCGCGTATGGACACCTCGGGCCGTTCTGACACGCGCATGGCTTCGGCGATCACCAGCAGGGCCGGTATCTCCCCTGCCCCGGCGTCGGCGGACGTGAACGCCTGCCACGCCGCCTGCGCCGCCCGGGGCGCGTCCGGCGGCACGCGGCGAAGCTGGGCGCGGGCCAGCGCCAGCCACAGGTCGCTCTTGGCGTCGCCGCCCGCGGCCCGCGCTTCCAGCGCCGCGACGACGCCGGGCCAGTCGTTGCGCCGCCCGGCGTCCGCGGCGCGCTGCTCCGCCTGGCGTGCCGCCTGCGGCGTCAGCACGGCCGGGCCGCGGGCGCGCAGCGCCGTCGCATACGCCTGGCTGTCGCGGTCCAGGCCCGGCACCTGGAACTCCTCCCCGCGGGCCGGGCCGGACAGGGCGGCCAGGCAGAGCAGGATCGTCAACAAGTGGCGCATGGCGTCCTCGTCAGTGCAGGGATGGGGTCAGCCTAACCCGGCGGCTCGCGGCAGCGCCAGGCCGCATTCGCAACGAACGGCGCTTGCAGATTTTTTCATCATCCGCCCACCAAGCGCCTGTTTTTGAGGCTACAGACCGGTCAGTGCGGACCAGCACCCCCGGCCTGCCCCTGGCATGATGCTTGCGACGGGTGAGAACCTTTCACGGACGGATTGCCCATGCGCTTCCTGCCTCCCCGACACGCTCCTGGCTGCGCCTGCCACGGCGGCGCCCTCGCGTGCGACAGCGGCAGCCCGGACGGGCTAGGCGCTGCCGCCGTGCGCGAGGCGGTGGAGCGGGCGGCGTTCGGCGGGGCGGGCGGCCGGCGCAAGGCCATCGGCCTGCTGGGCGCCGGCACCGTTGCCGCGGCGATGGACCGCGTCTTTCCGATCCTGCGCGCGCAGGAGGCTTTGGCAGAGACGGCCGGCACGCCGGAGAAGAAGGACCTGAAGGTCGGCTTCATCGCCATCACCTGCGCCACGCCGATCATCATGGCGGCGCCGATGGGCTTCTACGCCAGGAACGGCCTGAACGTGGAGGTCGTCCGCACCGCCGGCTGGGCGGTGATCCGCGACAAGTCGCTGAACGGCGAATACGACGCCGCGCACATGCTCAGCCCGATGCCGCTGGCGATCTCGATGGGCGCCGGGTCGAACCCGATCCCGTGGAGCGTCGCGGCCATCGAGAACATCAACGGCCAGGCGATCACCCTGGCCACCAAGCACAAGGACAAGCGCGACCCCAAGGATTGGCGCGGCTTCAAGTTCGGCATCCCGTTCGACTACTCGATGCACAACTACCTGCTGCGCTACTACCTGGCCGAGGCCGGGCTGGACCCCGACAAGGACGTGCAGCTCCGCGCCGTGCCGCCGCCGGAGATGGTGGCGAACCTGCGAGCGGAGAACATTGACGGGTTCCTCGGCCCGGACCCGTTCAACCAGCGCGCGGTGTATGACGGCGTGGGCTTCATACACCTGCTGACGCGCGAGATGTGGGACGGGCACCCGTGCTGCGCCTTTGCGGTGCCGCGCAAGATGGTCACGGAGGCGCCGAACACCTACCAAGCGCTGTTGCGCTCGGTGATCGAGGCGGCGGCCTACGCCAACAAGGCCGAGAACCGCAAGGAGATCGCGGGCGTGATCGCCGGGCAGAACTACCTGAACCAGCCTCCGACGGTGGTGGAACAGGCACTGACCGGCACCTACGCCGATGGCCTGGGCGGCGTGAGGCGCGTGCCGGACCGGGTAAGCTTCGAGCCGTTCCCCTATCAGAGCATGGCGCTGTGGATCATGACGCAGATGAAGCGCTGGGGCCAGGTGAAGGGCGACCTGCAATGGCGCGACGTGGCGCAGCAGGTCTATCTGGCGGCGGACGCCGGGGCGAGGATGAAGGACCTGGGCCTGACGGTGCCGGACAGCGCCTACCGCTCGCACACGATCATGGGCAAGACCTTCGACCCGACGGACCCCGAGGGTTATGTGAACTCCTTTGCGATCCGGCGCACCTGATGGGCGTGTATAGCATGGCAACGTCGCTCCCTCTTCCTCCGGGAGAGGGTTGGGGTGAGGGAAAGGCCATAAGCACAGACCTCGGACGATGCAGGAGGGTTGGTGTTCGCATCGGTTGGGACGGCTCTGCTTGGCTTCCCTCACCCCGACCCTCTCCCGGAGGGAGAGGGAGCAGGGAGCATCTGGTGGAACGCGCTTGATGCCGCTCCGCCTCCGCTCCAGCCTGCTGCTGCTGGTGATCGTCACGCTGTTCTTGGGGACCTGGCAGATCGCCGCGGCGCCGCCTGCCGCGACCGGCCCGGCAATGGACCCGGAATACGCCAAGCTGCTCGGCGCCGCCGCGCAGCAGGGCCAGCAAACCCCGATGCCGCGCCCCTCCGACATCGCGGAGCGGGCCTGGCACCACCTCAAGGACCCGTTCTACATACGCGGCACCAACGACCAGGGCCTGGGCAACCAGCTCGGCTGGTCGCTGATGCGCGTCACGCTCGGCTTCGGCCTGGCGGTGCTGGTTGCGATCCCGCTGGGCTTCCTGATCGGCATGAGTCCGGTGCTGAACGGCGCGCTGGACCCGATCATCCAGGTGCTGCGGCCGGTAAGCCCGCTCGCTTGGATGCCGCTCGCGCTCTACACCATCAAGGATAGCAGCGTGTCGGCGATCTTCGTCATCTTCATCTGCGCCATCTGGCCGATGCTGCTGAACACCGCGTTCGGCGTGGCGTCCGTCCGGCGCGAGTGGCTGAACGTCGCGCGCACCCTGGAGGCCGGGCCTTGGCGCACCGCCTTCACCGTCATCCTGCCGGCGGCGGCGCCCACCATCATGACCGGCGCGCGCATCAGCATCGGCATCGCCTGGCTGGTGATCGTGGCCGCCGAGATGCTCGTCGGCGGCACCGGCATCGGCTACTTCGTCTGGAACCAGTGGAACAACCTGAACATCAGCGACATCGTGGTGGCGATCCTGCTGATCGGCCTGGTGGGCATGGCGCTCGACCAGATGCTGGGCTGGGCCGCCCGCAGCATAAGCTGGCGGGAGTAGCGGCATGGCCCGGCCCTGGCTGAGCATCGAGGGGATCGCCCGCCGCTACGGCGACCGGCCGGTATTCCGCGACGTGTGGTTCGGCGTGGAGCGCGGCGAGTTCGTGGCGCTGATCGGCCACTCCGGCTGCGGCAAGACCACGATCCTGAACATACTGGCCGGGCTGGAGGCGCCCGACGCCGGCGCCATCGTCATGGACGGACGCGAGGTCAGCGGACCCGCGCTGGACCGCGCCGTGATCTTCCAGTCGCACGCGCTGCTGCCGTGGCTGACGGCGCAGGGCAACGTGGCCTTCGCCGTACGCAGCCGGCACCGGGACTGGGCCAAGGCGCGCGTGCAGGAGCAGGCGCGGCGCGTGCTGGACCTAGTGGGCCTGGGCGACGCCGCCGGGCGCAAGCCGGCCGAGCTGTCCGGCGGCATGAAGCAGCGCGTCGGCATCGCCCGCGCGCTCGCCATCAACCCGGCGCTGCTGCTGATGGACGAGCCGTTCAGCGCCCTAGACGCCCTGACCCGCGGCACCTTGCAGGACGAGGTGCTGCGGCTGGTGGCAGGCGGGCAGCAGACGACGTTCATGATAACGCACGACGTGGACGAGGCGATCCTGCTGGCCGACCGCATCCTGCTGATGACCAACGGCCCCGATGCGCGCGTGGCGGAGGTGGTGGTGAACACCCTGCCCCGGCCGCGCGACCGGCAGACCATACACCGCACGCCGGGCCACTATGCCCTGCGGAACCATATCGTGGACTTCCTGGTGACGCGCAGCCGGGCGCTTGCCGGCACGCGCCCGCCGGGCTGGGACGGCCGCACGGTGCCGGAGGTCCACCCGGCCGGCTTGCTTGCCGATGCGCCTTTGGCCGATGCGCCTTTGAAGGAGACAGCAGCTTGAACGACGCCAAGACCGCCCTGGGACTGAGGATCAGGGCCATGAAGAAGAAGAAGGGCTGGACCTGGGCGGAGGTTGCCGAGAAGCTCGGCCACGCCCCGGTCTGGACCTGCGCCGCCTGCCTGGGCCAGATGAGCATGACGCCCGAGACCGCCGAGAAGACCGGCGTGCTGTTCGACCTGTCGGAGGACGAAGTGGCGCTGCTGGCGGAGGCGCCCTATCGCGGCTCGCTGCCGACCGCGGTGCCGACGGACCCGGTGATCTATCGCTTCTACGAACTGATCCAGGTGTATGGCACGACGTGGAAGGACATGATCCACGAGGAGTTCGGCGATGGCATCATGAGCGCGATTGACTTCGACATGACAATGGAGCGGCAACCCGACCAGAAGGGCGACCGGGTGCGAATGACGATGTCGGGCAAGTTCCTGCCGTATAAGCGCTACTAACCTGCCTGCTCCCTCTCCCTCCGGGAGAGGGCCGGGGTGAGGGAAGCCGCAAGAACGGAGCGCGGGTTTTCAGGGGCGGCTAGTAGCCAGGTCGGCAGAGGGTGGTGCTAGCCGCCTCCCTCACCCCGACCCTCTCCCGGAGGGAGAGGGAGAAGAGCGCAGGCTTTACCCCACTCCCGCCACGTACGCTTTCAGGCTGTCCACTTCGAGATCCTGCTGGCTCAGCCGGGCCTTCACCACGTCGCCGATGCTCACGACTCCAAGCAGGTGGTCGCCCTCCATCACCGGCAAGTGGCGGACACGCTCGGCGGTCATCATCACCATCGCATCCGCCACGGACGTGCATGGCGAGACCGTGTGCAAGTCCGTCGTCATCAACTGCGCCGCGGTCATCTCCATCGTGCGCCCGCCCTGCTCGGCCAGGCTGCGTACTACGTCGCGCTCGCTCACGATGCCCAGCACCTGTCCGGCGCTGTCCATCACCAGCATGGCGCCGATGCGCCGCGCCGTCAGAGTCTGCACGACCTCGGCAATGGTTGCCGTAAGGGCGACATGGGCAACCTCGTGCCCTTTATGCTTCAGGATGGCTGCAACGGTCATGGACGGTCCTCCAACCAGCGGGCCTCCGACTGTGCGCCAACGGAGAGCCGGATTGCAAACACTCACTGAGCGAGCGCAGCAATCCGGGCGGCTGAGCCGCGCCTACTCCGCCGCGTGCGCCGGCTGCGCCGCCGGGGCAAGCTGCGTTGCAACCAGGTCCGCAAAGCGTCCGCGCTGGGCGATCAGCGCGTCGAAATTGCCGCGCTCCACCACTTGGCCATTCTCGAACACCAGGATTTCGTCGGCGTCCCGCACCGTGCTCAGCCGGTGGGCGATGATGAAGGTCGTGCGCCCCTTCATCAGCGTCGCCATGGCGCGGGACACCCGGGCCTCCGTCGCGGCGTCCAGCGCGCTCGTGGCCTCATCGAGAATGAGTATCGGCGGGTCCTTCAGCAGCGCGCGCGCGATGGCCAGGCGCTGGCGCTGCCCGCCGGACAGCGTGGCACCGCGCTCCCCGACCACGGTGTCGTACCCCTGGGGCTGGCGGACGATGAACTCGTGCGCGTCCGCCAGCCGGCAGGCCCGCTCCAACTCCTCGTCCGTCGCATCGAAGCGGCCAATCCGCAGGTTCTCGCGGATCGAGCGGTTGAACAGCAGGCTCTCCTGGAACACGACCCCGATGGACCGGCGCAGGCTCTCCAGCGTCGTGCCGCGCAGGTCCTGGCCGTCTATGCGGATCGTGCCTTCCACCGGGTCCCACAGGCGTTGCAGCAGGTTCATCGCCGTGCTCTTGCCCGCGCCGGTCTGGCCGACCAGCGCGACGGAGGTGCCGGGCTTGGCGATGAACGTTACGTTGTCCAGGATGCGAGGGCCACCCGGATAGGCGAAGGACACGCCCTCGAACACCACCTCGCCCTGCGGCGCGACCAGCTCGGCGGCGTCGGCGCGCTCCGGAACCGACGACTTGGCGTCCAGCACGCCGAAGAAGTCCTCCAGGATCGGCAACTGGAAGAACAGGCGGGACGCGAACTGCACCGCCGACTCCATGCGCCCGATCAGCAGCGTGGCGAAGCCCATGAAGGACACGATCTCCCCCACCGTCGCCTTGCCCTGCATGTGCAGCACGGTGCCGATCACGACGATGGCGATGACCGCCAGCGTGCTGCTGGCCCGCGTCAGCACGTTCACCACTGCCCACCAGGTCAGCACCGGGAACTGGTAGCGTATCACGTCGTCCACGATCTGGCCGAAGATGCGGCTCTCGGCCTGCAGCCGGGTGAAGCTCTGCACGACCATCACGTTGGCCAGCGCGTCCTGCGCCGTGCCGGCCAGGTGCGAGTGGAAATGCTCGACCCGGCGCTGCCCGTCCTCCGTCTTGCGGACCACCAGCACCGTCAGCGTCACCAGCACCACGACCAGCACCACAAGCGCCAGCGCCAGCCGCCAGTTGAGCAGGAAGGTCAGCGGCAGCAGCACCACCACGGCGAAAATCGTGGAGAGCTGGTCCTTGAAGAAGGTCAGCCACAGGCCGAACAGGCTGTCCGACCCGCCCAGCATCACCTTCATCAGCCGGCCCGAGTGTATGTCGCCATGAAACGACAGCGGCAGCGACAGCACATGGCTGAAGTAGCGGTTCATCACAAGCAGGCGGTTGCGATGCGCCATGCGCTCGGAATGCAGCGAGGTCGCTATGCTGGCCAGGATCGCCCCGGCGCCCACGGCGAACCATACCGCGAGAAGCTGCGTCGCCTCGGTCCACAGCGCGTCCGGCGCCATGGCGTCCGACCGGGTCAGCAGCCCGATGACCCGGCCGAACAGCAAGGGATCGAGAAACTGCAGGGCGGCCACCAGGACGTTGGCGAATCCCAGCATGATGGCCAGGCGCCGGTCCCCGGCAAGCACGGACAGGGCACGGCGGTAAACCTTGGTGAAGCGCATGGAACCATCCGCAGCATGCAGGTGACGGGAGCCGATCAGACCAGGGCCGGTGCAGCACGTCCGGCCGCCCCGACTGCAACTTGCGGCGACAACACGGCAATAACAGGGCAGAAAACGGCTATATGCGCCGGCGGTTCAAAAAACTTGCGCGGTGAACCAGCGGCCCGGCGCGACGAACTCGTCCTGCGCCTCGACCAGCAGAATTTCCCGCGATCCCGCCGTCAGGGTCCGGCGCAGCAGGCCGTGAACGGCGCTCCCTGCAGCCTCCAGCGCGGCGGCGGCACGGCCGGTCCGCAGGTGGTGGAACAGGAACAGCGCGGCGATGGCGTCCCCGGCGCCGTTCACCTCCAACGGCAGCAGCGGCGTGCGGAGCAGCCAGGCGCCGGTGCGGTCGGCAGCCAGCATGTCCACCGCATCGTCCGGCGTGTCGTCCGTGCGTAGGCTGGTGACGAGCACCGTGGCCGGGCCGGACGGCGCCATTGCGCCTTGCAGGTCCGCCACGGCGGCGGCGGCGTCCGCCCGGGTGCCTATGGTGCGCCCGGTCAGGTGCTGCAGCTCGAAGCCGTTGGGCGTCAGGATGTCCGCGGCCGGCACGGCGCGGGCGCGCATCAGCTCGGGGATGCCCGGCCGGACGAAGACGCCGCGGCCGGTGTCGCCCATCACCGGGTCGCAGCAATAGAGTGCCGCCGGGTTGGCGGCGCGCACCCGGGCCACGGCGTCCAGCACCGCCTCGCCGATGCCGGCGTCGCCCATGTAGCCCGACAGCACCGCGTCGCAGCCCGGCAGCACGCCGCGCGCCGCGATCCCGTCCACCACGTCCCGCACGGCATGGCCGGTGAACACCTGGCCGGTCCAGGCGCCGTATCCCGTGTGGTTGCTGAACTGGACGGTGTGGACCGCCCAGACCTCTGCCCCCAGGCGTTGCAGGGGAAACATCGCGGAGGCGTTGCCGACATGGCCATAGGCGACCCAGGACTGGATCGAGAGTATCTTCAAGCGCCGCACCCCATTGTCCCAGGCCCTGCCGCGCCGCTGCTGGCAGGGCGGGGCAGGACGCTACTACGGCCACCCTGCCCCGCCTGCAACGATGCGCCATGCAACGGCCGGGGACATTCCGGCGTTCGCCATGCCGGAGGGCTTTAACGATGCGCCATGCTGCCATCCACCTTGCTGCCTGGACTGCTGCCGCCTTGGCCGGCGTGCCCCCGGCCGGTGCCCAGGCGCCCGCTGTCCAAGCCCCTGCTGTCCAGGTTCCGGCGGCCCTGGGGGCGGCTGGGCCGCAAGCGATGCAGGCCTCGGCGGTGCCGCGGGTCGAGCGGCAGGTCGCCAGCCTGCAGCGCCGCCTGCGCATCACCCCGGCGCAGCAGCCGCAGTGGGACGCATTCACCGGCGTCATGCGAGACAACGCGCGGCACCAGGAAGCCGCCGCCGCCGCCCGTGCAGCCCGGCCCCTGACGCTGACCGCGCCCGACGACCTGCGCGCCCATGCCGCGGCGGCGCAGGCGCAGGCCGATGGCATGGCCCGGCTGGTGCCGGCCTTCGACGCGCTCTATGCCGCATTGTCGCCCGAACAGCGCGCCGCGGCGGACCAGGTGTTCCAGCAGTTCGAGCGCCAGGCCCTGCGCCGGCGGGCCGCCCCGGCCGGTTAGGCTTGCCGGGGCACTAGGCCGACGCCTATATCACGCCCTTCCGCCCCCGGTCGGTATCGGCGGCACCTGCGAGGACATGACATGAAGCCCGGCATCCACCCCGAGTATCACGAGATCACCGTCATCATGACCGATGGCACCACCTTCAAGACCAAGACCTGTGCCGGCAAGGCCGGGGACACCATGCGCCTGGACATAGATCCCAAGTCCCATCCGGCCTGGACCGGCGTGCAGCGCATGATGGACACCGGCGGCCAGGTGGCGAAGTTCAACAAGAAGTTTGCCGGGCTGGGGATGAAGAAGTAAGCCGCCGCCCGCCTCCGGAAATTTGCAAGCACGCAGCGCCGCCTCCTCTTGAACCGGGGGGCGGCGCTGCTCATTTCTGGATCGTCCGAGGCGCTCATATGAGGCTTCGGGGCGTTATTCGGGCCGGCCCGTCTGGGCGGTTCAATGTGCCGACCTTGCTTCATTGGAGGTTTACTGTGACTTATGATTTCGCACCGCTGATGCGTACCGCTATCGGTTTCGACCGCCTGGCCCGCCAGATGAACGCCGCCCAGGAGAGTCCTGCGGCTCCGACCTACCCTCCCTACAACATCGAGCGCACGGGCGACGATAGCTATCGCCTGACGATGGCCGTAGCCGGCTTTAGCCAGGATGACCTGGAGATGACGGTCAAGGAGAACACCCTCGTCATCGCCGGCCGGGTGAAGCCCGAGGCCGCCAAGGGCGAGGTCCTGTATCGCGGCATCGCCGGCCGCGCGTTCGAGCGCCGGTTCGTGCTGGCTGACCACATCGTCGTGGACGGCGCCGAGCTGCTGAACGGCCTGCTGCATGTCGGCCTGAAGCGCGTGGTGCCGGAGGCCCTGAAGCCCCGCCGCATTGCCATCGGCATCGCGGCGCAGGCCGTGCCGGCCATCGCCAACGACGCGCAGGCGACGGACGCCGTGCAGGCCGCGTAAGCGCCTGCCGGACAACCAGGAAAGGGCCGGGGCAACCCGGCCCTTTTCACGTACGGATGACGGCTGCCGGGCTATGGCAGGCGAAAGAACCCCTCTGCGGCGCTGCGATGGTCCTGCTTACGGGCGATGGCCGCCTCCGCCCGCCCGATCTCCGCACGCAGCTCGGCGATGTAGGCGTGCAGCTCCGCTACGCCGAGCGGGTCGAGCGGCGGCGTTTGCAGGCTGATCTTTGGGCGCGGCGAGTCCTCGTCCTGCATGGGCTGGCGTCCTTCCGTTTGCAACATCATCGTTCTTGACCCCCGGAAGGCCAAGGGTCCATATCGCCCATCCCTTCCTCAACCGACCGCCGCCGCCGCCGCCGCCGCGCGCCGAAGGACACCACCATGAGCCTGCCCCTGATGCCGAAGGCCACCGCCGTGTGGATGATCGAGAAGACGGCCCTGACCTTCACCCAGGTCGCCGAGTTCTGCGGGATGCATCCGCTCGAGGTGCAAGCCATCGCCGACGGCGAGGTGGCGCAGGGCATTGTCGGCTACGACCCGGTCGCCAACATGCAGGTGACGCAGGACGAGATCGCCCGTTGCGAGAAGGACCCGGCGGCCCGCCTGGTGATGATCCCGCCGAGCAACCCGGTCAGCAAGCGGTCCAAGGCCGCCCGCTACACCCCCGTTGCCAAACGCAACGACCGTCCGGACGCCATCGCCTACGTGCTGCGGAACTTTCCGCAGCTCAGCGAGGCGCAGGTCATCAAGCTGCTCGGCACCACCAAGGAGACGATCCAGAAGGTGCGGGAGCGCAGTCACTGGAACAGCGCCAACATCAAGCCGCGCGACCCGGTCATCCTGGGCCTGTGCAGCCAGACCGACCTGAACGCCATGGTGCAGCAGGCCAACGACCGGCTGCAGCGCGACGGCAAGGCCGTGCCGGTACCCCCGCCGATAGAGGCCGAAGAAGCCGCATAGGCCTCCTGCTCCCTTTCCCTACGGGAGGAGGGCCGGGGTGAGGGGGAAGGGCCGCGCCCACCCCGTTGACGCATGATGAATTGGATCGGTGCAGCAAAAGACGGCTAGTCTGCCCCCGCGCCTCCGGGAGAGGAGACCAGCCTTCAACCCGATAGGGTTCCAATGCTGCGTCCCGCCATCGCGTTGCCGCTGCCAGATCTGTCCGCCCGCCAGCCCGGGATGCCAATGCTGTGCAGTGGCTTTCGCCTCCCCGGCTATAACCCGGGCCTGTAAAGGCGTCGCTGCCGGCGACCCCGGGCCAACTCGGGGCCGCCACCGTGCCAGTGGTCGCCTAGCTCTGCGGCGCCAGCCGCTCCAGTTCCTCTTTCAAACGCAGCTTCTCCACCTTCAGCCTTTGCAGGGCATCGCCGTCCGGCCTGGGCCTGTGGTCCTCGTCGGCGATGCGCGTCTCCAGGTTCGCGTGGCGGCCTTTGAGGGACTCGATGCGGGACTGCAGGCTCATGATGCCTCCTTGAAGGATGGGATCGGTCGCTACGTCACACGGGCCGCGGCAGACCGCCGGAGTCCGTGCCACGGAACGGTAACGCGGGCGGGGCCGGCATAGCTACCGGAATCGAGGGTGCGTCCCGCGCCGTGGCATCACGGAAACCGGCGTGGTATGCCACCCCCATGCTGACCGACCGCGACTCCCTGCTACGCCAACTGCACGAGCTGCGCAGCGAGCACCGCGACCTCGACACCGTGATCGCGCGGCTGTCGGAGGCAGGGACCGACCAGCTTCACCTGCAACGCCTCAAGAAGCGCAAGCTGCTCCTGAAAGACGAACTGTCCTGGCTGGAAAGCCGCCTGATCCCGGACAGCATCGCCTGATGCCGGACGCGCCGGTGCCGGCCAACCCGGTGCCGGCTCCCCTGGTCGGGATCATCATGGGCAGCCAATCGGACTGGCCCACCATGCGCCATGCCGCCGAGGTGCTGGACCGGCTGCAAGTCCCGAACGAGGTCCGCATCGTGTCCGCCCACCGCACCCCGGACCGGCTGGCCGAGTATGCCAAGGCCGCCCGCCCGCGCGGCCTGCGCGTCATCATCGCCGGGGCCGGCGGCGCGGCGCACCTGCCCGGCATGTGCGCCGCCTGGACGCCGCTGCCGGTGCTGGGCGTTCCCGTGGAGTCCCATGCCTTGAAGGGCATGGACAGCCTGCTCTCCATCGCGCAGATGCCGGCGGGCGTCCCGGTGGGAACGCTGGCCATCGGCCGCGCCGGCGCCGTCAACGCCGGGCTGCTGGCGGCGGCGATGCTGGCCACCACCGACCCGGCGCTCGCCGCCCGCCTGGACGCGCTGCGGGCGGAGCAGACAGCCGCCGTGGCCCATGCCCCCGTTGCAGACACCCCCCCTGCGGACGCTCCCGTCGCCGACACCACCGCTGCCGACACGCTCGCCGACGCGCCGGCCGACCCCGCCGCTTGAGCGCGCTGCCGCCCAACGCCAGCATCGGCATCATCGGCGGGGGGCAGTTGGGCCGCATGTCCGCCCTGGCCGCGGCCCGGCTGGGTTACCGCTGCCACATCCTGACGCCCGAACCGGACAGCCCCGCCAGCCAGGTCTCCGCCCGCACGACGCTCGGCGACTACGAGGACCCCGCGGCGCTGCGCGCCTTCGCCGACGCCGTGGACGTCATCACGTTCGAGTTCGAGAACGTGAGCGCCGCCGGGCTGGACCTGCTGGCGTCGGTGCGTCCGGTGCATCCCTCCCCCGCCATCCTGCGCATCAGCCAGGACCGGGTGGCGGAGAAGTCGTTCCTGGCCGACGCAGGCGTGCCGACCGCACCGTGGCGGGCCGTGGGCAGCCTGCAGGAGCTGCACGGCGCCGTGGCGGCGCTGGGCCTGCCGGCGGTGCTGAAGACGACGCGGCTGGGCTACGACGGCAAGGGCCAGGCCGTGCTGCGCCACGCCGATGACCTGCTGCCGGCCTGGGAGGCGCTGGAGCCGAAGCCGCTCGTGCTGGAGGGCTTCGTGGACTACGCCTGCGAGGTCAGCGCCATCGTCGGGCGCGGGGCGGACGGTGCCGGCAGCATCTACGACGTGATGGAGAACCGGCACCGGGACGGCATCCTGGACCTGACGCTCGCCCCCGCCCGCATCGCGCCTGCCACGGCGACCGAGGCGCAGCGCGTGGCCTGGCGCATCGCGGACCGGATGGGCCTGGTCGGGCTGCTGACGGTGGAGATGTTCGTGCGGGACGGGCGCGTGCTGGTCAACGAGATCGCGCCGCGCCCGCACAACTCGGGCCATTGGACGATTGACGGCTGCCCGTGCAGCCAGTTCGAGATGCACGTCCGCGCCGTGGCGGGCCTGCCGCTGCCGCCGGGGCGGCGGCATGCGGATGCGGTGATGAAGAACCTGGTGGGGCCGGAGGAGACGGCGCTGTGGCCGGACATCGTGGCGACGCCGGGGCTGATCCCGCATCTGTATGGCAAGGCGGAGGCGCGGCCGGGGCGCAAGATGGGGCATGTGACGCGGCTGTTCCCGTTGGGGGAGCTGCCGGACGACGCGGCGGTGCGGGCGGCGTTGGGTTGCTTGGCGCCGAAATGACGCAGGGCAAACCATCTGTCGCCTACTCCATGCGTTTGCTTGACCCAACCCCTCCAGTAGCGGGGAACCGCGCCAGCCCCGCCACCTGCCAGCCCACCCCAAGCTACGATCTGTGCAGGAAGCCGGAGAGCCACGTAATCCAAGCGGGATCAAGACCCCTGATCCGCCGTATCAGGCTGCCGTCGCCTCCCACCCGATCGCCCGGCGCAGGAACGCCATCCCGAGCGCGGCGAAGCTGGCCACCTCCGCGTTGTCCTTGCCGTAGCCGTGCCCCCCGGCGGCAGGCTCATAGAACAGCGCGTCGTAACCCAGCGCCTGCAGCTTGGCCGCCATCTTGCGCGCGTGGCCGGGGTGGACCCGGTCATCCCGCCGCGTGGTGGCCAGCAGGATGGGCGGATAACGCCGGCCCGGCTCGGCGGCATGGTAGGCGGACATAGCGCCCAGGAACGAGTCCCAGTCCGGCGTGTCCGGGTCGCCGTACTCCGCAACCCAGCTCGCCCCGGCCAGCAGCTTGCTGTAGCGGCGCATGTCTATCAGCGGGATGGTGCAGAACAGGGCGCCGAACCGCTCGGGGTAGCGGGTCAGCATGTTGGCGACCAGCAGCCCGCCGTTGGAGCCGCCCTCGGCCGCGATGCGCCCCGGCCGGGTCACGCCGCGGCGGACCAGGTCGGCGGCCACGGCGGCGAAGTCGTCGTGGCTCAGCCGCTTGCCCTCGCGGCGCCCGGCTTCGTGCCAGCGCGTGCCGAACTCGCCGCCGCCGCGGAGGCTGGCGGTCACGGTCGTGCCGCCCCGCTCCAGCCACAGCTTGCCGGCGGCGATGCGGTAGGCCGGCATGACCGGGATGCCGAACCCGCCGTAGGCGTAGAGATGCACCGGCGCCTCCCCCGTCTCGCCCGCAGGGCCGCACTGGGCGTAGGGGATGCGCTCGCCGTCCGGGGAGACCGCCTCGTGCCGGGTCACCACCAGGCCGGCCGCGTCGAAGGCCGGCGGCAGCCGCTTCAGGACCTCCGGCGCGGCCAGCCCCGGCCGGGTCAGCAGCAGGCTTGGCGGCGTGACCGGGTCCTGGGCCGTCGCGAGCAGCGAGCCGTCGCCCTCCTCGGGTTGCACATCGAGCGGCCAGGCGCTCACCGTCCCGGCCGGCGGCAGCCCGGCGAGTTCCTCCGCGTCCCAGGTTCCCGGCGTGACGACGACGAACACCGGCCGCAACTCGTCGAGGACGCTCAGCACGAGGCGGCCCGCGGCCCAGAAGAAGCCCTGCAACGCGCGGCGCGGCGCCGGCTCGAACACGACCGTGAACCGCCGTCCGCCGTCCAGGAACGCGCGCAGGCCGGTGACGGCAACGGCGTCGGGGCCGAACGCCTGCCCGCCCGCGCTCCACCCGGTCCGTCCCGTCACCGCCAGCCAGTCGTCCTCCCACTGGCAGCGGGCGTCGCTCGGCAGCTCGATCCGCTGCCGCGGGCCGGTGCGGTCGCCGAACCAGACATGCGTGTCGAAGAAGCCGGGCTTCTCGGCGAACACCAGCCGGTCGTCCTGCCGGTCGTAGCTGCCCCAGGCGCTCATGCTGGCCGGGCCGGTCGTGAACAGCGGGGGCGCCGCCGACGGGTCCTCGCCGCGGCGCCACAGCCGGACGGTGCTGGCGTAGCCCGACCGCGTCGCGCCGCCCAGCGCGGAGGACAGCAGCAGCGTGTCGGCGTCCAGCCAGGCCGCGCCGCCCTTGGCCTCCGGCAGCACGAACCCGCCGGGGACGAAGCGGCGGGAGGGCAGGTCGAACTCGCGCAGGACGGCCGCGTCGCTGCCGCCGCGCGACAGCCGGACCAGGGCACGGGCATGGTCCGGCGGCAAGGTCGCGGCGCCCTGCCAAACCCAGTCCTCGCCCTCCGCGGCAGCGAGCGCGTCGAGGTCCAGCAGGACCTCCCACTCCGGCGCCGGGGTCCGGTACGAGTCGAGCGTGGTCCGGCGCCAAATCCCGCGCGGCTGCGCCGCGTCGCGCCAGAAGTTATACAGCAGGCCGCCGCGACGCGCCGGCACCGGCAGGTTGTCCGGCCGGTCCAGCAGTGCCCGGAGCGCGTCGCAGTCCCGCTCGTAGCGCGCGTCCGCAAGCCGCGCGACGGTGTCGGCCGTGCGCGCGTCGGCCCAAGCGGTCGCCTGCTCGCCCTCGACCTCCTCAAGCCAGAGATACGGGTCGTCATCAGGCGCGGCGAGGGTCGGTCGCGGGTCGGTCATGGCCTCGTTATCGCCCGGATGCCCTAACGTGGCTACGGAGGCCCGGTCACATCCGCCATCGCCGCCACGGGCACGCTGGCGGCAGTGGCGTCCCGCCTCGTCGGCTGCGGCCGGAGCCGGCAGCTCGGCATCGGGTCAGCAGCAGGTTCGGGCTGCTTGAGGGGGCGGGGCACCAAGCCAGCGGCAGCAGTCGTGCCCTGCTCCGGCGCGGGCGTCCCAGGCTTCCTCATGGCCCCCTACGGGCCAGGCTGCACCCGGAGCCGCGACGGGTCCACGACGTTCCCCCGCCCCGGCAAGTCCAGCCGTGCCACCCGGGCCGGCGTTTCCGCCACCACGCGGCCACGCCGCACCACCAGCAGCCGCGTGGCCTTCAGCCGCAGGGCCTCGATGGGGTCCGATGCCTGCAGCAGCACGAAGTCGGCGTGGCACCCCGGCGCGATGCCGTAGCCGTCCAGGCCCATGATCGCCGCCGGGGTCGCCGTCACGCTGTCGAAGGCAAAGCGCATCGCCTCCCGCCCCGTCATGTGCGCGACGTGGATGGCCATGCTGGCGACCTCCAGCATGTCCGCGTTGCCCAGGGAGTACCAGGGGTCCATCACGCAGTCATGGCCGAAGGCGCAGGGGACGCCGTGGGCGCGCAGCTCCGGCACCCGCGTCATGCCGCGGCGCTTGGGGTAGGCGTCGTGGCGGCCCTGGATCAGGATGTTGATGAGCGGGTTGGCGATGGCCGCCACCCCGGCCTCCGCCATCAGGGGCAGCAGCTTGCTGACGTAGTAGTTGTCCATCGAGTGCATGGACGTGAGGTGCGACCCGGCCACCCGTCCGCCCAGGCCCAGCCGCAGGGTCTCCGCCGCCAGCACCTCGATGTGCCGGGACAGCGGGTCGTCCGTTTCGTCGCAGTGCATGTCCACCGGCAGGCCGCGCTCCGCGGCGATGGCGCACAGGGCGCGGACGGACTCCCCCCCGTCCGCCATCGTCCGCTCGAAGTGCGGGATGCCGCCCACCACGCCCACGCCGCGGTCCAGGGCGCGCAGCAGGTTGGCCCGCGCACCGGGGGAGCGCAGGAAGCCGTCCTGCGGGAACGCCACCAACTGCAGGTCCAGGTAGGGCGCCACCTGCCGCTGCACGTCCAGCAGCGCGTCCACCGCCAGCAGCCGGTCGTCGCACACGTCCACATGGCTGCGTATCGCCAGCACGCCCTGGGACACCGCCAGGTCGCAGTATCGCAGGGCGCGCTCCACTACGGCGTCCTGGGTCAGCAGCGGCTTCAGCTCCCCCCACAGCGCGATGCCCTCCAGCAGGGTCCCGCTCTCGTTTATGCGCGGCAGGCCGAGGGACAGGGTGGCGTCCATGTGGAAGTGCGCATCCACGAAGGGCGGGGACACGAGCTGCCCCGCCGCGTCCACCACCCGCCCGGCCTCGGCCTCGATGCCCGGCGCGACGGCGGCGATGGTGCCGCCGGACACGGCGATGTCCTGGCCCGTCCGCCCGTCGGGCAGGGTGGCGTCGCGCAGGATCAGGTCGAAGGTCATCGGCTCCCCTTCAGGTAGGGCACCATCAGCGCCGCCGGGTAGTCGGCGCGGCGGGCGACCAGGCACAGCGCGGCGATGGACAGCAGGTAGGGCAGCATCAGGAACACCTGGCCCGGCACGGCGCCGCCCAACTCGTGCTGCAAGCGCAACTGGAAGGCGTCGAACGCGCCGAACAGCAGCGCCCCCAGCAGCGCCTTGCCGGGCCGCCAGGACGCGAACACCGTCAACGCGACGCAGATCCAGCCGCGTCCCGCGGTCATCTCGAAGAAGAAGGCGTTGAAAGCGGACAGGGTCAGGAACGCCCCGCCCAGCGCCATGACGGCGGACCCGGCCACGACGGCGCCGATCCGCACGGCGTAAACGTCGAGGCCCGCGGCCTCCACCGCCGCCGGGTTCTCGCCCGCCGCACGCAAGGCGAGGCCCAAAGGCGTGCGCCGCAGCACGAAAGCCGCCAGGATGAACAGGCTCAGCGCCAGGAACGTCATCGCCGTCTGGCTGAACAGCGCCGTTCCCAAGAAGGGCAGGCCGGACAGCACGGGGACGTGCAGCGGCGGGAACGGCACGATGCGCGGCGGCGTGGCCGCGTTGGGCAGCGCCACGCGATACAGGAAGTAGGACAGGCTGGTGGCCAGCAAGGTCACGCCCAGCCCGGTGACGTGCTGCGACAAGCCCAGCGGCACCGTCAGCACCGCCACCAGCAGGCCCAGCACCGCCCCGGCCGCCGCGGCGGCCAGCACCCCGGTCCACAGCCCCGCCCCCATATAGACCGCAAGCCACCCGGCCAGCGCGCCGGCGGTGAAGATGCCCTCGATCCCCAGGTTCAGCACCCCAGCCCGCTCGCACAGCAGCGCCCCCAGCACGCCGAACATCAAGGGGGACGCGATGCGGATCGCCGCGGCCCAGAAGCTGGCGTTGGCCAGGATGTCCAGCGCCGCCATCACCGGCCGGCCCGCCACCGGCCGATCCGCGGGCGGTACTGCACGAACAAGCCGCCGACCAGCACGCACAGCAGCGCCAGCGCCACGATCAGGTCGGCGATGTAGCTGGATACGCCCAGGGTCCGGCCCATCGTGTCCGCCCCCACGAACACTCCCGCCACCAGCACCGCCGCGGGCGCGACCAGCAGCGGCTGCAAGCCCGCCGCCATCGCCACCACGATCCCCGCGTAGCCGAAGCCGCGGGACAGGTCGGCGGTCAGGTAGCCCTTCAGCCCGGCGACCTCCGACGCGCCGCCCAGCCCCGCCAGCGCCCCGGACAGCAGGCCCACCAGCACCAGGGTGCGCGTGACGGGGATGCCGGCGTGGGCGGCGGCGGCGGCGTTGCCGCCCACGGCCCGCACGCGCAGCCCGAAGGCGGTGCGGGCCAGCAGCACGTGCGCCAGGCCGCAGGCCAGCAGCCCCAGCGGGAAGCCCGCGTGCAGGCGCATCCGCTCCACCAGGATGGGCAGGGCCGCCTCCGGCAGGACCGGCTCGCTTTGCGGCCAGCCGTTGCCCATCGGGTCCTTCATCGGGCCTTCCACCATCATCTGCACGAACAGCAGCACGACGAAGTTCAGCAGCAGGGTCGTCACCACCTCGTCCACGCCGAAGCGGGCGCGCAGCCAAGCCGGCCCGGCCATCAGCAGCGCCCCCGCAAGTGCTGCGGCCAGCAGCACCAGCGGCAGCAGCAGCGCGGACGGCACGGGAGCGGCCCCGGCGCCCACCGCCACCGCCGCCAGAGCCCCGGCGTAAAGCTGGCCCTCCCCGCCGATGTTGAACAGCCGCGCCTGGAACGCCACCGTGGCGGCCAGCCCGGTGAACAGCAGCGGCGTCGCGCGGGTCAGCGTCTCCGTCAGCGCGAACACCGATCCCGCCGCGCCCTGCGCCATCAGCGCATAGGCCGTCCCGATGGGCGCGCCCGCCAAGCTTAAAGGCAATGCTGCGATCAGCAGCGCCGCGAGCAGCGCCAGCACCCGGGCGCCGACGGACAGCAGCGGGCCGGGCTGCGGGCGCGGCTCCCACCGGATCATGACCGAATCACGTTGGGGCCTCCCCGGCCATCAAAAGCCCCAGCCGCTCCGGCGTCAACGACGACGCGGGCTGGGGGGTGGACAGGCGCCCGCCGGACATGACGCCGATGCGGTCCGCCAGCGCGAACAGCTCGTCCAGGTCGTCCGACACCACCAGCACCGCGGCGCCCCGGTCACGGGCGTCCAGCAGGCGGCGATGCACGGCGCCGGCGGCGCCCGCGTCCAGGCCGCGGGTCGGCTGGTTGGCCAGCACCACCCCGGGGCCGGCGTCCAGCACGCGGGCCAGGATCGCCTTCTGGATGTTGCCGCCCGACAGCAGGCGCACCGGCGTGTCCGGGCCGGGGCAGCGTATGTCGTGCGCGGCCAGGGCGCGCAGCGCCGCGGCGCGCATGGCGCCCCGGCGCAGGAAGCCGCCCCGCTGCACCGCCGGCGCCCCGAGCGTCTCCAGCACCAGGTTCTCGGCGACGGACAGGTTGGGCACAATGCCCTCGTGGTGCCGGTCCTCCGGGATGCGGCCGACGCCGGCGCGGATGCTGCCTGCCGCGGTATGCACGACGCGGCCACCCACCCGCACCGTGCCGCGGGCCGGCGCCTGCGTGCCGGAGATGGCGGCGGCCAGTGCGGCCTGACCGTTGCCGGACACCCCTGCGATGCCCACGACCTCCCCGGCATGGACCTGCAGCGACACGTCCTTCAAGCCGGGCCGCGCGCCCGCGCCCGGCACCGTCACCCGATCCAGCACCAGCGCTGGGGCGCCGGGGCGGGAGGGGGTGCGGCCGGGCGCGGGCAGGTCGCGTCCCACCATCAGCCGGGCCAGGGACGCCTTGTCCAGCGCGCCCACCGGCTGGTCCGCCACCTTGCGCCCTGCGCGCAGCACCGCCACCCGGTCCGCAAAGGCCGCGACCTCCCCGAGCTTATGTGAAATGAACACCACCGACAGGCCGTCCGCCTGCAGCCGGCGGAGCGTCTGGAACAGTTGCGCCGCCTCCGCCGGGGTCAGCACCGCGGTCGGCTCGTCCAGCACCAGGATGCGGGCGCCGCGATAGAGCACCTTCAGGATTTCGACGCGCTGCCGCTCCCCGACGCCCAGGGCGGACACGCGGCGGTCCGGCGGGACGTGCAGGCCGCTGCGCGCCATCAGCGCCGCCAGGCGGGCGCGGGCGGCGCGCAGGCCCAGCCAGGGCGACAGCAGCCCGCGGGTGCCCAGCACCACGTTCTCCAGCACCGTCAGGCTGCCGGCCAGGGCGAAGTGCTGCTGCACCATGCCCACCCCTGCCGCCAGCGCCGCCGCCGGACGGCCCGGCGGCAACGGGCGCAGCGCCCCCGCCGCGTCCGCCACCTGCACCGTTCCGGCGTCGGCGATGTAGTGGCCGAACAGGATGTTCATCAGCGTCGTCTTGCCCGCTCCGTTCTCTCCCAGCAGCGCCAGCGCCTCGCCCCGGCGCAGGTCCAGGCTGACGCCGTCATTGGCCGTGAAAGCGCCGAAGTGCTTGGTGACGCCCTCGATGGCCAGGATGACAGGGGCCAGGGCGCCAGGGGAAAGGGCGCCAGGGGACAAGGCGGCAGCGGGCGCGGTCAGGACGACTTCGGCTCCGCGTCGTTGACGTTGACGCGGAACAGGCCGTCGTTGATCTCCCGCTCCTTGTCGCGCACCAGCTTCACCACGTCCGCAGGCACCAGCGCCTCGTCCAGCTTGAGCGATGCGCCGCCATACTGCATCTGGCTGAACTGGCCGTAGTCCACGGCCTCCCACCGGCCCTCGCGCACGGCCTTGATGGCCCGGTCCATCGTGGGTTCCATGTGCCACAGAGCGCTGGCGAGCACGGTGCCGGAATACTGGGCGGAGGTGTCCACGACGTTGCCGATCACTTTCAGCCCGCGCTCCTTCGCCGCGTCCGTCACGCCGAAGCGTTCGGCGTACAGGACGTCCGCGCCGCGGTCCATCATGGCGAAGGCTGCCTCCTTGGCCTTGGGCGGGTCGTACCAGGAGCCGATGAAGCCGACCAGGAACTTGACGCCGGGGTTGGTGGCGCGGGCGCCTTCCATGAACGCCTGCATCAGCCGGTTGACCTCGGGGATGGCGAAGCCGCCAACCATGCCGATGGTGCCCGCTTTCGTGGCGCGCCCGGCGATCATGCCCGTCAGGTAGGACGGCTCCTGGATGAAGTTGTCGAACACCGCGAGGTTCGGCTTGGACGGGCCGAAGGACGATCCCATCAGCATCGCGACCTTCGGGTAGGTGGCCGCGACGCGGCGCACCGCGCGCTCGACCCCGAAGATCTCGCCCACGATCAGCTCGGCGCCTTCCTCGGCGTAGCCGCGCAGCACGCGCTCGTAGTCGTTGTTGGCAACGTTCTCGGACCACTTGTAGGTGGCATCGCCCCGGCCCTCCGCGGTTTTCAGCGCGGCGTGCAGGCGGGACACCCATTGCTGCTCGATGGGCACGGTGTAGATGGAAGCGACCTTCACCGGGCCGCGCGCCGCCTGCGCCCCGGCCTGTCCTACCGCGGCGGCGGCCAGCGCCGTCCCCATCAACGTCCTGCGGCCTATCGTTCCAGCCATGTGCCTGCTCCCCGGTTGCAGGATCGTAGTCGCAAGAAGCTTGCCAAGAAAGGCAGGACCGTTGCGGGAATGTCAAAGACCTGGGGCGGGTGGCTTGCCTGTCGCGGGCTGATCGGTCTGGCTGGTGCCTCACGACGGGGAACGGGCTTGATGCAGTGGACGGTGCGGCTAGAGACGAGGACGAGCCAGGGCGAGGTGACGACGACGGAGCTGGTGACGTTCAGCCGACCAGCAAGCAGCAGCCGAGATCACCCCCGTCCGAGACGAGCCGGCCAAGGCCGCAGCGCCTGGCGCGAACGCGGCCCGGCGGTCCTCGGCGCGCGCCAGATTGGGGCCTACGAAGCCGACCAGCTCGATGCCGCCCGCCTGCTGCGCGGCCAGGAGGAAGTTCTGGCTCATCCGGCCGCACCCCGGCGGCGGCGGCCCTCAACATGGGCGCACCCGGCTAGACAAAGCGGTTGACCAGGTTTTCCAACGCTTCCTGCCCCCCGCTCACCGGCTGCGGCCCGGCACCCCGGGCATTCGCGGCGACCGCGGCCAGGTCGGCGCCGCCGGTCAGGATGCTCTGGCCCAGCGGCCCGTCCCACCCTGCGTAACGCTGCGCCCGTGCATGGCCGAGCTGACCGTCGCCCACGATGCGCTCGGCGGTCAGCAGCGCACGGGCCAGCGTATCAATGCCGCCGACGTGGGCGTGCAGGAGGTCGGCCGGAGCTATGCTCTGCCGCCGCAGCTTGGCATCGAAGTTGAAGCCGCCGCTCCCCAGTCCCCCGGCGCGCACGATCTCCAGCATCGCCAGCGACAGGTCCTGCGCGTTGTTCGGGAACTGGTCGGTGTCCCAGCCATTCTGCGGGTCGCCCCGGTTCGCATCCACCGATCCTAAAAGCCCAAGCGCCGCGGCGGTGGCGATCTCGTGCTCGAAGCTGTGCCCGGCCAGGGTCGCGTGGTTGGCCTCGATGTTCAGCTTGACCTCGCCCAGCAGCTTGTGCCGGGCCAGGAAGCCGTAAACGGTCGCCGCGTCGTGGTCGTACTGGTGCTTGGCCGGCTCCATGGGCTTCGGCTCGACCAGGATCGTGCCGGTGAAGCCGATGCGGTGCTTGTACTCGACGACCAGGTTCAGGAAGCGGCCAAGCTGCGCGTCCTCCCGCGCCAGGTCGGTGTTGAGCAGCGTGTCATAGCCCTCGCGCCCGCCCCACAGCACGTAGTTGGCGCCCTGCAGGCGATGGGTGGCCTCCAGCGCGTGCTTCACCTGCGCAGCGGCGAAGGCGAACACCTCGGGGTCGGGGTTGGTCGCGGCGCCTGCCATGTAGCGGGGATGGCTGAACAGGTTGGCCGTGCCCCACAGCAGCCTGATGCCGGTACGCCCCATGTGCGCCTGCACGCGCTCCAGCACGCGGTCGAGCCGCGCGTTGCTGCCGGCGGGCGTTTCGCCCTCCGGCGCCACGTCACGGTCGTGGAAGCAGAAGAAGGGCAGCCCGAGCCGCTCCATGAAGGCGAAGGCGGCATCGGCCTTCGCCATCGCCGCCTCCATCGGGTCGCCCCCGAACCAGGGCCGGTCGAAGGTGGGCGCGCCGAACGGGTCCGCACCGTTGGCAGCGAACGAATGCCAGTATGCGACGGACGGGCGGAGCCAGTCGGCCATGGGCCGGCCCAGGACCAGGCGGTCCGCCTCGTAGCAGCGCAGCGCGAAAGGGTCCGTGCTGTCCGGCCCGGCAAATCGGACGAAGGGCAGGAAGTCGAAATAGCCGGTCATGGCAGCACTTCCGGGCACACGGGCATCAGCCGATCCGCGTCCACGCCGCATCGGCCTTGCCGGACGCAACCGCCGCGGCGATGAACCTCATGCCGCGCACGCCCGCGGCGATGCCCGGCACCAGCAGGCAGGCCGGGTCCGGGTCGCGGCCCTCCTCGCGTGCGGCGATCTGCTCGGCAAAGTCCCGGTAGAGCTGGGCGAAGCCCTCCAGGTAGCCTTCGGGGTGCCCGGCCGGGATGCGGCTCGCATGGGCGGCGGCGGCGGACGCGCCGGCGCCGGCCCTGCGTATCAGGCGCGTCGGCTCGCCGAACCGGGTGAACGCCAGCGTGTTCGGCTGCTCCTGCGACCAGTCCAGCCCGCCCTTCGAGCCGTACACCCGCAGCCGCAGCCCGTTCTCGTTGCCAGGCGCCACCTGCGACGACCAGAGCGCCCCTCGCGCGCCGCCCCTGAAGCGCAGCAGCATGTGCGCGTTGTCGTCCAGCGCGCGGCCCGGCACGAACGCCGTCAGCTCCGCGGCCAGGCTCTCGACCTCCAGCCCGGTCACGAACTCGGCGAGGTTGAAGGCGTGGGTGCCGATGTCGCCGACGCTGCCGGCTGCCCCGCTGCGCCGGGGGTCGGTGCGCCAGGCCGCCTGCTTCTGGCCGGTGTCCTCCAGCTTGGTCGTGAGCCACTCCTGCGGATACTCGACCTGCACGACCCGGACCTCGCCGAGGTCGCCGTCCCCGAGCATGCCGCGCGCCTGCCGGACCATGGGGTAGCCGGTGTAGTTGTGGGTGAGCGCAAACAGCCCGGGGCTGGACCGCACCGTTTCCTGAAGGTCCAGGGCGTCATCCAGCGCGTGGCACATCGGCTTGTCGCAGATGACGTGGAAGCCGGCTTGCAGGAACGCCTTGGCCGGGCCGTGATGCATGTGGTTGGGCGTGACGATGCTCACCACGTCAACCCGGTCCGGTCGCAGGGCCTCGCGCTCCGCCATCTCGGCAAAGCCCTCGTAGGCGCGGTCCGGGGCGACGTGCAGTGCTGCGGCGCTATCCCGCCCGCGGGCCGGATCGGACGAGAACGCGCCGGCCACCAGCTCGTAGCGGTCGTCGAGCCGGGCCGCGATGCGATGCACCGCGCCGATAAACGCGCCCTGGCCGCCGCCGACCATCCCAAGGCGGATGCGCCGCATCAGCCGATCCCCAGCATGGCGCGGTTGGCAGCAGCATCCACCCCGCTCGCGGCGAAGTCGTCGAACGCACGGGAGGCGACGTTGATGATGTGGCCGGCGATGAACGGCGCGCCCTCGGCCGCGCCCTGCTCGCTGTCCTTAATGCAGCACTCCCATTCCAGCACCGCCCAGCCGTCGTAGCCGTGCTGGCTGAGCTTCGAGAACACCGCGCCGAAGTCCACCTGGCCGTCGCCCAGGGACCGGAACCGCCCGGCGCGCGCCGCCCAGGGCTGGTAGCCGGAATAGACCCCCTGCCGCCCGGTCGGGTTGAACTCCGCATCCTTCGCGTGGAACATGCGGATGCGCTGGTGGTAGATGTCTATGAACGCCAGGTGGTCGAGCTGCTGCAGCACGAAGTGGCTCGGGTCGTAGAGGATGTTGCAGCGCTTGTGCCCCTTCACGCGGTCCAGGAACATCTCGAACGTCGCGCCGTCGAACAGGTCCTCGCCGGGGTGGATTTCGTAGCAAACGTCCACGCCCGCCGCGTCGAAAGCGTCGAGGATGGGCGTCCAGCGCCGGGCCAGCTCGTCGAAGGCCGCCTCGATCAGGCCGGCGGGGCGCTGGGGCCACGGATAGGCGTAGGGCCAGGCGAGCGCGCCGGAGAAGGTCGCGTGCGCGGTCAGGCCCAGGTTCCGCGACGCCTTGGCCGCGAGCATCATCTGCTCCACCGCCCACGCCTGACGCGCCTTCGGATCGCCCCGCACGCCGGGCGCGGCGAAGCCGTCGAACGCCAGGTCGTAGGCCGGATGCACGGCGACGAGCTGGCCCTGCAGGTGCGTGGAAAGCTCCGTCAGCTCGACCCCGGCTTCCCTGAGCGTGCCGCGCACCTCGTCGCAGTAGTCCCGGCTTTCGGCCGCGCGGGCCAGGTCGAACAGCCGGGCGTCCCAGCTTGGCACCTGCACGCCCTTGTAGCCGTGCCCCGCCGCCCAGCGCGCGATGCCTGCCAGGCTGTTGAACGGCGCCGCGTCGCCTGCGAACTGCGCGAGGAAGATGGCCGGGCCTTTGATCGTCTTCATGAATGCCTCAAGCGGGGATGCCTCAAGCCGGTTCTTGCTGCGGGACGCGGCCATGCCGCAGGACCGGCTCGGCGTGCGCCCAGGGGCCGCTGCCATCCAGCTTCATGATCGGCGCCGCGGAGTACTGGGCCAGGAACACGCGCCGCATCCGGTCGGTCTGGTTCGCGCCGCTGGCGTGGAACACGGTGCTGCTGAACAGCACGATGCTGCCGGCCGGGACCTCGACCGGGATGCCGCGGTCGTCGCCGGAATAGCCGACCCAGTCGTTGGTCGCGGGATCGTGGACGTGCGGCACCCACTCGCGCGTGCCGGCCCGGCTATATGGCAGCACGTAGATGGTGCCGTTCGCCTCCGACACGTCGTCGAGCGGGCACCAGCAGGTCAGATAGGGCTGGTGGCCCGTGTCGCCGTTGCGGTTCACGTAGCCGCTGTCCTGGTGCCAGGAGAAGCGCATCCCGCCCTCGGCGCCCTTCACCACGTACTGGTCGTAGAACAGGTAGGCGTCCGGCCCCAGCGTGTCGCGGCAGATGTCCGCCATGAGCCGGCTGAACAGGAAATCCCGCAGTTGCGGGCGGGCCACGTGGCAGTCGGCCACGAAGTAGCGCTTGCCGCGGTGGCTGATGCCGACCGTGTCGGTGCCTAGCCGGTCCATCTCGGCGTCCTTCAGGGCGATGAAGGTCTGGCATTCGCTCCGCAGCAGCGCCAACAGGCCGCCGGGCATCGCGCCTAGCAGGATGCACCAGCCTTCGTCCCGGTACTGCGCCGCCTGTTCCCGTGTCAGCATGACTTACCCTTTCACCGCTCCGCCGGTCAGCCCGGCGATGATTTGCCGTTGCGCCACCAGGAAGAACAAAACGGCCGGCAGCAGCGTCAGCGTGATGAAGGCGAGCACGCTCGGCCAGTCGGTCGAGTACTCGCCGAAGAAGTCCATGATCGTCAGCGTCCAGGGATAGGCGCCCGGCGAGTTCAGCATTGTCAGCGGAAGCAGGTAGCTGTTCCAGCTTTGCACCAGCGAGAACACGGCGACCGTTGCCAGGATAGGGCGGGACAGCGGCAGCACGATGTGCCACAGGAACCGGCCATAGCCGCAGCCGTCGATCACGGCCGCACCCCAAAGGTCCTCCGGAAGCTGGCGGAAGAATCCCCACAAGAGCAGCATCGCCATCCCCAGGCCGAATGCGGCCTGCGGCAGGATCACGCCCCAGGGCGTGTCGAGCAGCCCGAAATCGCGGATGCGCACGAACAGCGGCAGGATGGCCGTGGCGGCCGGGAACAGCAGCCCCAGCAGGAAGTAGCCGAACAGGTACTGCCGCCCGAAGAACCGTATCTGCGCGAACGCGAACGCCGCCAGGGTGGCGGCCGTCACCGTGATCAGCACCGTGCAGAACGACAGCAGCAGCGAGTTGCCCAGCGACCGCCAGAGCCGCGTGCCGCCCAGGATGCCGCCATAGGTGTTCCAGGCCCAGGCCACGGGAAGGCCGAACGGATTGGTCCGCAGCTCGCCCATCGTCTTCAGCCCGCCGACCGCGACGCCGGCCAGCGGCACCAGCACGGCGCCGGCCACCAGCACTAGCGCCAGCATCCGGGCGACGGGGAACACGCGCGTCATGCCGGGTCCCGCAGCACGAAGCGGCGATAGACCAGGGTGAAGCCGATGCAGGCGAGGAACAGCACCACGCCCACGGCGCTGCCGAACCCGATGTTGCCGCGCGTGATGCCGAAGGTGAACTCGAAGGTGACGAGCGTGTGGGTGGCATTGGACGGGCCGCCTCCGGTCAGCGGCATCACCACGTCGAATAGCTGCAGGGCGCCGACGACGGCGAAGAAGATCGAGATGCGCATCGCCGGCCACAGCAGCGGCAGCACGACGCTCCGCGTCGCCTGCCATCGGGTGGCACCGTCAATCGCCGCCGCCTCGCGCAGCTCGCGCGGGATGTCCTGCAGCCCGGCGATGTAGATCATCATGTGGAAGCCGAAGTACTTCCATACGACGACGACCAGGATCGTGTAGATGGCAAGGTTGGGGTCCGCGAGCAGGAACGGCGCCTCAAGGCCCATCGCCCGTGCCGCCGCCGCAACAAGGCCGACGTTGCCGTCGAACATGAACCGCCAGATCAACCCGGCCGCGACCTCTCCCAGCACGTAAGGCATGAAGAAGATGGTGCGGAACAGCAGGCTCGACCGCGACTTCTCCGAAATGAGCAGGGCCAGACCCAGCGCCAGCGGAAGCTGCAGCAGCAGCGACACGGCGACGATCAGCGCCGTGTTCCAGGCCGCGGTCGCGAACACGGAGTTGCGGAACAGCGTGACGTAGTTGCGCCAGCCCACCCAGTCCGTGGGCGTGCCGTAGCCGTTCCAGCGGTAGAAGCTGTACCACCCCGCTTCCAGCATCGGCAGGACAACAAAAATGGTGAACAGGATCGTCGCTGGAAGCAGGAAGGTGGCGGCGGTCAGGTGGCGCTCCGCCACGTCGCCTCGCAACCTGATCGGGGCGGTCGGTGCAGCCGCCAGCGCGCCGTCAGCCGCGGGCAGCCTAGCGCTCAAGGTCCCAGGCGTCCTGTATCGCGGCACCGACCTGCTTCGGCGTTATCCGGCCCGACGCCAGGTCCGCCGCCGTGTCGTTCACCACGCGCCCGGTGGAAAGCCCCAACATCTGGTCATAGAAGTTCTGGACGTAGGTGGCCTTCTCCAGGCCCGCGGCCATCTCGCGGAAGAACGGGTTCTGGAGCTCCTCGCCGGCGCCCTTGGCGGCCGGGATGAAGAACCCGCGCCGGGCTGCGTCACGCTGCACATCGGCGCTGGTGTAGTGGCGCAGGAAAGCGACCGCCTCGGGCGGGGCGCCCTTCGTAACCAGGAAACCGTTGGTGCCCCCGAGCACGTCGCTCGGGTCGCCTTTGCCGCCGGGCACCGTGGGGAACGGAAGCCAGCCCATCTCGGCGTCCGACAGACCCTTCTGGTTGGCGCTTTGCGTCCGCTGGACCGAGTAGAGCCAGTTGCCCATCAGCTGCATCGCCGACTTGCCGTCGCCGAGCTGGCCGCCCGCCTGCGGGAACGTGTCGCCCAGGAAGCCTTTCTGGAACGGGTCCAGGTCAATCAACTGCTTGAACCGTTCGCCGGCCTGCAGGTAGGCCGGGCCGTTGAAGCCGGGGCCGGTGCGGTTCATTGCGTCGGTGAAGGCCTGCCTGCCGCCAATGCGGAGCGCGAGGTTGGCCCAGAACATGTTGAGCGGCCACTTGTCGGCGCCCCCGGCCGTGAAGGGCTGGATACCGGCAGCCTTGAGCTTGGCGGTGGCCGCGAGCAGGTCGTCCCAGGTCTTGACGCCGGCCGGATCAACCCCGCCCTTCGCCATGAGGGCCTTGTTGTAATACAGCACGACCCGGGTGAACTGGACGGGCGCGCCATATACCCGGCCCTTGTAGGTCATGGCGTCAAGCCCGGCGGGGCTGAAGCTCTCGCCCCATGCGCCCTTCATCTGGGTGCTGATGTCCTGCAGCAGTCCGGCGTCCGCCTGCGCGAACAGCACGCCGCCGCCCCAGGTGTAGATCAGGTGCGGCCGGTCGTTCGATTGCAGCATGGTGGTCAGCTTCGCTTTGTAAGGCTCGCCGGCCATCACCTGGATGTCTATCTTCGTGCCGGGGTTCTGCGCCTCGTAGCGTTGCGCGACCTCGCGCTGCCACGCAGTCTGGTTCGGGTTGGTTTCCGATAGGAACCACTTGACCGTGGTTTGCGCCCAGCCCGGTGCGGGCCAGGCGAGCAAGGCAAGGCACAGTGCGACGGCGATGCGCGAAGCCCGCATGTTGTCCTCCCGCTTGCAGCCGCTTCGGGCCGCTTTTATTCGGACGTTCAACAAAACATGCTGACCGGAGCGCGTTGTGTCAAGCATCGTGCCAGCGGGACGTGATAAAGTTCGCAGCCCGAATTAGATGGTTGACGCTGGCGCCGCCCCGTTGAAACCTGCCTCTTGGAGGACGCCGCGCGATAAGATGAAGACTGCCGATCCCGAGCTGATGCGGGCGATCAACCGCTATCACGTCATTGACGTCATCCGCCGCGACGGCCCGATCGCCCGTGTGGAGATCGCCGAGCGGACGGAGCTGAGCCGCGCGACCGTCAGCGCCATCACCGGCGACCTGATCGAGGCCGGGCTGATTGGCATCGTCCGGGTCGAGCCGCCGGAAAACGGCGCACGCGGGCGCCCCCGCGTGTTGCTGGAGGTGCGCGGCGAAGCCTGCCACGTCGCGGGCGTGAAGCTGTCGGCCCACCGCATCGGCGTCACCGTGACGGATGCGCGCGGGGAGCCGCTCCGGTTGCTTGTCCTGCCGGTTCGGCTGGCGCGGCAGCCGCCCGGCGTAATCGCCGACCTGGTCGAGGACGGGGTGCGGCAGTGCGTGGCGGACGCCGGGCTGGCGATCACCGGCATCCGAGGCGTCGGCATCGGCCTGCCCGGCGTCATTGACGCGGTGGCGGGCGTGTCCCACTGGAGTCCGATTCTGGGTGCCACGCCCATCCCGTTCGGCCAGGAGGTCGCGCGGCGCCTGGGCGTGCGCGTGCTGATCGAGAACGACGCCAACCTCGTGGCGTTGGCCGAGCATTGGTTCGGGGTCGGCCGCGGGCTGTCCACCTTCGTAGTTGTAACGATCGAGGATGGCATCGGCATGGGCCTGGTGCTGGACGGGCGCATCCACCGCGGCGCGCATGGCATCGGGCCAGAGTTCGGCCATGTGAAGTCCGACCCGGCCGGGCTGCCCTGCCGGTGCGGCCAGCGCGGGTGCCTGGACGCCTACGCTTCCGACTGGGGCATCCTGCAGCAGGCTCTGTCATGCGATGCGGCCGAAGCTGGCGAGGATGCGGCCGGGCCGGGCCACCTGGCCGAGCTGACCCGCCGTGCCCAGGCGGGGGACAACGTGCTCACCGGCATATTCCACCGCGCGGCCGGGGTCCTGGGCCTGGCCATCGCCAATGCGATCAACCTGCTCAACCCCCCACGCCTGGTGATCTCCGGCGAAGGGCTTCGTGCCGGCGACCTCCTCCGCGTGCCGCTCATGGCCGTACTTGACGCCAACGTGCTGCCCACGTTGCGGGAGGCGACCGAGATCGTGTTCCACCCATGGGGCGACGAGATGTGGGCGCGCGGTGCCGCGGCCATCGTGCTGCGCCAGATTTACGAGGCGCCGCAATTCTTTGAACCGCCGTGGAACAACGCGGCCTAGCTGAGGACGAAGCATGGACCCCGTCACCATCGGCCTTGTCGGCTGCGGCAACATCAGCGCCGCCTACCTCCGGGCGGCCCCGTTGTTCCCGGAACTGCGCATCGCCGTAGCGGCCGACCTGGATGAAAGCCGCGCCCGTGCCCGGGCGGAGGAGTTCGGGTTGCGCGCGACCACGGTGGATGCGCTGCTGGCGGACCCGGCAATCGAGATCGTCCTGAACCTGACGATCCCCGCCGCCCACGTCCCGGTTGGGTTGGACGCGATACGCAGCGGCAAGCACGTCCACGGCGAGAAGCCGCTGGCGGCTTCGACCACGCAGGCGCGCACGCTGCTGGACGCCGCCGGCCGTGCCGGGCTGCGCGTCGGCTCGGCACCTGACACGTTCCTTGGCGGCGCCCACCAGACAGCCCGCAAGCTGCTGGACGACGGCGCGATCGGCCGGCCGCTGTCCGGCACGGCCTTCATGATGAACCACGGGCACGAGCACTGGCATCCCGACCCGGCGTTCTACTACGAGCCTGGCGGCGGACCGATGCTCGATATGGGGCCGTACTACCTCACGAACCTGGTGAACCTGCTCGGCCCCGTTGCAAGCGTCACCGGGGTCGCGGCGGCCGGTTATCCCGAGCGCACGATCGGCAGCGAGAAGCGGCGCGGCCAAACGATGCGCGTGTCGGTGGCGACCCACGTCGCCGGGCTGATGACGTTTGCCGAGGGAGCGGTGGTGTCCATCGCGACCAGCTTCGACGTGTGGCAGCACCGGCACGGCAACGTGGAGCTATACGGCACGGAAGGGTCCATGGCCGTGCCCGACCCGAACCGGTTCGGCGGCACCATATCGGTCGCAAAGCGGCGCGACCCGTGGACCGACATGCCGCTGTCGCACGGCTTTGCCGACGGCAATCTTCGTATCCTGGGCCTGGCCGACATGGCGCGTGCCATCCGGACCGGCCGGCCCCACCGCTGCGACGGACGCCTCGCCTACCATGTGCTGGAGGTGATGGAGGCGTTCCAGCGTTCGAGCGACGAGGGTCGGACGGTCGCCATCGAGAGCCGCTGCGAGCGGCCTGCCCCGTTGCCGGCACGGTCGCCGTTGGGCGAGCTGGATTGAACCGGGAACGGGAGGAAGCGCCGTGAAGCAAGCGTTGGTCGTATGGGGCGGCTGGGCCGGACACCAGCCGGAGGAGTGCGCAGGTGTCGTGAAGGGCATGTTGGACGAGGACGGGTTCGAGGTCGTCGTCGAGAACACGACCGAAGCCTTCACCGACCCGAAACTGCGGGAGTTCGACCTGATCGTCCCGATCGTGACGATGTCCACGATTGAGAAGGAAGAAATCGACAACCTCACCGCCGCCGTCCAGTCGGGTGTCGGGCTTGCCGGCTTCCACGGCCAGACGGGCGACAGCTTCCGCAACGAGGTGAAGTATCAGTTCATGGTCGGCGGCCAGTGGGTCGCCCATCCCGGCAACATCTACGACTACACCGTGCAGATCACCAAGCCGGACGATCCGATCACCGCCGGCGTCGGCGATTTCTCATACCGGTCCGAGCAGTACTACATGCACGTTGATCCCAACAACGAAGTGCTCGCCACCACAACCTTCGGCGGTGAGCATTGCGGCTGGATCGAGGGCCACGTCATGCCCGTCGTCTGGAAGCGCCGGCACGGGAGCGGACGTGTGTTCTACAGCTCGCTTGGCCATCACGCGACGGAGTTCGCGGTGCCGCAGATGGCGACGATCTTCCGGCGCGGCATGCAGTGGGCGACGCGGTAGAGGACGCGCATCGCCCACCTGGCACTTAGAACGGCGAGTCCGGAAAGTAGTGGTCCCCGGCGTTCTCCGGCGCGACCAGCACCGCCTCGATGATCGTCTGCTTGGGGATCGGCGCCTTCTCCACCAAGTGGGCTGCCGTTAGGTCCATGGCCTGCTCGATCATGCCGGGCGGGTAGGTCACGTCCACCGGCACCAGCCGGTCGCGGTCCATGACCCGCTTGACCATCTCCTTCATGCCGGCGCCGCCGACGATGAACATCTGGTCCTCGCGCTTGGCCTGGCGCACCGCCTCGATCACGCCGAGGGCGATGTCGTCGTCCTGCGCCCAAACCGCGTCTATCTTCGGGAACCGCTGCAGGAAGTCCTGCATGACCCGGAAGCCGTCGTCGCGGTTCCAGTTGGCGAACTGCATGGCAAGGACATTGATGCCCGCGCCGGCAATGGCTTTCTGGAACGCCTCGACCCGCTGGGTGTCGATCACGGTCGGGATGCCGCGCAGCACGACGATCTCGCCGCCTGTGGGGAAGCGCCGCTTGAAGTACTGTCCCGCGACCTCGCCGAACCTCGTATTGTCCCCGGCCACGTAGGCGTCCTGGATGGCCGGGTCGGTCAGGCCGCGGTCCACGACGGTGATGAACACGCCGGCCTGCTTGACCTGGCGCACCGGGTCGGTCAGCGGGGCCGACTCGAACGGCAGCACGACCAGGCCGTTGATCCGCCGCACCGACACCAGGTCCTCAAGGTCGTTCGCCTGCCGCGCCGCGTCGCGCGCCGTCACGAGTACGACCTCAAGGCTCGGATACTTGGCCTGCAGCCGCTTCTGTGCCCGTTGCGCGTGCCAGTTCAGCCCGGCCGCCCAGCCATGCGTGGCGGCAGGGATGGATACGCCCATCCGCACCCGCTCCTGCTGCGCCACCGCGATCCCCGGCGCGGCCAGCGCGGCTGCGGCCCCGGTCAGCATCGTCCTGCGTTTCATCCCCGGTGTCCCTTCTTGTTGGTTACCGCTGCGGTCCGCCCCGCTGGAGCAGGACCGCGGCGATGATGATGATGCCCTGAATCGCGCCGTTCAGGTACACGCTGATTGCCCCGGTCAGGTTCAGGATGTTGTCAATCAACGTCAGCATGACGGCACCTGCGACCGTGCCCCAGATGCGTCCATGCCCGCCTTTCAGCATGGTGCCCCCGATGATCACCGCGGCGATGGCTTCCAACTCCCACAGCAGGCCCGTCGTGGCGGACGCCGAGCCGAGCCGCGGCACGTAGAGGAACACGGCCAGCGCCACGCACAACCCTTGCAGCACGAAGGCCAGCAGCTTGACCCGGTCCACGTCTATCGCGGAGTAGCGGGCGACCTCCTCGTTGCTGCCGATCGCCATGCAGTAGCGGCCGAACCGCGTCTTGGTCAGCAGTACCGACCCGGCCAGCGCGACAAGCGCAAACACCCATACCGGCACCGGCACGCCCAACACGGCGCCGTAATAGGCCGGGCGGTAAACGGCCCGCATGGGAGATGCCAGCGACAACGTGCCGCCGTCGGCCAGGTAGGTCACGAGCGAGCGGAAGATGCCCATGGTGCCCAGGGTCACGATGAACGCCTCGATCCGCCCCTTCGTGACCAGCAGCCCGTTCGCCACGCCCGCGGCCAGCCCGATCCCGAGCGCGACGCAGGCGCCCAGCGCCACGGCGGGCCAGCCTGCGCCCACCGGCCCCGCCATCGCGTTCAGCGCGATGATCGTGACACCCGACGCGAAGGCTGCGAGCGAGCCGACCGACAGGTCTATGTTGCCCGTGGTGATGACGAAGGTGGCGCCGACCGCAATGATGCCCGTGAAGGCTGTCCGTGTCAGCACGTTGGCAATGTTCCCGGCGCCGAGGAATGCCGGGTTGGCGAGCGCGCCGATCACCACGAGCGCGGCAAGGGCCAGGAACGGCCCAGCCTGCACCAGGCTGACCCGCAGCCACGGCGCCTGGCGCAGCGCCAAGGTGGGGACGGCCTCAGGCAGCGGCGGCACGCTGCACCCCCGCAGCCAGGCCCAGGATGGCGTCCGCGGTGATCGCGTCGCCCGCCAGCGTTCCTGCTACCCGCCCGTTCCGCATCACGCAGACCCGGTGCGACAGGCCGATCACCTCCGGCATTTCCGATGACACGAGCACGATCGCGACGCCCTCGGCGGCGAGGCGGTGCAGGAGGCGGTAGATCTGCTGCTTGGTGCCGATGTCCACGCCACGGGTCGGCTCGTCAACGATCAGCACGCGCGGCGCGACCTGCAGGGTCTTGGCCAGCAGCAGCTTCTGCTGGTTCCCGCCGCTGAGGTGGCCAACCGGCGCCTCAAGCCGGGCGGCCCGGATGTCGAACGCGCGCACGGCCTCCGCCAAGGCCGCCGCTTCTCCACGCTCGTCCACGAGGACCCGCCCGTATCGCCGCAGCGCAAGCAGCGTCAGGTTCGGACGCATCGGCTGGTCGACCAGGAGGCCGCGTCCTTTCCGGTCCTCGGTCAGGTAGGCCATGCCGGCCGCCGTGGCGTCGCGCAGGTTGCGGATGCGGACGGGCGCGCCGTCCCGGGCGATTGTTCCAGAGGTGCGGGGACGCAGCCCGACCACGCCCTCCATGAGCTGCGTCCGTCCGGCGCCCACCAGCCCGGCAAAGCCCAGTATCTCGCCCCGGCGCACGTCGAACGAAGCACCTTGCACCCAGCCCGGCACCGTCGCATCGCGCACCGACAGCACGGTGGGCGCGTCCGCGCCGGGCGGGACCTTGGCCGGGAACAGGTCCGACACGTCACGGCCGACCATGAGGCGTGCGACGGCACCGGGCGTCAGCCCGGCGGAGGGCAGGGTCGCCACCAGGGCGCCGTCGCGCAACACCGTGACCTCATCGGCAAGGGCCAACACCTCGTTCAGCTTGTGCGAGATGTAGGCGACGGCGACGGCCCGGGCCGCCAGCCTGCGTATGAAGCGAGCCAGCACGGCCGCTTCCGTCCCGGTGAGGACGGCGGTCGGCTCGTCCATGATGAGCACGCGCAGGTCGCGCGACACCGCTTTGGCGATCTCGACCATCTGGCGCTGAGCGATGGTCAGCGACCGCACCGGCGCGGCGGGATCGAGCGGGCATCCGAGGTCGTCGAGCACGGCGCTCGACCGCGCCCGCATCGTGGCCTCGTCGAGGAACAAGCCACGCTTCGGCTCCCGCCCTAGAAAGATGTTGGCGGCCACGCTGAGGTGCGGCGCCAGGTTGAGTTCCTGGTGGATGAGCGCAATGCCCAGCGCTTCAGCCTGCCGGACGTTGGCGAAGGCAGCGGGCCGGCCGTCCATGTGCAGCGTGCCGGTGCTTGGCGCGATCTGCCCGGCCAGAACCCTCATCAGGGTTGACTTGCCGGCGCCGTTCTCGCCCACGATGGCATGGATGACGCCGGGGCGCAGGTCGAGGTCAATGCCGCTCAGCACCTGCACCGGTCCGAAAGCTTTGCCTATGCCGCGGGCCGACAAGGTGGGCGCAGCTTCAAGCATGGTCCTGCTCCCTTCGGGCCGCCGTTGCAGGGGCGTGCGGGCCTTGAAGTCTATCCAAAGTTCACGGGCAGCTTCAACCATGTCCGGCTGCGCTGGTAGCGTTGTTGCATGTGTGGACGGCCCCTTGGGTGCAGGCAGCGTCGCGTACTGTGTGGAAATGGCCTGGATAGGTTCGCCTCCGGCGTCGTGATGGTGGCCCTGGTCAGGCTGCGAGGTCAACTGGTTCGGGGTCGGCCAGCTTGGCACCGTCAACTTGGCTGCTGGCCGGCTTGCGGGATGCGGCTGTGCCGGGCGGGCAGGGCGGCGACACCTGCCTGCCCGAGCTGCGCCTGCTGCCGCCTCCCGGCCGAGGTCATCAGCCACGCCGCCTGGCCCTGCTTCCGCTTCCCGCTCAGCTTGCATATGGTGGACAAGCTGCTGGCCGCGCGCGGCATCATGGTCAGCCAAGGTTGAGCCGCGAAGCGGATCAACGGGCGCCAGTGGGCGCTGAAGTTCGGGCAAGGCTTCGCCAACCAGGTCCGCCGCAGGCTGCCGGCGGTGGCGACAGATGACACCTGGACGAGGCCGTGCCGACGATTGCCGGCGTGAAGCGCTGGCTGTGGCGCGCAGTGGACCAGACCGCCTCCCGGCTTCGCCGAACCGGGGTGCTGAACATCCTTGGTGCAGGGCCGGCGCGACGCGCGGGCCGCCAAGCGCCTGTTGCGCAAGCTGCTGCGGCAGTGCCGGGTTCTCCGCGTCACGGTCACCGGCAAGCTGGCGAGCTATGGCGCGGCCAAGCGCTAGGTGACGCCCCTGGCCGGGCACAGGAGGCACAAGGGACTGGACAAGGGGGCGGAGACTTCGCACCCGCCGACCCGGCGGCGGGAGCGGCAGGTGAGGCGCTTCATGCCGCCTGGCCAGGCGCAGCGCTTCCTCCCTGCCCGCGACGGGATCGTCAACCTCCTCCACCCTCGCCGCCGCCGAGTGCCCGCCGCCCAGCATCGAGCCGCCCGGACCCGGGCCTTTCAGGTTTGCGCCAGGGCCACCGGCGTCGCCGCTGCGGCGTAACCACGACCACGCCGACCTGATCGCGCGCTATCGCAACCTCAGCGCGACAAGTTGACAGTGCCGACATCGCCGCGATCCAACACCAAAGCCGCCGAATGGTGGCGATCACCGGAGCGCTGATCGGCGCGGGGAGGATGCCCTGCCAGCGGGGGTGAACGCCGGAGAACGGGGCAGCCGTTACGACGCCCCGGCCAGCGCGCTCCGCCAGTTGTGCGTTTCCTTGAAGCCGAGCTCCTCCCGCACCTTGCGGTTCGACAGCAGCGTCTCGAACTCGCCCAGCTCGCGCGTCAGCCTCACGCCGGGGTAGTAGCGGCGCAGCAGCTCGGCGGTCGGTAGGTCCGACGAGCAGTCGTCGTTCGCCGCGTTGAACACCGCATAGCCCAGCCCGTCCTTCTCGATTGCCAGCCGAACGATCTGGCCGAGGTCCCGGGCGTCTATATAGCTCCAGGTGATGCGCTTGCGGCCCTCGGGATTCTTGAAGAACTCGGGGAACTTCGCATACTCGTGCGGCTCGATCACGTTGCCGATGCGGAGCGCATAGATGTCCGTGCCGTTGCGCTGCGCGAAGGCGTGCGCCGTTCGCTCGTTGCAGATCTTCGACAGCGCGTAGCTGTCCATGGGATCAACCGGGTAGTCCTCGTCGAGCGGCAGGTACTTCGGGTCGCGCGGCTCGTTCGCGAACACCAGGCCATAGGTCGTCTCGGACGAGGCAATGATCACCTTTGGGATGCCGAGCTTCGTGGCAGCCTCGATGACGTTGTAGGTGCCCATGGTGTTGATCCGGAACACCTCGTTGTCGGGCACCAGCATGATGCGCGGGATGGCGGCGAAATGCACCACCGCATCAATCTTGGGCGGGCGCAGGCTGGGCGCGAACTCGTGCAGCTCGATCGTGCTCGACAGCGCATTGAACACCTGGCCGCTATCGGTGATGTCGGTGATCAGCGTGCGGACGGATGGGTTGTCGAGCGGCTTGGTGTCGAGGTTCAGCACGTGGTAGCCGTGCTCGACCAGATGCTGCACGGCATACTGCCCGGCCTTGCCGCTGCCGCCGGTAAAGATGATGCGCTTGCCCGTCATTTCGTTTCCTAACCTCTCGCCTCGGCCGACCGCAGCCGCTGCGCATACACGTTGATAATGAGCGCGAGCAGCAGGATCACGCCGCGGATCAGGATCTTCAAGAAGCTGTCGATTCGCACGTGGTCCAGCCCGTTGTTCAGCACCCCCAGCACCAGCAGGCCCACAGCGGTGTTGCCGATGCCGCCCTGGCCGCCGAACAGGCTCGTGCCGCCCACGACGACGGCGGAGATCGAGTCGAGCAGGTAGTTGTCGAACTCGTCCTGCTGCGCGCTGCCGAAATGCGCCACGCCCAGCATGCCGGCAAGCCCGGAGCACACGGCCGAGATCATGAGCACGGCCGCCATGACCAGCTTGACGTTCACGCCCGAATACTCGGCCGCCTCGCGGTTGCCGCCCACCATGTAAACGTAGCGGCCGAACCGCGTGTACGTCAGCACGACGTGGCCCAGCAGCATCACTGCGGCGGCCACCACGACGATCCACGGCACCGGGCCGATCTCCCCCGCGCCGAGTGCCGCGATCGCCGGCGGCACGTTATAGGCGATCTGCCCGCGCACCAGCATGGCGCAAATGCCCGACCCGATCTGCAGCATCGCGAGCGTCATGATGAACGACGGGATGCCGATCACCGTCACCCCGAACGCCGTGACGGCGCCAAGTGCCAGGCTGCCGAGCACCGCCAGCCCGATCGCAAGGGCGCCCGCGACCGGGACGTTGGCGATGTTCACGCTGCTGTCCTGCAGGGTGAAGAACGCGACCATGATGCCGGCGGCGTTGGCGACGCTCGCGACGCTGAGGTCGATCTCGGCACATAGGATCACGAAGGTCAGCCCAACGGCGATGATGGCGGTGACCGAGACCTGGCGCAGGATGTTGGCGACGTTGTCCACCGTCGCGAATGACGGACTCGCGGCGCTGAACAGCACGATCAGCACGATCAGCGTCGCGAACGGGGCGATGTTGCGCAACTGGCTGCGCAGCCAGCGGCGTCCGCCTGCCTCGTGCCCGGGCGACCCGGCCTCGGCGATGCTCATGATCCCGTCCCTTTCATGCCGCTGCGAGCAACCGGTCCTTGCTGACCGCCTCGGACGCGAACTCATGCGCGATCGTGCCGCGTTTCATCACCAGGATGCGGTCCGCCAACGACAGCACGGTCTCTGGCTCGGTCGAGACCACCACGACCGCGATGCCTTGGGCGCGCAGGCCCTTGATGATCTGCAGCACGTCGTCTTTCGCGCCCACGTCCATGCCCCGCGTCGGCTCGCTAAGGATCAGGACGCGCGGCAGGTGGGTCAGCCATTTGGCCAGCGCGACCTTCTGCTGGTTGCCGCCCGACAGCGTGCCGAGCGGCCGTTCCACCGACGCCGGGCGGATCTGCAGTGTCCGAACGTGCCCGGCCGCGATCGTGCGCTCGGCCGCCGGGCGCAGCCATAGCCGCGAGATGCGGTCGAGGATGCTGATCGACACGTTCTTATAAACGGGTTCCTGCGCGAACAGCATGCTGCGCCGGCTCTCGGGCACGAAGGCGATGCCGGCGTCCCGCGCGCCCGATGTGTTCCTAAGCCGCACCGCCTTCCCGCCGATCGCCAGGCTGCCGGACCGCAGCGCGACCCGGCCGAACAGCGCGCGTGCCAGTTCGAGCTGGCCCGAGCCCATGAACCCGTAGATGCCCAGCACCTCGCCCGCCCTGGCCTGCAGCGAGACGTCCTGGAAGCCAATGCCCGATATGCCGTTCGCTTCCAGCGCCACGGCCGCATTCGGCCGGCTATCGAGCTGGATCTCGCCCAGGTAGCTCTCTTCCAGTTCCTGGTGGCCGACGCCGATCATGCGCTCGATGATCCAGGCCTTGTTAACCGCCACCGCCGCCGCCGTCTCGATCCGCCGGCCGTTCCGGAAAATGGTGATCCGGTCGGACACCCGCAGGATGTCGTCGAGGAAGTGGGAGATGAACACGATGCTGCGCCCGCTATCGCGAACCCGGCGCAGCAGGCCGAACAGCACCTCCACCTCCGGCGGCGACAACGCGGATGTCGGCTCGTCCAGGATGACGATGCGCGCGCCCGACGACAGCACCCGCGCAAGCTCCACCAACTGCTGCAAGCCGAGCGGCAGCGTCCCGATCGGCCTGCGCGGATCAACGTCTATGCCCAGCGCGCGCAACTGCGCGCCGGCCTCCGCCGTCATGGCCGCCCAGTCAACCAGCCCGAACCGGATCGGCTGCACGCCGAGCATGACGTTTTCCGCCACCGACAGCTCCGGCACGATGCTGAGTTCCTGATGCACCATACCGATGCCGGCGGCGCGGGCGGACCGGACGGACCGATGGCGGACCACCTGGCCGGCGATCCGCATCGTGCCCTCGTAATCGGTATGCACGCCGGCGATGATCTTCATCAGCGTGCTTTTGCCGGCGCCGTTCTCCCCCACCAGGCCGTGAATTTCGCCGGCGCCCAGAGTGAAGTCCACATCCTGCAGCGCCGCAACGCCGCCGAACGACTTGACGATCCCGCGCAGCTCCAGCAGGCCAGCGCCGTTGTCCATGGCCGTCAGATCAGGAAGTGGCTTTCCATCCACGCCATGCCCGGCGCGTTGGCCTTCGTGACGACCGGGCCGTCGGTGATGATGTGCTTGGGGATCATGCCGGCGTCGGTCCCGGCCTTTTCACCCGACACCACCGCCGCGACGCCTGCCAGGACCGCGCCGCCGTGGATGCGGCCGGACGGGTTGCGGACCGTGGCATGCATGCGCCCGTCGCCCACCGCCGCCAGCGCTGGCGGCATCGCGTCGCAGCCGCCGAGCAGGATGCTGGTGCGGCCCCGCGCCTTCATCACGTTGTAGGCCGCCAACGCCATGTCGTCGTTGTGGAAGTAGGCGGCGTCAATCTTCGGATACTTGGTCAGCAGCGTGTCCCACAGCCGCGACACCTTCGACACGTCCCAGTCGCCCGGCGTCGTGTCAACGACCTCGATCCCCGGGTTCTTCTTGACGATCTGCTCGAAACCCTTGGCCCGGCCCTGCGCCCCGGTGTGGCCGAGTGCGCCCTGCGTCATCGTCATGATGCCCTTGCCGCCGATCGCATCCACAAGCGACTGCGTCACCGACGCCCCCATGAACTCGTTGTCCGGCGCGAGGAAGCTGTGGACGTTGATGCCGTCGAGCGGCGCGATCAGCGTATCCATGTCAATCACCGGCACGCCGGCGTCGATCATCTTCTTCACCGGCGCCGTAAGGGTGCCGATGCCGAACGCCTGGATCGCGACGAAGTCCCACTTCTGGCTCGCCATGTTCTCGACCGCGCTGCGCTGCTTCGTGGCGTTCAGCTCACCGTCGAACCAGGTGACGTCAACGTTGAACATCCGCCCCCACCACTCGGCTGCCTGCTTGCCCTGGGCGCACCAGGTCGCCTGCAGCCCGGCGTTCGAGAACGCGGCGCGAAGCGGCTTTTCCGACCGCCCGGTCTCCCGCATGACGGCCTGGGCATGGGCCGGGCTGATGCCGAACCCGCCCATGACGCCGGCCAGCATTGACGCCGCGGCGGCTTGCATGACCCGCCGCCGGTCCGCACCGGCCGACCCTGTTTGGTTGGTGATGTCGTCCATCGTTTCCTCCACTGCCGCGGCCGTTGGGTGTGGCCTGTCGTGCATTGCGATCTTCGGTTGCAGTTCGCCGGGGCGTCAAGCGAAGATAACTGCACGCCCAGGGCCACGAACTCATGTTTCAGCGGGTGACATCTTGACTGCGGGTTGATTCGACGGGGCCTTCACCGCTTCGGAGCGCGCCCATGCCGCCGTCCCTTGACCTTGCGCCGCAGAGGTCCCGCCTGGGCGTGCTGCTGGACCACCTTGCCACCAGCGACGACCCGCGCGACGTGCGCCGCAGCGTCCACCCCTTGGCTGAAATCCTGCCGCTCGTGGTCTGCGCCACCATCGCCACCGCCATCCAGGGCGCCGGCGCCGACTACCTGCTGGCGTTCAAGGCCAACCAGCCGACCCTGCGCGCCGAGGTCGAAGCCTGCTTCGCCGCAGCCCTGCCGGGCACGGTCACGACCCACGCCGAACACGATAAAGGCCATGGCCGCATCGAGCAGCGCACCACGCACGTGCAAGGCGGCGGACGCCCGTCCAGTCCTCACTGGGCAGGCTCGGCTGCTTCTGGTCCCTTCGTCCCGGTCATCGCGGCGCAGGCCGCACCGAGCCAGACCTGCACCGCCACGGCGCCCCCGTCCGGGATGCCGAGCGCCCGTGCGCCAAGGTAGCTGCTGCGTCCGAGGCGGGGCAGCATCGCCGCTGTCGCCTCTGCGCCCTTGCTGGCAGCGGCGGCGCAGGCGCGGAAGGCGTCGGGCGCCGTCGCCCCGCCTGCCAGGGCGGATGACAGTGCCTCCGCCGCGGGCGCCAAGGCGTCAATCATGGTGCGGTCGCCGGGTTGGGCACCGCCCAGGTTGGAGACCGCCTGGACAGCGAGGCGGAAGGCATCGGCCCAATCCGCCGGCGCCGGGCGGTCGCTCCCCGCCAGGCGCCGCGACGCCCGGAGCAGGGCCGTGGCATAGAACGGGCCGGAGCTGCCGCCGACGACGCGCCGCAACGCGTCCGCCATGGCGGCCAGCGCCGCAGCGGGCGACGCCCAGGCCGCGTCCGGTAGGTAGAGGATGACCTGCGCAGCCCGGGTCATGCTCGCGCCCAGGTCGCCGTCGCCTGCCCTGGTGTCAAGCTCGGTCAGGGTGGCCTCTGCGGCCAAGAGCGCGTGTGCGGCAGCCACGGCGACGCGGCGCAGCGCCTGTCCGTCCGGCGAGGGCGTCCCGTGCGCGGCCGTGGAAGCCTGCGGCGCGGCGGCCGGGGCAGGCAGGACGACTTGCGGGTTAAGGCGCCCGGGGCCGGGCCAGGCCGGTGCGTCCGTAGAGGCGTCCAGCAGGCGGATCAACGGGTCCTCCAGCCGCATCAGGCTGATCGAGCACCCCGCCATGTCCAGCGCCGACAGCAGGGTGCCGCGCCAGGCCCGCGCCGGCTCGATCCCGCGCGCGCGCAGCCGCCCAAGGGCGGCGCGGACGACGACGTCCAGCTCCATAGCGGGCGTGGCACCCAGCCCGTTGACCAGCAGCGCAACCTGGTCGCCCGTCCGGAGCGCCAGGTCGTCGGCGATGGCCGCGACCATGACCTCCACCAACTCGTCCGCCGGCCTCATGCCGGTGCGCGACACGCCGGGTTCGCCATGGATGCCCAGGCCAAGCTCGATCTCGTTCTCCGCCAAGTCGAAGCCGCCCCGCGCGGCGCCGGGCAGCGTGCAGCCGGCCAGGGCGACACCCATGGACCCCACGCTCTCCGCCGCCCGGCGCGCGAGGGCCGCCACGTCCTGCACCGGCATCCCCTCTGCCGCTGCGGCGCCCGCGACCTTGTGGACCAGCACCGTCCCGGCGATCCCGCGGCGGCGCCCTTTCTCGACCGTGCCGCGCAGCGCCACGTCGTCGGCCACCACCACGACCTCGACCTGCAACCCCTCCGCACGGGCGATCTCGGCGGCGAGGCCGAAGTTCAGCCGGTCGCCGGTGTAGTTCTTGACGATCAGGACCGCACCTGCAGGCCCCGTCACGGCGCGCAGCCCCGCCAGCACGTCGTCCACGCTGGGCGACGTGAAGACGTTGCCGGCGATGGCCGCTGCCAGCATCCCGGTGCCGACATACCCGGCATGGGCCGGCTCGTGCCCGCTGCCGCCGCCGGACAGGACGGCCACGGGCCAGGGGCAGCCATCGGCCTGCGCGGCCCCGGACGGCAGCGGGCGGCGCACCACCACGTTCTCGCCGGGCAGCACGGCCTGGCCCGGCGCCAGGGCCACTGCGCCCTCCAGCATCTCGCGGACGACAGCGTTTGGGGTGTTGATGAGCTTCTTCATGCGGCCCTTCTGGGTTCGGGGGTTTCGGTGCGGGGCATCTACGCGCCCCATCGCAGGGCTGCCGTCCTGACCGGCGCGTCCCACAGGCCGCGCAGCTCGTCATCCAGCAGCGTGACCGAGATCGAGCATCCCGCCATGTCCAGCGAGGTCGCATAGGTCCCGGTCAGGTGCCTGGCCGCAATCAGCCCGGCATCGCGCAGCAGCCCGGTGGCGCACCCTGCCACCAAGTACAGCTCCATCGGCGGGGTGCCGCCGTAGCCGTTCACGAGCAGCAGCACCTCCGCTCCGCGGCGCGGCGCGAGGTCGCGCAGGATCGTGCCGACCATCTCCGCGGCGATGGCCTGCGCAGTTCCCAGCTTGGCGCGCCGCCGCCCGGGTTCGCCGTGGATGCCGACGCCGACCTCCATCTCGTCCTCGCCGAGCGGGAAGGTGGGGCGCCCCACAGCAGGGACCGTGCAGGAGGTCAGCGCCACGCCCATGGTGCGCGTGGCGGACACGACCTTGCCGCCCAGCTCCATCAAGCGCCCGAGGCCCGCGCCCGCCTCCGCGGCGGCGCCGAGGCACTTCTCGACGATCAGGGTGCCGGCGACGCCGCGGCGTCCGGTGGTGTCCGGCGCATCCTCGGTCGCCACGTCGTCCCGGACCACCAGCGTCTCCACCCGTCCGGCTGACATCTCATGCGCCATCTCCCGGCCCATCTCGAAGTTCATCACGTCGCCTTCGTAGTTCTTGACGATGAACAGGCAGCCCGCGCCGGTGTCCACGGCCTGCGCGGCAGCGGCGACCTGGCCGGGGGTGGGAGAGGTGAAGACATGGCCGGGGCACGCGGCGTCCAGCATGCCCTGGCCCACGAAGCCCACGTGCATCGGCTCGTGCCCGGACCCGCCGCCGGACACCAGCGCCGCCTTGCCCGGCGACAACGTGCGGCGGCGGACAAAGCTGCGCCCGGGGCCAAGGACGACGATGTCGGCATGTGCCGCCGCGAAGCCGTCCAGGCCCTCGGCCGGCATCGCCTCCGGCGCATTCATCAGCTTCTTCATGCCGCTCCTTCTACCCCCTCCCCACAAAGGCACCGTCCGGCGGTCAGCCGTCCAGAATGGTCATGAGCCGGACCAGTTGCCGTGCGTGTTCGGCCAGCATGTCGTCCACCGCCTGGTTGCGCCTGGCATCGCCCAGGTCAGGCATCCGGAGTGTCACGGTCCGGGACGGCGCCTCCCCCTCCCCGCTGTCCCGGCGGCCCGGGTGCGCGCGGTCGTAGGCATCCAGGAACGCCACCCGCTCGGACGGGGAGAAGCGGCAGACCTCGAAAATCGCCGGCAAGTGCTGCGCCGGGATAGGCATGGCGTAGGCGGGGCTGGCAAGCTGCGACACGAACGAGCGGTTGGTGCCCAGCGCCGCCGCCAGCCGCCCGCGCGTGCCGGACGGACGGTTGTCGCAGACCGTTTGCAGCAGCCGCTTGTAGCCGGCGACGGCGCTCCCGGCGCCGTTGTCATCGCTCATGCCGGACCCTCGTGCAGGTCCGTGGCGGCGATGGCTGCCCGCACCTGGCCCAGCGCGTTGGGCGCGGCCGAGAGCGCACGCACGCCGGCCCGCAGCATCGGCCCGATGCAGCGCGGGTCGGACGCCGCGTCCCCGCACAGGCTGACGCCGCGGCCCGTGGCGCGTCCGTGCCGGGCAACGCCGGCGACCAGGTGGAGCACCGCCGGGTTGAGCGGATCGGCCAGGTGGGCGACCGAGCCGACATCGCGCCCGGCGGCAGTGACGCAGGCCGTCAGGTCGTTGGTCCCGATGGAGAAGAACTCGGCCTCGAACCGGTCAATGGCGATGGCCGCCGCCGGGACCTCGACCATGATGCCCAGCAGGGGCCGCCGGGCCGGGGTGCCTTGCCGCTCCAGGTCGCGGACGACCTCATCGAGCAGCGCGCGGGATGCGGCGAACTCGCCGGGCACCGTGACCATCGGCAGCAGCACCCGCAGGTCGCCGTGCGCGGCGGCGCGGGCCAGGGCGCGGAGTTGCGTGCGGAACAGCGCGGGGGATTGCAGCAGCAGGCGGATGCCGCGCAGGCCGAGGAACCCACGGCTCCCGCCTCTGTCCCCGTTTCCTGGGGCTTCGCCCGGCATCGGCTTGTCGCCGCCGGCATCCAGCGCCCGGATCACGGCCGTGCGCCCGGCTGCCCAGGCCAGGATGCGGCGATAAGCCCGGTACTGGGCATCCTCATCGGGCAAGCTGCCGTGGCCCCCATTGCTGCCATGGAACAGCAGCTCCGTCCGCACCAGCCCGATCCCGTCGGACGCCGCAGGGTCAAGCCCGTCCAGCTCCGCCAGTCCGCCGATGACAAGGGAGAGGGCGATGCGGGTTCCGTCGCGGGTGGCCGCAGGTCCCGTCGTGGCCGCCGGCGTCCGCGAGCGCGGGGCGGCTGCCCGGGCGGCGAAGGCCGTGCGCGCCGCCGGGCCGGGGTCCAGCACGACCTCTCCAGCGGCGGCATTCACCAGCGCGCTATGTCCGGCCAGGGCCTGCGCCGTGCCGCCGACCCCCACCACCATCGGCACGCCCTGCGCCCGCGCCAGCATGGCGACATGCCCGGCCGGGCTGCCGCCGGTCAGCACGATGGCCCCGCCCTGCGACCAGTCCATGCCGAGGAACTGCGACAGGGGCAGGTCGGATGCGGCGATCACGGCGCCGGGCGGCGGGCCGGGCCGCGCGGGGCCGGGCGCAAGGCGGCCACGCACATGGCTGCGGATATCCTCAAGGTCGGAGGTGCGGGCGGCGAGCGCCGGGCTGCCTGCGGCGTAGCAGGCCGCCTCCGCCGCCATTGCGTCGTCCCAGGCTGCCAGTGCGGGGGTGCCGGATGCGATGGCGTCCAGGGCCGGGCGGGCCAGCTCGTCGTCCGCCAGCATGGCCGCCTGGAAGCTCAGCATATCGCCGGCGTCCCCTGCCGACCGGGCGGCCAGGGCCTCGACCTCCTTCTGCGCCTGCCGGATCGCGGACAGCAGGGCGGCCCGCTCCTCCTCCCGCGTGCCCGGCGGCATTTGGAGCGGGGCCTGCGCGTCCTCGACGACGCTTACCATCCCATGCGCCAGGCCCGGCGCGGCGGGCAGCCCGGACAGGTGCCGCTCAGCCACGCGCGGCCCCGCGGGACCGCTCCGCCGCCTCGCCGAAGCCCTCGCGGATCAAGGATAAGACCGCACCTGCCGCCGCCCGCGCCTCTGCCCCGGCGGAGCGCACATGGACGGTCGCGCCGCACGGCGCGTTCACGCGCATGACCTTCACCGTGCTTTTCGCATCCACCCACGGGCCCTCGAGCGACAGCGCGATCTCGATGCTGCACGGGAACGTCCGGGCAAGCTGCGTCAGCTTGACCGAGGGGCGCGCGTGCAGGCCCACGGCATTGACGAGGGGCGCCGCGCCTTGGGCCGTCTCTCCTGGGACCATCCCTCCTGAGGCCGCTTCCTGTGCCGCTTGGCCGCTCATTGCCGCGACAGCTCCTCGGCCACCCGCCGCACGACCTCCAGCGGCGAGCCGCCAGACGCCTCTGCCGCGGCGATCACCGCGCCCTCCACGATCGGCGCGTTGCACACCACCACCCGCCCGCGGCGCCCGGCGTCGAGCATCTCGACCGCCATCTCGCTGTTCGTCTCCGCGCCGCCGTGGTCAACCAGGATGGCCACCCCCGCCTCCGACCAGGCAGCCTCGATCGCACGCAGGATGGACGCCGCGCTGGTGCCCAGGCCGCCGCCCGCGTCGCCGCCGCTGCACGCCAGCCTCACGCTGCCGCCCACCATCTGGCGCACCATGTCCGCCGTGCCCTCCGCGACCTTGGGCGAGTGCGACACGATCACGATGCCGACGTTGGCCATCCCTACGCCTCCCAGGCGGCGCAGGCGGCTGAGACGATCAGTGCGGCGGACCAGGCGCCAGGGTCAACATGGCCGACCGACCGCAGCCCCAGAAAGGACGCCCGCCCGCGGGCCGCGCGCATCGGCGCTGTCGCCAGCGCCGCCGCCCTGGCGATGGCGGGCAGCCGCCGCGCAAGCCTTGGGCCGCCAGCCTCGACTGCCTGCTGCACCGGCGCCAGCACGTCCAGCATGGTCTTCTGCCCGGGCTGCGAGCGCCCCCGCGCCATCACGGCCGCAACCGCCGCCGGCAGGGCCTGCGCGAGGTTGGAGCCGTCCGGCGCGGCTGCCCGTCCCAGCGCGATCAGCAACGTGCCATAGAGTGGGCCGGATGCGCCGCCGACATGCAGCACAAGCTGGGCGCCGATCCCCGCCAGCGCATCCGGCAACGGCAGCCGGGCTAGGCCGGCAGCCTCGGCCCGCATCGCTAGGACGCCGCGGCGCATGTTCAGGCCGTGGTCGCCATCGCCGATAGCCTGGTCCAGTGCGGTCAGCTCCGCCTCATGGGCGGTCACGGCAGCCGCCACGGCCAGGATCAGCCGGTGCAGGCGGTCGGCGGTCAAACCCGCGCCGGGCGCAGCCGCCGCCCTTGGACGGACAGGGGCCTCCGCCGCCGTGCCGGTCACGCCGCCCGCTCCAACCGTGTCCCGTCCCGTCCGAACAGCAACCCGCCCGCCGCCTGGACCTGCACGGCCTGGCCAGGCGTCCAGCCGGCGTGCGGGTCGGACAGCGCGGTCAGCCGGTGATCCCCCAGCGCCAGGTGGACGTGGCTCTGGTCGCCCAGGTGCTCCACCCGCAGGATGCGCCCGGGGCCGGCAGGGTCCGTGGTGATGGCAAGGTGCTCGGTCCGCAGCCCGGCGGTGACGGCGCCCGGTCCGTCCGCCCCGGGGACCAGCCCGGCGGGCACCAGGTTGATGGACGGCGTACCCAGCCGTCCTGCCACATAGAGATCCGCCGGACGCTCGTACACCTCCTGCGGCGTGCCGACCTGGACCAGCCGGCCCGCGTTCATCACGCCGATGCGGGTGGCCATCGTCATCGCCTCCACCTGGTCGTGCGTCACATACAGGAACGTGCTGCCAAGCTCCGCCTGGGTCCGCTTCAGCTCGATCCGCAGCTCCGCCCGCAGCTTCGCGTCGAGCGACGACAGCGGCTCGTCCATGAGCGTCACGGCGGGGCGGCGGACCAGGGCGCGCCCGATGGCGACGCGCTGCATCTCCCCGCCGGACAACTGCGTGGCCGGGTTGCGGAGCTTGTGGCCGATGTGCAGCGTGGCGGCCACCGCCTCCACCCGCTGGCGGATGTCCGGCTCCGGCACCCGCGCCGACGGGGCGCGGAGCGGGAAGGCCAGGTTGTCGAACACGCTGAGGTGCGGATACAGCGAGTACTGCTGGAACACGAACGCCACGTCCCGCCCGGCCGGCGGCACGCCCGCCATGTCCCGGCCACCGATGCCGACCCCGCCGGCGTCCGCCTGCTCCAGCCCTGCAAGCAGCCGCAGCAGCGTGGTCTTGCCCGCGCCGGTGGGGCCGAGCAGCACGAAGAACTCGCCATCCGCCACGTCGAACGACACGCCGCCCACGGCCTGCACCTTGCCGAAGCGCTTGCTGACGCCGGTGAAGCCGAACCTAGCCATCGAGCGTGCGTCCTGTCGTTGCGTCGAACAGGCGGACCTGCCCGGGGGTTAGGCGCAGCCCAACCTGGTCGCCGACCCGCGCCGGGATGGCGGAAGCGATGCGGGCGATCAGCCGCCCTGCCGCGGAGTCCACGGTCACAAGCTGCGTCGTGCCCAGGTATTCCGCCGCCACCACGCCCCCGCGCAGGTCCGCGGCGTCATCGAGCGCGACATGCTCCGGCCGCACGCCGAGCGTGACAGGCCCGGCAGGTACGGCGCCGGCGGGCTGCGCCGGGACCGCCAGGCCGGCAAGCGTGACCTTGCCCAGCCCGTCCGCCGCCGCGGGCAGCAGGTTCATGGCGGGGCTGCCGAGGAAGCCTGCGACGAAGGTCGTCGCCGGGCGGTCATAGACCTCCTGCGGCGGGCCAACCTGCTCGACAATGCCGTGGTTCATCACCGCGATCTCGTCGGCCAGCGACATCGCCTCCAACTGGTCGTGCGTCACATAGACCGTGGTGGCGCCCAGCCGGTCGTGCAGGCCGCGCAGCTCCTGGCACATGTGGTGGCGGAACTCGGCATCCAGCGCGCCCAGCGGCTCGTCCATCATGAAGGCTTGCGGGCGGCGCACCATGGCGCGGCCCAGGGCCACGCGCTGACGGTCGCCGCCGGACAGGCCACCCACGCCGCGGTCCAGCAGCGGGCCGATCTGCAGCAGGGCCGCGGCCTCCTCCACCCGGGCGCGCACCTCCCGCCGTGTCAGCCCGGCGGCGCGCAGCGGGAAGCCGATGTTCTGCCGCACTGTCATGTGCGGATACAGCGCGAACATCTGGAACACGAAGGCGATGTCCCGCTGCGCCGCCCGCCGGAACGTCACGTCCTCCCCGCCCAGCAGGATCGCGCCCGAGGTCGGCAGCTCCAGCCCGGCTATCATCCGTAGGGTCGTGGTCTTGCCGCAGCCGGACGGGCCGAGCATGACGAAGAACGTGCCGTCCGCCACCGTGAAATTGGAGCACTGCACGGCGTTGAACGCGCCGAACGACTTGTGCAGGTCGCGCACCACGATCCCGGCCATCAGAGCGGCAGCTTCCCGACGACCATGAAGCCGATGGTCCCCACGAGGATGGCCGTGAACGACCAGCCGTACAGCGCCAAGGAGAACGGCTGCATCAGCATGACCAGCCCGGCCATGATGATGCCGATGGTGACACGCTCCAGCAACAGCTTCATTTCCGCACGGCTCCGAAGGTGATGCCCCGCAGCAGGTTGCGCCGCAGCAGCACCGTGAACACCATGATCGGCAGCAGGAACAGCGTGGCGCCGGCGCCGACCGCCGGCCAGTCGAACCCGCCCTCCCCGATGATGGTCGGAATGAACGGCGGCGCGGTCTGCGCCTTGCCGGAGGTCAGCAGCACGGCGAAGGCATACTCGTTCCAGGCAAAGATCAGGCAGAAGATAGCGGTGGCGGCGATGCCCGTGCGCGCCTGCGGCAGCACCACACGGCGGAACGCCTGTAGGCGGGTGTAGCCGTCCACCAGCGCGGCCTCCTCGTACTCGCGCGGTATCTCGTCCATGAAGCCCTTCATGAGCCAGGTCGCGAGCGAGACGTTGACCGCGGTGTAGAGCAGGATCATGCCGAGCCAGGTGTCGGTCAGGCCCAGCGTGCGATACATCAGGTAGATTGGGATCGCGACGGCGATGGGCGGCATCATCCGCGTGGATAGGATGAAGAACATCAGGTCGTCCGCCAGCGGGATGCGGAAGCGCGAGAAGGCGTAGGCCGCCAAGGTCCCCAGCCCCACCGCCAGCACCGTCGAGCCGAAGGCGACCACGATGGAGTTGCCGTAGCGCTGCAAGTAGCGGGACGGCCCGACGATGATCATGTTGCGCGTCCGCGCCAGCCGGTCATACCAGGTGTCCGGCGGCGGCAGCGCGGCCAGCACCTCCGGCGACTGCCGGGATTGGGTGGTGAACAGGTTGACGTAGCCCTCCAGCGTCGGCTGGAACAGGATCTTGGGCGGGTAGGCGATGGCGTCCGCGGGCGACTTGAACCCGGTCAGCACGATCCACAGCAGCGGGATCAGCGTGATGACGGCGTAGGCCACCACCACCACGGCCGCGACGCGCCGGGCCAGGCGGGATGGCGCGACGACGGAGTGCGCTGCATCGCTCATCGCGCCTTCACCCCGTTCAGGGCGCGCACATAGATGTTGGCGACGCCGAATACCGTCACGAACAGGATGACCGCCAGCGCCGAGGCGTAGCCGGTCTGCCATTTCTCGAACGCCGCGCGCTTCAGCGTGATGGACGCAAGCTCCGTCACCGACCCCGGCCCGCCCGAGGTCAGCAGGTTCACCATGTCGAACATCTTGAAGTTCTCGATGGCGCGGAACAGCACCGCCAGCATCAGGAAGGGCTGCACCAGCGGCAAGGTGACGGCGCGGAACACCAGCCAAGAGGAGGCGCGGTCCACCTCCGCCGCCTCATAGACGCTGGGCGGGATGGAGCGCAGCCCGGCCAGGCAGATCAGCATGACGTAGGGCGTCCACATCCAGACATCCACGAGCACGATGGCCCAAGGCGCCAGCCGCACGTCGCCGATCATGGAAAAGGCACCGGGCGCGATGCCGGTCAGCGCCGACACCGCCTCGTTGAACAGGCCGGTCTGCGGCTGGAATAGGAAGGTCCAGAAGGTGCCGACCACGGCCGGGGACAGCATCATCGGCAGCAGGATCACCGTGGTCCAGAAGCCGTGGCCGCGGAACCGGCGGTCAATCAGGTAGGCCAAGCCAAAGCCCAGCACGACCTCCAGCACGATGGTCCAGACCACAAAGTGCGCCGTGGACTGCATGGCCAGCCACACGTCGGCGTCGACCAGGATGCTGCTGTAGTTGTCCAGGCCGACCCACCGCACCACTGCGTTGGGACGGTTGGCGCGGTAGTTCGTGAACGACAGGTAGATCGTCCAGATCAGCGGGAAGATGTTGATCGCCAGCAGCAGCAGGATGGTGGGGGTGACGAACATCCAGGCAATCGCCCGGTCCCCCATCCCCCGCCCGGCACGCAGGCGGGCCGGCGCCTCCATGCCGGCCGCAAGCGCATCCATGGCTACAGCTTGCCGTCCGACTTGAACGTCTTGGTCCAGTCCTGCACCAGCAGGTCGAGCGCACCCTTCGCGGTGCCCTGGTCGGCGATCACGTAGTCATGCATCCGCTTCTGCATGGCCTGCAGCAGCTCGGCGTAGGACGGCTCGGCCCAGAAATCCACGACGATCTTCATGCTGTCCAGGAAGTCCTGGGCGAACGGCGCGCTGGCCGGGAAGCCAGGGTTTTCCAGCACCGCGCGGGCGCAGCTATAGCCGCCCAGCGACCACCACTTGCGCTGCACGTCGGTGCCGGCGAACCACTTGATGTAGGCCAGCGCATCGTCCTTGTGGTCCGAGTATGCGACGACCGAGATGCCCTGCCCGCCGAGCTGCGCGCCCTGCTGCTTGGCGCCCGGGTTGATGAAGAAGCCGATGCGGTCCCCGCCCACGTTCGGGTCCTTGAACAGCCCGGGGAAGAAGGCGAAGAAGTTCATCTGCATCGCCACCTGGCCGGACTTGAAGGCGTCCAACCCCTCGGACATGTAGGCGTTCGTCATGCCCGGCGCCGTGCAGCACTTCACCAGCGCCTTGTAGGCCTCCAGCCCCTGGACCGCGCCTGGCGAGTTGACGAACCCCTCCATGCCGTAGGGCTTCTTGGGGTCCTGATACTGGAAACCGTAGGCATATAGGGCGTTGGTCACGCCCATGGTGATTCCTTCCGACCCGCGCTCGGTATAGACATAGGCGCCATAGACCTTCTTGCCGTCTATCTCGCGGCCCTGGAAGAACTCGGCGACCTGCTTCAGCTCGTCCCAGGTCTTGGGCGGCGCCAGGTCGCGGTTGTGCTTGGCGCGGAAGGCTGCCTGGATTTCCGGACGGGCGAACCAGTCCTTGCGGTAGGTCCAGCCCACCGCGTCGCCCATGGCCGGCAACGCCCAGTAGTTCGGCGTGCCCTTTGGCCACTCGGAGTAGCCCGTCACGGTTGCGGGCATGAAGTCGGCCATCTTGATCCCTTCTTTGTTGAAGAAATCATTGAGCTTGACGTACTGCCCGTTCTCCGCCGCGCCGCCGATCCACTGGCTGTCGCCGATGATGAGGTCGCACAGCTTGCCCTTGCTGTTCAGCTCGTTCAGGAAGCGGTCGGCGTAGCTGGTCCAGGGCACGAACTCGAACTTCATCGCTATGCCGGACTTGGCGGTGAAGTCCTTGGACAGCTCGACCAGCGCATTGGCCGGGTCCCAGGCGGCCCAGCACAGGGTCAGGGACTTGCCCTGCGCCTGTGCTGGCACGGCGGTGCCAGCGTTCAGTGCAAACGCGCCGATCAGGGCGCAGGCGGCGGACAGCAGGATCTTCCTCATGGTTCCTCCCCAGGTGCAGCCGGCATGTTCCGGCCTGTGCTCATTATGGCCGCCAAGCGGGCGGGGCAGGCCCGACACTTGAGGTCTGATCCCGCGATGTTTAGTGAGACATGCCTTACTAAGCGCGTCAACTAAATCTTGACCGATGCCGAGAAGGCAGGGTCCTGTCAGTTTTGACATCAAGACGGGGTCGCATGGTGAGCCGCAGCGAAGTCCTGTCCGGTCTGGCGCATTTGCCGTCCTACCCTGGCCGCTCGAGCTACTTGCAGCGCGGGTAGCAAACAGTCGGTCTCTGCAGCCGGCGGGGCATGAACACCCCGATCGCCAGCGATCAGCTGGCCTCTTTAGGTGCCAGGCGGCCCGACGACCAACACCGACCGCCGCCAGACCGTCACCGCGGCGCTGAAACATTAGGTGCGCCTGAAATCAGGGCGAAGCGCCGGTGCCGCAGTGCTGCAAAGGTCTTCTGGTCACCTCTGAAGTTATTTTCTGAAAACGACATGGCGCGTGATCTCGCCGCGGTCCGAGCGGCATTGTCATTGCCGTGGAGCACTGGACCCGTGGAGGGGGAGATCAGCCGTCTGAAGACGATCAAACGGACCATGTGCGGCCGTGTCGGGTTCGAGCTGCTACGTTAGCGCATCCTCCAAGCCGCCTGAACGATCTCAGTGCGACCCCATGCCTGCACCGAGAATGCGGAAGGATCGGTTCCTGATGTCGTTTGACAATGGAAGCAACGTAGCCCCGCAGCCGGCACCAGGCCGCCGGGCATGACCATGCACCAAGATCTGTCGCTGCGCGATTATCATGGCGCAGTTGCTGTTCGGGCGATACCAATGCTGCCCAAGTGACGGTGGGCGTCGTCCTTGCCCTCAGGGAGCCGCATGCCGGACAGCCTGCCAGAGGTTCACCGCCTGGACCCGTTGCCGTCGAACGCTGGCCAGCGCGGGCTTGGGCGTCTTGCCTTCAGCAATGCCCTGCCACACTCCTGCTTGCGCTTGTTGGTGATTTTAACCCTCTCATCCGGGACCTCGTTTCCGGCATCGGGGCAGCCCACGGACCCATTCCAGTCGGCACGTCCGCCGGCATTGGCAGCACCACGCCCCTCGCCACAACCACTTGCCAGGCGTCTCGCCCCCACGGCCACCCCTCCTGCGCCGCTGTCCGACGCCGCCCCTGCTGCTCCAGCAACAGGCACTCAGGCGCCTCTGTACAACGGTTCCGGGCTGACCGACCCGCGGACGGGCTGCCGCCTTTTGATGGCCAACCCCCAGCCAAACCGTTCCATCCTGTGGTCGGGTCCCTGCAACGGTGGCGTGATCGCCGGGGGAGGACGGTTGCAGGTGCTGGAAGGCAGCCGTTTGTTGTTCACCTACGACGGAAGCGTCACGGACGGCCGGGTGACTGGCCGGGGGACCGCAGTGTTTCCCGACGGCCGCCGTATCGAGGGCAACTTTTTTGGAGGCATACCGAAGGGCCGGGTAGCGATTGTTCTCCCTGGCGTTGCCCGTGGCGAGACGGAGTTGGTCAACGGCAAGATGAACGGCTTTACCGTTCTCACCGCACCGGACGGCTCCCGGTCTGAGGGGCAGTTCATAAACGACGTTCCGGAGGGACCGGGTACTCTCACTGCCAAGAACGGTACAAGGGTCCAGGGCACATGGCGGGGCGGCTGCTTCCGGGCCGGGTCGCAAGTCTTAGTCGCAATCGGCAAGTCGGTAGGGGACTGCCCTCCGTAGACTTACTTTGCAGCGCAGTTACGGCCCGAGCCGGCGCAGGGCCTTCGCGGCCTCGTTGTTTCCAAGGCCGGAGGCGATTTGATACCACAACCGTGCCGCGGCAGCGTCCACAGGCACGCCTAAGTGTCTGTCCTTCAACATCTTGAAGGATCAGAGTGGTTTACAATCTGACCGGCATTGATCCGACCTGCTGGATGATGCTGATGTGGACTGTTGAGAACCGTGGCCGCTACGACCGGAGCGG
>JAABUM010000433.1_pt1 | contig 74905 bp, 73 predicted proteins | sample 5559161 | NCBI WGS metagenome assembly JAABUM01 (sample SAMN10711868, study PRJNA513369) | rock metagenome | isolation source: Antarctica rocks | place: Antarctica: Victoria Land, Siegfried Peak nord
ACCTGGCGTCCGGCGGCGTAGCTGTCTTGGTGATAGCAGGAGCGGACCTGCTGCGCGCACGACCAGGCGACCTCGACCTCGACGTGGCGTTCGTCCGCGGTCCAGGCTGCTTCGAGCCGGGCCTGTTGGCGGTCGGTGAGGTTCTCTTGCCCGGCGCGCAGGATGTTCCGAATCCGGTACAGCGGGTCGCTCTTGCGGCCGCGGTGTCCGTGGATGTCCTGCTGCACCCGGCGCCGCACCTCGTCCACGACACCGGTGGCGAGCTTGACCACGTGGAAGGCGTCCAGGACGGAGCGGGCATCCTCCAGCTGGTCATCGATCGCGTTCTTGTAGCCACTGAACGGGTCCAGGGTCGCGATCTCAACCCCACCGCGGAAGGTGTCGCCGCGCTCACGTAGCCACCGCTTGTAGGCCTCACCGGAACGGCCTGGCACCAGGTCCAGGAGCCGAGCCCTGATGTGTCCGTTGGCATCTCGGGTCAGGTCGACCATCCCGGTCAGCTCCTTCGGGCCTCGGCCGCCGTCCTCGACCGACTTGGTGGACACGTGGTGCCACACGTGCTCATCAACCCCAAGCATGCTCACGCCGTCGAAGCGAGACTGGTCCAGGTCGGCAGCGGCCAACAGCGGCTTGATCGACTCCCACACCGTGCGCCAGCCCGTCCCCAGCTGGCGGCGTACTCCGTTGACCGAGGCGTGCTCGCGCCGGATCTGCTCGATCGACCACCGGCACGCCCGCCTGGTCAGCTTCGCCCTCGGCGAGGCGATCCGATCGTCCTGCTCCACGAACGACCCGACCGGACACCCCCGGTCGGGGCACACCCAACGCCGCTTACGCCACACGATCCGCACCGGCCGACCCATCGCCGGCGCGTCGACCAAGCCAACATCAACGCGACCATGGCCATGTGCGACGACCCCGCGCGAGCGGCAGCCCATCGGCGCCGGCACCGACTCGACCATGACCGTCAACCCGCCCCCGGCATCACGCTCGACCGCGACGACCCGTAACCCCTCCAAGCCAACCAGCAGGTCACGACGGTCGCAGTAGCCGCCCTGAGAACGGCAGCACAACATAGGCTCGCTCATCGTCGAGGTCCTTGAGATTGGAAGAGGTAGAAGTCCTCCGATCCTCGAGGACCTCGACCCCACTCACGCTCAATCAGCCCATCGGCGCGTCGTGCTCACCCCACACTCACCGGTGAAGAGCCAAATAAGCCGGGAACAGCGATGAGCTTTGGGCAGCTGGGCCTGCTGGCGAAGGACCGCGGCCGACCCGAGGAAGCACTCGCGTGGACGGTCCGGGCCGTAGCGCTGTTCCGGGAGTTCAAGCATCCAATGACCGGCCCGGCGCCCCGGCATCTCCGACGGCTGACCCAACAGCTCGGAGTCCCAGTACTGCAGCGGATCTGGCAGGAAACCACCGGGCAACCGCTCCCAGAACCGTTCGAGACTTCGTCCATGCCGAAGAACCACCCCGCACGGGGCTACTAGGGCGGATCACCAAAGCCTGGCGCAAGCCCAAGCCGTAGTCGGCAACTCGTTTCCCAAATGGGTCTGCCCGAGTTTGAAGGAGTCGTTTTTTCCTGTGGATCCTGGTGCCGCCGAACGACCGAGGCATCGATGGGAAGGCGTAGCGGCCCCACGGAGGTCGGTGTCGACCTGCTCGAGGCCGGCCGGAGCAGCCAATCTGGGCCGCGGGTTTGCAGGTCAGCGGGGCTCGACCGAGGGAGGGGACGACAGGACCCCATCGACTGCAGGCCACAGCCGGATCGACCGTCGGTGAGAAGACCAAGCTGACCGCGGCACCGCGCAGGATCACCGCCCTGGATGCCATGGTGGGGTGCAGGATGAATCGCGTCTAGACATTATCGGGGGTGCCGGGAACGCGGACGATGCGTCCCGTATCCGCCGGCCTCCAGGAGGGTCGACAAAGTCCCAGCGGAGTACTGAGCGACCCGAGCTCGATCGTGCACACGAGTGTTCCAGGCGGGCGAGAGCCCGACGTGACCTCTCACGCATCTCTGGGTTGGGCGGGCGGCGCGTTGCCAATAGGCATCGAGGTGCTCTGGAGGGGAAGGGGGCAGGGCGCCTCGCTGGCGGCGCGAGCGCTTGAGCCCCATGTCCTGACAAGGATGGTTGCTCGTTGCAACGATGGCACTTCTATGGCACACACGAACGCGAAACGCCGCCTAACGCTGACAAACGTCGAGAGACGTTTGTGCAGGTCAGGCGGCGTTTCGGTCAGGCAGTGCAGGTCAGCAGACCCCCGGCATCAGATGTCGTAGTACATCTCGAACTCGTGCGGGTGGGGGCGGAAGCGGATCGGGTCGACCTCGTTGACGCGCTTCCAGTCGATCCACGTCTCGATGAGGTCGGTCGTGAAGACGTCGCCCGCGAGGAGGTACTCGTGGTCGGCCTCCAGGGCATCGAGCACTGCGGGCAACGAACCGGGCACCTGGGCGATCGCGGCGTGCTCCTCGGGGGGCAGCTCGTAGAGGTCCTTGTCGACCGGCTCCGGGGGCTCGATGCGGTTCTTGATCCCGTCGAGACCGGCCATCAGCTGCGCCGCGAACGACAGGTAGGGGTTGGCCGACGGGTCGGGGATGCGGAACTCGATGCGCTTGGCCTTGGGCGACGTGCCGGCGATCGGGATACGGACGCAGGCCGATCGGTTGCGCGCGGAGTAGACGAGGTTGACCGGAGCCTCGTACCCCGGCACGAGCCGGTGGTAGGAGTTCACCGTCGGGTTAGTGAACGCGAGCAGCGACGGTGCGTGCGCCAGCAGGCCACCGACATACCAGCGGGCCAGGTCGGACAGGCCGCCGTAGCCGCTCTCGTCGTAGAAGAGCGGCTCGCCGTCCTTCCATAGCGACTGGTGCGTATGCATACCCGAGCCGTTGTCGCCGAACAGCGGCTTGGGCATGAAGGTCGCCGTCTTGCCGGCCTGGAAGACGGTGTTCTTGACGACGTACTTGAACTTCATCATGTCGTCGCCGGACTGCAGCAGCGTGTTGTAGGTGTAGTTGATCTCCTGCTGACCGGCGGTGCCGACCTCGTGGTGAGACCGCTCGACCTTGAGGCCGACATCGTCGAGGCCAAGACAGATCTTGTCGCGCATATCGGCGAAGTGGTCGACCGGCGGCACGGGGAAGTACCCGCCCTTGTAACGGGTCTTGTACGCCTGGTTGCCGCCCTCCTCGATCCGGCCGGTGTTCCAGGCGGCCTCGATCGAGTCGATGAAGTAGTAGCCGGCGTTCTGCTTCGTCTCGAAGCGGACGTCGTCGAAGATGTAGAACTCAGCCTCGGCGCCGAAGTACGCGGTGTCGGCGATGCCGGTGGACTTGAGGTACGCCTCGGCCTTGGCCGCAATGTTGCGAGGGTCGCGGCTGTAGGGCTCGTCGGTGAAGGGGTCGACGATGGAGAAGTTCATGATGAGCGTTTTCTCGACGCGGAACGGGTCGACGTAGGCGCTGCGCACGTCGGGGATGAGCTTCATGTCCGACTCGTGGATCGCCTGGAAGCCGCGGATCGACGACCCGTCGAAGGCCTGCCCGTTGGTGAAGAAGTCGATGTCGACGGTCTGGGCCGGCACGTTGAAGTGCTGCATGACACCAGGCAGGTCACAGAACCGGATGTCGACGAACGTGATGTCTTCGCTCTTGATGAACGCGAGGACTTCCTCGGGCTTGCTGAACATCAAACCTCCTGAGATGGGGGGCGGGCAGGCTGTGTTGGGGGCACCCACCCGCTATGCGTGTCCGGATGAGACACTAGAGCCACGGCATTTCCCGGCCGTGACCCGAATGTTTCGCCGGAGTTACAGCAGATCGGCAGCGACCTTAGACCCGGCCATCGGAGGGCCCGACAGTGGTGGACCGCAGAGATGTCGCGTCGTGGCTCGAGGGACCTGGCGCCCAGCGAACCGATGCCGCCGACGACTATCCCGGCCGGCGGCTCGGTCTGCCGCAGCAGGGAACCGGCTCGGTCGGCCGGTTCGGTCGTCGCCTCGTCGCCGTCTTCATCGACTGGACGATGTGCCAGCTCGTCGCGTACGCCGCGTTCGGGGTGACGGTGGGACAAGGCAACAGCGGCAGCTGGGCACCGCTTGGCATCTTCGCCGTGGAGAACCTCCTCCTGCTGTCGACCCTGGGCTCCACCTTCGGACAGCGGTTGCTCGGGCTGCAGCTCGCGTCCGTGACGGGTGGTCGTGCGTCGGTCGTGGAGATCCTGGTGCGCACCATCCTGCTCTGCCTCGCCGTGCCGGCCTTGATCTGGGACCGCGACCAGCGGGGGCTGCACGACAAGGCCGCGTCGACGGTGCTGATCCGTCGGTGAGCCCCACCGCTGTCGGCACCGGGGGCGACGTGGCCCTGGTGACGTGTGCCGACGAGCGCTACGCCGACCCTGAGATCGGGGTCGTGGCCGACGGTCTGCGCGAACGCGGTCTGACCGTCGACGTCGTCGCCTGGGACACCGAGCTTGACTGGGCGGCATACCCGCTCGTCATGGTGCGTTCGACGTGGGACTACTTCGACCGGCTCCCCGAGTTCACGGCCTGGGTGACACGGGTCGACCGGCTGACCAGGCTGGTCAACCCCGTCGACGTCATCCGCTGGAACGCGCACAAGGGGTACCTTTGCGAGCTGGCATCGCGTGGGGTCTCGACGGTGCCGACGCGGCTGATACCCGGCACCTCCACCGACGTCGCCGACCAGGTGCGCGAATGTCCTTGGGACCACATCGTTCTCAAGCTGGCCGTCGACGGTGGAGCGCGGACCCTCTGGCGTGGTCGTCGCGACGACTCCGGCATGAGCCGGGCCGCGGAACGACTGGCGGAGCGCGGCGATGTCGTCGTCCAGCCCTTCGTGGCCGCGATCGCCGACGGCGAGCGGTCGCTCGTCTTCCTGGGGGGTCGGCTGTCCCACGCGGTGCGCAAGGTGCCCGCCGCCGGTGACTACCGGTCGCAGCACTTCCTGGGCGGCACCGAGGTCCCGCACGAGGCCGAGTCGGCCGAGCTGCTCGTCGCCCTGTCGGCGATGGCGGCGGCGCCCGGTCGGTTGGCGTATGCCCGGGTCGACCTGGTCGACTACGAGGGGGTGCCCTGTCTCATGGAGCTTGAGGCGATCGAGCCCGACCTGTTCTTCCGTGGGGTCTCGGACCGCATCGACCGGTTCGCCGACGTGGTTCGTCAGGAGCTCGCGCTGGCGGTGGCTGATCCGGCCCGGCCGGTCTAGCCCGTCGAGGTCGTCGAGCTCAGGCGGCCCGCCCACCGAAGACCGCCGCGAGCCCTCCTAGGCCCAGATAGGTCAGCCCCACTGCCACCCGGCCGCGGCGCAACGCCGTCGGACGGCCGGCCAGACGGCGTCTCACCAGGCCCCCGAACAGACCGTAGCTGACCTTGGGGTTGCCGATGCCGACGAGGAACCCCTGCCGCCATACGGTCCAGGCAGTCGTCGGCGGCGGCGCTGCGGTGGCGGCCGGCGGCTCGCTGCGGTCGCGCAGGGTCTTGACCCCCAACACGACGAGGTATGCCGCCCCGGCGTAGCGCACGACGGTGAAGGCGGTCGTCGACGCGGCGAGGACGCGGTGAGACCGAGCGCGGTCGCCACGACGTAGACCGCGGTGGCCGTCTTGACGCCCAGGGCCGACAGGGCGCCGGCTCGTGGCCCTCCCGCCACCCCGCGGGCGACCAGGAACAGCATGGCCGGCCCGGGCAGCAGGATGAGGAGCAGCGACGCCAGGGCGAAGGACGCCAGGGTGGCGGGAGTCGGCATACCCGGATAGTAGGCGCGCGCACCGCCCCGTCAGGACGGCATTCTCACCCGGCGGTCGTGCAGCTGGTGCGCGGTCCGGAGCTGCTCCATGAGCCTCTGCTCCTCCCGGATGTAGCGCCGGTACTTCTCTGGGAGGGCCTTGACCCTCGTCTCCTCGTCGAGCAGCTTCTGGTAGCTGGCCGCCCGGATCACCTGGTCGACCTCGTAGTCGATGTCGAGGTAGTTCTGCGAGAGGCGCCGCAGGCTCGATACCGACTGCTGGGCCCGTCCCCTCGGACTGAGAAGGGAGGCGGCAATGGTCACCAATAGCACGCCGACGATGACGCTGAGGGACAGTGCGGTGCTGATCTCGAGGACCTTCACCGGCTCGCCACCGTTGATGAACGGCACGTTGTTCTCGTGCAGTGCGTGCAGGACCAGCTTGACCCCGATGAAGCCGAGGATCGCGGCCAGGCCGTAGGAGAGGTAGATGAGCCGGTCGAGCAGACCGTCGATGAGGAAGTAGAGCTGACGGAGGCCGAGCAGGGAGAACGCGGTGGCCGTGAAGACGACGAAGACGTTCTGGGTCAGGCCGAAGATCGCCGGGATCGAGTCGAGGGCGAACAAGATGTCCGTGCCCCCGATCGCGGCCATCACGAGGAGCATCGGCGTCATGACCCGTGTGCCGTTCTCCACGGTGAACAGCCGGTCGCCGTCATAGCGGTCGGTCGTGTGGAACAGCCTGCGGGCCAGCCGGATCATGATGTTGTCGGCCGAGTGGCTGTCCTCACCCTCGGGCTTGAGCATGTTCCCGGCGGTGATGAGCAGGATGAGGCCGAACAGGTAGAAGACCCAGGCGAACTGGTTGATGAGGGCGGCTCCGAGCAGGATGAACGCGGTGCGGGCGATCAGCGAGAAGACGATGCCGAAGAGCAACACCTTCTGCTGGTCGGCGCGGGGTACCCGAAAGCTCGTCATGATGATGAGGAAGACGAAGAGGTTGTCGACCGACAGCGCCTTCTCGGTGACATAGCCCGCGAAGTACTCCGAGCCCATGGTCGCGCCCCCGAGGACCAGCACGCCGACGCCGAAGAGGATGGCGATGCCGACATAGACCGCCGACCACAGCGACGCCTCCCGCAGGGTCGGCGTGTGCGCCTTGCGCACGTGGAAGACGAAGTCGAACAGCAGCAGGCCGGCGATGCCGACGACGGTCAGCGTCCAGACAAGAGGCGAAACGGTCACGCTGTCCCCCGGTGGGTGGTCGTCAGGTCGAGCGGTGACGGCCTAGCGACCGCGCATCGCCTTCCGGTCGACGCGCGCCTTGGTGGGGTCGATGCCCTTGGGCAGCGGCGGCCGGACGCCGCCGATCGAGCGAAGCCGCTTGTTGACCACCGCCACCTCGTCCTGAGTGAGCACCGGCTTCATCCGCTGCACCCGGGAAGCGAGCTTGCGGATGGTCACCTCGTCGTCGCCCGCACCGTCACCGATGCGCAGCAACGTGATCGGGACGCCGGAGGCGACGCGCTCGACCTTGCGGCGCTCCGAGACCAGCAGCTTCTGTGCCCGACCGGTGGGCCCTTCGGCGATGAGGACGATGCCGGGTCGGCCCAGCGCCCGGTAGACCAGCGCGGCGGAGGAGAGGTCGGTGGCCCGCTGGGCGTCGGCGGCGACGGGCTCCTCCTGGATGTACCACCCGCGGCGGATCGACTTCAGCGCGGCACCGACCGCGCCGGGCTGACCCTCGATCTGTTTGTACGCCGCCCGCTCGGCCCGTCTGCTCAGGACGATCGTGGCGGCCAGGAAGGCCAGGGGGGTGCCGACGACGAGGGCATACACGAGGTGGTCGACCAGGATGCCGACCACGGCAGCGAGGAAGAGCACGCCGAGGGCGGCGAGCGCCATCCACCAGCCGATCTGGGGGTCGACGGCCTTGGCCGCCAGGAAGACGGACTTGACCTGGGCCAGGCGACCGGGGCCCTTGGGCGGCTTCCCGGGCTTCCTCGACTTTCCGATCGGCTCGAGTCTCCCGCGTCTCCCGGGCTGCTCCGAGGGTTTTGCGCCTGCCGGGTCCTTGGCCATGGGGGTCAGGATACGGGGGTGGCGGTCCGGGCGAGCAACGACGAAGCCTCCTGGCGGGCGGGGGAGTCGGCTGCGGCGGCGAGGTGGGCCAGCTGATCGGGGATCGGCCGGGCCCAGTGTTTCATCGCCGTGGCCCAGAGGCGGCCCGCGCGGTAGGAGGAGCGGACCAGCGGGCCGGCCATGACGCCCTTGAAGCCCAGGTCGTCGGCGACCTGCGACCAGTGGACGAACTCCTCCGGCTTGACCCACCGGTCGACCGGGTGGTGGCGGGGGCTCGGGCGCAGGTACTGAGTGATGGTGATGATGTCGGTGCCGGCCTCGTGCAGGTCGCGAAGAGCCTGCTCGACCTCGTGCTCCTCCTCACCCATGCCGAGGATGAGGTTGGACTTGGTCACCAGGCCGGCGTCGCGGCCCATGGTGATGACGGCGAGGGAGCGGTCATAGCGGAACGCCGGCCGGATCCGCTTGAAGATCCGGGGCACGGTCTCGACGTTGTGGGCCCACACCTCAGGGCGGGCGTCGATGACCTCGCCGACGAGCTCGGGGATGGCGTTGAAGTCGGGGACGAGGATCTCGACGCCCGTGCCGGGGTTGAGGGCGTGCACCTGCCGGATGGTCTCGGCGTAGAGCCACGCCCCGCCGTCGACCAGGTCGTCGCGGGCGACGCCGGTGATGGTGGAGTAGCGCAGGCCCATCTGGCGTACCGACGCGGCGACCCGCCGCGGCTCGTCGCGGTCGAGGTCGGCGGGCTTTCCCGTGTCGATCTGGCAGAAGTCACACCGGCGCGTGCACTGCTCGCCGCCGATGAGGAAGGTCGCCTCCTTGTCCTCCCAGCACTCGAAGATGTTGGGGCAGGCGGCCTCCTGGCAGACGGTGTGCAGACCCTCGGTCCTTACCATCGAGTGCAGGGCGGTGTACTCCGGGCCCATCTTGGCGGTGGTGCGGATCCACGACGGCTTGCGCTCGATCGGGGTCTCGGCGTTGCGCGCCTCGACGCGGAGCATGCGTCGGCCTTCGGGGGCCACGGTCACGAGATATGCCTTCCTGGTGGTGCTCAGATGCGTCCTCCAGGCTACGTCAGCCCGTCCGCCCGCCTCGCCCCCACCTCCCTCCCGCCTCCGCTCCCACCCCGCTCCCACCTTCTGGATGGAGGTATGGAGGTATAAGCGAGCGCTCTAGCGTTCGGATATACCTCCACCCGCAGTTGGGGGGCGGAGCCGGGGTGCGCGCCGTCAAGGGAGGCGGGCGAAGGTCTCGGCGAGGAGGGCCACCCCGCGGTCGGCGGCGGCGCGGTCACCGGTCACCGCCAGCTGGAAGAGCAGCCCACGGACGGTGGCGAGGTTGAGCAACGCCAGCTCGGCCGCCTGCGCCGGAGGGTGCCCGACGCGTACCCAGAGGTCGGTCAAGGCCTCGAGCCACCCCGAAGCCAGCCACCCGCGCAGCTCCGCCGCCCAGGGTCTGCCTTGCATCGCCTGCCCGGACAGCTCGAAGAACAGGGGGGCGAAGGTCGTGGCCGCGTCGGCCACGTGGGCCCAGAACTGCTGACCGGCGGCGTACGCGTCGTCGGTGCGGGCGAGCAGGGTGGCCAGCTCGTCGCGCTCACCCTGCTCGACCGCTTCGACGACCGCCGCGAGCAGTCCTTCCCGCGATCCGAAGTGGTAGAGCAGCATCCGGTGACTGGTCCCGACCCCGTCCGCGAGCGTTCGCAGGCTGGTGTCGCCGACGCCGTGGTGGGCGAACCAGTCGACACACCGGGCCAGCAGGGCGTCCCGGGCGGGGGTCACGCCGCTTCGGCCCGGGCCTTGAGCTGACCGGCCTCGATGTCGACGTAACGCTGGGTGAGACGCCCGTACGCCAGCCGCACCAGTGGGGCCAGCGGACCGGACCACGAGATCGCCAGCGTGACGCGGCAGCCGCCGTCACCGTGCGGCTCCACCGTGTGGCTGCCGGTCGTCCGCACGCCGGGCGCGGCGGACTGCCAGGCGAAGTACCGCGTGGGGGCCCACTGGAGGATCTCCCAGGTCGCCCGAGGGATGCGTGGTTGCTCCATGACGTACCGCGCGGCGACCCCGTCGGGACGGCCCGTGTCGACCGGGGTCACCGACGTCACCGTTGTCGGGAGCAGGTCCGGCCAGTGGCGTACGTCGCTGATGAGGGCCCAGGCCCGGTCGGGCGGGGCGGCGATGGAGACGGTGGCGCTCGGGTCGGTCATGTACCAGATGGTACACATCCGCGGTCGGGCCGGGTAAGGCTCAGCCCAGAACGTCGGTCAGGTGCTTCTCCACGTGGGGGAGCACCTCCTGCACCGTGACGTCGCGCCCCATCTCGTTCGACAGGGAGGTGACCCCGGCGCCGACGATCCCACACGGGATGATGACGTCGGCCCAGCCGAGGTCCGGGTCGCAGTTGAGCGCGAACCCGTGCATGGTCACCTGCTTGCTCACCCGGATGCCGATGGCCCCGACCTTGCGGTTCGGGCGCGACCGGGGGTCGGCCGGGTCCGCGAGGATCCACGTGCCGCTCTGGCCCTCGACCCGACCGGCCTCGATGCCGAAGTCGGCGCAGACGCGGATCATCATCTCCTCGAGCCGCCGCACGTGGGCGACGACGTCGATGGGCGCCGGGAGCCGGACGATGGGGTAGCCCACGATCTGCCCCGGACCGTGCCACGTGATCTTGCCGCCGCGGTCGACGTCGACCACCGGGGTGCCGTCGAGGGGCCGCTCGTGGGGCTCGGTGCGCTTGCCCGCGGTGTAGACCGCCGCGTGCTCGAGCAGCAGTGTCGTGTCGGGCTCCGCACCGGCGACGACCTTGGCGTGCAGCTCGCGCTGGAGGTCCCACGCCCTCTGGTAGTCGACGTAGTCGGGGGCGAACCCCACGTGCACGACCTGCATGACGTCAGGGTACGACCCGGGGAGTCCCCGATGACCTGCGGCCCGTCCTGCCGCATGATGGCCCCATGCGGGGGACTTCGACGCGGCGAAGCGTCCGATGGGTGGCGGCGCTGGCCGTGCTGGCCTGGCTGGCCCTGGGCGGGCTCGGAGGGCCGCTCGTCGGCCGGCTGTCCGAGGTGCAGACCAACAACAACGCAAACTTCCTCCCGGCCTCGGCGGAGTCGACCGAGGTCAGCAAGGTCGTGGCCGCGACCACCGACACCAGGACGCTGCCCTACCTCGTCGTCGTCGAGCGGACCGCGGGTCTGACCGCCCCTGATGCCCAGGCGGTGCAGGCATACGTCGCCGGCATTCCCGCTCTGGCGATCCCGAGCGACCGATCGCGCATGGTCGGCCCCTTCCTGCAGGCCGCCCCCCAGGTGGCCATCCCCAGCCAGGACAAGCAGGCCGTCCTCATTCCCGTGGCCTTCCTCGCCGACAAGGCGCAGGAGACGGTCGGTGGCAAGTCCGCGCTCTACGGCGTCGCCCAGGCACTGCGGGAGTCCGGCGCGGCCACCCTCGGCGCGAGCGGTCTGGCGGTGCACGTCACCGGCCAGGGCGGGTTCTTCGCCGACTTCATCACCGCCTTCGGGGGCATCGACGGGATCCTGCTCGTCGTCGCGTTGGGGGTTGTCTTCGTCATTTTGCTGGTCGTCTACCGCAGCCCGATCCTGCCCATCGCCGTCCTCGTCACCGCCGTCTTCGGCCTGTCCGCCGCGGTGCTCGCCGTCTACCCGCTGGCCAAGAACGGCACCATCAGCCTGAGCGGTCAGAGCCAGGGCATCCTCTCGATCCTCGTCGTCGGCGCGGCTACCGACTACGCGCTGCTGCTCGTCGCCCGTTTCAAGGAGGAGCTGCACGACCACGAGTCGACGTGGGAAGCGATGAAGATCGCGTGGCGGGCCGCCCTCGAGCCGATCGCGGCCAGCGCGGCCACGGTCATCATCGGCCTGCTGTGCCTGCGTCTCTCCGACCTCGGCAACACCCGCGGACTCGGCCCGGTCGGCGCCTTCGGTATCGCTGGAGCGTTTCTCGCCGCGCTGACCTTCCTGCCCGCGGTGCTCCTGCTCGTCGGTCGGCGAATCTTCTGGCCCGGTACGCCTCGGGTGGATCACGAGCACGCCGAGGACGCTGTGGGACGGCGGGGAATCTGGGGCCGGGTGGCGGGCATGGTCGGCGCCCACCCGCGGCGCACCTGGGTCGTCACTCTCCTGCTGCTGGCGGCGTGCGCCGCGTTCGTGCCGACCCTGAACGCCAAGGGCGTCACCCAGTCGGACCTCTTCCTCACCCAGGTGGACTCGGTCACGGGGCAGCAGGTGCTCGGGCGGCACTTCCCGGCCGGTTCCGGGTCGCCGCTCCAGGTCGTCGCGCCTCAGGACAAGGCGCAGCAGGTCGTGCAGGTGCTCACCGGCGTCGAGGGGGTGCGCGACCCCGCCATCGGCACGGTGCCCGGTCAGGCCCCGAAGGTCGTCGACGGGAAGGTGGTGGTGCAGGCCACGCTGGTCGCGGCCGCCGACAGTGTCGAGGCCGAGGAGACGGTCGCCTCGGTGCGCACCACACTCGACCAGGTCGGCCCCGACGTGCTCGTCGGCGGCAGCAGCGCAACCAACCTCGACGTCCGGACCGCCAGTGAACGCGACCTGCGCGTCATCATCCCCACGATCCTTGGCGTCATCTTCGTGGTCCTCCTCCTGCTGCTGAGGTCGGTGGCCGCGCCCCTCGTCCTCGTCGCGGCCAACGTGCTGTCCTTCGCCGCCACCATCGGCGTGGCCGCGCTCGTGTTCAACCACGTCTTCCACTTCCCGGGGTCCGACCCGTCGACGCCGCTCTACGGGTTCGTCTTCCTCGTGGCGCTGGGCATCGACTACTCGATCTTCCTGATGACCCGCGTGCGGGAGGAGGCGCGGATGCGGGGGACGCGGCCCGGGATCCTCGTCGGGCTCGCCGTCACCGGTGGGGTCATCACCAGCGCCGGCATCGTTCTCGCGTCGACGTTCTCGGCCCTGGCCGTGCTGCCCATCCTCTTCCTGGTGCAGATCGCCTTCATCGTCGCCTTCGGTGTGCTTCTCGACACTCTCGTCGTCCGGAGCCTGCTCGTCCCGGCCATCGCCTCCGACCTCGGTGACCGGATCTGGTGGCCGTTCGGTCTGCGGCGCGCCGGCGCCCACGAGGCTGCCGTCGTTCGGGCGCGCCGGGAGTTCACCCACGATGAACCTGAGCCGGCCGAGCCGGTGGCTGAGACCGACGAGGTCCAGGACGCGCAACCATCACGGTCGGGGCCGCCCTCGGACTAGGGTGTGGCCGACCCTCACGACCCGTAGGAGCCGGCATTGAGTCGACGTCAGCGCAGGCCAACGACGACCATCGCCACGCTGGGTCTGGTGCTGGCCCTCGGGTGGCTACCGACCAGCCCCGCAAACGCGGCTGACGGCGCCTCGGGGTCGGCCTCGACGACACCGGTGCCGCCGGGGCCGGCCCAGTCCGCTATGACCACGTCGGCTCAGCCGACGCCGGTGCCGACAAACCCGAGCGGTTCGTCCACGTCGGTCGCCACGCCGCCGCCGACGTCCGGCCCGACGTCCACGGCGACGACACCGTCGAGCCCAGCGACCAGATCGTCGGCGCCCTCGACGCACACCTCGACGCCATCGACGCCATCGACGCCCTCGACGGCAGCCTCGGTCGACTCCACCCCGTTGACGAGTCCCATGGCTGCGACCGCCGACCCCATCACCGACCGGTGGACCGCCCTGGGCGGTTCGGCCGGTGTGCTGGGAGACCCGGTCGGGGCGCGTCAGGCCGTCGGGGGTGGCGAGCGCCAGGACTACCAGCGCGGCGTGATCTGGTGGTCTCCGACGTCGGGCGCGTGGGAGGCCCGCGGCGCGGTGTCGGCTCGCTTCCTCGCCATCGGCGATGTGGGGTCCGGGCTCGGGTTCCCCACCGGCACCGAGCAAGCGACCGCCGGGGGCGTGGGACAACGCTTCCAAGGCGGAGCGATCTGGTGGAGCGCTCGGACGGGTGCCTGGGAGACGGCCAATGCCGTCGGTTCTCGGTTCGCAGTGATCGGTGGGCCGGGATCCGCGCTAGGGTTCCCGGTCGGGGCCGAGGCCTCTGTTGGCGGCGGCGTTCGCCAGTCCTTCCAGACCGGTGACCTGTGGTGGAGCGGTCGGTCGGGTGCCTGGGAGACGGCCGGGGCGATCGGCGCGCGGTTCCTCGCGATCGGCGGGGTGACCTCGGCGCTGGGCTTCCCGCGGTCGGCCGAGGAGGCGGTGCCGGGCGGGGTCCGGCAGAGCTACACCGGGGCCGACATCTGGTGGTCGGGTGTCACCGGCGCGTGGGAGACGGCCGGTGCGGTCGGCGCGCGGTTCCTCGCGATCGGTGGAGTGACCTCGGGGCTGGGCTTCCCGCGGTCGGCGGAGCAGGCGGTGCCGGGCGGAGTCCGACAGACGTATGCGGGCGGCAACATCTGGTGGTCGGGCGCCACCGGTGCGTGGGACACCCACGGAGCGATCAACGACGACTACTGGAGGAGCAACGGCTCGAGCGGCTGGTACGGCTTTCCCACGTCGGGTGAGTACGGCTACCAAGGCGGGGTGCGACAGGACTTCAGGCAGGGGTCCCTGCTGTGGAACGTCCAGCCGGTGCTCGACGCGACCTACGCCTCCGTGGGGGCCTCGGATGTCTGGGCCACCTGGCGCGCCGGGTGCCCCGTCGGTCCGGAGTCGCTGACCCTCATCCGGCTCAACTACTGGGGCTTCGACAACGCCGTCCACCGGGGCGAGATCATCATCCGATCCGACCTCGCCGGTCGCCTGGCATCGATCTTCGGTGCCGCCCTCGCCGATCGCTTCCCGATCCGCCAGATGTGGCGGGTCGACTACTTCGGCGGCGACGACCCGACGGCGATGGCAGCCGACAACACCTCGGGCTTCAACTGTCGCCAGGTGACGGGGGGCGCGGGACTCTCACCGCACTCCTACGGCATCGCGGTCGACGTCAACACGGTCGAGAACCCCTACTACGCCCAGCACTGGTGGCCGACGAACGAGTATGTCGACCGGTCCAACGTGCGCGTGGGCATGCTGTTCTCGGGCTCGGCGATGACCGTTGCCTTCCGGAACAACGGGTTTCAGTGGGGCGCGAGCTATCTCGACTACCAGCACTACGAGTACGTCGGCTGAGCGAGCCTGAGACAGGTCATCCCGCCGAGCGCAGGGTGACGGCGTCGCTAGCGGTCACGACGACGATGAAGGTGCCGCGTATCCCCACGGCGCCGTCGCCCGCGTCGCGGATCGCTGACCCGTCCTCGACGGTCAGGCGAAGCCCCGACCCCCGCTGCGGACACCGGCAGGTGCCGAAGAGCAGGGGCGCCGTGCCGGGGACCCAGGCCTCGTCGGGACGGCCGGTCACGTCGAGGACCACGGGATGCGCGTGGAGGGCGCCACGTTGGAGCAGGTTGGAGAACGGGTCCTGCCGGGCCTGTTCGACGACGACGGGGCCACTCATCGCATACGACGTGGGGTCGGCCGGGGTGAAGTAGGTCGGCGCTCCGCTCGGGGTGCGCGGGACCCTCGACTCCGTGCCCGGCGGGGAGGGAGCACGCGGCGAGGTGGAGGACGGCGATGGCGGCGAGGAGGGCGGGGGTGAGGTCGTCGAGGTCGTCGAGGTCACGGCGGGGGGAGGTGCAGGGCCAGCGGTGCCGGCCGCGACTGAGGTCGTGGGCCTGGCCGCCGGGCTCCCCTGCGGCGCTGGCTCCGTACACGCCGAGACCGCAGCGACGGCCAGCGCGGCGGCCATCGCAGCGGCGGCGGCCACCACCGCGTTCCGTGGGCCGCCACCGTCCCGTCGGCGGTCGGCGTGTGCGTGACCGGCCATGCGTCCATGCAACCACGACAAACATGGCCCCCACTACGTTGGCCCCATGACGCGCATCGGGCTGGTCGGCTACGGATCCGCCGGTCGGACCTTCCACGCCCCGCTCATTGCCGCCGCCGGTCTCGAGCTGTCGGTGGTCGCGACCAACAGCCCCGAGCGCGGCGACCAGGTCCGCGCGGACGCACCCGGGGCGAAGGTCGTGCCGGACCTCGACGCACTCCTGGAGGGCGGCGGCGTCGACCTCGTGGTATTGGCGTCACCCTCCGGCGTCCATGTCGAGCAGGTCAAGCAGGTCGTCGAGGCGGGCGTGCCCGTGGTGGTGGACAAGCCGCTGGGGGTCGACGCGTCGTCGGCCCTCGAGGCGGTCGACGCGGCCGCCCGCGCCGGCGTGCCCCTGACCGTCTTCCAGAACCGGCGCTACGACGCCGAGTTCCACACGTTGGCCCAGGTCGTGCTCGACCAGGCGGTGGGCGACATCGTTCGCGCCGAGCTGCGTTGGGAACGTTGGCGACCCGTGCCCAAGGACCGGTGGCGGGAGAACGCCCCAGCGGACGAAGGCGGGGGGGTGCTGCTCGACCTCTTCAGCCATCTGGTCGACCAGGCGGTCCTTCTCTTCGGTCCGGTGGCGACCGTCTACGCCGAGCTGGCCGCGCATACGACCTGTTCCGAGGACACCGCGTTCCTGAGCTGCCGCCACCGCTCCGGCGTCGTCTCGCACCTGGGATCGACCTCTCTTGCCGCCGCTCCGGGCCCGTCCGTCCGGCTGCTCGGGTCACGGGCCGCCTTCGTCGTCGGCGCTCTGGGGGTGGAGGAGACCGCGTTCACCGAGTTCCTGCCGTCCGACGACCATCACCTCGGCTGGCTCGTCCGGGGATCCGAGCGCGAGCCCGTTGCGGCGCTGCCGGGCGACCAGGCCGACTTCTACCGGGACGTCGCCCGGGCACTTTCGAGTGCCGACCCGCAGACCGCGATGCCGGTCGACCCACGGGACGCCGTGCACGTGCTCGCGGTCATCGACGCCGCCCGTGCCAGTGCGGCCGGGCAACGGGTCACCGACGTCATCACCCCCGGGGAGACCCCGTGACCGGACTCAGAGTCCTCGTCACCGGGGGCGCGGGGTTCATCGGAGGGGCGGTCATCCGGGCGCTGCGCCGGGACGACCATGCGGTCACCGTCATCGACAGCCTCCGTCCTGACGTCCACCGGGACGACGGGGAGGCCGCCCGCTCCCGGCTGGGCGCGTTGGGCGTCGAGCTCGTCGTCGCCGACGTGCGCGACGGCGCGGCCGTGGCGGCGGTGCTTGGGGGGACGGATGCTGTGGTCCACCTGGCGGCCAAGGTCGGGCTGGGCGTCGACGTCGACGACATGGACGACTACGTGTCCAGCAACGACCTGGGCACGGCCGTGCTGCTGCGCGCGTGTGCCGCCGCCCGGGTGATCCGGGTCGTCCAGGCCAGCTCGATGGTCGTCTACGGCGAGGGCCGCTACACCTGCGCCGACCACGGCGTGGTGCCCCCCGGCCCACGGCGGACCGAGGATCTCGAACGCGGCCGGTTCGAACCGCCGTGTCCGCTGTGCGGGAACCCGCTGACGCCGGGCCTGGTCAGTGAGGACTCACCGCTCGACCCGCGCAACACGTATGCAGCGACGAAGGTCGCTCAAGAGCACCTCGCGTCCGCGTGGGCGCGGGAGACCGGGGGAGCGGCCGTGTCGCTGCGACTGCACAACGTCTACGGGCCGGGGATGCCCCGCGACACGCCGTATGCCGGTGTGGCGTCGATGTTCCTCTCGCGCCTCGACCGCGGTGAGCCGCCGCGTGTCTTCGAGGACGGGGGCCAACGCCGGGACTTCGTGCACGTCGACGACGTTGCCGACGCCTTCGTTGCCGCCGTCTCCGCAGACACGGCGGGGCACGGTGCGCTCAACGTCGGTTCGGGAGTCGTGAGCACCATCGGCGACGTGGCGCGTGCGCTGTCGGCGGCCCGGGGCGGACCGGATCCGGTCGTCACGGGAGAGTTCCGCCTCGGCGACGTGCGGCACATCACCGCCTCCAGCGACCGCATCGCCGACCGGCTGGGCTGGCACGCCCGCATACTGCTGACCGAGGGGGCCCAGGACCTCCGCGCCTAGGTGTCACTGGTCGCTTCGGGTCAGGCCGCCCCGTCACGGGGCAGCACCACGTCGAACCGACATCCGCCGGGCACGTTCTCCACCGCGATCGACCCCGCGTGGGCCTCGATGACGCCCTTGGCGATGGCCAGTCCGAGGCCGGCCCCGGCGTCGGTGGCGTCACGTTCGGGCGTAGCCCGCCACCCCACGTCGAAGACCCGTTCCAGGTCGCGGGCGGGGATCCCGCCACACCCGTCGGTGACAGCGACGTCGATCCGGCCGTCGTCGGCGCGGGCGGCCGACACGACGACGGTGCCACCGGGAGGGGTATGGCGGACCGCGTTGCCGACGAGGTTGGTCAGCGCACGGGCCAGCTCGTCACCGTTGCCACGGACCGCAAGCCGGTCCTCCCCGCCGCGTGAATCGAGCCGGAGGACGACATCCCGGCGACGCGCGTGGGCGGCGAGCTCCCCGGTGACGTCGTTGGTCAGCTCGACGAGGCTCACCATGGCCCGGGCCAGCGGTCGGCTGGCCGGCGCGGAGTGCAGGCGTGAGAGCTCGAACAGGTCGCCCACCAGCCCGGTCATCCGGTCCACGGTCTGCCGCATCTGTCGCAGCGCCTCGGGCCGGTCCTCGACCACCCCGTCCTCGAGCCCCTCGGACAGTGCCCGCAGCCCAGCGAGCGGGGTCCGCAGGTCGTGCGACAGGAAGGCGACGAGCTCGCGGCGGCTGTCCTCGAGGGCGCTCGCCCGCTGCTGCGCACTCGCCAGCCGGTCGCGGGTGGCTTCCAGCTCGTCGGCGAGGGACGCCATCTCACCGGGCTGCGCGTCGCGGGGGACAGCGCGCTCGCGGTCGGCTCCGGCCCGTGCCTCGGCGTCCGAGCCGAGATCGCGCAACGCGCTGGTGAGGTGCCGCGACCCCTGCGCGATCCGGCGACCCAGCCAGAACGACAGCACCACGCCGATCAGCGACGCGCAGGCCAGAGCCACCGAGACCGCGGTGGAGTCGTGCCCGGAGATGAACATCAGCTGGACGTTGAGGACGACCGACGCCGTCACGGCCAGCAGCGGCACGAGTGCGGCGACGACGATGGACCACCCGAGTGACCGCGCACGCACCAGGCGCAGGGCCACCGCCCCCAGGATCGCGATGCCGAGGCATACCCCGGCCGTGATGGCGACGATGGTCAGCATGGCGCTCACGAGGCGCTCCCTCGGTTCCGTCGGCCGACCACGGGAGCGAGCGTAACCGGGCGCGGCGGACAGCTCCTGGCGACCCACTCCAAGGCCGCCCGGCGCGTAAGGATTCTGTCATCGGTGGTCCGCGGGTGACGCCGGTCGGCTTCGACGAGCGGCGGGTACGGTCGGGCGATGGGCGGCGACCGGGCGACGACGGCGCTGGCCCCGCTGGTCGGTCGGGTGGTTCCCGTCTCGCACCGCATTTTCGGGGCCGTGGCCGTGGTGCCCATGGTGGCCTACCTCGTCGTCGCCGTGCGCCGGATCGGCTACCCCTACGAGCTGACGTACTTCGAGGGCGGCACCGTCGAGGTGATGGCGAGAGTTGTTGCGGGACAAGCGTTGTATGCCGCACCGACAGACGAGTGGGCGCCGTGGCCCTACCCGCCGCTGTATTTCTGGCTCAGTGCCGCGCTGGCTCACCTGACGGGGGTCAGCCTCCTGCCCATGCGACTGGTCTCGGTGGCCGCGAGCGTCGTGGCGTTCGCGTTCGTGGGGCTGATCGTGCGCCGTTACGGGGGCAGCACCGTCGCCGGGCTCGTCGCCGCCGGACTGTTCGCCGCCACCTACTGGGTCTCAGGCGCCTGGTTCGACACGGCCAGGGTCGACTCGCTGCTCGTGGCCCTTTTGCTCGCAGCGGTCTACGTGGGTATGCGCACGTCGACCTGGCGAGGCGGGATCGCCCTGGGCGCGGTGCTGTTCGCGGGTTTCCTCACGAAGCAGAACACCCTGATCGTCGCGGCGCCTCTCTTGCTCTGGCTGATCTGGCGGCGCCGCCCGGTCGGTCTGTCCGCCGCCGTGACCCTGGGAGCGACGGTCATCGGTTCGACCGTCGTGGGCGACCTCGTGGCCGGCGGGTGGTACTCGCGCTACGTCGTCCGGCAGCTGCTCAGCCAGGCCTGGGCGCTGTCGTGGGTCTACAACTTCTGGGTCAGGGACATCCTGGCGCCGTTCGCCGTGTGCGGCGTCGTCGTGGCTGTGGGTCTCGTCGTGTGGTGGCGACAGGGCCGGCGTCCGCCGCGCCGTCTTCCCGGAGACGACACGGCATACCTGCTCTCGGCCGCCCTCGGTCTGCTCGCCACGGCGTGGGCGGCCCGCCTGCACGAGGGTGGCTACGCCAACGTCTCCATCCCTGCGCAGGCGGCGGTCGCCGTCGCCCTGGGCTGCCTGCTGGCGCGGGTGCTGCGCTCGAGGTGGGGCACGACCGGTGTGGTCGCCGCCCTGACGATGGCCTTCGCTGTGCAGGTGGGCGTCATGACGACCTGGCAGCCGGACGTGCTCCCGTCCGTCGCCGACCGCGCGGCGGGCGACCGCTTCGTCGCGTCGCTGACCCGGCTGCCGGGGCGGGTCGTCGTGCCGACCCACCCGTACTACCTCCGGCTGGCCGGGCTTCCGCCGAACGCGTCGGCCATCGCGATCTACGACATCTACCGCAGCCGTGGTGGGCAGGAGCTCCTCGGCTCGGCGCTGCCGTGGGACCTCGACGGGGTGTCGGCGGTCATCCTCGACAACGCCTCGGACGTCGGGATGTTCGGGGACGCGTTGACGAGCCGGTTCACGCTGGTGACGTCGACCTTCGTGCCCGACGGTGTGTTCGAGCCGCTCAGCGACCTGCCCGCCCACCCCGCCCTGCTGTACGTGCGCACGACCGAGCTGTCGCGACTGCCGTCACCCGTCGGCGGCTGAGGTCACGCCTCGGCGGCCACCGGTGCGTCGAACCGGTAACCGGCGCCCCGGGCCGTGACGACGAGCCTCGGGTCCGACGGGTCGACCTCGACCTTCTCGCGCAGCCGCCGCACGTGGACGGTCACGGTCGAGGTGTCGCCGAAGTCCCATCCCCAGACCCGCCGCATCAGCTGTTCCTTGGTGAACGCCTCACCCGGGTGCGACATGAGGTAGCCGAGCAGGTCGAACTCCCTTGGCGTCAAGCCGATCTCATCGGAGTCGACGTTGACCCGACGGGCGCCGAGGTCGATGCTCAGCCGGCCCGCACGCAGTCGGCGGGGCACCAGGGGCTGGGCGCCCAGCCGTTCCGCGCGGCGGAGCAGCGACTGCACGCGGCCGACGACCTCCCGGGGGCTGAACGGCTTGACCACGTAGTCGTCCGCCCCGAGGTCGAGTCCGAGGAGACGGTCGTCCTCGTCGCCGAGCGCGCTCAGGATGATCACCGCCGCCGTGTCGTCGTCGGCGCGACGGCGCCGCAGCACGTCGAGGCCCGACATCCCGGGGAGCATGATGTCGAGGATGACGACGTCGGGCCGCCGCCGGGCCCACTCGGCCAACGCGGTCGGGCCGTCGGCCGCCACCGCCGCGTCGAACCCCGCCTTGCTGAGGTAGGCGAGCAGCACCCCGGACACGGTGGCGTCGTCCTCGGCGACGAGCACGCTGGCGACCACCTCGCGACTCTAGTGCGGGGGCCCGGCCTGGTCGCGCCCGGTGAGCGCGTAGCCCGGCGTAAGGCGTTCGTGAGGCGTTCCAGTGAGCGGAGTGGCGGCTGCGTGCATACGGTGCCACGGTGGCGTATCGGGACGGGGCTGGCGGCGGGCATGCCGTCGATGTGGTGTTGCCCTGTCTCGACGAGGCGCAGGCGCTGCCGTGGGTCCTCGGACGGTTGCCCGACTGGGCGCGCGCCATCGTGGTGGACAACGGCTCGGCGGACGGGTCGCCCCAGCTCGCGGCCTCCTTGGGCGCTCAGGTGGTCTCGGAATGGCGGCGAGGCTACGGAGCGGCGTGCCACGCCGGGCTGGAGGCAGCGACCGCACCCTGGGTCGCCTTCATGGACTGCGACGCCAGCCTCGACCCGGCGCATCTCGAACGGCTCCGCGAGGCGACGGACCAGTCGGGGCTGCCGTCCCTGGTCGTCGGCCGACGCATACCCCAGAGCGCGTCCAGCTGGCCCTGGCACCTGCGGTTCGCCAACCGGGAGGTCGCTCGCCGGGTCAACCGGCGGACCGGACTGAGACTGGCCGATATCGGGCCGATGCGGCTCGCGCCCCGCGAACCCCTGCTGGCGCTCGGGCTGGAGGACCGCCGGTCCGGTTACCCGGTCGAGACCGTCGTCCGCGCGGCCGAGTCCGGCTGGCGGGTGGTGTCGGTCGACGTGCCCTACGCCGACCGCGCCGGTCGTTCCAAGGTCACGGGGACTCCCATGGGGGTCATCCGAACGGTGCGCGACATGAGCGCGGTGCTGACCCGGTGATCCCCGACACCGTCATCGTGCTCGCCAAGTCGCCCCGGCCCGGTCGGGTGAAGACCCGGCTGCAGCCCACGTTCAGCGGCGCCGAGGCGGCCGCGCTGGCGGCGGCCGCGATCCGCGACACGCTCGACACGGTGGCGCGGCTCGGTCCCCGACGCCTCGTCGTCGCCTGGGACGGTCCCTCGGTCGGCTGGCTTCCGCCGCATGCCGTCGTGCTGCCGCAGCGGGGGACGGGCCTCGACGAGCGGCTCGAGCACGTCTTCGCCGACGTCTTCGCCCTGGATCCCGCACCGGGCGGAGTCGACATCGGTCCGGGTCGACCGACGCTGCTCGTCGGGATGGACACGCCCCAGCTCGCGCCTCGTGACCTTGACGTCGACTGGGCGGGTCACGACGCGGTGCTGGGCCCCTCGGAGGACGGCGGCTACTGGGCGATCGGGTTCCGCCGCTATGTCGCCGGCGCGATCCGCGGCGTGCCGATGTCGACGTCCGCCACCGGAAACGTGCAGTACGCGCGCCTCAAGACCCTCGGGCTCGACGTGCTGGAGCTGCCCGCGCTGCTCGACGTGGACGAGCCCGCCGACGCCGCACGGGTCGCGGCCGGCTGGCCCGGCAGCCGGTTCGGCCGGCTGCATCGTCGGCTCGTGGAGTCGCCCTGCTCGCCGACCATCCTCTTCGACGCGGCCCTGGCCGGCGCTGCCGTGGAGATCCGGGTCGGAGAGCACGGCGAGGGGACCGTGCTGTCCATCGACGGCGCGACTCCAGCGGAGTCCGGTCTCGGAGCCCTCATCCGTCCAGGCCACCTCGGCGCCTCGGCCTGGCAGCGGATGAGTGAGGCCGACGAGGTCGTGGTGTCCCGCTGCGAGGGCCCGGTGCTCGACGTGGGGTGCGGCCCAGGACGGTTCGTCGAGGCCCTGGCCAGCAGGGGCGTCCCCGTGCTCGGAGTCGACCTGTCTCGTGCCGCCGTCGACCAGACGCGTCTGCGCGGCGCCTCGGCCCTCGTCCGTGACGTCAACGACCGGCTCCCGGGGGAGGGCCGGTGGGGCACCGTCCTGCTGGCCGACGGCAACATCGGGATCGGCGGTGACCCCCTCGCCCTGCTTCGACGCTGTCGCGACCTGCTCCGCCCCGGGGCGGTGGCCCTGGTCGAGACGAGCGTCGACCCTCATGAGGACCGGCGCACCACGGTCACCCTGCACGGACCGTCGGGCCGCCGTTCGCACGCGGTCCCGTGGGCCGTCGTTGGTGCCCAGGCCGTGGTGGAGCTGGCGGCGCGGGCCGGGTTCGTCGCGGTGGAGGACTGGCGGGTGTCGGGCCGGTCGTTCGTCATGCTCCGGCACGCGGGCTGAACCTCCCCGCTGGGGGGCTGTGGACAACGCGGACCCGCCCCGGCCGCGACTGGCGAAGATGGCCGGATGAGCCTCGTGATGCCGGCCAGCCTGCGCTCTGCCGGTGCCCCCACCGTGCCGGGGTATGCCCTGGGCGAGTTCCTCGGTCGCGGGTCCTCGGCGGTGGTGTGGGCGGGGACGAGCGACGCCTCAGGGGAGCGGGTCGCCGTCAAGGTGTTCGCGGGAGACCGACCTCCGACACTGCGGGGGCAGGTCCTGGCTGCGGCTCAGCGCGAGCTGAGCCTGTCCCGGCGTCTCGACACCGATCACGTGGTCCGGGCCCGCGAAGGCCTCGAGCTCGACGACGGCCGGATCGCGCTGGTCCTCGACCTGGCGGACGCCGGCAGCCTGCGCGATGTCGTGACCATCCGCGGAGGTCTGCCGCTGGGGGAGGTCGTGACGGCGGTGACCCCGCTCGCGACCGCCTTGGCCGAGCTGGCCGAGGCGGGGGTCGTGCACGGGGACGTCGCCCCCGCCAACGTCCTGTTCACGACCGAGGGCCGACCCGTCCTGGCCGACCTCTCGGCGGCCTGGCTCGTCGATGACGGGTGGCCGAAGACCATCGTGGGCACGACCGGCTTCATCGCGCCCGAGGTGATTGCGGGCCGGCCGCCGACCCCGGCCAGCGACGTCTGGTCCCTGGGCGCCCTGGTCTGGTATGCCCGGACAGGCGGCGGCACGCCACCCGGCTGGGTCGGGGACCTGCACTGGGGGCACCCGTCGGTCGAGACGTCCCCCGGTGGCGGGTCGGTGGAGGACGTCTCGTCCGCGGTCGGACCGGAGCTGCGTCCCCTCCTGCTGAGGATGCTCGCCGGCGATCCCTCCGCGCGGCCCAGCGCAGCCGAGGCGGCCCTCGCGACCTACCGGGTCGCGGTGCCTGAGCCCGTCGTGCTGGTCGGCCGCCACCCCGACCCGGCAGCCGCGGTCACCAACCGGATCCGTCGGGAGGCAGCCGAGACCCGGTCCCGGACCCAGCTCCGGACGCTCGAACGGGCGGAGCGACACCAAGCCCAGCGGGCCCACCGGGCCGGCCGGCGCGCCTGGTTGAGCGGCCGCCGGGGCACCAGGTGGCTCGGTGGGGTCCGACGAGACGAGGTGCGCGCACCAGCAGCGGCGGGCGGGCGGATGCGGTCGCCCTGGGGCCGGGTGGCGGCCGTGCTGGTCGCCGGCGTGGTCCTGGCCGTGGGGATGCTCGGGCTGTTGGCGGTCGGCGGAGGCGCCCGGGAGACGCCGATCGAGCGATTCGCCTCGGCCGTGACCCCCGAGACCGGACCACCCGACGGGACATCGGCACCCCCCGTGATGCGCACGGTGGAGACGTCCGGGGCCACGACGTCCGCTCCCACGACGTCCGCGAGCGACGCGACGGGGGCTCAGCGGGCGTCGGCCTCGGCGGCGTTCGCCTCGATGCGTCACGACCCGACCCTGGTCCTCCAGCGCCTTGCCGACCATCGGGCCACCGCGCTGGGGGCGGCCGACGTGGTCGCCCTCGTCGGGGTCGAGCCGGAGGGCACGGCGGCATACGCGGCGGACGCGGTCACCGTGGCCCGGCTCCGAGACCAGCGTCAGCGGTACCGCGACCTCACCTTCACCGTGCGCGCCGCGCAGGTGGTGAGTGTGGACACCGACGTGGCCATCCTCCGTGCGACCGTCGACCGGTCCGCCTGCACGGTCGAGGGGGAGGACGGCTCGACCCAGCCGTTGGCCGCCGCCCCGGGGCAGTCGCTGCGCTACACGGTGCGGCTGACCGACGGGGGGTGGCGACTGACCGATGTCGGCAGCGGGTGAGCGGCCACGCCTGGCCGGCGTCGGCGGCGTCGGCGGCGTCGGCGGCGTCGGCGGCATCGGCGGCCGGAGCGGTGCCCGGCTACACCAGGGTGGCGACGGCGGCGGGCAGGGTGGCGTGCACCCAGTCGAACCCGCTCTCCCGCAACCGGGTCGGCACGACCCGTTGGCTAGCGGTGATGCTGCTGGAGAACCCGCCGAGGATGGCCCGCAGCGCGAACGCCGGGGCGGGGACGACGCTCGGCCGCCCGAGCTGGCGGGCCAGCTCGGCGGCGACCTGCGTCTGCGGCAGCGGTTCTGGGCCGACGAGGTTGACCGGGCCGACGACCTCCCGGCGGTCGACGAGATGCATCAACGCGCGGACTTCGTCATCCAGCGTGATCCACGGCCAGAACTGTCGACCCGACCCGATCGGACCGGCCATCCCCAGCTTGGCCAGCTGGATCAGCGGTTTGAAACCGCCTCCGGTGCGCGACATGACCAGACCGGTGCGGACCATGGCCACGGGGGCGCCGGCGTCGGCGGCCGGCTGGGTCGACGCCTCCCAGGCCTGCGTCACGTCGGCGAGGAAGTCGTCCCCGGGCGGGCTCGTCTCGGTGAGCACCTCCTGGCCCCGGTCACCGTAGTAGCCGACGGCGGACCCGCTCACGAGCCTGATCCGGCCGCCATGGGCCGCCACCGCCGTGGCGACCACCGCCGTCCCGTCGCTCCGGGAGGCGACGATCTCCTGCTTGTACGCCGGTGTCCAGCGGTGGTCGGCGACCCCGGCCCCGGCCAGGTGGACGACCGCGTCGACGCCGTCGAACCCGTCGGGGTCGAGTCGGCGCCGACTCGGGTCCCAGGAGATCTCCGAACCCGTGCGGGCCTCGCGGCGCACGAGGTGGCGCACGTCGTCGCCTCGTGCCACCAAGGCGGTCGAGAGGGCGCTGCCGATGAGTCCCGAGGCGCCCGTGATAGCCACCCGCATGCCGGTCACGAGAGGCCCAGGGACGCCTCGAACCGTCCTTCCTCCAACCGAGCCTTCATCGCCGCGAGGAAGCGGGCCGCGTCGGCCCCGTCGACGATGCGGTGGTCGTAGGACAGGGCGAGATACATCATGGAGCGGATCGCGATCACCTCGCCGCCGTCGACGTCGGTCACGACGACCGGCCGTTTGACCAGGGCTCCGGTGCCGAGGATGGCCACCTGGGGCTGGTTGATGATCGGCGTGTCGAACAGGGCACCCCGGCTACCCGTGTTGGTGATGGTGAAGGTGCCTCCGGCCAGGTCGTCCGGCGTGATCTTGTTGTTGCGGGTGCGGTCGGCGAGCTCGGCGATGGCCCGGGCCAGCCCCGCGATGTTGAGGTCGCCTGCGTTCTTGACGACGGGCACGATGAGGCCCTTCTCGGTGTCCACCGCGATCGAGAGGTTCTCCTGGCCGTGGTAGACGATCTGGTCGCCCTCGACGCTCGCGTTGACGTTGGGATGGGACTTCAGCGCTTCGACGGCCGCCAGGGCGAGGAACGGCAGGTAGCTGAGCTTGGTGCCCTCGCGCTGCTCGAACTCCGACTTGGCCCGCGCCCGGAGCCGGGCGACCTTGGTCAGGTCGACCTCGACCACCGTGGTCAGCTGCGCCGACACCTGGAGCGACTCGACCATGCGCTGGGCGATGACCTTGCGCAGCCGCGACATCTTCTCCGTCGTGCCCCGCTTGGGCGACGTCGGAGCCGCCGCCGGTGCGGGCCCGGACGACGCCGCGGGAGCGGCAGCAGCCGGCGCCTCGGGTTCGGCCACCGCGGCCGGGGCCTTGGCCGCCTCGGCCGCGTCGAGGACGTCCTGCTTGCGGATCCGTCCGCCGATGCCGGTCCCGGTGAGGCGGCCGAGGTCGACGTCGTGCTGGGCGGCCAGCTTGCGGACCAACGGCGTCACGTATGCCGTGGCATCCGACCCGCTGCCACCGTTGCTCTCAGAGGCGGTGCTGCCCTGCGTGGCCGTCGCACTGCTGGGGGCCGTCGCCGTCGCCGGCGCGGCATCACCGGCCGCGTCGGTGGCCTGCTCGGCCTGCGCCTGCTGAGGTGCCTCCTGCTTCGGTGCCGCCTGCTTCGGCGTCTCCTGCTTCGGCGTCTCCTGCTTCGGCGTCTCCTGCTTCGGAGCCTCCTGCTTCGGAGCCTCCTGCTTCGGAGCCTCCTGCTTCGGAGCCTCCTGCTGGGAGGACTGCGACTGCTCCTGCGCGTCGGTGTCGCCGCTCGTGTCGCCCGCCTCGCCGCCCCCGCCGGCCTCGCCGCCGATGACGGCCAGGTCGCCGCCCACGGGCACGGTGTCGTCCTCCTGGACCAGGATCTTGGTCAGGACACCCGCGACGGGGGACGGGATCTCGGTGTCGACCTTGTCGGTCGAGACCTCGAGCAGGGGCTCGTCGACCGCGACGGTGTCGCCCTCGGCCTTGAGCCAGCGGGTGACGGTGCCCTCGGTGACCGACTCGCCCAGCGCCGGCATGGTGACCGTCTCGCCAGCGGAGCCACCGGAGCCACCGGAGCCACCGGACCCGCCGGAGCCACCGGAGCCACCGGAGCCACCGGAGCCACCGGACCCGCCTGAGGACGGGGCCGCGTCCTCCGAGGTCGATGTGGAGCCGCTCTCCGCCTCAGGCTCGGACGTCTGCTCCTCCATGGGCTGCTCGGTCGACGGGAGCTCCGGCTCCGGAGCGTCCGGCTCACGCGCCGACGGGTCCTGCTCCTGGTCATCGGAACCCCCGGCGGCGTCGTCGGCGGACGAGCTGCCACCCTCCGGGGCCGCACCCTCGCCGATCACGGCGAGGTCGGCGCCCACCGGCACGGTGTCGTCCTCCTGAGCGAGGATCTCCTGAAGGGTGCCCGCCACCGGCGAGGGGATCTCGGTGTCGACCTTGTCGGTCGAGACCTCGAGGAGCGGCTCGTCGACCTCGACGGCGTCACCGACGTTCTTCAGCCAGCGAGTGACCGTCCCCTCGGTGACGGACTCGCCCAGGGCCGGCATGGTCACGCGTTCGGACATGAGCTCTTGTCTCCTCGTTGTCTGCTGGTGGCTGTGCCCATCTTGGCGCAGCAGCGTCCTCGGTGTCCTGTTCGGGTCGTGCGAGCGGCGTGGTGTGGGACTCAGGAATGAGTGTGGAGGGGCTTGCCGGCCAGGGCGAGGTGGGCCTCGCCCAACGCCTCGTTCTGGGTGGGATGCGCATGCACGAGTGACGCCACGTCACCGGGGAAGGCGTCCCAGTTGACGATGAGCTGGGCCTCGCCCGCCTGTTCGCCCATCCGGGCGCCGATCATGTGCACCCCGACGACCGGGCCGTCCTTCGCGCGGACGAGCTTGACGAAACCCTGGGTCTGAAGAATCTGCGACTTGCCGTTGCCACCGAGGTTGTACTCGGTGACCTCGACGTCGCCGTAGGTCTCCCGGGCCTGGGCCTCGGTGAGCCCGACCGCCGCGATCTCGGGGTCGCAGTAGGTGACTCGAGGAATTCCGCGCTCGTCGATGACCGCGGGCGCGAGGCCGGCGATTTCCTCGGCGACGAAGATGCCCTGGGCGAAGCCGCGGTGGGCGAGCTGGAGGCCCGGCACGATGTCTCCCACCGCATACACGCCGGGAACGTTGGTGCGCAGCCGCTCGTCGGTCGGCACAAAGCCGCGGTCGACGGTGATCCCCGCCTCCTGGTAGCCGAGTCCGGCGGTGACCGGACCGCGGCCGACCGCGACGAGCAGCAGGTCGGTCTCCAGGGTGTCGCCGCCGTCTAGCCGCACGGTGACGGTGTCGCCGGACTGCTGCGCCGAGTCGAACCGGACGCCGGTGCGGAACAGGATGCCGCGCTTGCGGAACGCCCGTTCCAGCTGCTTGGTGACCGCCTCGTCCTCTGCGGCGACGAGCCGTGGAAGGGCCTCGACGATGGTGACCTCCGACCCGAACGACCGGAAGACCGACGCGAACTCGACGCCGATCACGCCGCCGCCCAGGACGACGACGCGCGGCGGCACGTGGTCGAGGGAGAGGGCCTGCTCGCTCGTCATGATCCGGCCGCCGATCTCCAACCCGGGAAGGGTCCGGGCCGAGGAGCCCGTGGCGAGAACGACGTGGCGACCAGCGAGGCGCCGCCCGTCGACCTCGACCGTCTGAGGGTCGACCAACCGGCCCGCCCCCTCGACGTAGTCGATGGCCCGTGACGACACCAGCCCCTGCAGGCCCTTGTAGAGCCGGGCCACCACGCCGTCCTTGTAGGCGTGCACACCGCTCATGTCGACCGACTCGAACGTCGTCTTCACGCCGAACCGGCTGCCCTCGCGGGCGGAGTCGGCGACCTCTGCGGCGTGGAGGAGTGCCTTGGTGGGGATGCATCCCATGTGCAGGCAGGTGCCGCCCAGCTTGCCCTTCTCGACCAGAGCGACGCGCAGGCCCAGCTCAGCGGCCCGCAGGGCACAGGCGTAGCCCCCGCTGCCCCCGCCCAGGACGACGACGTCGTAAGGGGTGTCGGCGTCAGCCGGCATGGTTAGCGCTCCTTTGCCGCTCTGCAGTGCGGCAGCCATCTTGTCACTGATGACGTGCGCCCCTCGTCAACGGGTCAGCTCACGCAGGGGGGGTGCAGTGCGAGAGGTAGCTGTGGGTGACGTCCAAGACCCGTGGTCGCACCAGTCCAGCTTCGTGGCCCCGTCGGTCGGGTCGCCCTCGATGTAGTCCGACCGCACCGGGTTGTCCCGCCCGATGGCGCACCACAGGGCGAAGCTCTCGGCGAAGTCCTGGGCGAAGTCCTCCTCCGGGCCGGTCGCGGCGTAGGAGTCGACGAACGAGCCCTGGTGATGCTGGTAGAAGTCCTTGAGGGCCTGGTTGCTTGGCGTGTCGGATGTCGCGGACGCCGCCTTGTCCTCGTCGACCTCCACGTCGGACCAGGTCCGGCCGAGGTCTCGACGAGGCAGGCGTCCCTGTCGAGGCAGCCCATTCCCGTGTCGAACGCCTCGCAGGTGACGGGCTGAGGCGCGGCGAGCTGTCCCGGGTTGAGCGAGATGAGGTGACCGAGCTCGTGGGCGAGCCTGACGGCGACGTCGACGTCGGTGCCCGTGTTGGGCACCAGGGACAGCCGCCACCGGGCCGGATCCCCTGAGCGACCACCCGCGCACGATATCCTCAGCCATGCGCTGGTTCGGGTGGTTCCGGAGCACGGTGTCAGGGGATCCCAGGCGGACCGACGGCCCGTCCATGGCGGTCGACCGACACGCGGTGCGTGACCACCTCAAGGGCTTCGCGACGTCGCGTCGCGGCGTGGAGGCCTTCGTCGAGCCGGCCACCAACGTGACCTCGGAGAGCATCGTCCTCGTCGCAACCGACGGGGAGTGGACTCGGCGGGCGGTGGGCTCCCGCAAGGCGGCGTTCGAGCTGGCCCGCTCCCTCGAGATTCCCGTGTACGACGTGCTGCTCACCGGCTATCCCAAGCGGATGCGCGAGTGGAGCTCGCGGCAGCGCCGGGCCCAGGGCTGACCGAACCGATGCCGGTATGCGGGGCGGCGCTCGTTAAAGTGATCACACCGAACCACGAGGAGACGTCGTCATGGCTGCCAAGGGCAAGAAGAGCGGACCGTCCGAAGAGATGAAGGCGAAGTTCCGGGAGGCCCTCGACAAGAAGCAGGCGCACGCGGGGCGTGACGTCTCGGCCGACGGCGAGACGCCGAAGGTCAACGAGGCCCACGGCCCGGCGAAGGCGCAACAGATGTTCCGCCGCAAGTCCGGTAGCTGACCGGCATACCGCCTCGGCCCGCCCCGGCCCCCACGGTCGGCAGCCGTGAACGGTGGGACTGTGGTCCCCCCAGAGGGGGACCGATCTTTCACGGGACGAGACGCTTCCTGGCGTGGGGGGCCGTCGGCCTACCGGTAGCGTCGGCGCCATGTCCGGGACCGACCTCAAGACCTCCCCGCTGCACGACCGCCATGTCGCCCTCGGGGCGAAGATGGCCGACTTCGGTGGCTGGACCATGCCGATCGAGTACCCCGGCGGCGGGGTCGTGGCTGAGCACACGGCGGTCCGCACGGCCGTCGGCGTCTTCGACGTCAGTCACCTCGGCAAGGCGTCGGTGCGGGGCCCCGGCGCGGTCGGCTTCCTCAACCGCAGTCTGACCAACGACCTGCGGCGCATCGGCCCAGGACAGGCGCAGTACACGATGTGCTGCGACGAGACCGGGGGCGTCGTCGACGACCTCATCCAGTACGTCCGGGCCGAGGACGACGTCTTCCTCATCCCCAACGCCGCCAACACCGCGGAGGTCGTGCGCCGGCTCGCCGCGGCCGCACCCGACGGGACCGTCGTCGAGAGCCAACACGACGCCTACGGGATCGTCGCGGTGCAGGGTCCCAGGTCCGACGAGGTGCTCGACGCGCTCGGCCTGCCGCGCGAGCACGACTACATGGGCTTCGTCGAGGCCGACTGGCAGGGGCGGCCGATGATCGTCTGCCGCACCGGCTACACGGGGGAGCGCGGCTATGAGCTCGTGCCGCGCTGGGACGACACCCCGGCCCTGTGGGACGCACTGACCGAGGCCATGCAGCCCTACGGCGGTCAGCCCTGCGGACTCGGCGCTCGCGACACCCTGCGCACTGAGATGGGCTACCCCCTGCACGGTCAGGACCTGTCGCTCGACATCACGCCGGTGCAGGCGCGCGCCGGTTGGGCGGTCGGGTGGAAGAAGGACGCGTTCTGGGGCCGAGACGCCCTGGTGGCGGAGAGGGCCGCCGGCCCGGCGCGGGTCTCGTGGGGGCTGCTCGTCACCGGCCGCGGCATCCCGAGGGCGCACTGCTCCGTGCTCAAGGACGGCACCGTGGTGGGCGCGGTGACGTCAGGCACCTTCTCCCCGACGCTGCGTCAGGGCATCGCCTTGGCCCTCCTGTCGCCCGAAGCCGGTCTGGGCGACGAGGTCGTCGTCGACGTGCGTGGCCGCGAGGTCGCGGCCGAGGTGGTCAAGCCCCCGTTCGTGCAGGTGCAGACGCGTCAGCCGTGAACTCCGGCTCGGCATCGAACCGGGCCCGGCGCACCGCCCGGCGCAGGGTGGCCAGCAGCGCCGGCCCCGCGAGGAGCACGAGCACCGCGGTGAGGACCGCTCGGGGCACGTCGTAGCCGAGGGACGTGGCGAGGTAGAACACGCCGTAGTGCTGCAGGTTGGCCACCAGGGGCGCCCCCGCGACGAACGCGGCGCCACTGCCCGCGGTGCCGGCGGTGGTGAAGGGCCAGAACCACAGGTTCATGACCGCGCCGTACGCAAGGCTGGAGACGACGGCATAGACCGCCAGCAGCCACCGCTCGGCCCGGGTCCCGACGTCCGGCAGCACCGCAGCCCCCAGGGCCACCCACCCGCAGGCGAACATCTGGAACGGCAGCCACGGACCCACCCCGCCGGTGAGGAACGCGCCGGTCAGCAGGGCGAGGGCGCCGAGCAGGAAAGCCTTGCTCGCCCCGAGGACCCGACCGCCAAGCACCACCAGGAAGAACATCGGCTCCAGCCCCGCGGTGCCGGCGGCGAGCACCCGCAGGGCACCGCCCATCGCGGCGAGGACCCCGAGGACGGCGACCGCCTTGGCGTCCAGACCGGTCGAGGTCAGCTCACCGAGCAGCACGGCGGCGAGCAGGCTGAGCAGCAGGGCGAACAGCCACGGCGCGTCATGGCCGTGCTCCTCGCCGATGCGGGGGTCGGCGAAGAACGGCCAGAAGAACGCGGCCAGCCCGACGAGGGTCACCAGCCCGAGGGCCAGCACCGACGACAGGCGGAACCGCAGCCGGGCCGCGACGGGCGACCCGAGGATGCTCACGACGCCTCGCCCAGGGCGGTGACGACGTCGGCCACGGTGAGGTACGGCAGGGGGTGCATCACCTTGGCCACCTGCGGGGCGAACGCCGGTGACCCGGCGAGGATCTCGCGGGCCGGTCCGTCGGCGACGACCTCGCCCTCGGCGAGCACGACGACGCGGTGGGCGACGTCGGCGGCCAGCTCCACGTCGTGGGTGGCGACGACGACGGTATGCCCGGAGGCCGCCAGCTCTCGGAGCAGCTCGACGAGCCGCCCCTTGGCGGCGTAGTCGAGCCCCCGGGTCGGCTCGTCGAGGAGCACCAGGGCGGGGCGCCGCACGAGGATGACGGCGAGGGCGAGGCAGAGCCGCTGACCCTCGGACAGGTCGCGCGGGTGGGTCGCGTCGTCGAGGCCGGGGGCGAACCGGGTGAGCAGCCCCCGGGTGCTGCCCGGGGGCATACCGAGGTCGCGGTCGGCGTGACGGCACTCAGCGCCGACGCTGTCGGCGTAGAGGACGAGCTCGGGGTCCTGCGGGACGAGGCCGACGATGCTGACGAGTCGTGGCGGCGGCGTCGCCGCGGGGTCGAGGCCGAGCACCCGGACCCGTCCGGAGCTCGCGCGGAGCTGGCCGGCCAGGGCCGCCAGGAGGGAGGACTTTCCCGCGCCGTTGCGGCCCATGACCGCGGTGACGGTGCCACGGGTGATGTCGAGGTCGACCCGGCGCAGGGCCATGCTGACCCCGCGGCGCACGGCGAGCCGGGACACGTCGGCAGTGCTCTCGGTCGCCGGCGCAGGGCCGGAGCGGGCCGGAGCCGGGGGGCGCGACGCCGCCTGCTGGGGGAGGCGAGAACGCAGGTCGCGGGCGCGGCGCCGGGCGTCGCGCACGGACAGTGGCAGCGGGCTCCAGCCCAGCCGGCGACCGAGGTCGATGACGGGCGGGTGGATGCTCGACCGGGCCATCGCCTCGGCCGGCTCCAGTGGGCCTGTCACCCGGCCGCGCTCGACGAGCAGGACGCTGTCGGCGTGGTGGATCACGCGTTCGAGTCGGTGCTCGGCGAGCAGCACGGTGACGCCGAGGTCGTGGACGAGACGGTGCAGGGCGGCCAGGACCTCCTCGGCGGCGACCGGGTCGAGCGCCGAGGTGGGTTCGTCGAGAACGAGCACGCGGGGGCCGGCGGCCAGCACCGCACCGATGGCGACCCGCTGCTGCTGGCCGCCGGAGAGCTCGCTGAGGGTCCGGTCCCGGACGTCGGCCAGACCGAGCAGGTCGAGGGTCTCCTCGACCCGCCGGCGCATCGCCTGCGGGTCGACGCCGAGGGTCTCCATGCCGTAGGCCAGCTCGTCCTCGACCGTGTCGGTGACGAACGACGCGAGCGGGTCCTGGACGACGAAACCGATGACGTCGGCCAGGTCCCGCGGCCGATGGGTCCGGGTGTCGCGGCCGTCCACGCGCACCGAGCCCGACATCGTGCCGCCGGAGAAGTGCGGCACGAGCCCGTTGACACACCGCAGCAGCGTCGACTTGCCGCTGCCGGTCGGGCCGACGACGAGCACGAGCTCGCCTTCCTCGACGGCGAACGTCGCGTCCTGCAGCGCAGCGGACCCCACCGTCTGGCCGGGGTAGCGGACCCCCACCTGGTCGAACTCGATCACGGCGTCACGGCCGAGACCGGATCGGAGCGGTCGGCATGGTCCGGTGCGTCGCCGCGTCCAGGCCGGCGGGATCGGCGCGGTCGGTGCTCGTCGTCCGGTCGGCCGTGGCGAGCCTGACGCAGAGCCGCCAGCCGGGGCGGGACCGGGGCGACGACTCCGGCCAGGGCGGGCAGGAGGACCCCGGCCACGAGCAGCAGTGGCGCGTCGGGCCACGCGAGGGGGGTCTGGGCCAGGACCACGCCCGGCCAGCCGCGACGCTCGGCGTAGAGCAGCACGCCGGCGGGCACGAGGCCCAGCACGGTGACCACCCATTCCGGCCAGGACCACGGGTCGCGCCGGTAGCGCGAGCGCACGTCGCGCCGCGCGCCGACGACGAGCACCGCCACGGTGAGCAGCACACCGGCGACGAGCAGTGGCATACCGAGGCCGCCCGTGACCGAGGCGTCGAGCACGCCGTAGAGCCCGGCGACGACCGCGACGAGCCCGAGCAGGGTCAGGCCGCTGGCGACGTGGCGGCCACGGTCGGACCGCACCGGTGTGCGTCCGTAGCCGCGCGACTCCATCGAGGCGGCCAGCTCCAGGGACCGTTCGAGCGAGCCCTCCAGGACCGGTCCCACGAGCCGGCCGATCTCGCGCAGCCCCCGCCCGGAGTGGCCCCGGAGCCGGCGGGCGGTCCGGACCCGGCCGGCCAGGACCACGAGCTGGGGGGCATACGTGAGGGCCACGACGACCGCGGTGCCGACGTCGTGGAGGGTGGCGGGCACGTAGCGGAGCAGGCGCTTTGGACTGGCCAGAGCGTTGGCCGCGCCCAGACAGGCGAGCGTGGTCGCGAGCCGGAGGCCGTCGACCGCCGCCGCGACGACCCCCTCGAGGGTGACCGGACCGCCGAGGCGGACGCCGGCGAACCAACCCGGCAACGGCACGGACGGCAGTCGGAACAGCACCGTGCGGCCGGTGACCCCGCCGCCCAGCACCGCGGCGAGCACGACCCGCAGGAGCACCCCGGCCAGACCCAGCAACAGGAACGGGACGAAGGCGTTGACAGCGCCGATCTCCCTGCGCTCGAGGACCACCCAGCCCGCCCCCAGGATCAGCAGGAGCAGGAGGATCGCGTTGGTCGTATGCGCGGCGGCCACGACGAGACCCAGCCCCCACAGCCACCAGGCCACCGGGTGCAGCAACCGGGGGGCGGCGAGGAAGGGGTCGGGTCTGGCCATCACTGGTGGGTCTAGACCGTGGTCCGGCGGCGGCGGTAGGCACTCCACGCCAGTGCAGCCGCGCCGAGGATGAGGATGACCAGGCCGATCCAGACGACCACCGGCACACCCGAGCTCGCGACGGCGGTGGGCGCGGACGCGACCGGGCCCACCGTCTGAGCGTCGGTCGGGACCGTGCCGGGGGTGGCCGCGGTGGTGCCGCCTGACCCGGCGCTGGAGGTGGCGCTCGAGGAGACGAGCGGGGTGCCGGTCTGGCCGATGGACACCGGGACGTCGGCCGCCTTCTGCTCGTCGGTGAGCGTGGCCACCTGGCCCCCACAGCCGGTGGCCGGGTAGCTGTCGATGCCGCAGACCAGCCCGCCCGTGTCGTTGCGCACCGCCCCGACGGAGGCGAGCACCTCGGCTCCGGTCGCTGCGGTGGGGACGACCGCGCAGTCCGCAGTGGGGTCCGGGGGCGTCGTCGCCGGGTCGCCGTCGACGGCGCGGCCATAGTCGACGACGACCGCTACGCGCTTCTTGCCTGCCTCGGCGGGCACCTGGCTGCAGACCTGGTCGAAGGTGACCACGGCACGCGGCGTGCGGGGGTTTGCGCCGGTGCCGTCGTCGATGGCCCATCGCCAGCCCTCGACGGAGCCCTCGGCGGGGGTGGTCTCGGCCGGCCCCTTCTGGGAGAACGCCCAGGCGTTGTTGGTCAGCTGGTAGTAGCCCCAGTACTGGTAGTTCGCCGCGCTGGCCGACGAGGCCGGCACGACCAGGGCGGCGACGACGGCGAGCGCACCGAGCACCGTGGCGACGCCAGGACGAAGGGTGCGTGCCCGCTGGGTCGAACCCCGCTCATGCTGGGTATGCCGGTGCCAATCCTGCCGAGGATCGCGCTGGGACGGGTGGTGCAGGGTCATGAGAGAACCTCCTCACGGCCGGGTGGGAGATTCCGCGGCACCGTCCTTGGCAGGAGGGAACCCCGTGCACTCGGACTCCGGTCCGCATTCCGCGACGGACATAGTGGGTGGAGCCGACATCGGCGACAGGTGGTCCGACTCGTCCCGCGTCCCCGGCCACCGCGGCCGGCCCGAGGGAACGGGATGACCGGCAGCGAAACCAGGGGCGCAGGGCTCACGGTTGCGGGACAGCGCCGGACTCACACCGGCTTTCCCTGTACGTCGACCTACGGTGGGTTGACCGTCCCACGCCGGTGACGTGGGTGTCAAAGTGGCCCGTCGGGCTGCCTTCCCCGGGTGCGTGCGGCGGGTCAGCCCGGCGGCGGGAGGTAGGCGACGTTCGAACCCTTGACGGTGACGCTGAGCGGGCGAGTGGTGTCGACGGTCGAGGGGAGGGTGACCCGGGTGTTGAGCACGAGGCCCATCGCGACCACGCTGCCCGATCCGTCGGTGGCGGGGGTGATGACCAGGTCGACGGTGTTGCCCGTCGCCGAGACGTTCCGGACCACCGACGGCGCCCCACAGGTGACGACATCCAGGGTGGCCGCCGAGAACCAGTACGCGTCTGCCGGGCAGGCCGCGATCGGGTCGATCCCGCGTGCCGCGAGGTCGGGTGGCAGGCCGACGGTGGTGACGGCCACGATCCCTCCGTCGAAGGCGGCAGTCCTCGTCGTCTCGGGGAGCGGTCGGGCGGGCGCGGGTTCGCCGGCGTGGTTGCGGCCGCAGCTGCTCAGGGTGACCACCACCAGCACTGCTCCCACCGCGACGGACCCGCGGCGGCCGATCTCCCGTCGGATCGACATGTGGCTCCTCTCGGCACCGAGCGACGCTGGTATCTGACGGTAGTCGGGCCTGGCCCCGTCAGGGCTACAGTCCTGAGCATGAGCGGGAACTGGACCTGGGAGCTCTTCGACGCACAGCGCCGGCCGGTGACCGAGGTGGCCACGGGTGGCACGTTCCCGTCGCAGAGCGAGGCTGAGTCCTGGCTGGGGGAGGAATGGCGGCCGCTGCTGGATGCGGGGGTCGACGCGGTGACGCTGCGTGAGGACGATGCGGTGGTCTACGGGCCGATGAGCCTGCAGCCGGCTGAGTAGGCCCGCAACACCGCAACACCGCAACACCGCAACATCTCGGGCTTGCTCCCGCCGTCAGCGAAAACGGCTTGCCCGGGTGTCGGTGGCCAGACGTAACCTCCGATGCAGCCGATTCGAGCTGTGCCGATGAGTTTCGTTGCTCGACCCGGTCTCTCCTGACACGTGTTCTCGAACCTCAGACTCCCGAAGGACCATCAGTGACACCCTCCGCCGAGCAACCCATGACCGGGGACCCAGCGCGCGCCGCGAACGACGCGGTGGAGCCGGGCAGCCATCCCCACGCCACGGGCATCCTGCGGATCCTCGTCGCGGCGACGTTCGTCGTCATCCTCAACGAGACGATCATGGTCAACGCCATCCCACGGCTGATGCACGAGTTCGCCGTCGACGCGCGCGCGGCGCAGTGGCTGTCCACGGCGTTCATGCTGACCCTGGCCGTGGTCATCCCCATGACCGGCTGGTTCCTCCAACGGGTCACGACCCGGGCGGCGTTCACCGCGGCCCTGAGCCTGTTCCTCGCGGGCGCGGTGCTCGCGACCGCCGCCTGGACCTTCCCGGTGCTGCTCGTCGCGTGCGTCGTCCAGGCGAGCGGCACGGCCGTGATGATGCCTCTGCTGATGACGACGCTGCTCACCGTTGTGCCGCCCCACCGTCGAGGCGCGGTCATGGGCAACGTGACCCTGGCCATCGCCGTCGCTCCCGCCCTCGGTCCGGCCGTCTCAGGGCTGCTGCTCCAGCTCGGCTCATGGCGTTTCATCTTCGCCGTCGTCGTGCCGATCGCGGCGGCCATGCTGGTCGTCGGCCTCCGGATGCTGGTCAACGTGGGCTCCCCCGAGCGCAGCCGCCTCGACGTCGTCAGCATCCTCCTGGCCGCCCTCGGGTTCGGCGGCTTCGTCTACGGCCTCAGCCAGGTCGGAGCCGACCCGTCGGCAGGTGGCCTCCCCGCCGGACCGACCATCGCGGGCGGGCTCGTTCTCGTCGCGGCGTTCGCCTGGCGTCAGCTCCGTCTCCAGCGGTCGGGCACCCCGCTGCTCGACCTGCGGACGCTGGGCTTCCGCACCTTCACCCTCACCTTGACGTTGATGTGCCTGTCGTTCATGGCGCTCATGGGCGTGATGATCACGTTGCCGATGTTCCTTCAGAGCGTCCACGGGATGAGCCCGCTGGCGACCGGCCTGCTGCTCATGCCGGGTGGTCTCGTCATGGGTCTGCTCGGCCCGAAGGTCGGGTCGCTCTTCGATAGGTATGGTGCGCGGGCGCTCGTGGTCCCAGGCGCGACCCTGATGCTGGGGGCCCTCGTCGGGTTCGCGACCATCGGCACCGGCACACCGGCCTGGTGGCTGCTCACCCTGCACGTCCTCATGAGCGTGGCGCTGGCCCTGATCTTCACCCCGGTCTTCACGGCCGGTCTGGCGGTGCTGCCCGCCCACCTCTACGCCCACGGCAGCGCGGTGCTCAGCACCCTGCAGCAGGTCGCCGCCGCGATCGGCACGGCGGTGGTCGTCGCGATCCTCTCCGCGCGAGCGGCGGGCCTGGCGGCGTCCGGGGTCGACCAGATCTCGGCCCTGAGCGGCGGGATCCAGTGGGGGATGGGGTTCGGTGCGGTGGCCGGGGTGGGCGTGCTCGTCCTGGCCTTCTTCGTCCCCAGTGGTGCACCCGAGGGCGGCTCGCACCACGGCGACGCGGCCGACCGCACCGGCGCCCCGCAGGACTCCCTGGGGGATGCCTCTCGGGACAAGGCGGTCCAGGTGTGACGCTCTGCCGTGTGGGGACCTGGCGTCGCCGCGGCCAGATCGGTTCGGCGGACTGCACGCGACGCCACCGGTATGCGCCACGCCGCGCCGGCAGCGTCGCCGGGTGCCGTAGTCCCGCCCTCATCGCCGACGTGACCCTGCGGCTGCGCGGCCAGATGCTCTGACCAAGCGCCGAAGAGGAGCTCCCGCGCGGGTCGGGAGTCCCAGTGCCGGGTTGCCGCCCCCGGGCTCCCCATCCACGGACGACCCGCGCTCAGCCAACGCTCCGGCGATGCTCGGTAGGCTCACCCGCCGTGGCCAGTGCTCTCGACTCGTCCCTGTCCCGCCGCCTCGACGAGCTGACGGTCACTGCTCAGCGTCGGTGGCACAGCCCGTGCGTTTCCGCCGGCGTGGTCATCGACGGCGACCCCGCCTGGTCCGCGCACGTGGGCTCCGCCCGGCTCGACCCCTCGATGGAGAACATGGCGGCGACCAACGACACGCAGGTCATGATCGGCTCGATCACCAAGACGTTCACGGCCCTGCTGGTCATGCAGCTGCGCGACGAGGGGCGGCTCACCCTCGACGACGACGTGAGCACCTGGCTGCCGGGCACGCGGCATACCGGCGTCACCGTGCGGCAGCTGCTCAGTCACACATCGGGGCTGCAGCGCGAGCCGGTCGGGCACATCTGGGAGAGCCTCGTCGCGCCGGACGCGGCCCAGCTGGTCACGGAGCTGGAGGACGCCGAGCGGGTCCTGCCGGGCAACCTGGCGTTCCACTACTCCAACCTCGGGTTCGCCCTGCTGGGACTGCTCGTCGAGCGCCTGGACGGCCGCCCCTGGGAGGCGGCGCTCCAGGCCCGGCTCCTCGGCCCGCTGGGCATGACCCGCACCACCCTGACCCCGGCCGATGACCACGCCCACGGCTACCAGGTGCACCCGTTCGCCGGCACCACCACCCTCGAGCCGGTCTTCGACCTGAGGTCCACAGCCCCACTCGGCGGCCTCTGGTCGACCGTCGCCGACATGGGGCGCTACGCCGCGTTCCTCGCCGAGCCCGATCCTGACCTCATCCGGCCCGACACGCTCGACGAGATGTGCGCCCCGGTTGTCGTCATCGACCCCGACGGCTGGACCCGGGCCTACGGGCTGGGCTTCGAGCTCGTTCGTAGCGGCGACCGGATCTCCATGGGCCACCGAGGGGCCATGCCCGGGTTCCTGTCGGCCCTGCGTGTGCGCCGCGTCGACCACACCGGAGCCTTCGCCGTCGCCACGACGACGGCCGCTGCCGAGCCCGCCACGCTGGCCTCCGGGCTGCTGGACCTCGTCCTCAGCAACACCCCGCGACCCGGGGCGGCGCCGTGGGTGCCAGAGCAGCCCCACCCGGATCTCGACGAGCTGCTCGGAACGTGGTGGAGCGAGGGTGAGGAGCTCGTCCTGGAGGTGCGCGAGGGCGACCTGTGGATGCGCGTGGCCCAGGGGGCGTCCGCCGACGAGACCCGGTTCGCCCGCGAGTCCGACCTGCTCTTCCGGGCGGTCGCCGGCCGGGAACGCGGTGAGCGGCTCGAGCTGGTGCGGGACGCCGCCGGGAGCCTGGTCAAGCTGTACTTCGCCACCTACGCGGTCACGCGAGAGCCGCAGGCGTTTGCCGACCTGACCTGACGGCTCCCCGCCTCAGGAGGGGTAGGCGCCGCGCTTGACCTGCGGCTTCGGCATCCTGGTGGGCCGCAGCTGGAAGGCGCGCATCACGGCGTACATGGCCCCGCCCTTCGGCACCGAGGCCGCACCGTACTTGTCGGCGATCTTGCCTTTGATCCGGCGCCACATCAGGACGGCGTCGATGACCGCCAGGGCGATCAGGCCATAGGTGAGGACGAAGACCGTCATCAGCGCCCAGCTGGTCTTGAGGAACGACAACAGCAGGACGAGCACCATCACGGGGAGCACGACCTCGCCGACGCTCCACCGGGCGTCGACGTAGTCGCGGATGTAGCGGCGTTCCGGCCCCTTGTCGCGGGCCGGTAGATGGGCGTCATCACCGGTGACCATGGCCTGTCGCTGCCGGGCGAGGCCCTCCTTGCGCTTCATCTTGTCGCGGTCCTTGGCGGCTTTGCGGTCGGTGACGACGAGGGGCTGCTTACGGGCCGCCTCCTGCACGCTCCGCTTCGGCGTGGGCCGGTTCTTGGCCCCCGGCCGGGCGTCCTGGACGGTTGTCACGGTCGCCGTATCGGTCTCAAGGGTCTTCTGCTGCCAGGGCATACGCACGACCCCAGGGTATGCGTTCGGTCGGGCTAGAGTCGCCGCCGTGACCTCCGACGTCCTCACCACCGACCGGATCGACGCCGTCAAGCAGCGGGTCTCCACCCTCATGCCCGGGATCCGCAGCGACCTCGAGGCGCTGACGCGGATCCCGAGCGTGTCGCTCGACTCCTTCGACCAGCGGCACGTCGAGGAGAGCGCCGACGCGGTGGCCGCGCTGCTGCGGGCCGAGGGGCTCGAGGTCGAGATCATCCGCGAGGGCGGCCGCCCCGCGGTCATCGGGCACATCGACGGCCCGGACGGCGCCCCGACGATCACGCTCTACGCCCACCACGACGTCCAGCCCCCGGGCGATGAGGCGCTGTGGGACTCACCGCCGTTCGAGCCGACCGAGCGGCGCGGCCGGCTCTACGGGCGCGGGGCCGCCGACGACAAGGCGGGGGTGATGGCGCACATCGCCGCCTTGCGGGCCCATGCCGGCCACCTCCCGGTCGGCGTGACGATCTTCGTCGAGGGTGAGGAGGAGATCGGCAGCGACTCGCTGCTGGCCATTCTCGAGCGGCACGGTGAGAAGCTGCGCGCCGACGCCATCGTGCTGGCCGACTCCGGCAACTGGGCCATCGGGGAGCCCGCGCTCACCGTGACGCTGCGGGGGATGGTCCGCATCGTCGTCACGGTGACGACCCTGGACCACGGCATTCACTCGGGCATGTTCGGCGGGGCGGTGCCCGACGCCATCACGGCGCTCATCCGGCTACTGGCAACGATGCATGACGCCGCCGGCAACGTCGCCGTCGACGGTCTGAAGGCGGGGGAGGCGTCCGACCTGGAGTACTCCGAGGAGAGGCTGCGGGCGGAGTCCGGTCTGCTCGAGGGCGTCGAGCTCATCGGCTCGGGCTCGCTGCTGACCCGGATGTGGAACAAGCCCTCGATCACGACCATCGGGTTCAACGCGCCCAGCGTCGAGACCGCGTCCAACACCCTGGTCGCGAGCGCGTCGGCCAAGGTGTCGATGCGGATCGCCCCCGACGAGGACATCAAGGACGCCTACCGGCTGCTCTGCGACCACCTGGAGCGGAACGTGCCCTGGGGCGCCCGGCTCGAGGTGCGGCTGGACGACGAGGGCCCCGGCTTCGACGCCGACGCCGACGGCCCGATCTACGACCAGGCCCGCGCCGCCTTCGCCGACGCGTGGGGCGTCGAGCCGGTGGACATCGGCGTCGGCGGGTCGATCCCGTTCGTCGCGCGGTTCGCGGAGAAGTTCCCCGACGCCGGGATCCTCGTCACCGGGGTCGAGGACCCCGACGGCCGCGCCCACGGCGCCAACGAGTCGCTGCACCTCGGCGAGTTCGAGAAGGTCTGTCAGGCCGAAGCCCTGCTTCTGGCCCGCCTCGGCGCGATGCCTCGATCGTGAGCGACGCCGACCGTCAGTACGACCTGGCCGTCCTCGGGGCCACCGGCTTCGTCGGGCGCCTCCTCGCGGCATACCTGGCCGAGCACGCCCCGACCGGGCTGCGCGTCGCGCTGGCCGGGCGGTCCCAGGACCGGCTGGCCGAGGTGCGCACGACCCTCTCGGGGGCGGCGCGTGAGTGGCCGCTCGTCGTCGTCGACGCGACGAGCCCCGAGCAGGTGAGCGACCTGGCCCGGTCCACCCGGGTCGTCGTGACGACCGTCGGTCCCTACGCCCGTTACGGCCTCCCCCTGGCGCGGGCCTGCGCCGAGTCCGGGACCCATTATGCCGACCTCACCGGCGAGGTGCTCTTCGTGCGCGACCTCGCCGACTCCAGCCACGAAGCGGCGTTGCGCACCGGCGCACGAGTGGTCACCTCGTGCGGTTTCGACTCCGTGCCCTCCGACCTCGGCGTGCACCTGCTGCACCGGTATGCCGAGGAGCACGGCCTGGGCGGGCTCGGCGACACGACGCTCCTGGTCACCCGGCTCCGCGGCGGGGTCAGCGGCGGGACCATCGAGTCGATGCGCGGCCAGGTCGAGGCGGTCACTTCGGACCCGTCCCGGCGCCGGACGGTGCTGGACCCGTTCGGGCTCAGCGCGGACCGGTCGGCCGACCCCGACGGGCGCGACCAGCGCGACGTCATGCGCGTCTACCGGGACGCGGCCACCGGCCGCTGGACGGCGCCGTTCGTCATGGCGTCGTTCAACACCCGGATCGTCCGCCGGAGCGACTCGCTGCTCGGCCACGCCTACGGCCCGCGGTTCCGCTATCGCGAGGCGATGGCGTTCGGCTCCGACTACGCCGCGCAGTGGCGGGCCGTCGGCCTCACCCTCGGCCTCGGCGGGGCCATCGCGGCGCTCCAGGCCTCGGTGGTCCGCCCGCTCGTCGACCGGGTCCTGCCGAAGCCCGGCGAGGGGCCGGACGAGAAGACGCGGCGGGAGGGCCGGTTCCGCGTCGAGGTGCGCACCACCACCGACACTGGGCAGCGGCTCGTCGCCACCGTCGGCGCCGCCGGTGACCCCGGGTATGCCGCCACGGCGGTGATGCTCGGCGAGTCGGCTCTCTGCCTGGCGTTGGACGGCGGCCGGCTGAGCCCGGGTGGGGGAGTGCTGACGCCCGCCGTGGCCATGGGCGACGCGCTGGTCGACCGGCTACGCGCCCAGGACTTCATCATGACGGTGCGCGATGACGACGTCTCGACGACGGAACCGCAGATCAGCCGCACCGCCTGACCAACACAGTCGGGTCGGGTGGGCTGGGAGAATTCTCCGACTCGACGCAGCGTGGACTTACTTGACGCACCCTGCAGGGGGCGTCAACCCACATGACGCTGCGTCAAGTGGCCTGAAGAGGACGGCGACCCGGTCGAGTGCGGTCATCAGTCCTTGGACGTCTCACCCGGCAGGGCCAGCATCTGGTCGAGCGCCACCCGGGCCCAGTGGGCGACGTCGGGGTCGACGCGGATGGGGTTGACGACCCGGCCCGCGACGAGCGACTCGAGCGCCCAGACGAGGTGGGGCAGGTCGATCCGGTTCATCGTCGAGCAGTAGCAGACGTTCTTCTCCAGGAACGCGATCTGCTGCCGCGGGAACTCCTGGCGCAGCCGGTTGACGAGGTTGAGCTCGGTGCCGACCACCCAAGACGTGCCGTCGGGAGCGGCGGCGACCGTCTTGATGATCCTCTCGGTGGAGCCGATCTCGTCGGCGAGCTCACACACCTCGTACTGGCACTCGGGGTGGACGATGACCTTGACGCCGGGGATGTCGCGGCGGGCCGCCTCGACCGCCTCGACGCTGAACCGGCCGTGCACCGAGCAGTGCCCGCGCCACAGGATCATCCGGGCCCTCTCGAGCTGCTGCGGGGTGACGCCGCCGTGGGGCTTGTGCGGGTCCCAGAGCACGCAGTCGTCCAGCGTCAGGCCGAGCTCCCGGACGGCGGTGTTGCGGCCCAAGTGCTGGTCGGGCAGGAACAGCACCTTGCCGTTGCCGTCGACGCCGCCGGTCTGGTCGAACGCCCACCGCAGTGCGGTCTTGGCGTTCGACGACGTGCAGACCGTGCCGCCGTGCCGGCCGGTGAACGCCTTGATCGACGCGGCGGAGTTCATGTAGGTCACCGGCCGTACGACGTCGGCGATGGCGTCCCCGAACACGTCGAGCAGGTCGTCCCACGCGTCCTCGACCTGGGCGATGGCGGCCATGTCGGCCATCGAGCACCCGGCGGCCAGGTCGGGCAGGATCACCGTCTGGTCGGCGGAGGTGAGGATGTCCGCCGACTCAGCCATGAAGTGGACGCCACAGAACACGATGTGCGGCGCGTCGGGGCGGGCGGCGGCCTGCTGGGCGAGCTTGAACGAGTCACCGGTGACGTCGGCGAACTCGATGACCTCGTCGCGCTGGTAGTGATGGCCGAGCACGAAGACCGAGTCGCCGAGGGCGGCCTTCGCGGCGCGAGCGCGCTCCACGAGGCCGGGATCGGACGGCGCGGGCAGGTCTCCCGGGCACTCGACGCCCCGTTCGGTGGCCAGCTCGCGGCCCTGCCCCAGCACGAGCAGCGGCATGAGCGAGGGGCGAGGGTGAAGGTCCTGCTTGGCGATCGTCGTCACCCGTCGATCGTATGCCGGTGGGGACGTGTGCCCCGGATGCCCCAATGGCGGGCCGGGTGTCAGCATGGGCCGTATGCGCGTCGTCCTCGCCCCTACCCGGTTCGCCGGCACCCTCACCGCCATCGAGGCGGCGGAGGCGATGGCTCGGGGGTGGACCCGTGCCGCCCCGCACGACGAGCTCGTGACGGTGCCGATGTCGGACGGTGGACCCGGTTTCGTCGACGTGCTCGCCGCAGGTCTCGGCGGGGAGGTGCTCGCTGCGACGGTGTCGGGCCCCACGGGTCGTGACGTCCCCGCCAGCGTCCTGGTCGTCGACGACGGCGGCACGCGCACGGCATTCGTCGAGTCCACGCAGGCCGTCGGCAGTGACCTCGTCGCGGCCGCGGACAGGGACCCCGCGCATACCTCGTCCGCCGGGGTGGGCCAGCTCCTCGACCTGGCCCTGACCACGCGTCCGACCCGCATCGTCGTCGGTGTCGGCGAGTCGGCCACCCATGACGCGGGCGCGGGACTGCTCGCCGCGCTGGGGGCGGGACACGCAGCCCGGCTCGGCGCCGGCGGCCTGGCCCTGCAGGCCCTCACCGCGGACGACCTGGCCGGCCTGGGCGACGTCCAGCGACGGTTCCGTGGCCCGGCCCTCGTCCTGGCCACCACCGCAACGCTGCCACTGCTCGGCTTTAAAGGCGCCAGCGCGGTCGAGGCCGAGGAGCGCGGGGCCACCCCCGAGCAGGCGCAGGCGCTGGAGTCGGCCCTGGGTCACTGGGTCGACGTCGTCGGCCGCGCCCACCCACAACCGAGGGACCTGCTCACCGGCGGTGCCCGGCGCCTCGACCGCGAGCCGGGGGCCGGAGCAGCGGGAGGCCTCGGCTACGCCCTCTACCTCCTCGGGGCCCGGCGGGCCGACGGGGCCGCGCTCGTCGCCGAGGCGGTCGGGCTGGCGGGTCGCGTCCGCGAGGCCGACCTGGTCGTCACGGGGGAGGGCACCTACGACTGGCGGAGCCTGCGGGACTCCGCGCCCGCCGCCGTCAGCGAGATCACCATGGCCGCCGGGGTGCCGCTCGTCGCCCTGGCCGGCCAGGTGCGGGTCGGGAGGCGGGAGGCGCTGACTGCCGGCCTCTCGGCGACGTATGCCGTGGCCGACCGGCCGGCTGCCGTCGCAGCCGCCCTGGCCGACCCGGCCGGCACCCTGGCCGCCCGCGCCGCGCGGGTCGCCGCCACCTGGTCCCCTGCCCCCGAGAGCGCGCCGTAGACTCGAGAGATCCGGGGAACAGATCCTGGAAGACCGCGGTTGACGTGGTGCAGAGCAGCATCCCGCTACGCCCGACCTCGCCCGCACGTAGACACTGCACGGAGGACTTCGTATGAGTGTTCAGGACCAGACCCACACCCACGAGCAGACCGCCACGCTCACCACTCCGGCGAGCACGGTGAGCACGGTGAGCACGGACACCGACACCCACGGCGTCGAGCTGACCGGCGTGGCCGCCGGCAAGGTCAAGAGCCTGCTTGAGCAGGAGGGTCGTGACGACCTTCGCCTGCGCGTCGGCGTGCAGCCCGGCGGCTGCTCCGGCCTGATCTACCAGCTCTACTTCGACGAGCGCACGCTCGACGGTGACCTGGTGCGCGACTTCGACGGGGTCGAGGTCGTCGTCGACCGGATGAGCGCTCCCTACCTCCTCGGCGCGACGATCGACTTCGCCGACACCATCGAGAAGCAGGGCTTCACCATCGACAACCCCAACGCCGGCAGCTCCTGCGCCTGCGGGGACAGCTTCAGCTGACCCACCCCCAGCGCCGACGACAGCGCCCGGAGCACCCTGCACCAGGGCTCCGGGCGCTGTCGCGTCCACCCCCGTATGCGCGCGACGGGACGGGCGCGCCGGTCGGGTAGGTTTCACCGCGTGCAGATCGCGGTCACCGGGTCCATCGCCACCGACCACCTGATGACCTTTCGGGGTCGGTTCCGAGACTCCCTCGTCGTCGAGCAGCTCGACAAGATCTCGTTGTCGTTCCTCGCCGACGAGCTCGAGATCCGGCGCGGCGGGGTGGCGGCCAACATCGCCTTCGGCATGGCCAACCTCGGGCAGCGGCCGATCCTCGTCGGCTCCGTGGGCGAGGACTTCACCGACTACCGGTCGTGGCTGGAGCGCCACGGGGTCGACTGCGAGTCGGTGCACGTCAGCGACAGCCGGCACACAGCCCGGTTCGTGTGCACGACCGACGACGACATGGCCCAGATCGCGACCTTCTACGCCGGGGCCATGTCCGACGCGCGGCTCATCGAGCTGCAGCCGATCGCTGCTCGCGTCGGCGGACTCGACCTCGTGCTCATCGGGGCCAACGACCCCGAGGCGATGCTGCGGCATACCCAAGAGTGCCGCACGCGCGACATCCCGTTCATCGCCGACCCGTCCCAGCAGCTCGCCTTCGCCGACGGGCCCGAGATCCGGCGGCTCGTCGACGGGGCGGCCTACCTCTTCACCAACGAGTACGAGGCGCACCTCACCGAGCAGAAGACCGGCTGGACGAGCGACGACATCCTCAAGCGGGTCGCCACGCGCGTCGTCACCCGGGGCTCGGACGGTGTCGACATCCTGCGCGAGGGCGAGCCCACGATCAGCGTTCCGGTCGCCCGTGAGGTGCGCAAGGCCGACCCCACCGGGGTGGGCGACGCGTTCCGGGCCGGCTTCATCACCGGGTTGTCGGGGGGTCTGGGCCTGCGCCGCTGTGCCGAGCTCGGGTCGACGCTCGCGACCTACGTCATCGAGACCGTCGGCACGCAGGAGTACCGCCTCGGCCAGGAGGCGTTCATCACCCGCCTCGCCGACGCCTACGGCCCGGAGTCGGCCGTCGAGATCTGCCCGGTCGTCATCTGCCGGCACGGCTGACGCCCGGCGTCACCCACCCGTGCCGACCCTGCCGCCCCCCTCCCGGTTCGTCTTCGACGTCGGGGCGGCCGGGCCGGGCGAGGACCTCGTCGGCGTGGGTGCCGACCTCGCGCCCGGCACGGTGCTCGAGGCGTACGCGCGGGGCGTCTTCCCCATGGGCCTCGGGGCGGAGGGCGGCGAACCGCTCGGCTGGTGGTCGCCCGACCCGCGCGGGGTGCTGCGACCCGGCGACCTGCACGTCAGCCGGTCGCTGCGACGGTCGCTGGGCCGGTTCGAGATCCGCGTCGACACCGACTTCGCCGGGGTCGTCGCGGGGTGCGCCGACCCGGGCCGGGCCGGTCGCTGGATCACCCCCGCGATCACGGCGGCCTACACTCGGCTGCACGAGCTGGGTTGGGCCCACTCGGTCGAGGTGCTGTGCGACGGTGAGCTCGTCGGCGGCCTCTACGGCCTTGCGGTGGGCGGCCTCTTCGCCGGCGAGTCGATGTTCCACCGGGTCACCGACGCCTCCAAGGCCGCGGTGGTGGCCATGCACGACCTGGTGGCCTGGGACGGCGACCCCCGCCGCCTCGTCGACGTGCAGTGGCGCACGCCGCACCTGGCGTCACTGGGGGTCACCGAGGTGGCGCGCGTCGAGTACCTCCGGCTGCTCGACGCGGCCCTCGCCGCGCCCCTGCCTGAGCCCTTCCGCTGACCGTCAGCCTGATCTCGGAGCGCCACACCCCCCAGGAGGGGTGCAGCACTCCGCGCTAACCCGCCGACGGGTCGTCCAGGTCGATCCCCACGACCCCGGCCACCCGCGCTAAGTCGACGTCTGTCGTCAGCAGGCTCGCCCGGTGCCGCCAGGCGACCGCCGCGATCAGGCAGTCGAGCAGACCGCGCGGGGTCACCCCCGCGCGGCGGCACTGGCGATACATCCCGGCCGCCGCCTCGAAGTCGGAAGCCGGCTCCACGGGCAGCAGGACGGAGCGGGCCAGCAGCCGCCGGAGGTCTTCGGCGCGCCCCTCTGACCGCGCGCCCACCAGCACCTCCATGACGACCGGCTCCGTGACAGCCAGCTCTGAGCCTTCCGGGGGCGACAGCACCAGCTCGGCGACCCGCCGGTGAACCCGACTCCCCGTGGCCCGGTCGAACTCCACCCAGGCCGAGGTGTCAGCGAGGATCACCCGGCCCGTGGCCCGCGGTCGACGGGAACCTCGTCGATGGCCCCTGCGCCCTCCATGGCCAGCGCCTCATCGTCGGTCAGCGGCGGCCCGGCCAGCCGCCGCAGCGCGAGGTCGACAGCCTCCGTCTTCGTGCGCAGGCCGTACCTGTTCATGACGGCGTGGAGATAGTCGTCCTCGATCTCGATGTTGGTCCTGGTCCGAGACATACACCGACCGTACACCTAAGGTGTAAGACCGGTGTAAAGCGGCTGATCTCAGCCGCGGCGCACCCGGTATGCCGTGTGCGCCAGCCCGTCCCCAGCCGGACGGTCCTCGACGGAGACCAGCTCGTGCCCGCGCATGCGGCAGAACGCGGGCACGTCGGACCGGGCGGCCGGGTCGGTCGCGAGCAGCACCACCTCTGCACCGGGCGGTAGCTCGTTCAGCCGGGCTCCAAGCCGGATCACCGGCAGCGGGCAGCGTTGGCCACAGGCGTCGAGCTCGGCAGCCGGCGGCGTGAGAGCCGAGCTCACAGGCGGTCCGTCCCGAGCTGCGCCCGGACGGTCGCCACCGCATCGGGCAGCGCCCGGCAGAACGCGTCGACCCCCGCCGCGCGCACCGTGGCGCCGCCGGCCACCGTCGCCGCCAGGGGCAGGGTGACCCGGACGTTGCCGTGGGTCAGCACCCCCATCGCGGAAAGGACGTGGCTGGGCTCCAGCGTGCTGGCCGTGCACGCCGACCCCGACGCGACCGCGAACCCGCGCCGGTCGAGCTCGTGGACCAGTGCCTCGCCGTCGACGAACAGGCAGGAGAACGTCACCACGTGCGGCAGCCGGTCGTCCGGAGCGCCCACGACGACGGTGTCGGGCACGGCCGCGGCTGCAAGGCGCACCCGGTCGACCAGCCGCCGGGTCGCCGTGGCCTCGTCGGCGTGGTCGGCCTCGGTCTGCAGCCACGCCTCCGCGGCCGACACGACGAGGGGCACGACCGGCTCGACGTCGGTGCGTCCGTGCTCGGTCTCGCTCACCGGTCCCGGCCGGCGCCACCGGGTGCGCTCCGGGACGACCAGGACCCCCACCCCCGCCGGCCCCGCCCACGATCGGGCGTCCCCGACGAGCACGTCGTAGGCCTCCGGTCTCGGGTCACGGCCCAGCGACGCCATCGCGTCGACGACCAGGGGTATGCCGTGGTGCCGGCAGACCGCCTGGGCGGCCTCGAGCGGCTGGCGGGTGCCGACCTCGCCGTTCGCGCTCTGGAGCGCCGTGACCACCGTGCGGGGCCGCGCCACCGCATCACTCCAGGCGGCGAGGTCCAGCCGGCCGACGCCGTCCACGGGCACCTCGGCGAGCAGCGTCGGGTCCTCGGCGTGGGCGGCCAGTGCACGGCCCGGGAGGAGGACCGCAGAGTGCTCGACCGCGGAGGCGACCAGCCGAGCGCCCCGCCGCCGCGCGGCATATCGGATGCCGTCGACGGCGGCGGTGAGCGCGGTCGGCCCGCCGGGCAAAAAGCTCAGCTCCGGGGGCCGGACGCCCAGCCCGGAGGCCAGCGCCTCGCGCGCCTGGTCGAGCAGAAGCCGGGCCCGGCGGCCCTCCGCGTAGAGCCGACGGGGGTCCGCCCACCCGGCGTCGAGCGCCGCCAGCAGGGCCTCCCGGGCCGCGGGATGCAGGGGGCTCGCCGCCGCGTCGAGGAGGACCCGCTCGGCGCGGGGGTTGGTCTCGGTGTCGCCGTCCGTGGCGGAGCTCGGCCTCGGGGCCGGGATGGGGTCCGCCACGGGTGTAACGCTAGTCCCACCCGTACGTGATCCCCGGGGGTCCTGGCGGTAGTGTGAACGGCATCTGGCCACAGCCGGTCCGCACCCACGGACCGACCGAGGACAACGTCGATCCACCGGTCTATTTGTACGACCCGAACCGGAAGGTGCCCTGTTGCGCACGCACCCACACCTGCCCGCGCGGCTGACCCGTCGAGGGCTTGGCCTCAGCGGGGTCACCGTCGCGGCGTCGCTGCTGCTCGGCGGGTGTGCCAGCAACGGCACGGCCTCCAGCGGCTGGTTGCCTCAGGGCACCAACGGCCAGCAGGTCACCAACCACACCGGCACCGTGACGTCCCTCTGGGTGGGCGCGTGGATCGCGGCGCTGGCCGTGGGCTTCCTCGTGTGGGGCCTGACGATCTGGGTCATGGTGCGCTACCGGCGCCGCAAGGACGATGTCGGCCTGCCGCCGCAGCTGCGTTACAACGTGCCGATCGAGATCCTCTACACGATCGTCCCCGTCTTCATGGTGGCCGCGCTCTTCTACTACACGGCCCGTGACGAGTCCGCGCTGCTCGACGTCTCGGCCAAGCCCGACGTCACCATGAACGTCGTGGCCAAGCAGTGGAGCTGGGACTTCAACTACGTCGAGGCCAACGTCTACGAGTCCGGCGTGCAGAACCAGCTCGACAAATCCACCGGTGAGCCCCTGAACGCCGAGCCGGTGCTCTATCTTCCGCTCAACAAGCGGGTCGAGTTCGTCCTCAACGCCCGCGACGTCATCCACTCTTTCTGGGTGCCCGCCTTCCTCCAGAAGCTCGACGTCATCCCCGGTAAGACCAACCGGTTCCAGGTGGTGCCCACGCAGCTGGGCACATTCCAGGGCAAGTGCGCCGAGCTCTGCGGCGCTTACCACTCGCAGATGCTGTTCAAGGTCAAGGTCGTCTCCCAGGCGGACTACGACGCCGAGATCGCCCGCCTGAAGGCGATCGGCCAGTCGGGGCAGCTGCCCAACTCACTCAGCCGCGAGGAGCTCGTACCCGCGGACCAGAAGCTCGTCCCCTCGGCCTCCGGGAGCAACTGATGGCAGCGACGACCACGACCCCCACGGGTCAGTACGAGTACACCGCCGGCCAGACGTCGCGCTCGTCGGCCCGCCCCAAGCTGCTGCCGGGGCAGACGTTCATCAAGTGGATCACCACCACTGACCACAAGGTCATCGGCAACCTGTACTTCATCACCTCGTTCATCTGGTTCCTGCTCGGCGGCATCATGGCGCTGCTCATCCGCACCGAGCTCGCCGCGCCCGGGCTTCAGGTCGTCGACAACCCCGAGCAGTACAACCAGCTGTTCACCATGCACGGCACGATCATGCTGCTGCTCTTCGCGACCCCGTTGTTCGCCGGGTTCGCCAATGCGGTGATGCCGCTGCAGATCGGGGCGCCTGACGTCGCGTTCCCGCGGCTGAACATGTTCGCCTACTGGCTCTACTTCTTTGGCGGGATCATCGCCGGTGCCGGCTTCCTCACCCCGCAGGGAGCCGCGTCGTTCGGCTGGTTCGCGTATGCGCCGCTGTCCGACAACGCCTACACCCCCGGCCTCGGCGGGGACCTCTGGGTCTTCGGCCTCGCGCTCTCCGGCTTCGGCACCATCCTCGGCGCCGTCAACTTCATCACGACGATCATCTGCATGCGCGCGCCGGGCATGACGATGTTCCGGATGCCGATGTTCACGTGGACGGTGCTCGTCACGTCGCTGCTCGTGCTCGTCGCGTTCCCGGTGCTGGCCGCCGCGCTGTTCGCCCTCGGCGCCGATCGCCGGTTCGGAGCCCACATCTTCGACCCGGCCGGCGGCGGAGCCATGCTTTGGCAGCACATGTTCTGGTTCTTCGGGCATCCAGAGGTCTACATCATCGCGCTGCCGTTCTTCGGCATCATCAGCGAGGTCCTGCCCGTCTTTTCGCGCAAGCCGCTTTTCGGCTACAAGACCCTCGTCTTCGCCACGATCGCCATCGCTGCCCTGTCCGTCGCGGTCTGGGCCCACCACATGTACGCCACGGGCCAGGTGCTTCTGCCGTTCTTCGCGATCATGACGATGCTGATCGCGGTGCCCACCGGGGTGAAGTTCTTCAACTGGATCGGCACGATGTGGGGCGGGTCCATCACGTTCGACACTCCGCTGATCTGGGCCGTCGGCTTCATCGTCACGTTCCTCTTCGGCGGGCTGACCGGTGTCATCCTGTCCAGCCCCGCGCTGGACTTCCACCTGTCTGACTCGTACTTCGTCGTGGCCCACTTCCACTACACGGTCTTCGGTACGGTCGTCTTCGCGATGTTCTCCGGCTTCTACTTCTGGTGGCCCAAGTTCACCGGGCGGATGCTCGACGAGAAGCTGGGCAAGCTGCACTTCTGGATGCTGTTCATCGGCTTCCACACCACCTTCCTCATCCAGCACCTGCTGGGCATCGAGGGCATGGCCCGGCGGTATGCCGACTACCTCCCAGAGGAGGGGTTCCAGACCGCGAACATCATCTCGACGGCTGGGGCCTTCCTGCTCGGAGCGTCGACGTTGCCGTTCCTGTACAACGTCTGGAAGACGTGGCGCTACGCCCCGATGGTCGAGACCGACGACCCGTGGGGCTATGGCGCGTCGCTCGAGTGGGCAACGTCCTCCCCGCCGCCGCGGCACAACTTCGACCGTATGCCACGCATCCGGTCGGAGCGGCCCGCGTTCGACCTGCACCACCCGGAGGTGGCGCCCCCGACCGTCCAGGCCCCGGAGGCGTCCGGACTGGTCAAGGCGTTCGGTTCGGCCGACCTGGGCGAGATGCCGAACCACGAGGCGGGGGAGTCCGGAGCCACCGAAGGACCGGGTCACGGGAGGGCCACCCGATGAAGGTCGAGAGCAAGCTGTTCCTCTACCTCACGTTCTTCTTCGTGCCGGTGGCCCTCATCTACGGCTTCTGGTCGCACTGGACCGAGCTGATGGGCTTCATCGGCCTCATGCTGTCGGCCTCCCTCTGCGGCCTCATCGCCTTCTACCTGGCGGTCACCGGTCGCAACCTCGGCCCCCGCCCGGAGGACAACCCCAACGCGCTCATCTCTGAGCAGGAGGGTGACTACGGGTTCTTCACGCCTTACTCCTGGTGGCCGTTCTGGCTCGGTCTCACCGCCGCGATCATGTTCACCGGCCTCGCCGTCGGCTGGTGGCTGTTCATCATCGGGGCAATGTTCGGGGTCGTCGCCATCATCGGCTGGACCTTCGAGCACTACAAGGGCGAGTACGCCAACTGACGATCCGTCGGCGGGGTTCAGCCCCAGCCCAGCTCGTGCAGGCGGGCGTCGTCGATGCCGAAGTGGTGCGCCACCTCGTGCACCACGGTGACCGCGATCTCGTCGAGCAGGTCCTCCCGTTCCTCGCAGAGCCGGGTCAACGGCCCCTTGAAGATGGTGATCCGGTCGGGCAGTGACCCGGCGTCCCACCAGCCGTCCCGCTCGGTCAGCGGCACCCCCTCGTAGAGCCCGAGGAGCTCGGGGCTTCCCTCCACCGGCTCGTCCGGCTCGTCGGCGACCAGCACGGCCACGTTGCGCATGAGGCGGGCCAGCTCGTCCGGGATGAGGTCGAGCGCGTCGCCGACCGCCTGCTCGAACTCCGCGTCGGACATCTCCTCCGGCGGCTGGCTCACCCCGCCACTCTCCCACCGACCGGACTCACGTAGTTGTCGGTTTCAGGCACCGCCAACGGCTGGAACCGACAACAACGTGAGTCCGGTGGGTTCGACATCTGGGGGCAGGCGAGAGGCCGGCCACCCCGCAGTGGGGGCAGCCGGCCTCGTCGTTGTTCGGTTGGGGCTTCGGGTCTGAAGGGCTAAAGGTCCTTCTCCGGGGCCCGCTTGACCGACTCGCGCTCCGAGGACGGCATGGCCAGACCCTGGGTCTCGGGCGCACCCTTGAGCGAGTGCGACGCCGACTGCGGGCTCTCGATCGCCTCGTGCTCGCCGTGGGCGTGGGCCGCCGCCAGCTCGGCCGGCGTGACCGGGTCGACGCGGTCCTTGAAGTAGAAGTTCGACAGCTTGGCCCGGATGCGCTGCGAGCCGGCGTGCTTGGCGGCCACGCCGTTCGCGTCCGTGCCCGTCCCGAGCGCGAGGGGTGCCTGGGCGGTGTACTGGACGAGGGTCCAGCGCTCGAACGCGTCCAGCGGGTCGTGCTTCTCGAAGAAGTGACCGTCGGCCGTCCGGATGATCGTGCCGCTCTCGCGCCCGTGCAGGACCTTGTCGCGGTCGTGACGCTGCAGGCTCAAACAGATCCTCTTGGTGACCCAGAAGGCCAACGGTGGGAAGACGAAGAAGCCCACCTGGAACAGCCGCGTGAGGTCGTTGATCGACAGGTGCAGCTTGATGGCCATGATGTCGTTGCCGGAGGCGAAGAACAGGATCAGATAGGTCGTCAGCGCCATGACGCCGAGGCCGGTGCGCACCGGGGCGTCCCGGGGACGGTCGAGCAAGTGGTGCTCGCGCTTGTCTCCGGTGACCCAGGCCTCGAGGAACGGGTAGGCCCCCTGGATGGTGAACAGCACGGGGATGAGCGCGATGGCGCCCAAGAACACGTTGAAGCTCCACGTGCGCCCGAAGGCGTCGAACTCGAGGAACCCCGGCAACAGCCGCAGGGCACCGTCGGCGAAGCCCATGTACCAGTCCGGCTGCGAGCCGGCCGTGATGGGGGATGGATCGTAGGGTCCGTAGGCCCAGATGGGGTTGATCATCACCAGCGCCGAGATGAGGGCGATGACGCCGAACACGAGGAAGAAGAACCCACCGGCCTTGGCGATGTAGACCGGCATCAGCGGGTAGCCGACGACGTTTTGGTTGGTCCGCCCCGGACCGGGGAACTGGGTGTGCTTGTGGACGAACACGAGCACGATGTGCGCCGTGAACAACCCGACCAGGACGGCCGGAAGCAGCAGGATGTGCACGGAGTAGAGCAGCGGGATGATCTGCTCCCCCGGGAACGGGCCGCCGAAGACGATCACCGTCACGTAGGACCCGATGACCGGGATCGAGCGCATGAAGCCCTCAGCGGCCCGCAGACCGGTGCCCGACAGCAGGTCGTCGGGGAGCGAGTAGCCCGCGAACCCCTCGATGAGGGCCAGCATCGACAGGACCGTGCCGATGACCCAGTTCGGCTCGCGCGGCTTGCGGAACGCCCCCGTGAAGAAGACGCGCAGCATGTGCACGGTGATCGCCACGATGAACAGCAGCGCCGCCCAGTGGTGGATCTGGCGAATCAGCAGACCGCCTCGGACGTCGAAGGAGATGTCGACGGTGGACCGGTAGGCCTCCGACACGGTGATGCCCTGCAGCGGGAGGTAGGAGCCGTCGTAGACGACCTGACCGGCACTGGGGACGAACCAGAACGTGAGGAAGGTGCCGGACAGCAGGCAGATGATCATCGAGTACATCGCGATCTCGCCCAGCATGAAGGTCCAGTGGTCGGGGAAGACCTTCTTCAGCAGGTAGGCGACGAACCCGGCGCCGCCGGTGCGGTCGTCGAGCCAGCCGGCGACGCCGCCCCCGGCCTTGATGACGGCGCCCGGTGAAGACTCGCTGGCCTCGTCCCCGTCTCGGAGCGCGGCAGCGGTTCGCTGGTCAGTGGACGTACTCATTGCGCTCCCAGAAGCTTGGACCGACGGGTTCGGTGAACCCTTGGGTTGCGACGAGATAGCCGGAACCGTCGACCGTGATCTTCAGCTGCGGAAGCGGACGCTTCGCCGGACCGAAGATGACCTCGCAGTCACGGGTGACATCGAACGTCGACTGGTGGCACGGGCAGAGCAGGTGGTGCGTTTGCTGCTCGTAGAGACCAACGGCGCATCCGACGTGGGTGCAGATCTTGGAGTAGGCGACGATGCCCTGGTAGCCCCAGGACAGGGCCTTCTGGCCCTTGTCGTCGGCACTGAACTGCGCCGGGTCGAGACGCATGAGCAGGACGGCCGCCTTGGCCTTGTCCTCCAGCACGTGGGTGCTGTCCTTGAGCGTCTCGGGCATGATGTGGAACACCGACCCGATGGTGACGTCGCTGGCCTTGACCGGCGTCATCTCGGGGTCGCGGAACAGACGGATGGGCCGTCCGGGACTGCCGTCGGCCTGGGGCGTGATGTCCCAGAGCGTCTTGGCCAGCTCGTCGGCCTTCGTCGGGTTGCCGAGGGACCCGGCCACCTGAAGCACGAACGGGAGAGCGAAGAGGCCGAGGGCCCCGCCGAGCGAGTACTTCAGGATCGGCCGGCGGCCGAGCTGGGCCGCGTCGCCACCGGCCAGGATCATGCTCGCGGCCTTGGCCCGGTTCTCGTCGGAGGAACGCTGGAGGTGACGCTGCTCGACGATCTCCGTGTCGGGCATGATCGTCTTGGCCCAGTGCACGGTGCCCATGCCGATGCCGAGAAGCGAGATGGCCATGGAGACGCCGAGGACGACGTGGAGCAGGTTCGCGCCGCCGATGCCGGGGATGAAGACGTCGGTGGTGTGGTCGATCGCGAAGTAGGCGACGATGAAGACCAGCGTGGCCAGCATCGAAGCACCGAACATGGTGGCGACCTGGCGCTCGGCCCGCTTGCCCGCCGCCCGGTCGTGGTCGGCTAGCCGGTGGACGTGGGCCGGCAGACCCGGGTTCTCGAACCGCTCAGGGGGCGTGGCCGAGGAGCCGTGGGTGTCGTCGAGGCGCGCCGGAGTGCGGTCGCCCGGTCCCCCGGGCTCGACCATCGTCCCTCCACCGTGCGGAGGCGTTCCCTGGTTGCTCATAAGGCTGTCGATCCTGTCCGCTCGTCTCCCACGATTACAGCAAACATCGGGGTCGAAAGCACGCCGTTGTGACCCGGCCCTCTATGCGTCGGCCGCCGGGCGTCCGACGTGCGCCGCAGGAGGAGTCCGCGCGACGGAGCCACGGGCCGCCTCACGCGGCCTTGGATCCCAGCCAGACGGCGAGGGCGACCATGATGCCCAGGCCGAAGATCCAGATGAACATCCCCTCGGAGACCGGTCCGAGGTTCCCGAGGTTCATGCCACCCTGGTTGGCCTGCGTGGTGGCCGTGTTGACGAAGGCGATGATGTCCTTCTTGTTCTCGGGGCTGATGTTCGTGTCGTTGAAGACGGGCATCGACTGGGGGCCGGTGAGCATGGCCTCGTAGATGTCACGGCCGGCGACGCCCTTGAGCGTCGGCGCGTACTTGCCGCGGGTGAGCGCTCCGCCGGAGCCGGCGAAGTTGTGGCACATGGCGCAGTTGACGCGGAACAGCTCTCCACCCTTGGCCACGTCGCCACCCTCAGGGCTGGCCTGCTCGTCGGTGGGGATCGCCGGACCGGGGCCGAGCGATGCGACGTAGGCCGCCATGGCGGCGATCTGCTCCTGCGAGTACTTAATCTCGTCCTGCCGCTGCGCCTGGACGGCGGGACCGGCCAGCGGCATACGACCGGTGCCGACCTGGAAGTCGACGGACGCCGCACCCACGCCCACGAGCGACGGGCCGGCCTGGGTGCCCTGGGCGTTCTGCCCGTGGCACGTGGCGCAGTTGGCCAGGAACAACGCCCGCCCGGCGGCCACGTCATCGGCCGCGAGGACCGCCGCCTGGGCCGGCTTGGGAGCGAGGAGCGAGTAGGCGCCGCCCACGACGACGAGGCCGAGCAGCAGCAGGATCGCGATCGCGGCGGGATGCCGGCGACGTGCAGCCAAGGCGTTCAACGGGGCGGGTCCTGTCGTCCGGGGGCGGTCGGGAGGGGTCTGACCTGCTGGTGGCGCACTACTTCAGGAGGTAGATCGTCGAGAAGAGGGCGATCCACACGACATCGACGAAGTGCCAGTAGTAGGAGGTGACGACGGCGCCGATCGCCTGGGCGTGGGAGTAGTTCCGCGTCGTGAACGTGCGCCCGATGATGAGCAGGAACGCGATGAGGCCACCGGTGACGTGCATCCCGTGGAAGCCGGTCGTCATGAAGAAGACGGAGCCGTAACGGTCGGACGACAAGGTGACGTGCTCACTGGTCAGCTCGGCGTACTCGAACACCTGACCGCCGACGAAGAACGCGCCGAACAGGTAGGTGAGGACGTACCACTCACGCATCCCCCATGACGCACCGCCCGTGCGCCGGCGCAAGGCGTTGATGAAGCCGACCTGCCACAGCCGGCCGTCACGCTTGGGCCGCCCGGCCTCGGCAGCGAAGACACCGAGCTGGCACCACACGGAGGAGATCAGCAGGATGAGCGCGTTCAGGGTCGCGAAGGGAACGTTGAGCTTCGCGGTCTGCTCAGCCCACAGCTCCGGTGAGACGGAGCGGATCTGGAAGTACATCGCGAAGAGGCCGGCGAAGAACATCAGCTCGCTGCCCAGCCACACGATCGTGCCGACCGACACCATGTTGGGGCGGGTCGCGGGACCGTGCCCCGTGCTCCCTCTGCTCACGGAGCGCGTTGGTGCTGCTGATGCGGTCGCCACAGTGGTCATTATGGGTCACGGCCTCTCCGGAGTCACGCGACCCCCCGGCGCATCCTGATGTCTCCTGCGTCTCACTCGTCGCACGGTTCATCGACGGGCCGGGGCGGCCGTCCCGTCAGGGGCGCCCAGGGTGACCACGGCCCTTCGCTACGATCCTCGCCATGAGCGACGCGCACCTGGGTCACAGCAGCCACGGCTCGGGCTCCACCGCCTCCACCGACGTCGCGACGCCCGCGGCGGAGCGTCCGGCGGGCTCGGCGGCGGCCCCTCCCGTCTCGGTGCGGATCCTGCTCTACAGCGACGACAGCGCGACCCGTGATGCCGTGCGGCTGGCCGTCGGCCGCCGCCCGGCCAAGGACGTCGAGGTCGGCTCGTGGCTCGAGGTGGCCACGCCGGCCGCGTGCGTCGCCGCGGCCGACGCGGGAGGCTTCGATGTGATGGTCCTCGACGGGGAGGCCTCGCCGATCGGGGGGCTGGGGCTCGCCAAGCAGCTGAAGAACGAGGTGTTCGGCTGCCCGCCCATCGTCGTGCTGACCGGGCGCCCGCAGGACGCGTGGCTCGCCGCCTGGTCGCAGGCCGACCTGGCCGTGCCACACCCGCTCGACCCGGTGACGTTGGCTCGCGCGGTCGCCGAGCTGGGCCGCCGGGCCGGCCGCCCATCATCGGCCTGAACCGCATCTCGATGCGGGGGAGCCGATGAGCGAGGCCGAAGCGGCCGCGTCGACGACTCACACCTGGCCTCAGGTGCTGACCGCCCTGCTGGGCGGTGCCGATCTCGGCGTCGAGCGGGCCGAGTGGGCGATGGGCCAGATCATGGCGGGCGAGGCAACGCCGGTGCAGGTCGCCGGGTTCCTCGTCGCCCTGCGAGCCAAGGGCGAGACCGTCGAGGAGATGCGGGGCATCGCCGACCAGATGCTCGCGCACGCGACCCGGATCGACGTGGCCGGCCCCAGCCTCGACATCGTCGGCACCGGCGGCGACCTCGCGCATACGGTCAACATCTCGACGATGGCGGCGATGGTCTCCGCCGCGGCCGGAGTCACGGTCGTCAAGCACGGCAACCGGGCGGCGTCGTCGTCGTGCGGCTCGGCCGACGTGCTCGAGGCCCTCGGCGTCGACCTGAGCCTGCCGGCCGAACGGGTGGCCGAGGTCGCCGACGAGGTCGGCATCACCTTCTGCTTCGCGGTGGTGTTCCACCCGTCGTTCCGCCACGCGGGAGCGGCACGGCGCGAGCTCGGGGTGCCGACCGCCTTCAACTTCCTCGGCCCCCTGACGAACCCGGCCCAGCCGACGTATGCCGCGGTGGGGGTGGCCGACCAGCGCATGGCGCCGATCGTGGCCGGGGTGTTCGCCTCCAGAGGCCGCGACGCGGCGGTCATGCGCGGCGACGACGGGCTGGACGAGCTCACACTGGCGACCACGACCTCGGTGTGGTGGGTGCGTGACGGTGCGGTCGCGGAGCACCGGCTGGACCCCGAGCGGCTGGGGTTGACGCGCCAGCCCACCGAGGCGTTGCGCGGCGGTGACGCGGCGTTCAACGCACAGGTGGTGCGGGACGTCTTCGGCGGCCGGCGCGGACCCGTGCGCGACGCCGTGGTGCTCAACGCCGGCGCCGCACTGGCGTTGACCGAGCGTGACCGCGGTCCGTCCAGCGCTGATCTCGAGGCCGGCGTCCGGGCGGGCATGGACCGAGCCGCGGCGGCCATCGACTCCGGGGCGGCGGCCCGTCTCGTCGACACGTGGGTGGCGGCCACACGCTGAGGGCCGGGCGGCCGCATCGGTTCGTGGTGGATGCAGCCGGATTTCGGTGCGGTCCAGAGCACGAACGGTGGAAACCGGGGGGAGTGGGGTCAGTCGCCGCCGTCCATGCCGATCGAGAACGCGGCCTCGGTGTCCTGCTTGGAGTAGGTGCGGAACGCGATGTGCGTCGACGTGCCCACGATGCCGTCGACCTTGTTGAGCCGGTCGGCGATGACGTCGGCCATCTGTTCGTGGTCGTGCACCCGCACGGTGGCGATGAGGTCGGCGTCACCGGTGACGGAGTAGACCTCGGTGACCCCGGCCAGATCGGCGATGGCCTGCCCGACCTCGGGGATACGGTCGACGGCGCAGCTGATCATGACGATGGCGGTGATCACCGGACGATTGAACTACACCGGCGCGCGGTGCCGCGCGGTCCCGTCGACGTTTGCGTCATCGGAGCGGCGTCGATGCCTCGACTGCGGGCCACAGCGCCTCGTCAGCCGGCTGCCGCCAGGTCACGGTCGAACGGCGCGGCGTCGGACGGGTGACCGTCGTCGAGGAGCGCCCGCACCGCGCCCGCCCCGCCGACCGGGCACGACCAGGAGCCGTCGAGCTCGACGATGCGCACCCCCGGGGACTCGAGCCAGCGCAGGATGATCTCCGCCTCCTCCGCGGTGGCGGCAGGGGCGGGCAGCACCGGCGGCTCGACGACCTCGGCCGTCGCACAGAGCGACCGGACGTAGACCATGGGGTCGGCGCCGGCCGGGCTGAGGCTGGTGCCCGCGAGCCGTCCGTAGCGCACGCAGACCAGCTCCCACCCGCCCGCCTCGGCCCGACGGGCGGCGACCAGCTCGGGGCTGCCGGCGAGTGGGGCCAGACGCTGGGTGCGCGCGGCCGCCCGCACGAGGTGCAACAGCCGGTCACGGACGGTGCCCGCGTCCTCGAACCGTTCCTGCTCGGCCAGGACCGCCATCCGGGCCAGCAGGGCGTCGGTGGCGGGGCGGGCGTCACCGGTGAGAAGGCCGACCGCGTCGCCGACGACCGCGGCATACTCGGCGGGGCTCTGACGACCACTGCACGGCGCGCCGCACCGGCCCATCTCACCGAGCACGCACTCGCTGCTGTTGGCCCGAAGGGACAGCCGCTGGGTGCACTGGCGGAGCGGGACGACCTCGTGGACGGCGGCCACGGCCGCCTCGGCGCTGCGGCGGGACCGGAACGGCCCGACATAGCGGGCGCCGTCGCGGCGGACCTCGCGCACGATGGAGAGGCGGGGGAAGGACTCCTGCGTCAGCTTGACCCAGATCACGCGCTCGGGGCGCGTGGAGCGACGGTTGTAGCGCGGTTTGTGCTTCGCGATGAGGCGCAGCTCGCGCACCTGCGCCTCGAGGGTCGTCTGGCAGACGATGGGCTGGATGCGGGCCGCCAGACCCACCATCTCGGACATCCGGGTGCGCTGCTCCGAGGCGGTGAAGTAGGAGCGCGCCCGGGCCCGGATGTTGCGCGAGGTGCCGACGTAGAGCGGCCGACCGCGCTCGTCCTGGAAGACGTAGACCCCGGGCAGCGGCGGCAGGTGCTCGGCGAGGAACCGCTTGCGCCGTTGCGCGGGGGTGACCCGGGAGGTGTAGCTCGAGAGCTCCTCGAACGTGTGGACGCCCAGGTTGCCCACCCGCTCGAGCAGGCCGTGGAGCACGTCGACGGTGGCCTGGGCGTCGTGCAGGGCCCGGTGGTCGGGGGTGGTCGTCGCCCCGAAGACGACGGCCAGTGAGGACAGCTTGTGGTTGCGCGACTCGTCCTTGGTCACCAGCTGCCGCGCGAGGTGCACCGTGTCGAGGACCCGGAACCCGGGCCAGGGGTGGCCGGTGGCGCGGGCGGCCTCCTTGAGGAACGACACGTCGAAGCCGGCGTTGTGGGCCACGAGGACACTGCCGCGGGCGAACTCGAGGAAGGCCGGCAGCACGGAGTCGATGCGCGGCGCCTGGGAGACCATCGCGTCGGTGATGCCGGTGAGGACCTGGATGAAGGCGGGGATCGACTCACCCGGCCGGACGAGGGTCTGGAACTCACCCAGCACCTCGCCGCCGCGCACCTTGACCGCGCCGACCTCCGTGATCGACGACGCGGCGGCGCTGCCCCCGGTGGTCTCCAGGTCGACGACGACGAACGTCACCTCGGCTAGCGGGGTGCCGAGGTCGTCGAGGGTGCCCTGCACGGGCGTGCCGTCACGGCGGCCTGCGTGGGCAATCGGGGCCGCGCCGGTCAGCGCCCGGGGAGCCCCTGAGGGGATCCCACCCGAGCCCAAGCCCAGGGCTGCATCGACGCTCACATCGCCGACGCTAACCGCGGCCTCCGACAGCCCTGGTCAGGCGCGCGGCGACGAGGCCTGTCGGTGGTGGGTCCTACCGTCGTCCTCAGTCCAGTCAGCCCGCCACCACCGACACCCCAAGACACCACGAGACAGCACAAGGAGGCGTTGTGAGAACAACCAAGCCCATGGTCGTCGAATGCGACACCTGCCCGGTCCGCCACGTCCGATGCGACGACTGCCTGGTCACCGCCCTCCAGTCACTGCCGGTCGTTCCGCTGCTCCGCCTGGCCGACGGCGAGCTGCCGCTCGACGCGGCGGAGCGCCGCGCGGTGAGCCGGTTCGTCGCCGCGGGCCTGGTGGCCCCCGAGCAGGCGGCCGGCGTGACCGCGCAGCGAGAGTCCTGGTCGGGGGTGGCCGCCGTCGGCTGAGTCGAGGGTGGCCTGCTCGACCTGGGACTCGACCTGGGTCTCGACCCGGGACTCGACCTAGGATCTGCGGGTGCGGCCAGCCACGACGTCGTCGCGGCGACGCTTCGCCGCTGTCATGGCGGTGGTCGCCGTGGTCCTGACGGTCGGCGCCTGCACGAGCACCGACCGTCCGGCCAGCGCCTCGAGCTCCAACCCCGCCGCCGGTTCAGGACGTCCGGAGGCCTCTGCGAGCTCTGAGAGCGCAGGAGCACCCGTGACGCCCGGCGGTGCCTCGGGCGACCAGACGAGCGAGGTCCGTGGCGCTGTCACGGCCCTCCTGGCGAAGCGAGCCGCGGCGCTCGCCGCCAAGGACAAGAACGCCTGGCTGGCGTCCTTGGCCGACACCGGCTCACCGTTCGCCGCGGCGCAGGCGTCACTCTTCGACCGCCTGGTGGCCCTACCCGTGGCCGGGCTCACCGCGCGGCAGCTGACGCTCACTCCTACGACTCCACCCGGTTCCGCGAGCTCGACATCAACCTTGAGTAGCCCGGCGGCGGGGCCGGCCGGCACCTATGTCGCCGCCGCCACGCTCGCCTACCGGTTTGCCGGCTACGACCAGGGCGAACGTTCCTTCGCCGTCTCCTACGTCGTCAGCCCGGCTTCCTCCGGCTGGCGGCTGAGCGGCCCGGGCCCCGGCCGCACCGACCCCCAACCGTTCGACCTTGTCGGCGCAACGAGTGTCAGCTCGCCGGCCACCCTCGTCATCGGCGACGTCGCTCCCGCGAGGCTCGAGGCATACCGGGCGCTCGGCGATGCCGCCCAAGCGCCGATCGAGGCGGCCTGGGGCCAGGCCCGGCCGAGCGTCATCGTCGCGCCCGGGACGATGGCGGAGCTGGAGGCGCAGCTGGGCCGCGGCTCCTACGCGGGGATCGCCCAGGTGGCCGCCATCACCGACGGCCCCCTGCACACCGGCGAACCCGCCCAGAGCGACCGCGTCTATCTCAACCCTGACGTCATGGCCACGCTCAGCGCCGACGGGCGGAAGGTCGTCGTGACGCACGAGCTGACCCACGTCACCATCCGCGGCTCGACGACCCGCCCAGTGCCCATCTGGCTCTCGGAGGGGTATGCCGACGCGGTCGCCTACTCCGGGACGGGGCTGGCGCCGAGGACCGTCGCAGCCGACCTGCTGCAGCTCGTCCGGGACGGCAAGGGGCCGACCGCGCTGCCGACGTCGTCGGACTTCGACCCGTCGAGGGGGCCCATCGACCCGACGTACAACGCCGCGTGGCTCGCGGTGCTCCTCATCCACGACCGGTTCGGCCAGGAAAAGCTCACCGACGTCTACCGGGCCGTCTCGGGTGGACCCACTGCCGACGCGACGGTCACCGGGTCGGCGGACCACCTTACGCGGCAGGCGTTCCAGACCGTGCTCGGCGTGTCGCAGGACGACTTCGTCACCGACTGGAAGGCCTACCTGGAACAGCTGGCCGGCTGACCGTCACCGCCCGGTCTATGAGTGGGGGGGTGCTCCGGCGTAAAGGGTGTCGACGTCGTGGGCGAAGTCCTTCATGACGACGTTGCGCTTGAGCTTCAACGAGGGGGTGAGGTAGCCGTTGTCCTCGGTGAAGTCGCTGCCGAGCACGGCAAACGTGCGGATGGACTCGGCCTTGCTGACCGCGGTGTTGGCGTCGTCGACGGCCTTCTGGAGCGCGGCGAGGACGCCCTCGTCGGTGCGGGCCTGCTCCACGCTGAGCGCGCCGAAACCGTTGTTCTTGGCCCAGGTCGGCAGCATCTCCTCATCGAGGGTGATGAGGGCGGCGATGAACGGCTTCTGGTCGCCGACGACGATGCACTGCGAGACGAGCGGGTGCGCGCGCAGCCGGTCCTCCAGCACCGCCGGTGCGACGTTCTTGCCGCCGGCGGTGACGAGGATCTCCTTCTTGCGCCCGGTGATCCGCAGGTAGCCGTCGCCGTCGAGCTCGCCGAGGTCGCCGGTGTGGAACCAGCCGTCGCGGACCGCCTCGGCCGTGGCCTCGTCGTTGTCGTGGTAGCCGGCGAAGACGTTCACACCCTGCACAAGGATCTCGCCGTCGTCGGCGATGCGGATGCCGACGCCGGGCAGCGGGGCGCCGACGGTGCCGATCTTGACCCGGTCGGGGACATTGACCGTGGCCGGAGCCGTCGTCTCGGTCAGGCCGTAACCCTCGAGGACGACGACGCCGATGCCCCGGTAAAAGTGGCCGAGTCGGGTGCCCAGCGGCGCGCCGCCCGACACGGCATACCGGATCGAGCCGCCCATGGCGGCGCGAAGCTTGCCGTAGACGAGCCGGTCGAAGAGCGCGTGCCGGCCCTTGAGCATGAGACCGGGGCCACCGGTGTCGAGCGACTCGCTCCACTCGATGGCCGTCGCGGCGGCGACGGCGAAGATGCGGCCCTTGCCGTCGCCGGCGGCGCGCTGCTCCGAGCTGTTGTAGATCTTCTCGAACACCCGTGGAACGGCGAGGATGAAGGTGGGCTTGAAGGTGGCGAAGTCCTCGAGCAGCGTCTTGATGTCGGACGAGTGACCCATCCGGGCCGCCGCCTCGACGCAAAGCACCTGCACGAAGCGGGCGAAGACGTGGGCCAGCGGCAGGAACAGCAGCGTCGCCGACTCCTCGGTGCGCACGACGTCACTGAGGCTTTGTACGGCGTTCTCGGCCAGGTCCTTGAAGTTCCCGTGGGTCAGCTCACAGCCCTTGGGCCGGCCCGTGGTGCCGGAGGTGTAGATGATGGTCGCGAGCGACGCGCGGTCGGTGCTGCCGCGGCGGGCCTCGAGGGTCTCGTCGCCGACCTCGGTGCCCGCCCGGTTCAGCTCGTCGAGCACGCCGGCCTCGATCTGCCACACGTCCTTGAGCGCCGGCACCCGGTCGCGGACGCTATTCACCGCGCCGGCGTGGGCGGGCGTCTCGGCGACGACCGCGACCGCGCCCGAGTCGGTGAGGATCCAGGCCACCTGCTCGGGGGAGGACGTCTCGTAGATGGGCACCGTGACCGCACCGACGGTCCACAGCGCGTAGTCGACGAGGGTCCACTCGTAGCGGGTGCGCGACATCAGGCCGACCCGGTCGCCCACCTCGATGCCGGCGGCGACCAGGCCCTTCGCCAGCCGCGAGACGTCCGTCGCGAACTGCGCGGCCGTCACGTCGGACCAGCCACCCGCACTGCGCTGCGCGAAGACAACCCGGTTCGGCGTGCGCCGAGCGTTGTCGACGACCGTCTGAGCGAGGTTGCCCTCCGTCGTGGGAGGGACGAGCGCGGGGACGACCTTGTCCTGCTGTTGCGGGACTGTGCTCACGCTGGCTCCTGTGAGGTGGGGTGACTCGGCTCACACCCGACGGGTATGGCTCGGGATCGACGCCGCAGCGTCGTGGCCACCGAGGATACCCGGGTGGGCGACCGCGTTCTCGAAGTCGCGGTGGCCCCACGCTGTACCCTTCCGCGCATGCCCGACCGCACCGAGAGCTCGATCGTCATCGCTGCCGCCCCCGGTGCGGTCCTCGACGTGATCGCCGACTTCGGCGCATACCCCAAGTGGGCGACCGAGGTGAAGCAGGCGACCGTGCTCTCCGAAGAGGGCGACGGCTGGCCCGACCGGGTCGAGTTCGTCGTCGACGCGGGCGTCATCAAGGACACCTACACGCTGGACTACGAGTGGGACATCACCGCCGAGGGCACGGGCGTCGTCTCCTGGAGCCTCGTCAAGGCCAGCATCCTCAAGGCCATGAACGGCTCCTACACCCTCGCCGGCAGCGACGACCACGCCGCCGGCACCGACGTCACCTACCGCCTCGCCGTCGACCTCACCATCCCGATGCTGGGCATGCTCAAGCGCAGGGCCGAGAAGGTCATCGTGGACACGGCCCTGCGGGAGCTGAAGAAGCGCGTCGAGGGCTGAGCCCTGACGGTCGGCATGGCCAGGGTCGTCCTCTTCACGGGCAAGGGAGGCGTCGGCAAGACCACGACCGCCGCTGCGGCTGCCGTGCAGTCGGCCCGGTCCGGCGTGCGCACGCTGGCGATGTCGACCGATGCGGCCCACTCGCTCGGCGATGCCCTGGGCCGAGACCTGCGGGCGGGGTCCGGTCAGCGGGGTGAGCCCGTCGAGGTCGAACCGGGGCTGCACGCCCTCCAGGTGGGTGCCCCGCATACGGTCGACCCGTCCTGGCGGGTCGTCCAGGACTACGTGCTGCAGGTGCTGGCCACGCTCGGGATCGACCCGGTCGTCGCCGAGGAGCTGACCTCCCTTCCCGGTGCGGAGGAGGTCGCGGCGCTGCTCGAGGTGCGCACCCGGGTCGAGTCGGGCGAGTGGGACCTCGTCGTCGTCGACTGCGCCCCGACCGCCGAGACGCTGCGGCTGCTCGCCCTCCCGGAGGCGCTCGCCTGGCACCTCGAGCGGCTGCTCCCGGCCCAGCGTCGGCTGCTGCGCACCCTCCGGCCGGCAGCGGCGGCCGCCGCGGGTATGCCGGTGCCCTCGGCCGAGGTCGCCGGCACCGTGACCGGCTGGTACCGACAGATGCGCGACGTGCAGGCCCTGCTCACCGGACCCGGTGCCTCGGTGCGGCTCGTGCTCACCCCCGAACAGGTCGTCATCGCCGAGGCTCGGCGCACCTGGACATCGCTCAGCCTCTACGGCTTCGTCGTCGACGGCGTCGTCGTCAACCGCGTCATCCCGGCGGCCGGCCCCGGCTCCGGTGACGCCTGGCGGCAATCGTGGAACGCCGCTCAACGGTCCGGTCTGGCCGAGGTCGCCGACTCGTTCGCCGGTATGCCGGTGGTGCAGGTGCCCTACCTGGCGCAGGAGCCGATCGGGCCCGACGCCCTCGCCGGCCTCGTTGCCGAGGTGCGCAGCGGGACCGACCCGCCGGCGACGGACACGGCGGGGGACCAGGTCGCGCCGACCGACCCGTTCGGCCTGCTCACCCCGGCCGCTGCCGGGGGGATGCGGGTCCGGCGGGTCGGCGCCGCCTACCTGCTCAGCCTCCCGCTGCCTCTCGTCACCGCCGACGCCGTCGACCTCAAGCGCCGTGACGCCGAGCTGCTGGTCGAGGTGGCCGAGCACCGCCGCGTGATCAGCCTGCCCGCCGCGTTGCAGCGCTGTGTGGTCCGCCGGGCCAGCGTGAGGGACGGGACGCTCACCGTGACGTTCGACCCTGATCCCGCCCTCTGGCCGGCCGGGCTAGGGCGGCCCCGGTCGACGGAGCGAGACCACGCCTCGCCGACCGACGAGAGGCGGCGTGGTGCTTGACGCGAGCGATCGACCCAACCCCGCCGACCCCGCCGACCCGGCCGGCCACGGGGGCGGCGTGGGGTCGGTGGCCGACGAGACCGCCCGGCTGCTCGACGCCCTGCTGGGCCCTGCCGCCACACCTGCGGAGCCACCCTCTGAAGGGGCGCCGTCAGCCGACGCCCCTTCTCCCGAGCCGTGCCCGACGTGCGGGCACACCGACGGGGGTCCAGCGCGAAACCACCGTGCGGCCGAGGTCTGTCACCTGTGCCCGGTCTGCCAGGTGCTGCGGATCGTGCGGTCGGTGCGCCCCGAGACGTTAGATCGGCTCGCCGACCTCGCGTCCGCGGTGACCGAGACCCTGCGCGACGCGGCGGCCGAGCGCTGGCGGACCGCCGGCGCATCGGACGACGGGGCTCCGGCTGCCGCGCGCCCTCAGGTGCAGGACATCGTCGTGGGCGACGATGACGGCGGTTTGCTCGACTCGCTTGAGCCGCTTGAGCCGCACGAGCACGATGACCCCACCGAGACGCAAGACCGGGAGGACGCGCGATGACCCAGCTGGCCATCGGCATCGACATCGGCGGGACCAAGGTCGCCGGCGGTACCGTCGCCCCCGACGGAGCCGTGCTCGCCCGGGCGCGGCGCGACACACCCCACCGGTCGATGTCACCGGATGTCGTCGAGAACACCATCGTCGAGGTCGTCGACGAGCTGGTGGCCCAGGTGGCCGAGCAGTCCCTCGGCGAGGTCATCGCCGTCGGCATCGGCGCCGCTGGTTTCGTCGCCGCCGACCGGGCGACCGTCGCCTTCGCCCCACACCTGTCCTGGCGCGACGAGCCGCTTCGTGCCGCGCTGGCGCGACGGGTGGCCGTGCCCATCACCGTCGACAACGACGCCAACGCGGCTGCCTGGGCCGAGTGGAAGTTCGGCGCGGCGCGGGGCGAGACCCACGTCATGATCGTCAACCTCGGCACCGGCATCGGCGGCGGCATCGTCACCGACGGGCACGTGCAGCGCGGCCGGTTCGGTATCGCCGGCGAGTTCGGGCATATGCAGGTCGTGCCGAACGGGCTGCGCTGCGAGTGTGGCAACAAGGGCTGCTGGGAGCAGTACGCCAGCGGTAATGCCCTCGTGCGCGAGGCTCGAGACCTCATCCAGGCCCGGTCGCCCGTCGCCAACGACCTGCTGGCCGCCGTCGGCGGCGACCCGTCGGCCCTGACCGGGCCGCTGATCACCGCGGCAGCCCAGAACGGCGACCCCACCGCGGTCGAGCTGCTCGCTGAGATCGGCTCCTGGCTGGGGGTCGGCATGGCCAACCTGGCCGCGGCGTTCGACCCCGGCACCTTCGTCATCGGCGGCGGGGTCAGCGCCGCTGGACCGCTGCTGCTCGACCCCGCCCGCGAGACGTTCCGTCGCCAGCTGACCGGTCGCGGCTACCGGCCGGAGGCGCAGATCGTGGCCGCGGAGCTCGGCAACGAGGCGGGCCTCATCGGGGCCGCCGACCTGGCGCGGATCGACGTCCACCAGTCAGAGCGCACCGCCACCGGGCGCTGACCTCCCCCGCCGGCGCCGCCCCCCCGCCCCCCGGTTTTCCCTAATAGGAGCGCAGCGCACGTCCTGCCCAATATGAGGAGCGCAGCGCACGGGTTTCCGTGCGCTGCGCTCCTCATGTTCGACGGCGGTCGTGCGCAGCGCTCCTATTAGGGGAAAACGGGGGGCGGCTACAGGCGTATGCCGTCGTCGTCCTCGTCGCGCTCGAGCGGCTGACGCAGCACGAGCAGTACGAACCCGACCACCGACACGAGCAGAGCGAACATCATCCACCAGCCGTTGCCGTCGCGGTTGAACAGCAGCAGGTAGAGGAACAGCAGCGGGCCACCGACGAGCGCGCCCATCATCGTCCAGAAGTGCTTGTCCTCCGACGGCGGCAGCGGGGCCGGGGGCGGTGGCGAGTAGTGGACGTCCTCGTCGGGGTCGGCGTCGTCGTCCCCTCCGTCGAGCTCGGCGCGGTCGCCGAGCTCCGCCCCGTCAGCCGGGTCATCGCGGCCATCGCCTTCATGGCTTATACGGGCGGCGGCGTCCTGCTGATCCGCCCGGTGCCTGGGGGCGGTCGAGGGGGGAGGCGCGGCTGCGGGTGGCGTCATGGGGAGGGGCGGGTTGACGCCGTCGGGCCGGTCAGTGAGGGAGGGGACGTCGGCGATGTCGGAGACCCGGGTGATATCCGGCGGGCTGTGCGGTTCAGCCGTGGGGTCTCCGTGCGGGTCTCCGTGCGGGTCTCCGTGCGGGTCTCCGTGCGGGTCTCCGTGCGGGTCTCCGTAGGGGTCGTGCCCGAGCGCCTCGTCGTCCCAGTGCGCCATGATGGCGGCGAACTGCTCGTCGACGTCCTTCTCGGCCATGGTTCAGGGTCTCACGCGGGGTTGTGGTGGGGCACAGCGGAACCGGAGATGCGCTCGACGAAGCGGACCGACTCCTCGTGGATCAGCGGCGCGTCGTTGTCGAGGGTGGCCACGTGGTAGGAGTCCTCGAGCCAGATCTCCGTGACGTCGGTGCTGGAGATGTGCTCCAGGAAGAACGCCGAGCTCGCCGGCGGCACGACGTGGTCCACCCGGGAGTGCATCAGCAGCACCGGCTGGGTGATCTCGGCGAGGTCGCGGCGCACCTCGACCCAAAGCCGGGTCTGCGAGTGCATGGCCCGCAGGGGGTTGCGGTCGTACCCGACCTCAGGGTCACCGCCCTGCTTCTTGATGTCGTTGGCCAACCCGGGGAAGGACGGCATGACGCGGTGCAGCACCGGCAGCAGCCCGAGCATCCGGTTGTCGTGGAGGTAGATGGGGTTGACCAACATCAGCCCGGCGACCCGCGGGCCCTGGTCGAGCGCGAGCTTCGTCGACAGCAGGCCGCCCATCGACAGGCCGGCCACGAACACCCGGTCGCACCGCGAGCGAAGATCCTGGAACGCGCGGTTCACCTCGGCATACCAGTGCTGCCACGTCGTCGCGTTCATCTCTCGCCACGTCGTCCCGTGGCCCGGCAGCAGGGGAAGACGCACCGTCCAGCCCTGCGCGGCGAAGTGCTCGGCCCACGGGCGCACGCCCTGGGGGGTGCCGGTGTAGCCGTGGACCACGAGGACGCCCGTCTCGTCGCCGTCGAAGAGATACGGTTCCGCGCCGGGAAGCACTGAGGCGGGCATCGGTTGGAGCTCCTCTGGTCGAGACCGGCAGGACATCTGGGGCGGCCCAGCGGGCCGGGTGGCGAAATCGTCGCACGACCTCGGCCACGGGGGTAGTGCCGTAAAGTGCGCGAGATCGCGGGGGCGCTGCTCCCATGGTGTCCCCCAGGAAGGACGAGGTCGCGCGGTGTTCTACTGGGTGCTCAAGACCGTCGTTCTCGGGCCGTTGCTCAGACTGCTGTTCCGCCCGTGGGTCGAGGGCGAGGAGCACATCCCCGACGAGGGGGCCGCGATCTTCGCCAGCAACCACCTGTCATTCTCCGACTCGATCTTCCTACCGCTGATGGTGCCGCGCCGGATGACGTTCCTCGCCAAGTCCGACTACTTCACGGGGCGCGGGCTGAAGGGGCGGGCCACCGCCGCGTTCTTCAAGGGCGTAGGCCAGCTGCCGGTCGACCGCTCCGGCGGCAAGGCCGGCGAGGCCGCGCTCAGCTCCGGCCTGCGGATCCTGCGGCGTGGTGAGCTGCTCGGCATCTACCCCGAAGGCACCCGCTCACCCGACGGCCGCCTCTACCGCGGCCGCACCGGCGTGGCCCGGATGGCCCTGGAGGCCGGCGTCCCCGTCCTGCCAGTGGCCATGATCGGCACCGACAAGGCCCAGCCCACCGGCAAGAAGCTGCCCCGGATCATGCGCATCGGCATCCGGATCGGACGGCCGCTGAGCTTCTCGCGCTACGAGGGGATGGAGGACGACCGCTTCGTCCTGCGGTCGATCACCGACGAGATCATGTACGAGCTGATGCTGCTCTCCGGCCAGGAGTACGTCGACGAGTACGCCACGTCGATGAAGGACCGCATCGTCGCGGCCGCCAGGGCCCGGGCCCGCGAGCTGCAGGAGGCCGCCAAGCCGGGTTCGGCCGCCAAAGAGCTGGAAGAGGCGCTCGACGCGGCCGAAGGGGCCGAGGTCGCGACGCACGGGTCGTCGGTGGACGACGTGCCCATCGGTCGCCCCGGCGACGAGCGGGCCGCCAGCTGAGCACCTCGACCCGCCTCGAGCGGGACGACTCCCTCGTCGTCTCCGCGCTGTGGAGGGCGATCCGGGTGCTACGCCCGCTGGCGTTCGGGTATGCCGCCTGGTCGGCCTGGACCCGCGGTGACCAGATGCAGCACCCGGCGGTCGCGGTCCTCGTCATCGGGGTCCTGGCCCTGTGGACCGTGGCCCAGGAGATCTGGCGCCGACGCGACCTGGGGTGGCAGCTCGTCGAGCTCACCCTGGCCGCCGCTGCGGTCGTGCTCACCCGGTGGGCCGACTCGCCCGACGCTGCCTTCCGGGGGACGACGACGCTTCCCGGCATCTGGCAGTGCGTGCCCGTGGCGGCGATCGGCATCATCAAGGGGTGGCGGGGTGGGTTGGGTGCCGGCGTCGTCGTCGCGGCCGCGATGGTGGCGAGCACGCGTTCGGCCGAGTTCGCCACCGTGAGCAACGGCCTTCTCGTCATGCTGGTCGGCGGCTGTGTCGGCTACTGCGCCGACCTGGCCCGGGCGGAGCAGGCGACGCTGCGTCGGGCCCTGGAACAGCAGGCCGAGGACGTCGAGCGGGATCGGCTGGCCCGGGTCGTTCACGACGGCGTGCTCCAGGCGCTTGCGTTCATCCACCGCCGTGGTGT
>JAABUM010000160.1_pt1 | contig 74430 bp, 61 predicted proteins | sample 5559161 | NCBI WGS metagenome assembly JAABUM01 (sample SAMN10711868, study PRJNA513369) | rock metagenome | isolation source: Antarctica rocks | place: Antarctica: Victoria Land, Siegfried Peak nord
AAAAGGTCCGTCCGAGGGCGACGGCAGCCAGCAGCACCAGCAGGGCGGACGGGCTCGGCACCAGCCCGCCGGCCACCCCCAGGCCGATCAGCCCGCCGCGTCCGAAGCGCTGTTCCTCGCCGTGCGGATGTCCATGTCCATGGCCGTGCCCGTGCCCGTGCCCGTGCCCGTGGCCGTGGACATGGCCGTGCCCGTGCTCGTGCCCGTGCTCGTCCTCGGCCGCCGGCCCGCTGAGCCCGGCATCCGCGCCGACGAGCACCCGGTCCGGCACGTCGAGCGCCAGGAGTGACTGCGTCTCTTCCCTCAGCACGGCGGCGGTACGGCGGCGGCGGCGCAGGGCGCCCACGAGCAGCCCGACCCCGACCCCGGCGACGAGCAGGCCGGACACGATGCCGAGGTACCGCTCTGCGGCGGCCGGCGCGAACGCCGCTGTGACGCTGATCAGGCCGCCGAGGATGAGCACGCCCGCAGTGTGCGTCAGCGTGACGGTGGCCCCCACGGTGATGACGTCACGGCGCCGGCCGCGCCGTCCGACCAGGTAAGCCGCCATGATCGTCTTGCCGTGCCCCGGCAGGAAGGCGTGGCCGGCGCCGAGCAGCATCGAGAGCAGGACAGCCAGCAGCCCGACGCCCACAGTCAGGTGCTTGCGACCGACGAGCGCATTGAACTGGTTGGCGAGGTCGTTGAGCGCGCGCACGGGCGCACCGGCGGTCGGCAGGGCCCGCGTCGCCCGGTAGGTCGAGCCCGCCCCGCCCGGTTGCACGCTGACGTTGCCGCGGTGCACGTCGAGCGGGGAGGAGAGCAGGTTGTTGGGGTAGCGCTGCAGCTCCTCGCTCACGCTGCGCGCCGGGAAGGGCGAGTTCTGCAGCGCGACGCCGTCGCCGACCGCGGTGATCTCGTGCCAGCCGATCCCGTCGGAGTCCCACTGGTCGTCGATGCTCAGGGTCGCCGCCCGCGAGAGGTCGGCCTTGGCCTCGAGCTGGCACACCAGGCGGCCCACCTTGAGCTGAATGGCCCCGGGCCGCTCGGTGTACTCACTGCTCAACACGGTCAGCGGCAGCCGCCTGCCGTCGACGCTGATGCGCGCGGTGGCGGCCATTGCCCGGCACTGGGCCGCCGCGTAGGTGGTCCGTTCAGCGGCGGAGATGGTGCCGTCCCCGTTGCCGTCGATGTCGGGGGCACGCTGCAGCGTCGGGAGCTCGGCGATGTCCTCGATCCGCCGGATGCCCACGCGGTCGGGGGAGAGCTGGAGCCCGTCGTAGTGGTTCACCGTGGCGTTGCCGAGCGGGTGCGCGGATGCGGCCGGAGCGAGTGCGACCGACAGCGCCGCCAGCATCCCCAGTGTCCCCAGCATCGCCAGCACCGTGAGCGTCAGTGCGGCGGCGCGGCTCAGCTGCTTCATCCGAGCTGGGCCAGAGCCCGCTGGGCCTCGGGCAGGTGCAATGGGCTGAAGTACGGGTTGATGGCGAGGGCCTGCTTGAGGTCGGCGACGGCCCGCGTGCGATCGCCCAGCGACTTCTCGATCATCCCGGCGTGGAAGAAGAACAGGGCGTTGCGGGTGCCCAGGCGCATCGCCTTGCGCTCCCAGGTCAGCGCCTCGGCGTCGCGGCCGGCGCGGTGCAGCGCCCAGGCGTAGGCGTCCTCCATCTCGATGAACGGCCGGACGCGGATCCCCGTGACCCCGGCAGCGACGGCCTTCGCGGGATCGCCGTGGTCGGCGTAGAACAGCGTCGGGTCGGTGTCGAGCGTGACGCCGTTGGCCGCGAACAGCTTCGCCTCGGCGTCGAAGAGCCGGTACATCTGCTGGGCCTGCTTCTGCCGCCCGAGCGACTGCAGGTACTCGCCGGCCTCGATGACGTACTGCGGCTGCGGGACGTCGCGCACCACTTGGGCGTAGTCGCGGACGGCATCGTCGACTCTCCCCAGAGCCGCCTCGGCGCGCGCCTTGCCCTGCAGCAGGGAGTGGTAGGTCGGGTCGGCGGCGAGGCCGGCTTCGTTGTAGCGCAGCGATGCGGCGGGGTCGCCGCGCGCCCAGGCCAGCTCGCCGAGGTAGTACTGCGCGAATGCGGTGTCGGCCGGTGAGTCGGCGGCGTCGAGGGCGCGGCGCATCGCGGCCTCGGCGCTCGGGATGTCGCCGCGCAGCTCGTACACGTATTCGGCTCGGGTGAAGGCCGGGACACCGGGGTGCAGCTGGTTGAGCCGCTCGGCAGCGGCGAAGGCCTCGTCGTAGCGGCCGAGCTGGGTGTCCGCGTCGTCCAGCGCGGCGTAGAGCACTGTGCTGGACGGATCGAGCTTCAAGCCACGCTGGGCCCACGACCGGGCAGCGGTGAAGTCGTGCTGCGCTGCCTTCAGCGCCGCCTGACCGGCGATCCCGGCGACGTTGGTGGTGCTGTTGAGAGCCAGTGAGCGGGCGAGGGCGCCCTCGGCCTTGGGGTAGTAGGCCGGGTTGACCTTGACCTTTGCCTGCTGCACGTAGTCGAGCCCGAGGGCGGCCCAGGCGTCGTAGTTCGTCGGGATGCGACGCAGTGTTTCCTGCTGCTTGGCGATATCGACGGCAATCGGGTCGGTGGTAACCGGGTCGGCCACTGTGGCATCGCCCCCTGCGCCCGCGCCGGGGGTCGATGCAGTGCCGCCCCCGGTGCTGGTGCCCGGTACCGCCGCCGGGTGACGGCTGCCGCTGGAGAGCGCGATGACTGCGACCAGCACGGCTGCAAGCCCCGCGGCGATGAGCGCGAAAGGGGCCCAACGACGGCGGGGCGGGACGGAACCGCCGGGCCGGGCAGCCCCGGCGGTGGGAGCGACGTCGCCGACGGCCGGTTGCACCCCCATCGCACCTCCTGCCTGGCCGGAGCCCTGGTGACCCGAGGCTCCGCATTGATATTCGTCGGCGGCTCGCGAACGGTTCACTGGGCGAGGTAACGGGTCGTGCGCCCGTACGAGTGAACCGATTCGGAAGTCCCTGCGAAGACTCTGCCATGGACCTGTTGAGGTCGACGCGCCAAACAGAGTGCGACGTCGACGAAGCAGGGGCTCTGTTCGAGTCCCTCAGTGATCTCTACCGCATGCGGTACCGCGCCTGCCTGCGCGTGGCGCTCCGAATGGTGCGCGACCCGTCGCTGGCCGAGGAAGTGGTGCAGGAGGCGTTCCTCGCCGCTTGGCAGCACGGCCCGTCGCGCTTCGACCCTTCCCGTGGCCCTCTCGAGTCATGGCTGATGACGCTGACCCGGCACAAGGCGATCGATGCGGTGCGCCACTCCGAGCACGTCCGGCGGGTACAGCGGGGCGAGGAAGCCGAGCCGCGGCGCGCGACCTCGCCGGAGCTTCCGGAGGAAGCGGTGCTCCGCGGCATCGCCGCCGCGCGGCTGCACCACGAGCTGGCGGCGCTGCCCGACGCTCAGCGCCGGGTGCTGCTGCTGTCGTACTGGGCCGGACTGTCCCAGACGCAGATCGCCCTGCGTGACGACACCCCGCTCGGCACGGTCAAGACGAGGACGGCCGCCGGCATGGCGCGGTTGCGGATGCTGCTGGTCGTTCCAGCCGAAGTCTGAGGGCATCGGTCCCGTACGGCAGGCTGGGTGGGTGCCCAGCGCCGACGACCTCGGTACGCCCCTGCCCGGTGGGCCGCTGCGGCGCGTCGTCAGCCTCGTGCCCTCGCTCACTGAAGCGTTGGCCGTCTCGGCTCCGGACCTGCTCGTGGGCGCGACGCAATGGTGCTCGCACCCTGCCGAACTCGACGTGGCCCGCGTGCGCGGCACCAAAAACCCTGATCTCGCCGCAATCGGACGGCTGCGGCCCGACCTCGTGGTGATGAACAAGGAGGAGAACCGCCGGGTCGACGTCGAACGGCTGCGGGCCGCGGGCGTGGCGGTGTGGGTGACTGTCATCGAGACCGTGGACGAGGCGCTCGCCTCCCTGCGGCGCCTGTTCGTGGCCGCGCTCGAGCGGCCCGTCCCGTCCTGGCTGGTCGAGGCCGAGCGCGTGTGGGCCGTACCCGCGCCGCTGCCCCGGCTCAGCGCCGCCGTCCCCATCTGGCGCGACCCGTGGATGGTCGTCGGGCCCGGGACCTTCGCCGGCGACCTGCTCGCTCGCGTCGGCGTCGACAACGTCTACGGCGCCTGCGCCGCGGCTGACGGCGGGCTGGCCAAGGGCGGCCGCTACCCCTCCGTCACCGTGGCCGACATCCTTTCGAGGCGCCCGGGCGTCGTTCTGCTGCCTGACGAGCCGTACGCGTTCACTGCCACGGACGGCCCCCAGGCCTTCTCAGGGCTTAGCTGCGTGCTCGTCTCCGGCCGGTTGATCTCCTGGTACGGGCCGTCGATGGTCGAGGCTCGCCTGGCGCTCGAGGCATCCCTCGCGCCCTTACGCTGACCCGGTGACCGTCGAGCGGATGCTGCCCGGCGACGAAGCCCGACAGCTCATCGGCCTCGTCCGCGACATCGCCGACGCCGAGCTGGCTCCGCGGGCAGCCGAGGACGAACGGGCCGAGCGCTTTCCTCGCGAGGTCTTCCGCACCCTCGGCGCCGCCGGCCTGCTGAGCCTGCCCTACCCCGAGGAGTACGGCGGCGGGGGTCAGCCGTACGAGGTCTACCTGCAGGTGGTCGAGGAGATCGCCGCCCGGTGGGCGAGCGTCGGCGTCGGCGTCAGCGTGCACAGCCTGACCTGCTATCCCGTGGCCGAGTACGGCACGGCCGAGCAGCGAAAGGCACTGCTGCCCCGCATGCTGTCCGGCGAGCTGCTGGGGGCGTACTGCCTGTCGGAGGCTCAGGCCGGCTCCGACGTCGCCGCGATGACCACGCGTGCCAGGCGTGCGGGCGACGGGTGGCGGCTGTCGGGGGCGAAGGCGTGGATCACCCACGGCGGCCACGCCGACTACTACACGAGCTTCGTGCGCACAGGCGAGCACCGGTCGCAGGGCATCTCCTGCTTCGTCGTGGATGCCGGCTCGCCGGGCCTGGGCTTCGACGAGCCCGAGCGCAAGATGGGGCTGACCGCATCGACGACAACCGGCGTGCGCTTTGACGACGTCCCCGTGGCCGCGGGCCGGCTGGTCGGGCGCGAGGGCCAGGGGATGGCGATCGCCCTGTCGGCCCTCGACTCCGGGCGGCTCGGCATCGCGGCTGTCGCCGTCGGGCTCGCGCAGGCCGCGCTCGACGAGGCCGTCGGCTACGCCCGGCAGCGGCAGACCTTCGGCAAGGCCGTCATCGACCACCAGGGCCTGGGGTTCGTCCTCGCCGACATGGCGGCGGCGATCGAGTCGTCGCGGGCGACCTACCTCGCTGCGGCACGGCGCCGCGACGCCGGACTCCCGTTCGCCCGCCAGGCAAGCATCGCCAAGCTGGTCGCCACTGACGCCGCGATGCGGGTGACGACTGACGCTGTCCAGGTCATGGGCGGTTTCGGCTACACGCGCGACGCCCCGGTCGAGCGGTACATGCGCGAGGCGAAGGTCATGCAGATCTTCGAGGGGACCAACCAGATCCAGCGGCTGGTCATCAGCCGTCACCTGGCCGCTAGCGGGTGACAGTTGCGGCGTGGCGCCGCGGCATGGGCGACTCCACGCGGCAGAACATGCAAGGCTCCTGGGCGCAGCCCGTACCCCGAGCCGAGAGGGATGCATCGTGAGCCAGACCCCGGAGAACCATCCCACCCCCCCGCACGGCGGCGAGGGCCAGCCCGGCAGCGAGCGGTACGAGGGCGGCCAGGGCCAGTACGGCCAGCCGGGCCAGGAAGCCGGCCCGGGCCAGTACGGCCAGCCGGGCCAGCCGGGCCAGGAAGCCGGCCCGGGCCAGTACGGCCAGCCGGGCCAGCCGGGCCAGGAAGCCGGCCAGGGCCAGTACGGCCAGCCGGGCCAGCCGTACCAGGAAGCCGGCCAGGGCCAGTACGGGCAGCCTGCCCCGCCCTACCAGGGCGGGCCCGGCCAGTACGGCCACGGCGGACCGCCCGCCGGCATGCGGCCACGCAACGGCCTCGGCATCGCGGCGCTGGTCCTGGGCATCCTCGCCATCCTCACCTCGATCACGGTCGTCGGCGGCGTCCTGTTCGGCTTGGTGGCGATCGTGCTCGGCTTCATCGGCCGCGGCCGGGCCAAGCGGGGCGAGGCCACCAACGGCGGCATGGCCATGGCCGGCATCATCACCGGGATCATCGGCCTGCTCCTGAGCGCAGCGCTGATCGCCTTCGGCGTCTCGCTCGTCAACTCCAAGGCCGGCAAGGACCTGCAGTCCTGCCTGAAGAGCGCGGGCAGCGATCAGACTGCCATCCAGAGCTGCCGGAACCAGTTCCAGAACAAGGTCACGAAGTAGGCAGCACGACGCCGCTGCCCGGGACCAGGTAGTCCGGGCAGCGGCGTCGGGCGCTCAGGTCCGGCGTCAGCCTGTGCCCGTGCGGGCGACATCGTGTTTGAATGCCGGCCAAGCCGCTGCCCCGAGCGCAGTGGGAAACTTCCAGGCGAGCAGTGCCCCGGCCCGGCCTCCGGAGGCTGTGTCGGTGCTGACGAACACGGTCGCCTTCCCTCCGACGCTGGTCACCAGCGGGGCAGCAGCGAAGGCGTTGTAGACGCTTGCGTTGCCCGGCCAGCCGCGGCCGATCAGACGGAGCGCCGTTGGTGTAGGAGTAGACGTCGAGCCACTGCTCGCCGCCGACGACGATCTCCTGCTTCCCGTCGTTGTTGACGTCGGCGATGCTCGGGGTGGTGTGCAGCCAGTGCGGGCAGCCGTTGAGGTTGTCCGCGACGCAGGTCATCGCCCGCACCACGCCGGCCGAGTTGAAGACGTACATCCGCCCGTCCTCGCCAATCTCGACGACCTCCTTGTGCCCGTCGTTGTCCAGGTCGGCCACGACCGGTGAGCCCGTGGCATTGGCCTGGATGGCGGCGGGCCAGCCGGCGAGCGGGATGCCGGTTCGGCCGGTGAAGGCGTTGACGACGTGACCGCCGTCCATCGGCTGCCTGCCGCCGTCGTACATCGTCGCGTTCATGTTGCCGGTGCCGACGACGACGTCGAGCCAGCCGTTACCGTTGATGTCCGACACGGCCGGGGTCGACCAGACCACCTGGTGCGGGACGAAGCGCGGCCAGCCGGGCTGGATCGTGCCATTCGAGCGGATGACGGTGACGAAACCGCCGTAGTTGTTGTAACGGGTGCGGCAGTACTGGCCGGGCGCCCCGTCGCAGTCGTACCCGAAGATGATCTCCGGCTTGCCGTCCTTGTCGACGTCGGCGACCGCCGGGGAGGACCACGACGTGTCCTGCAGGTGCAGCGGGAAGCCGGGCAGTTCGGGGAAGGTCGACCCGTTCCACCGCGTCGACCAGACGTGCAGGTACTGGTCCCAGCCGGTCTCGACGATGTCGTTGATCCCGTCGCCGTTGATGTCGGCCACCACCGGGGTGGCGAAGGCGCCGTTGCTGGTGGATCCGTTGCCGATCGTCATGTGAAAGGGCGTCGTGTTGTTCGAGGGTGTCACCGCCCACACGTCGCCGCGGGTGTTGGTGACGACAATGTCGAGCCGGCCGTCCTTGTTCACATCCGCGACGACGGGGGAAGCCTGGATGGCGCCGGCCCCGGTGTAGAACTGGTAGGTCACGCGGCCTGTTGTCGCGTCCGTGAGGTAGAGCATGCCGTCGCTGTAGCCGGCCGCGATCTGGCGGCCACCGTTGTTCCAGAAGTCACCCACCGCCGGGCTGCTGAAGTGTTCGTTGGTGATGCTGTTGAAGGCCGCGAAGTTGGGCGTGCGCCAGACGCCGGCCTGCGAGATGGGGGGCGGGGCCGCTCCCGGCACGTACTGCGGGGGGTAGCTGGGCCCGCAGGCGGTAGCGGTGACCGCGAGGGCAGCGGCGGACAGGGTCAGGGTGGCAAGACGACGACGCAAGGTAGGACTCCTGTGTCGGGGGATGACGAGGTCTTGCAGGTGTCGACATCCCCGACAGCGGTCTGAAGAGCCGCCTCCTCTGCACCCGGCTCAGGGTGCTGCGTGCTCCTGCTGGCCTTCCGCTGCCCGGACCCGGCTGGCGCCCGCCGCCGCCCCTGCGATGCGCGCAGCAACGCGACGTCCGAGCCCGATGCCGGGCTGCTCGATCAGTCGGTAGGTGACGGCCGAGATCGCCACGGACACTGCGACCCCGATGCCGAACGAGCCCCACCGGCCCGCTTCGGTCCGGCCGGACAGGTGCGGAAGCACCTCGAGCACCACCGGATGCACGAGGTAGAGCGAGTAGCTGATCGCTCCCAGGTAGACGAGCGGCCGCGGGAAGTGTCTGTGCCGCAGCAGCAGGCCCACCCCGAAGATCAGGTAGGCGCCGAGAAAGGTCGGTAGCTCGGGGTGCCACCAGTCCACGGCCGCTCCGGTCAGGGGCTCGCGGTGCGCATACACCTGCCCCAGCAGGCAGGAGAACACCGCCAGCAGCGCGCCCCCGTACACGCCGGCAGCGACGCGGCCGGTCACCTCACCAGTCGTCCAGCGGTAGAGCACCGTGCCCGTGAACATCGAGCCGAACAGCAGCGCGCTGAACCACAGCGGGTCCGGGCGGTTGAGCACCAGGGGTACCAGAACCGCGCACAGCAGCAGCGCCGGCGCTCGGTGGTTCGCCGAGATCCGTCCGCCGACAGCCACAGCCAGGGCGGTCGTCGCCGCGGTGATCAGCACCCATCCCGGCTTGGTGGGGGAGGTCAACAGGTACGCCGGGACGTAGCTGCCGACGATCACCGCGCCCAACAGCATCCCGGCTGCCAGCTGCACCGACGACCGGTGACGGCCGGCCAGGAACAGCAGCGAGACCATGACGTAGAACGCCAGCTCGTAGGCGAGGCTCCACGACGCACCGATGACGAGCGCCGGTGCGTGGGAATGGGGGAGGCGGAGGAACTGCTGCGCCGAGGTGAGGTTGGCCAGCGTGCTGAGCAGCGGGTGGGCTCGGTAGTCGCGGTCGAGCGGGAATGGACGCAGCCCAGGGACCCGGACGGCGTGCAGCAGCAGTGCCACGCCCACGACCGACCAGTACAGCGGGAACAGGCGGAAGAACCGGCCCGTCCAGAACAGGCGCAGGTCGTCGTAGCGCTCGAGCGAGGCCGGGATGATGAACCCGGAGCACAGGAAGAACAGCAGCACCCCCAGCTCGCCTGGGCGAACCGCCCCCTCGGAGAAGCGGAAGTACGCAGGCCACAGCCGCTCGCCGAAGTGCTGAGCCGCCACCGTCAGCGCGGCGATGCCGCGCAGGGTGTCGAGGAACTCGAGTCGCCCCCGATGGGTGGTCCCTCGCTCGGTCGCCGGAGGGGTGCCCGCAGCGTGGTGAGCAGCGACGACAGGCACGCGGCACCGTACCCCGCCCGGCCACGGGCCCGTGACATGCTCGCCGGGTGAGCGCACGGTGCTGCCGGTGAGGTCCGAGGGCGAGGTGGCGTCTAGCCGCCCCGGTCCGGAGGTGTCGGAGCCGGAGGTGCCCCAGCGCGAGCTGCCCGAGGACATGCGACGCGCGCTCGACCGCTACCGCGGGAAGTCCGGCGGTCAGCGGCCACCGACCGGTGCCGTGCGTACCGGCACGCCCGCTTCGTCCCGGGTCGCCCGCCCCCGCGGGCGGCACCGCTGGGTCCGCTGGCTCGCGCTGCTGCTCGCGGCCCTGTTGCTGGTCGTGCTCGGGCTCGCGATCTACTGGGACAGCAAGCTCAAGCGGGTCAACGCGCTGCGCAGCTACTCGGGGCGCCCCGCGTCGACGGCTGGCACCAACTGGCTCGTCGTGGGCTCCGACAGCCGCTCGGACCTGACAGCCAAGCAGAAGCAGCAGCTCGCGACCGGTGATGCCGCTGGCAGCCGGACCGACACGATCATGATCGTGCACACCGGCGGGGGCCCCACCTCACTGGTCAGCCTGCCGCGCGACACCTACGTCCCGATCGCCGGCCACGGCCGCAACAAGCTCAACGCCGCGTTCTCCCTGGGCGGCCCGGCCCTGCTGACGCGGACTGTCGAGGAGGTCACCGGGCTGCGCATCAACCACTTCGCCGAGGTGGGCTTCGGCGGGTTCGCTGGGATGGTCGACTCCGTCGGCGGGGTGCGGCTGTGCCTGCCGACGGCCCTCAAGGACCCCAAGGCGGGGCTCGACGTTCCCGCTGGGTGTCAGACGCTGAACGGGGCGCAGGCCCTCGGCTACGTCCGCACCCGCGCCAGCGCCAGGGCGGACCTCGACCGCGTCGAGCACCAGCGGGCGTTCCTCGCGGCGCTCACGGCCAAGGCAGCCAGCCCGGGCGTGCTGCTCAACCCGTTCGCCTCCGTCCCGCTCGTCTCCAAGGGCGTCGACTCGCTGTCGGTCGACGAGGGCACCCATCTGTGGCACCTCGCCAGCCTCGCGAGGGCAATGCGGGGGCTCAGCGGCGGAGGCGGCGTCACCGCGACCGCGCCGATCGGTGGGGCGTCGCTCGTTGCCGGTGCCGGCGACGTCATTCTGCTCGACCGCCCCAACGCGCTGCGGATGTTCGGCGCTCTGGCCAAGGACAAGCCCATCCCGAGCGATCTGGTGGCGAAGAAATAGGGAGGCTGCGGCCGGCTCTGCCACAACGGGCTATGGCCCTCAGTGCCTGGCCGGGCCAGAGTTAGGCGTTGCGCACCGCCAGGGTGCGCCTGATGCCAGGAGGTCGACCGAGGATGTCCGACGAGTCGTTCCCGCCAGCAGCGGTCGCCGCCGTCCAGGAGAAGCTGATCGCGTTGCATGCGTCGCTGCCTGAGGACGAGCAGGCCGTGCTGGAGTCGTTGTTGACGTTTGCCTCTGCCGAGGGGGGCGACGAGCGCGCCCAGCGACTCGGCCAGGAGAACTCGATCATCATCATCGTCGGCGGTCGGGTCGGTCCGCTGCGCATCGGGCTCGACCCCGGCGGCCCGGTGAAGCTCAAGCAGCCGCAGCCGCAGCCGCAGCCGCAGCCGCAGCCGTCCGGCGGGGTGGCGCAACCTGGCTGAGGGATCCGCCCTGCTTACCGCTCACCCCGGTAGCCGGCCGCGATCTCCCGCAGCCGCTCGTGGGTGCCCTGCATGACGCCCGCGGCCGGGACCCACTCCTTGCGGACCTTCGCAACCGACGTGTAGTTGGTGTCGACGACGTTGGCCAGCGGCGACTCGACCGCCTGCGAGAGCAGCTGGTAGGCATCCAGCGTTGACAGCCCCGTCTCGGCGGCGACCCAGCTGACGAGGTCGTGCTGCGCGATGCGGAAGGCATCCTCCAGCGGCCGCGCCGACCCCGTGCTCATCAGATGGGTGTCGGACTCCAACCGTGGCCAGGGGGTAGGCACCCCCTTGATCAGGTCGACGACGACGACCGTGTCCATCGCTGTCTCGACCGCCACGCCACAGGTCTCGCCCTCGCCCTGGCGCGCGTGCCCGTCCCCCAGCGACAGCAAGCCGCCCTCGACGTTGACGCCGAGGTAGCAGGTGACGCCGACCCGCATCTCGGGGGTGTCGAGGTTGCCGCCGTGGGCGTCGGGGACCAGGGCTGAGCGCACCTCGAGGTTGGCGGGAGCGACGCCGATCGTGCCGTGCATCGGGTCCATCGGCAGCAGGACGCTGTGCTCGCTGTCGCGGGCCTGGAAGCGGCAGGTGCGTGCCTGCCGGTCCAGCTCCCAGATCCACACCACCTCCGGCAGCGGCTCGTGCAGGGTCGCCGTGGTGTGCGTCCCGGTCAGGGCTCCGAACAGCGGAACCGTCGTCGAAGCCGCCCAGTCACGAGACGGTTCCAGCGAGACGAAATGCACGGCGATCGTGTCGCCGGGCTCGGCACCCTCGACGTAGAACGGCCCGGTCTGCGGGTTGAGGAAGGGGAACTCGCAGACCCTGGAGACCAGGTCGTCCGGGCCGCGCACCCGGCCGGCGAAACAGTCCTCCGTCCACAGCTCGAGCACGGTCCCGGGCTCGATGCGGGCGGCGGGCGGCGCCCCGCCGAAGGTCCAGACCAGCTGCTCGGGCGTGGGGCGGAAAGCCAGGACGGGTGCGCTCATGCTGTCGTGCTGCCCGTTCGTGCGCCCTGGCTCACGTCGGTCGCGGCGGGCTCGAGCTCGTCCGGCAGGTGCACCAGCCCCACGTCGGCGACCCGCCGGGGGTCGCGCCGCAGCAGCACCAGCAGGTAGGCGACGCCGGCCAGCAGCCAGATGCCCACCACCGGCCCGGCGTAGGAGACCGGCGAGGTCAGCTTGGTGACGAAGGAGAAAACGGGGATGCCAGCAGCAGTCAGCAGGGCCGGGATGAAGGCCAGCACCGCCAGCACCGGGATCAGTCCGTGGCGCAGCGGCGAGAACTCGTGCCGCCTGAAGCGGGCGAAAAAGCCCAGGCAGGCGAGCGCGACCAGGATGTACACCGCGACGACAACGACGACGATCATCGTGGCGACCAGCAGGAAGGCTGTCGTCGGCCCGTACGCCGCACCGAGCGCCATGGTGACGACGACGGCGATTGCGAACTGGACCAGCACCGCGACAGTCGGCGAGCGGTGGGTGGGATGCACCGTCGTGAAGGCCCGCGGGAACACGCCGATCCGGCCCAGTGCGTAGGCGGTCCGGGTCGAGACGTTGGCGCCGGCGTTGGCATTGGCCAGGGTGCTGTTGACGATCGCGAAGAACACGAGGATCCAGAACAAGCCGAACGAACCGCGGGCAATGCCGTCCCACGAGGCTGCACCCGACGTACCGAAGCCCTCGAACCGGCTCGGTCCGAAGAACACCGACGCTGCGTACGTGGTGAACACGTAGATCAGGCCGATGCCGAGCGTGGCGCCGATGACAGCCCGGGGGATCGTCTGACGCGGGTTCTCCGCCTCCTCGGCCAGCGGCGCTGCTGCCTCGAAGCCAGAGAAGGCGAGCACCGAGTAGACCGAGCCGGCGATAATCCCCGAGAGGCCGTGGTGGGCGGCCGCGGTGTGGGAGGTACCGAATACAGAGGCGGTGTTGTGGCCGCCGGCCTTGATCACCAGCAGCACGGCGAGGACACCGAAGACGACGATCTCGAACGCGCCGAGCAGCGTCCCGAACCGCGCGCTCGCCCTCGCACCGAAGTAGCCGGCGGCGAGCACGATGACGGCGCCGATCAGCGACCACGGCCACCACAGGTCAGCCGACCAGCCGAACTCCTGGTTCAGCACGCCGGCAGTGGTGAAGCCGAGCTGCAGAAAGAGCAGGGTCGGCACCAGCGCCTCGACGAACACGTACGACCAGGCGACGAGGAAGCCGACGGTGGGATGCAGCCCGCGCGCGGTGTAGGTCGCGACCGAACCCGCACTGGGCAGGTGCCGGGCCAGCTCGCCGATGCACATCGCGGCCAGCAGGCAGGCGACCAGCGCCACCAGGACGGCCAGCGGCAGGCTGCCGCCGGCAAAGGCGGCACCGGCTGGGATCGAGGCAGCGATGGCCGCGCCCGGAGCCATCGCCGTGATGCTTTGGAAGAGCACCTCACGCAGGCCGACGGCGTCCTGACGCAGGCCCCCGCCCGCCGTTGGCGCACCCGCCGCAGCGGGGGCCGTGCTGATGCGTGCGCCTGCGTCCATGCCTGCCCCGTCCGTGGTCCTCTGCGGGGCCGTCTTGGCCCAGCTGAGTCAGGGTAGGGCAGGTGTATTTCCGCGGGGTTGCCGGGATGGTCGCCGCGCGCAGGCGGCCGCGGGTCAGTCGAAGATGTCGGGGTTGTCGCGCGAGATCCGCTCCCAGATGGGCTGGAACTGGAACCAGCCGCCGAGCTCGAAGCCGACCTGCCCGCGGGTCTGCGTGGCCTCCTCGTGCCCGATCTGGCGCGGCGTGCCGGCGGCGTAGGCCATCAGCTGCGACTGCGCGGTCCGCTCCAAGGTGAGGAACCACCAGGCGGCGCTCTCGACCGACTGCCCGACGGTCAGCATCCCGTGGTTGCGCAGGATGACGGCCTTGTGCTCGCCGAGGGCGTGGCCGATGCGCTTGCCCTCCTCGGGGTCGAGCACGACGCCGGTGTAGGTGTCGTAGACCCCGAAGTCGTCGTAGAACGCGCAGGCGTCCTGGGTCAGCGGCTCGATGCCCATCTCCATGGCCGACAGCGTTTTGCCGTACGGGCCGTGGGCGTGCGCCGCGGCGATGACGTCGGGCCGGGCGGCGTGCACCGCGCAGTGGATGGCGACGGCGGCCCCGTTGACGGCGCGGTCGCCCTCGACGACCTCGCCCGCGTGGTTGACGAGCTGGAGGTCGCTCTGCTTGATCATCGAGAAGTGCATCCCGAAGGGGTTGACCCAGTAGCAGTCGGTGCGCTCGGGGTCGCGGGCGGTGATGTGGCCGGCGACGCCCTCGTCGAGCCCGGCCTTGCTGAACATCCGGAACGCGGCGGCCAGGCGGACCTTGCGGTGCATCCGCTCCTCCTCGACGGAGGTGAACTGCGGCGGCTGCGCCATCCGCAGCTGCTTGCCCGAGCCTGTGCTCTCGACCGCGGCCGGGCGGCCCTGCTTCTCGTCCACCGCCGCTGTGACGAGCTCGTCGGCGTGCTCGGCTGCGGGGTCGGTGTGTTCCAGCGTCGTCATAGCGGCTCCCTGGGGGTGGGTGGGCGTGCGAGGGGCGTCATACCCATCATGCGCACCCGGCGACCACGACTGCATCACCCGCCGCGGCAGCAGGCGGGCGCGGTGACGCTACTGTCAAAAAGCTTGCGGTCGGGTGCCGGCCGGGCGCATGGGCGGCGGAAGGGACACGCGGGGATGCTGTTCACCGAGGAGCACCAGGCGTTCCGGAAGATGGTCCGCGACGTCGTCGACAACGAGATCCAGCCGCACGTCGACGAGTGGGAGAGCGAGGGGGCCTTCCCCGCGCACGAGCTGTTCCCCAAGCTCGGCGAGCTCGGCATCCTCGGCCTGGAGTACGACCCGGCGTATGGCGGGCAGGGCGCTGACCACCTGTTCACAGTCGTCGCCTGCGAGGAGCTCGCCCGCGTCAACGCCGGCGGCATCCCCATGGCGATCGGGGTGCAGACCAACATGGCGACGCCGTCGCTGGCCAAGTTCGGCAGCGAGGAGCTCAAGCAGCGTTACCTCGCGCCCGCCATCGCCGGGACCGCGGTGACCTCCATCGCCGTGACCGAGGCCGACGCCGGGTCCGATGTCGCCGGCCTGCGCACCCGCGCGGTGCGCGACGGCGACGAGTGGGTCATCAACGGCAGCAAGCTCTACATCACCAACGGCACGCAGGCGGACTGGGTCTGCCTGCTCGCCCGCACCTCTGACGAGGGCGGGTACCGCGGGATGTCGCAGATCGTCGTCGAGACCGCATCCCCCGGCTTCACGGTCTCGCGCAAGCTCGACAAGCTCGGCAACCGCTCGTCCGACACCGCCGAGCTGGTGTTCAGCGACGTGCGCGTCCCGGTGTCGAACACGATCGGCCAGGTCGGCCGGGGCTTCCAGCAGCAGATGTCGCAGTTCGTCGTCGAGCGGATGTTCGCCGCGTACGGCACCCCGACCAGCGTGCGCAAGGCGCTGTTCCGCACCCGCGACTACCTGCGCCAGCGGGAGGCTTTCGGCCAGCCGCTGCTGAACAACCAGTACCTGGGTTTCCGCCTCGCCGAGCTCGCCGCCGAGGCCGATCTGCTGGAGCAGTACAACTACGCCTGCGCCCGCGCCTACATGGCCGGGGAGGACACCACCCGCTTCGCCACCGTCGCCAAGCTGACCAGCGGCCGGCTCATCCGCTCGGTGGCCGACCTGTGCATGCAGTTCCACGGCGGCATCGGCTACATGGAGGAGACGTGGACCTCGCGCTTCTTCCGTGACTCCCGGCTGGCCTCGATCGGTGGGGGCGCCGACGAGGTGATGCTGCAGGTACTCGCGCGGATGGACGGCTTCCTCGCGTGAGAGGCCTCGCATGACCCTGCCTGACGGCCCGCCCGGGAGCGGGGGCAGCCGGCCGCTCGTCGTCGCCAACTGCTCGGGCTTCTACGGCGACCGGCTCGCGGCGATGCACGAGGTGCTCACCGGCGGTCCGGTTGATGTGGTGACCGGTGACTACCTCGCCGAGCTGACCATGCTGATCCTCGGCCGGGCGCGGGCCAAGGACCCGACCGCGGGCTTCGCGCGGACCTTCCTCACCCAGCTCGAGGAGTGCCTCGCGCTGATCGTCGACGGCGGGGTGAAGGTCGTCGTCAACGCCGGCGGGCTGAACCCGGCGGGCCTCGCCGATGCCGTCCGCACGCTCGCCGCCGGCCTCGGCGTGCCGGTCAGCGTGGCAACAGTTGCCGGCGACGACCTGCTCGCGCGGATGGACGACCTGACCGGCCGCGGCGTGCTCTGGACCGGAGATGCTCCACCCGGCGACGCTGCTCCCACGGGCGCCCTCACGGCCAACGCCTACCTGGGCTGCTGGGGCATCGTGCGTGCCCTCGACACCGGCGCCGATATCGTCGTGACCGGCCGGGTGACCGATGCAAGCCTGGTCGTAGGCCCGGCCGCGTGGCACCACGGCTGGTCGGCCGGCGACCTCGACGCGCTCGCAGGCGCGACTGTCGCCGGGCACGTGCTGGAGTGCGGGGCGCAAGCGACCGGGGGCAACTTCAGCCTGTTCACCGACCTGCTGGTGCGGGATCCGGGCGCACTCGACCACGTCGGGTTCCCGCTGGCCGAGGTCGCCGCCGACGGCAGCTGCGTCGTCACCAAGCACCCCGGCACGGGCGGCGCGGTGACGCTCGCAACCGTGACCGAGCAGCTGCTGTACGAGTGCACCGGCGTGCAGTACGGCGGACCCGACGTCGTCACCCGCTTCGACGCGCTGCGGCTGGAACAGGCCGGGCCCGACCGGGTCAGCATCGGCGGCGCCGTCGGCCTGCCGCCGAGCGGCTACCTCAAGGTGGCGACCAACCGCCTCGGGGGGTGGCGCAACACGATCTCGCTGCCGCTGACCGGACTCGACATCGAGGCCAAGGCGCAGGTGCTGCGCCGCCAGCTGGAGCCAGTGTTGGCGGGCATCGACGAGGTCACCATCAGCCTCGCCCGCACCGAGCATGCCGATGCCGCGGTGCAGGAGGAGGCCGCCGCCGTGCTGCGGGTGACTGTGAAAGATGTCGACCGGGACCGGGTCGGGCGGGCCTTCACCGGCCCCGTCATCGAGCTGGGCCTGGCCAGCATCCCCGGCTTCCACTCCACCGCGGCCCCGCCACCGCCCTCGGCGTACGGCGTCTACTCCGCCGCGTGGGTACCGGCAGGCGAGGTGCCGGCCGTGGTGACGGCTGACGACGGATCGGCGCAGACGGTGTCGTCCGTGTCACCGGAGGCCCAGCCGGGGCCATCCTTGGTCGAGCAGCAGCCCAGCGGCAGCACGCCCGATGCGCCCGCGCCCGCGCCCGAGCAGGTGCCGCTGTCCGTGCCGACCCGGCGCGCCCCGCTCGGCTCGGTGGCTGGTGCCCGCAGCGGTGACAAGGGCGGCGCCGCGACGCTGGGCGTCTACGCCCGCGACGACGCCGGCTACCGCTGGCTGGCGGGCTTCCTCACCGGCGACCGGCTCGTCGAGCTGCTGCCGGAGGCCGCGGGGGTGGCCATCCACCGCGAGCTGCTTCCCAACCTGCGCGCGGTGCTGTTCCAGCTGCCCGGGCTGCTCGGCGAGGGCGTCGCGGGCGGCACCCGCTTCGACGCGCAGGCCAAGGCGCTCGGGGAGTGGCTGCGCTCGCGGGTGGTCGACGTGCCCGAGGTGCTGCTGCAGCGGGCGCCCGCCCGGTGAGCGTGCTCGCCGCCCAGCCGCTTGCCGTCAACGCAGCCGCCCAGGCCAACCGTGACGCGCTGCGGGAGCGGCTCGCCGAGCTCGAGGCGCTGCAGGCCACGGTCACCATCGGGGGCAGCGAGAAGTCGCTCGCCCGGCACCGCGCCCGCGGCAAGCTGACCGCGCGGGAGCGCATCGAGCTGCTGCTCGACCGCGACAGCCCGTTCCTGGAGCTCTCGCCCTACGCCGCCTGGGGCACCGATTTCCCCCTCGGCGCCTCCGTCGTCACGGGCATCGGCGTCGTCGAGGGCGTCGAGGTCGTCATCAGCGCCAACGACCCGACCGTGCGCGGCGGCACCAGCAACCCGTACACGCTGCGCAAGAGCGGCCGGGCGATGGACATCGCCCGCATCAACCGGATGCCGCTGGTCAACCTGGTCGAGTCCGGCGGCGCCGACCTGCCCACCCAGTCCGAGATCTTCATCCCCGGCGGCCGCGGTTTTCGCGAGCTGACCCGGCTGTCCGCGGCCGGCATCCCGACGATCGCGCTGGTGTTCGGCACCAGCACTGCCGGGGGCGCCTACATCCCGGGGATGAGCGACCACGTCGTGATGGTGGAGAACCGCGCGAAGGTCTCGCTCGCCGGGCCGCCGCTGGTCAAGATGGCGACCGGCGAGGACGCCGACGACGAGTCGCTCGGCGGCGCCGGGATGCACGCGCGCATCTCGGGCAGCGCCGACCACCTCGCCGTCGACGAGCGTGACGCGCTGCGCCTGGGCCGGCAGATCATCCGGCGGCTCAACTGGCGCAAGCACGGCCCCGGCCCGAGCCTGCCTGCCGACCCGCCGCGCTACGACGCCGAGGAGCTGCTCGACCTCGCCCCGGCCGACCTGCGCCAGCCGCTCGACCCCCGCGAGGTGCTCGCGCGGGTCGTCGACGGCAGCCGGTTCGACGAGCACAAGCCGCTGTTCGGCACCTCGCTGGTGACCGGGTGGGCAAGCATCCACGGCTACCCGGTCGGCGTGCTCGCCAACTCCCGCGGGGTGCTGTTCCGCGAGGACTCGTGGAAGGCGACCCAGTTCATCCAGCTGGCCAACCAGACCGACACCCCGCTGCTGTTCCTGCAGAACACGACTGGCTACATGGTGGGCACCGAGTACGAGCAGGGCGGCATCATCCGCGCCGGCTCGCAGATGATCAACGCGGTGTCCAACAGCCGGGTGCCGCACCTGACAGTCGTCATCGGGGCGTCCTACGGCGCGGGCAACTACGGCATGTGCGGGCGGGCGTACGACCCGCGTTTCCTGTTCACCTGGCCCAACGCGAAGAGCGCGGTGATGGGGCCGGCGCAGCTGGCCGGGGTGCTCGACATCGTCGGCCGGGCCAGCGCGCAGGCGCAGGGCCGCGAGTACGACGAGGAGGCCGCGGCCGCCATCAAGGCCGCGGTCGAGACCCAGATCGAGAAGGAGTCCCTCGCGCTGTTCCTGTCCGGGCGGCTCTACGACGACGGCGTCATCGACCCCCGCGACACCCGCACGGTGCTCGGGATGGCGCTGTCGGCGGTGCACACCCAGGAGGTCCGCGGGCTGCACGACGGGTGGGGGGTGTTCCGCCCGTGAGCGAGTCGCGCGTGCTGCGAAGCGTCCTCGTGGCCAACCGCGGGGAGATCGCCCGGCGGGTCTTCCGCACTGCCCGGGCGATGGGGATGCGGACCGTCGCGGTGTTCTCCGACGCCGATGCCGACACGCCGTTCGTAACGGAGGCGGACCTCGCGGTGCGGCTGCCGGGCGAGCGGCCAGCCGACACCTACCTGCGGGCTGAACTGATCGTCGAGGCGGCGCTGCGGACCGGCGCGGACTGCATCCACCCGGGCTACGGCTTCCTGTCCGAGCAGGCCGGCTTCGTACGCGCGGTCGAGGCCGCCGGGCTGGTCTTCGTCGGCCCCTCGGCGGCGGCTGTCGAGGCGATGGGCAGCAAGCTCGGCGCGAAGGCGCTGCTGGGCGAGGCCGGGGTACCGATGCTGGCGTCGGTCGACGCCAGCGCCCTCGACGGCGCGGCTTTGGAGGGCGCCGGCGAGCAGGTGGGTTACCCGCTGCTGGTCAAGGCGTCGGCTGGCGGTGGCGGCCGGGGGATGCGGACCGTCCGGGAGCGCGGCGCGCTCGCCGAGGCCGTTGCGTCGGCCCGGCGCGAGGCGGCATCCGCCTTCGGCGACGCCACCGTCTTTCTCGAACGGCTGCTGGAGGGGGCGCGGCACGTCGAGGTGCAGGTGTTCGGCGATGCGCACGGGACCGTCGTCGCGCTGCACGAGCGGGAGTGCTCCATCCAGCGCCGGCACCAGAAGGTGATCGAGGAGGCGCCGTCGCCCGCGGTGGATGCGGCGCTGCGGACGCGGCTGGGCGACGCCGCGGTGCGGGCAGCCCGGGCCATCGGCTACGTCGGGGCGGGCACCGTGGAGTTCCTGCTCGACGCGTCCGGCGAGTTCTTCTTCCTCGAGGTCAACACCCGCCTGCAGGTCGAGCACCCGGTCACGGAGGCGGTCACCGGCCTGGACCTGGTCCGGCTGCAGCTCGAGGTGGCAGCAGGGCGTCCGCTGCCTGTCGAGGCCAGCGAGCCGCGGCTGTCCGGCCACGCGATCGAGGCGCGGCTCTACGCCGAGGACCCCGCGCGGGGGTGGCTGCCGCAGGCCGGGCGGCTCGACCGGTTCGAGGTGCCGGCGGATGTCGAGTTCGCCTCGCCGACCGGGCCGGGCGTGCGGCTGGACAGCGGGGTGGGCAACGGCAGCGTTGTCGGCGTGCACTACGACCCGATGCTGGCGAAGGTCATTGCGTGGGCGCCCGAGCGGACGCAGGCCTGTCTGCTGCTGGCTGGCGCGCTCGAACGGGCTCGGTTGCGCGGGCTCACGACAAACCGCGACCTGCTGGTCGGGGTGCTGCGTTCGCCGGCCTTCCTCGCCGGCGAGACCGACACCGGCTTCCTCGACCGGCATGCGGTCGGTGAGCTGGCTCCCGCCCTCGAACCGCCGGCGCTGCAGCTGCTGGCCGTGGCTGCCGCGGCTGCGCAGGCGGCCCTTCGGCGACGGGCCACCCGAGTGCTGGACGGGCTCCCGGCAGGGTGGCGGAACAACCCGTCGACCGAGCAGGAGGTCCGCTACCGCGTGGGTGACCGGTCCGCCGGACCCGAGCTGACGGTGCGCTACGCCTACGACAGGTCGGGCCGGGTCGTCAGCGCATCGGTCGACGGCACGCCGCTGGTCATCAACGATTTGCATGCGGCTGTCCCGCCCGACTCCTCGGGCGTTCACGTCGACATCGAGGCCGACCTCGGCAAGGGTCTCGTACGTAGCTGGCTGAACGTCACAGTCGGGCCGCCGGCCGAGGGCAGGGACCCGGACGAGGCCGAGGTGCCGGTCGACGTCGACGGGCCGCTGGGCCACGTCCGCCTCGTCGCGCTGCCCCGCTACCCCGTCGCTGGGGGGGTGGCCGGGGCCGGTTCGCTCACAGCCCCCATGCCAGGGGTGGTGGCGCGGGTCGACGCCGCCGAGGGAGCCAGCGTGATCGCCGGGCAGCCGCTGCTCGTCCTGGAGGCCATGAAGATGGAGCACCCGCTGCTGGCACCGGTGGCGGGGACTGTGACGTCCCTGCTCGTGGCGGCCGGTCAGCAGGTCACGACCGGGGCCGTGCTCGCGGTCATCGAGCCGGCAACGCCCGACCAGTAGCCACGCCCGACCAGTAGCCACGCCCGACCAGTAGCAATGCCCGACCAGTAGCCACGCCCGACCAGTAGCCACGACTGAACCCGGAGACGCCCATGCCCGATGCCCCCCTCGTCCACCTCGAGGTCGCGGGCGGCCGCGCCACGATCACCCTCGACTCACCGGGCAACCGCAACGCGCTGTCCCGCCGGCTGCTCGGCGACCTCACGCAGGCGCTGGAGGATGCCTCATCCGACGCTTCGGTGCGCGTGGTGGTGCTGACCGGCGCTGGCAGCGTCTTCTGCTCCGGCGCCGACCTGAAGGAGGCCGGGGATGGCGGCCGTCCGGGCGTCGGCGGGCTCCCGACGATCCTGCGGCTGATCATGGAGGGGGACCGGCCGGTCATCGCCCGGGTCAACGGCGCGGCTCGGGCCGGTGGGCTCGGGCTGCTCGCCGCTTGCGATCTCGCCCTCGCGCCAGCCTTGGCGACCTTTGCCTTCAGTGAGGTGCGGATCGGGGTCGTGCCGGCCGTCATCGCCGTCCCGTGCCTGCGCCGGATGCCGCGGCAGGCAGCCCGGCGGCTGATGCTGACCGGGCGCACCTTCGACGCGGCAGAGGCGGCCCAGGCAGGGCTGCTCGACGCGGCAACCCCGGACGACGGGCTCGACGCTGCTGTCGACGCCGCCGCCGAGGCCCTGCTGCTGGGGGCACCGGACGCCCTGGCACGCACCCGGCGGATGCTCGATGACCTGACCGGGGGCGGCCCGGAGTCGCTCGCGGCCGACCTCAGCCGCATGCAGGAGCTGTCGGCCGAGCGCTTCGGCTCGGACGAGGCGGCCGAGGGCATCCGCGCGTTTCTCGAGCGCCGGCGGCCGGCCTGGGTCCCGCAGGCGGACTGAGCGCACGCCCTTGCTGGAATTGCACTACTCCTGCAGGTGCGGCACTCGCTAGAGCAGCGCGGGCTCCTGCTCCTTCATGCGCCCGGCGCCGACGGCAGCGGCCCCGCGGCGCCGCTCCAGCGCCTGTGCGGCGAGCAGGGCGAGGGCGAGCGCGCCGACCCCGACTGCTGCATCCAGCCAGTAGTGGTTGCCGGTCGCGACTACGACGACAGTGGTGAGCGCGAGGTGCACGACGCCGAGCCACCGCCACCGCCAGCTGCCCGACCGCCACACCAGCACCGCGACGAGCGCGGCCCACACCACGTGCACCGATGGCATCGCCGAGTACTGGTCGCTGATGCCGCCTGCAGTCGCCGGCCCGTACACCGACTGCCCGTAGCGCAGCGCGGTGTCGACGACGCCGTGCGCGCCAAGCAGCCGCGGCGGCGCGACAGCGACCAGTTGCAGCGCCAGGCAGCCGAACGTGCTGAGCACGACGGCGTCGCGTGCCGCCGGGTAGCGCTGCCGGTGCCGCAGGAACAGCCACAGCAGGGTCAGCAGCAGCGTGCTGTAGTGCGCGTAGACGTAGTAGCCGTTCATCGCCTGCACGACGAGCGGGTGCGGCAGCACTACACCCTGCAGCCCGGTCTCGAGCGGCAGGTGCAGCGTGCGCTCGAGGGACCACACCTGCTCCCCGCGGCGCAGCCCGGCTGCTGTCGACCCGACCGCGAGGCTGCCAGCCAGCTGCCACAGCGCGTACAGGGCGAGCACGACGGCGCTTTCCCGAGCGAGGGAGGCGCCCAGCTGGACCCGGCGGCCGGTCCGCGCTCGGGGCAGGAGCAGCCCCGCGACCAGCAGCACCGCAACTGCCGACAGCGCCTGCTGCCAGCTCGGGAGCCAGTGCGGCACGCTGCGGCGCCTGGTGAGCCGGGCTCAGCCCTGGACGCGCAGCCGGACGGTCTCGGGCAGCGCCCGCAGCTCGTCGAGCATGGCGTCGGCGGGCGGCCCGTCGAGGTCGGTGACGACGTAACCCAGGCTGCCGCGGGTCCCCAGCAGCTGCCCCTCGATGTTGACGCCGTGCTCGGCCAGCACACCGTTGAGCCGGGCCAGCACGCCGGGGGTGTTGCTGTGCAGCAGCAGCAGCCGGCAGCAGCCCGGCTGGCGCGGCAGCGCCACGGGCGGGAAGTTGACGCTGAGCGCCGTCGAGCCGTCGCTGCGGTAGTCACGCAGCTTGCCGGCCACGAAGTGCCCGATGTCCTGCTGCGCCTCCTGGGTCGAGCCGCCGACGTGCGGGGTGAGGATGACGTTGGGCAGGCCCCGCAGGACGGAGACGAACTCCTCGCCCTTGCTGCGCGGCTCGCGCGGGAAGACGTCGACGGCTGCGCCTGCGATGTGCCCGGACTCGATGTGCTTGCGCAGCGCGTCGTGGTCGACGACGAAGCCGCGGGACAAGTTGAGAAACAGGCTCCGGTGCTGCATCTTCGCGAACTGCTCGTCGCCGAACAATCCGGTGTTGCCCGCCCTCCCGTCGACGTGCAGGCTGACGACCTCCGCGACTTCCAGCAGCTCGTCGAGTGTGTGGAAGCGCCGGGCGTTGCCGAGCGCGAGCTTGTCCTCGTAGTCGTAGAACGCTACGGACATGCCGACGGCCTCGGCCAGCACCGACAGCTGGCTGCCGATGTTGCCGTAACCGACGATGCCGAGCGTGCGCCCGCGCACCTCGTGGCTGCCCTTGGCGGACTTGTCCCAGCGGCCCTCGTGCATCGCCGCGTTGCGATCGCTCAGGCGGCGAGCGAGGGCGATGATCTCCGCGATGGCCAGCTCGACGACGCTTCGCGTGTTGGAGAACGGGGCGTTGAAGACGGGGACGCCCCGCACCGTGGCGGCAGGGAGGTCGACCTGATTGGTGCCGATGCAGAACGCGCCGATGGCCTCGAGCTCGGGCGCGGCCTCCAGCACAGCCGCCGTGACATGGGTGTTGGACCGGATGCCCAGCAGGGCCACCCCCGGCAGCCGCTCGATCAGGGCCGCCTCGCTGAGGGCGTGGTCGAGCACCTCGACCTCGAGCCCCGCCGACTCCAGCAGGCGCGCGGCACCCGGGTCGATCGCCTCCAGCAGGAGCGCCCGGCCCGGCGCATCCCCGCGCAGCGGCTGCGGGCTGAGCGGAGCTGTCACCGCTCCAACGCTACCGGCGGGCATGGCGGCCGGTGATCGGGTTGCGGTATGGGCTGCGCTGCCGACAGGTCACCGCGGGACATTGACAGGGGAACTCGACGGCGCGGGCACCCGTTCGTACCTGCGACGTCCCAGGCGGCGCCCGTCATGATGGACTCGTCCGGACGGGTGGCGCGGCCTGGCGGGACACCGGACCTAGCTGGACGCCGGACCTAGCCGCACACGGGGGGCGAAGGAGACCAGTGGGACGAGAGCAGACCGCTTCGACGCGGCCGGGGGGCCCGAGGGGCGCGACGCGGAGCAAGTCCGACGCCCGCAGCCGGGCGGCTGCCCAGCGGGAGGCGCAGCGCAAGCGCGAGCAGCGGCGCCGCACCCTCACTGTGGGGGCCGTCGTCGTTGCCATCCTCGCCGTGATCGGCGGCATGGTGGCCATCAAGCTGTCGACCGGCGGATCGGCCAAGGGCGGCAACGGTCAGGTCACTGCCGCTCCTGCTGCGGCTGTCCAGGCCGTGACCACAGTGCCAGCAGCGACGTTCGCCGCAGTCGGGGCCGGCACCACAACCGCTGCACCGAAGGCGATCACCGGCCCGGCGCTGCTCAAGGACGGCAAGACGCGCATCGTCTACGTGGGCGCCGAGTACTGCCCCTACTGCGCCGCGGAGCGCTGGACCACGGTGGCAGCCCTGTCGCGCTTCGGCACGTTCTCGGGGCTTCTGCAAACGAGGTCCAGCAGCCAGGACGTCAATCCGAGCACACCGACGTTCTCCTTCCGCTCGTTCGGCTACGACAGCCAGTACCTGTCCTTCGACGCGGTCGAGACAGCGACCGACAAGATCAAGGGCAGTTCGTACGAGCCGCTGCAGACGCCGACAGCCGAGCAGCAGGCGCTGTTCAGCAAGTACCAGCCCGAGGGCGGCATCCCCTTCCTTGATATCGGCAACAAGTTCGTGGTCAGCGGTGCCGGCTACGACGGCAAGATTCTGAAGGGCAAGACTTTCGAGCAGATCGCGTCGGCTGTGCGTGATCCGGGCAGCGAGATCGGCAAGGCGGTCCTCGGCAGCGCCAACATCCTGACCGCCGACGTCTGCACTGCCTCGGGCAACAAGGCGCCGGTGTGCAAGAGCCCGGAGATCGTCGCGCTGCAGGGCTCACTCGGTGCCAAGCGCTGACCCGAGCCTGACGGCGGACGCCGAGCGCGGGCGGTGGCACCCGCCGCGGTGGGCCGCCCCGGTGACGATGCTGCTCAGCGCGGCGGGCTCGGCTGTCGCGGCCTACCTCACGCTCGCGCACTACAACAGCGGCACCCAGTTGTCGTGCCCGAACACCGGCGCCATCAACTGCGCGAAGGTGACGACGAGCGAGCAGTCCGCCCTCCTCGGCGTCCCCGTGGCCGTGCTCGGCCTGCTGTTCTTCCTCGGGATGCTGGTCCTCAGCTCGCCCCCGCTCTGGCGCCAGCCGGCTCGTCCGGTCCGCCTGCTACGGCTCGCCGCCGCGGGCACCGGGGTGCTGATGGTGCTCTGGCTCATCTTCGCCGAGCTGTTCCTCATCAACGCCATCTGCCTCTGGTGCTCGGGCGTGCACGGCATCGCGCTGCTGCTGTTCGTGACTGTCGCGCTGGCGACGGCGAGCGGCACGTCGCACGCCGCGCTGTCCGATGCCGAGCTGGACGAGGGGTTCGACGACGACGGACTGGTGGACGGGCTGCCGGATGAGCCGGACGTGCCCGAGACCGTCCCCGCCGGTGGCGCACAGGAGCGCTAACGCGCCGTCAGCACGCAAATGATCGACACATCCCGATCGTCTGCGCGCTCCACATCAGGACGTACCGGACGCGCCAGGATCAGGATGTGTCGGCTGGGCAGCCTGGGCTCAGGGACCGCCCGCGGCGGGTGCGCCCAGGTACGCCGACTCCACCAGGTGAGGGCGGCTCGCCAGCTCGTCGGCTGACCCCTCAAGCACGATTCGACCGCGGTCGAGGACGGCCGCCCGGTCGGCCACCGCCAGGGCCTGCGCGACAGCCTGCTCGACGAGCAGGACGGCCATGCCGCGCTCGTCGGCCAGCGTGCGCAGCGTGCTGAGCAGGTCCTGCACGACTGTCGGCGCGAGGCCGGTCGACGGCTCGTCGACAAGCAGCAGCGTCGGCTTGCGCAGCAGCGCCCGCGCGAGTGACAGCTGCTGCGCCTCGCCTCCGGAGAGCAGGCTGGCCCGCCGGGCCAGCAGCGGGCGCAGGCCTGGCAGCAGATCGAGCACCTCGTCGTGGCCGCTGCGACCGGCCAGCAGCATGTTCTCGCGGACCGTCAGCAAGCCGAACAGCCCGCGCCCGGCCGGGACGAGGGCGAGCCCCCGGCGGGCGTTGGTCTCCGGCCGCCGCGCGGGGGGCCGACCCTGAATCAGCACGCTGCCGCCCGTCAGGGGGACCAGCCGGCAGATGGTGCGCAGGAGCGTGGTCTTGCCGGCGCCGTTGGGTCCGAGCAGCGCGACCACCTCGCCGCGGCCCACGGCGAGCTCGACCTCGTGCAGCACCGGCACGCCGGCGTATCCGGCGGACACCCCCTTGAGCTGCAGCACCTGCTCGCCCGCCTGCTGCCCCGGCTCGCGCTGTTCGCGCCGCCCGACCGGCTGCGGCTGGTCCGAGCCGAGGTAGGCCGCCCGGACAGCGGGGTCGGCCCGGACCTGCTCGGGCGGCGCTGCGGCGATCAGCCGGCCGCCGTCGAGCACGCACACGGTGTCGCAGACGCCGAGCACCAGCGACAGGTCGTGGTCGATCAGGAGGATGGCGACGCCTGCGGCGGCGAGCTGACGCAGCCGTCCGGCGAGCGCCTCCCGCTCCGCCGGGTCCAGGCCGGCCGCGGGCTCGTCGAGCAGCAGCACGGAGGGTCGCCCGGCCAGGGCACGCGCGATGCCCACCAGCCCGCGCCTGCCGTGCGGGAGGTTGCCCGGCATCTGGCGGATGTCGGACTCCAGGCCTGCGCCGCGCCCGAGCGCGTACGGATCGCCGCCGGGCGGGGCGCTGCCGGTGTCCCTGACCTGTGCCGCTCCGACCCGCAGGTTCTCGGCCACGGTCAGGTCCTCGAACAGCTCCAGCGCCTGCCAGGTACGGCGCAGGCCGGCGCGGGCCCGGGCGTCGGCGCTCAGCGCGTCGATCGGCGCGTCGCCCAGCAGCACCTGGCCGCGGTAGGGGACGAAGCCGCTGACCGCATCGAGCAGCGAGGTCTTGCCCGCACCGTTGGGACCGACCAGCCCGACTACCGCCCCGGCGGGCACCTCGAAGCTCACGCCATCGATCACGTCACGCCCGCCGTAGCCGACGTGCAGGTCGCGGATGGACAGGCTCACGCGCTGCTCACCTCGCTGGCCGCCCCGCTGCCACCGGCGCCACCGGCCTGGCCCGTGAGGCGAGCCCAACCCCCGCGGCCACCCCCGGCAACACCCCGGCGACGGCCGGTGAGCCCCTCGGGCCGCAGCAGGGCCACGAGCAGCAGCGCCACCCCGGCCAGCAGCAGCTGGTAGCGCCCCGCGCCGAACAGCTCCACCACGAAGCCCCCCGGCACGAGCAGCCCGCCGACAAGTGCCCCCTCGATGCCGCCGACCCCCCCGACGTAGGCGGCGGCGAGGAACGACAACGACGCGAGCACGCCGAAGGAGTCGAACGACAGCTGCCCCTGGGAGTAGCCAAGCAGCGCCCCCGCCGTCCCGGCCAGCAGGGCAGCGACGGCGAAGGCGGTGAGCTTGACCCGCGGGGCGTCGATCCCAGCAGCCGAGGCCGCCCGCTCGTTGGCACGCACAGCCAGCAGCCGCTGCCCGAGCGCGCCGCGCCGCATCCGCGCGACGCCGTACGCGCATCCGGTCAGCACAGCGAGGACCAGCAGGCCGAAGCCCAGCCGGGGGTAGCCGGCGCCGTCCCCGATGCCGAAATCAAGTCCCGCCTTGGGCGGCGGCACCTTCGCCCCGCCGAGCCCCCCGGTGAGCACCGGCGACTTGAACACAGCCTCCTGCACCGCCACACCGGCGGCGAGGGTAAGCACGGCGAGGTCGACCCCCCGCACGCGCCGCGCGGCCAGGCCGAGCAGTACCCCGACCCCCGCGGCCACCACCGCGGCGAGAACCGGGGCGATGGGGAACGGGATGTGCGCGGCAGTGGTCAGCCTGGCCAACAGGAAGCCCGAGACGCCCGCCAGCGCCATCTGCGCCAGCGACAGCTGGCCCGCGTAGCCGGTGAGGACGACGAACGACAGGCAGACGATGGCGCCGATGATCGACACGACCAGCCCCAGGCGGTCAGAGGACGGCAGGACCAGCAGCCCGACGAGCGCGACGGGCACCGCGAGCAGCAGCCAGCGCGAAGGCGGAGTCGCCTGCGGCAGCCGGGCGGCGGCCGGGGTCGAGCGACTCGGCACCAGCCCGCCGCGAATCACCGCGACAGCGACGACGACGAGCAGCGGCACCGCCTCGCGCAGGCCGGGCTGGCGCAGCCAGGACAGGTCCTGCTGCGTCCGCAGCAACTCGGCCTGCAGCGCTCCGATACCGAGGGCAGCCAGCGCGGCGACGACGTAGGACGAGAGGCCGCCGACCAGCGCGGCGGCCAGCGCGGGGACCACGAGCAGCGAGTACGTCGTGGGGTCGAGGGAGGTGATCGGGGCGACCAGGATGCCGACGGCCCCGGCGAGCAGCGCCGACAGGGTCCACGACAGCGCTGCGACCGTCGTCGGCGACCAGCCCAGCAGGCTCAGCGCCTCCTCGTCCTCGGCGACGGCCCGGCTGGCCAGCCCGAGCCGGGTGCGCTGGGACAGCAGCGCCAGGGCCGCGGCGAGCACGAGGACGACGACGGCCAGCTCGAGGCGGTCACTCGGCACGGTGACGCCCAGCAGGTGCACCGGCGTGCTCGGCAGCACGGGGAGCACGGTGCGCGTCGTCGAGCCGAACTGCAGCGCGGCCGTCGCCTGCAGCGCGAGCAGCAGCCCGACGCTCGCGACCACGCCGGCCAGCGGGGGCGCCCCGCGCAGCACCCGGAAGACCACGACGTAGACCAGCAAGCCGAGCCCGGCCGCGAAGACCAGGGCGACGGTGAGCGCCAGCAGGAACGTCGGGTGGTCGGTCAGATGGATACGCGGGGGGAGCCCGATGACCGGGAAGATGACATCGCCAACCTCGCGCATCTCCGAATAGACGTAGGTGACGTACATGGCGATGGCACCGTGCGCGAAGCTCACCACCCCCGACGAGCGGTACACGAGCACGAGCCCGAGACTCAGCGCCGCGTAGACCGCGCCGCTGCCGAGCCCGAGCAGCAGGAATGACAGGTAGCCGTTGATGGCCGCAGGGTAGCGTCCGGCCGTGGTCCGGACCCCTCGGCGCACCGGTGTGCCGCTCACCTCAGTTGGCGGAGCACGCCGCATGGCGCCCATCGGCGCACGCGTCAAGGCGTCGTTCACCGCACTGCTGGTGGTGCTCAGCCTCCTGGCCCTCGTGCTGTCCGCCTGCACCTACCAGCGTGGCGGCGGGGTGCGCGCGGTGGCCCAGCCCAAGGGGCCGACCCCAACCGGCGCCCCGCTGGTGCTGGGGTTCGTGACTCAGGAGGACTCGCCCACCGGCTCGTTCCCCGAGACGCGGCGGGCGGCCCAGGCCGCGGCTGCCTACGTCAACGACACCCTCGGCGGCATCGAGGGCCGGCCGCTGCGGCTGGTCACCTGCCGCTCCGACGGCAGCCCCGAGTCATCCCAGGCCTGCGCCCGGCAGCTGCTGGCGGCACGCCCGCTCGCGGTTGTCGGCGGCGTCGACTTCGGTGCCGGGGCGGCCCTGCCCGCGTACGAGAAGGCGAGGGTGCCCTACGTCAGCGGCTCGCCGCAGCTGCTGGCAGAGCTGATCAACCCCAACTCCTACGCCCTCACCGGCGGTACCGCGGCCGAGCTACTGGGCTCCGCCGACTACTTGATCAACACGCTGCACGTGCACAAGGTCAACGCGCTCTACGTCGACCTGCCCGGCCTGCTCGCCTCCGCTGTCGCCTCGGCCAAGACCATCTTCGACAAGAAGAATATTGCGAGCCGGCTGGTGGCAGAGAAGGCCGACGCCGCCGACTTCACCCCCGCGCTCACCTCGGCCACAGCCGACAAGCCCGACGCCGTGGTCATCGTCTTCCCGGCCGCGTCCTGCCAGCGCATCCTGCAGGCCGCAGAGGGTCTGGGGACCACTGTCCCGCTCGTCGTTCCGGGGTCGTGCGCGATCCCGCGGGTGCTGTCATCCGCAGGGCCGACTGTGCCCGTGCTCGCGGCGAGCAACTACACCCTCGTCCCGCCCACCGGCGGCACACCGGACGAGCAGGCCTACCGCCAGCTGGTCGCCACGGCCGACCAGGCGCCCATCGCGCAGGCGGCCTTCTCGACAGTGCTTGACGTCCGCCGCCTGCTGGTCGAGGCGGGCACCAGCCCCAGCTCGGATGCGATCCGCCGCGGGCTCGCCACATCGCGCGAGCACCCGTCGGTGATGGCGCACCCCTACACATGCGACCGCAAGCAGCTGCCACTGGTCACGGCCATCTGCAACGGCTTCGTTCGGATCCTGTCCTGGCGCAACGGGGTGCTCCGCGACCAGCTCGGGACGTGGGTCGACGGCCGCAGGACGGCTCAGCTGCTGACCTGACGGCGCGCACCGCGCCGGCCCCACCTAGCGCTGGTCGCCGCCCGGCGGCGGCAGCAGGTGGATCAACCCCTCCTGCATCACACTGACGACGAGCGCGCCGTCGCGGCGGTACATCCTGCCCTCCGCCAGCCCGCGGCTGCCCGAAGTCGAGGGCGACCGCTGGTCGTAGAGCAGCCACTCGTCGGCGCGGAACGGGCGGTGGAACCACATCGCGTGGTCCAGGCTCGCGCCCTTGACCCGCCCGGTGTTCCACGCGACGCCGTGGGAGAGCAGCACGCTGTCGAGCAGCACCATGTCGCTGGCGTAGGTGAGGGTGCAGACGTGCAGCAGCGGGTCGTCCGGCAACGTGCCGTCGGCGCGCATCCACACCTGCGAGCGCGGCTCCATCGCACCGACGTCCTGCGCCGCGCGCGGTGGCAGCCCGACGTATCGGACGTCGATCGGCCGTGGGCGCACGTACCAGGCGCTCTCGTCGCGGTAGGGGGCGAAGCGCTCCTGGAAGGTGGGCAGCGTCTCAGGGTCGGGCACATCCGGCATCGGGTCCTGGTGGCCGACCCCCTCCTGCTGCACCTGGAAGGAGGCGGACAGGTTGAAGATCGCCTTGCCGTGCTGCACCGCTACGACGCGGCGCGTGGTGAACGAGCGGCCGTCGCGGATGCGGTCGACCTGGTAGACGATCGGGACCGACGGGTCGCCGGGGCGCAGGAAGTAGGCGTGCAGGCTGTGGACCGGACGGTCGTCCGGGACGGTGCGCCCCGCCGCGACGAGCGCCTGCCCGGCCACCTGGCCGCCGAACACCCGCTGGACCCGCTCGGGCGGGCTCGTCCCGCGGTAGATGTTCTCCTCGATGCGCTCGAGGTCCAGCAGGTCGACGAGGTCGGTCAGCGGGTCGGTCACAGGTGATGATCCTGGCACGGCCCATGGCGGCCGGCTGCGGCAGGATCGGGGACATGGAGGGCCGCCGCGTCGAGGGTGCGCGCGAGGGTGCGCGCGCGCCGCGGCGCCGGCGCCGGGTGACCCGCGCGGCCGACGGCGGCGGCGACGCCGGGACCGGCGGCGGTGCATCCGGGACGAGCGTGGACGACACCGACGCCGGGTGGGGCGAGGCAGCGGGTGGCGCTGCCGAGGCACGGGACGAGGCCCGGCTGCGGGCGGACCGTCCGCCACATCACGACCAGGGCTGGTAGCCACCAGACCACCCACCGCGCTAGCGCCTCCGCCCTACACCCCGTCCAGCACCATGCCGAGGATGCGCTCCACCGCGGTTGCCCGCTCGTCGGCGCCGATCTGCCAGAGCGGCCCGTCGAGGACGAGCAGCGCCAATCCGTGCACTGCCGCCCACGCGCCGATCTCGGCCAGCTGCCGCCGCTCGGGCGCGAGCTCGCCCTGGGTGACCAGCTCGTCCAGCGCCCCGGAGAGCAGCTCGTACGGCCCCGGCTCACCGGTGTGGATCCCATCCGGGGGCGGATAGGTGTCGGTAGCGGTCCCGGCGAACGCGGTGCGGAACAGCCCGGGCTCCGCGAAGGCGAAGGCGAGGTAGCCGCGACCCACGGCGAGCATCCGGCCGCGGGCCGCCAGGCGGGGATCGGGCTCGGCCGGCAACGTCTCGAGCTGGCTGCGCATCGATGCGGCCAGGCTGGCCTGGCAGCTGTCGCGTACGGCCGCCAGCAGGGCGCCGTGATGGGCGAAGTGCCGGTATGCCGAGGTGGGCGACACGCCCACCTCGCGGGCAACCTCACGAAGAACGACAGCACGTGGTCCACCGGCTCTGGCCAGTGCGGTTCCCGCCTCGACCAACGCGTTGGCGAGGTTGCCGTGGTGGTAGCGCCGGGTTGCGCGCTGGGCTGCCGACGTGGTCACATCCGGATGTTGACAGCAGTAACAAGCTGTGCCAAGTTGACGTCGTCAACATCAGCTCGGGAGGCCGCGTGTTCACCAGCATCGGAGGGTGGGCCGTCCGGCGCGCCCGCCTCGTCCTCGCGCTGGCAGCCGTCGCCGTCATCGCCTTCGGCGTGCTGGGCGCGGGCGCGTTTGGCGTGCTGAAGAGCGGCGGGTTCAGCGACCCCTCCGCCGACAGCACCCGCGCGCAGCAGCTGCTTGACCAGCGCTTTGGCGGCGGTCCCGACCTCGTCCTGCTCGTGAGCCCGCGCAGCGGCACCGTTGACGACCCCGCAGTCGCGCGGGCCGGGTCGCAGGTGGTGGCTGGGCTCAGCGCGGAGCCGGGCGTCACGGGGTCCTGTCGTACTGGACCTCGCACGTGCCGACGCTGCGGGCAGCCGACGGTCGCAGCGCCCTGGTCCTGGCTCACGTCGGCGACGACGACCGGGCGGCCACGCTGATCAAGCGGCATGCCGTCGACACCTCGCTGCTCACCGTGCGGGCGGGCGGTGGTGCCGCAGTCGGCGGTGACATCGGCAGGCAGGTGACCGGCGACCTCGCGCTCGCCGAGGCGATCGCGGTGCCCATCACGTTGATCTTGCTGGTGCTGGCCTTCGGCAGCGTCGTCGCAGCCCTGCTGCCGCTGGTGGTCGGGCTGCTGGCGGTGCTCGCCACGTTCGCTGAGCTCGCGGTGCTCGGCCGCATCACCGACGTCAGCATCTTCGCGATCAACCTCACCACGGCGCTCGGGCTCGGCCTCGGCATCGACTACGCCCTGCTCGTGGTCAGCCGCTTCCGTGAGGAGCTGGCAGGCGGCTCGCCGGTGGCTGCGGCAGTGGTACGCACCGTCGAGACGGCGGGGCGCACCATCGCCTTCTCCGCCGCGACTGTCATGGCTGCGCTCGCCGCCCTGCTCGTGTTCCCGCTTTTCTTCCTTCGCTCCTTCGCGTACGCGGGCATCGGTGTCGTCGCCGTGGCTGCTGTCGCGGGTCTGGTGGTGCTGCCCGCCGTGCTCACCGTGCTGGGTGCCCGGGTCAACGCACTGCGCCTGCCCTGGTCGCACGCGGTGCGTGGCAGCGAGGCGCCGTTCTGGGGGCGGCTTGCCGGGGCGGTGATGCGCCGGCCGCTGCTGGCGGGCGGGGCCGTCGTCGCGCTGCTGCTCGTGCTCGCCAGCCCGCTCGCCCACGTCACGTTCGGCACCCCGGATGACCGGGTGCTCCCGGCGACCGCGTCGAGCCGGGTCGTCGGCGAGGCCATCCGCACCTCCTACACGAGCAAGGACAGCAGTGCGGTGAGCGTCGTGACCGACGGCCGGTCCGGTACTGGCCCTTTGGCTGGCTACGCCGCGGTGCTGTCGCGGATAGGCCACGTGCAAAGGGTCGACAGCGCCGCCGGGGTCTTCGTGTCGGGGCGGCTGGTGCTGCCGCCAGGGCCGCTCGTCGCCCCGCTCGGTACGGCGCAGGGGGACGAGCTGCGCGTGGTCCTCGGGGTCGATGCGCAGTCCTCGACGGCCGAGCGGGTGGTGCACGCGGTCCGGGCCACACCGTCCCCGCCGGGGGTGCGGGCTCTGGTCGGCGGCCAGTCAGCGGAGCTCGTCGACAGCAAGGCCGCAGTCGGAGCGCGGCTGCCTTGGGCGGGGCTGCTGATCGCCGTGACCACGTTCATCCTGCTGTTCCTGTTCACCGGCAGCGTCCTGCAGCCAGCGCGCGCGCTCGTGCTCAACGCCCTCACGCTGTCGGCGACGCTCGGGGCCGCGGTCTGGGTCTTCCAGGACGGGCACCTGTCGTCGCTGCTCGGCTTCACCCCGCTACCGACCGACATCTCCATGCCCGTGCTGTTGTTCTGCATCGCCTTTGGCCTGTCGATGGACGCGATGGGGTTCCTCGACCGGATGGTTGAGGGGATGCAGGAGCTCGGCTTCGGGGTCTTCAGCTTCGACCACGAGGGCGGCGACGGGCAGTTCGAGTTCGACTTCGGCTACGCCCCCGCGCTGCAGACGGCTGACCGCATCACCCTGTTCCGGCTGATGGCCAAGCAGTGCGGGCTGATCGCGACGTTCATGCGCAAGCCGGTCACCGGCGGCTGGGGCTCGGGCCACCACTACAACATGAGCCTGGAGGATCTCGGGACGGGACAGAACCTGTTCCGCGATGAGGACGACCCGAGCGGGAAGGGATGGAGCAAGACCGCCTACTCCTTCACCGCCGGGATCATGCGGCACGCGCGGTCACTGGCCGGCCTCGCGACGCCCACGGTCAACTCCTACAAGCGCCTTGCCCCCCGCCTAGCTGATGGCTCCATCTCCTGGGCGCCGCAGTGGGCCGCCTACGGGCACAACAACAGGTCCTGCATGCTGCGCCTACCCGCCAACCGCCCGGCGATCGAGAACCGCGGTGTCGACTCCGCAGCCAACACCTACCTGACCTCGGCACTGATGCTGGCAGCAGGCCTGGAGGGCATCGCCCAGGGGCTCGACCCCGGCGAGCCGGCCCGCGGCGCGACCTACGACTGGCAGTCCGGCGCACGTGACACCACCCGCCTGCCGCGCACCCTGCTCGAGGCGGTCGACGCCTTCGAGGAGGACCCGTTGGTCGCCGAGGTGTTCGCTCCCCAGTTCGTGCGCGAGTACGTCGACCTGCGGCGCGGGGAGTGGGACGATTACCACGCCCAGGTAACCGACTGGGAGCGGCGGCGCTACCTGATGGACCTGTGACGCCAGTGCGGGTCGTCGACCTGTCCGTGCCGCTCGACGAGTCGACGCAGGTCTACCCCGGCGACCCGCATGCCCGGATGTGGCCGGCGACGACAATCGCCGGCGAGGGTTACAACGTGCTGCACGTGCAGCTGGGGTCGCAGACCGGCACGTATGTCGATGCTCCCTACCACGTCCGTGAGGACGGGCTGCGCATCGACCAGCCCCCTCGAGCGCTTCATCGGGCCGCTGGTGCTCGTCGAGGCGCGGGGTCTCGCCCCCCGCACGCCGATCGGCTGGAAGCACCTCGCCGGCGATGCGCACCGGCTGCGGCCGGGTGTCGTCCTCGTGCTGCACACCGGCTGGTCGGCCCACCGCGGGACGCCGGCCTACTTCGCCCATCCCTTCCTCGACGCCGACGCCACCCGGCGCGTGCTGGGCTGCGGCGTCCGGACGATCGGCCTGGATGCACCGAGCTTGGACGAGACGACCCCGGACGGCCTGACAGCTGGCGGACTCGCCGCCCACCAACTGGTCGCGGCGGTCGACGGCGTGATCATCGAGAGCCTCACGGGCCTGCAGGACATCCGCGGGGCCGCGACGCTGAGCGCCCTACCCCTGCGGCTGACGGCCGCCGACGGGGCGCCGTGCCGCGCCGTGGCACTCGAGGGCGAACAGTGAACCCGACAGGTCGCGGGCATTGTTCACACGAACGACACAGCCCAGTGAAGGTCGGGTTACACGGCCGGGCTTCTATGAAGAGGACTCACCACGGTGAGGCGCACCTAGGGTTCCGCTCCGATCCGGAGGCTGGTCCAAGAGGTGCAGGCGGTGCCGGCGGCGTGCTGGCGGCACCGTTCCACGGCGGGATAAAAGCCCGGGAGACGGTCCCTGTCGGCTGCGCGCTGGCCGACGACAGTCGCCGGAGGAGATCGATGCCGCGTTTCGCCGCACCACGCTTCTCCCGCTGCTCCTCCTCAGCCAGCTTCCGGACAACGCCTTGACCGCCGGAGCGGCGACTCCCGTGCTGACCGCTGCCGAGGGACGATCGTCCGGCGGGGCCGTAGCCGAGGTCCGCGACCTGCATGTCAGCTTCACCCGCAACGGCCGCCTCGTCTCCGCCGTCCGCGGCATCGACCTCGACATCCAGCCCGGCGAGATCCTCGGGCTGGTGGGCGAGTCCGGCTCGGGCAAGAGCGTGCTCAGCCTGGCCCTGCTCGGCCTGCTGCCGGATGCCTCGCAGCCGCAGACCAGCGGCCAGGCACGGGTGCTCGGGACCGACATGGTGTCGAGCAGCGCCGAGGTGCGGCGCCTGGCGCGCAAGGAGCACATGGGGGCGGTCTTCCAGGACCCGATGACCTCGCTCAACCCGACGATGCGCATCGGCCGACAGGTGGCCGAGGCCGCGGGCTCGACCAAGGAGGCGCTGCGGCTGCTGCGCGCCGTCGGCATCCCCGAGCCCGACCGGCGCCTCGCCAGCTACCCGCACCAGCTCTCCGGAGGGCTCCGTCAGCGAGTGATGATTGCCATGGCAGTTGCCGGCGACCCCGCGCTCGTCATCGCCGACGAGCCCACCACCGCCCTCGACGTGACTGTCCAGGCGCAGGTGCTGGCGCTGCTCCGGCGGCTGCGGGACGAGGTCGACTGCAGCGTCCTACTCATCACGCACGATCTCGGGGTGGCCGCGCAGGTCGCCGACCGGGTGGCCGTCATGTACGCCGGCCAGATCGCTGAGGTCGGCCCGACCGAGACGATCCTGCGCGAGCCCTCCCACCCCTACACGGTGGGACTGATGCGCTCGCGGTTGTCGCTGTCGACTGACCGGAGCCGCCCCGTCGTCTCGTTGCCGGGCAGCGCCCCGGACCCGGCCGCCGTCCCCGCCGGATGCGCCTTTGCTCCGCGCTGCCCGCTGGTGATGGACAGGTGCCGCGAGGTGCTGCCCGAGACCAGGCCGGTGACCGTGCACCTGACCGGCGACACCCGGCAGGAGCGGGAGGACACCCGGCACGGGCGGGCCTGCCTCGCCGATGCCGCACGGGTGCAGACCCTTACTGAGCAGGACTTGGCCGCGCGCGACGACGGGCTGGCCGTCGCCAAGCCCGCACCAGTCGTGCCCACTGCCGAGCATCCGCTGGCCCCCGACAGCTGGGCTGCGCGGGTGGCGGGTGTGCACAAGACCTTCCGCGTCAAGGCCGGCCCGGGACGCAAGGCCAGGCTGTCGGCCCTGCGGCGGGTCTCGCTCGACGTCCGCGACGGCGAGGCGGTGGCTATCGTCGGTGAGAGCGGCTCGGGCAAGTCCACCCTGCTGCGCGTGCTCGCCGGTCTCGAGAGCCGCGAGCAGGGCGACATCACCCTCGCTCCCGGCGGACGGCCCCAGATGGTGTTCCAGGACGCCGGTGCCTCGCTCACCCCGTGGCTCACCGTGGGCGACCTGCTCGACGAGCGGCTGCGGACCGAGAAGATGCCGGCCACTGCCCGCAAGGAGCGGATGCTCGCTGCCCTGCGCGCCGTCGGCCTGCCGGAGGAGGTCGCCGGCGCGCGGGCGGCCGAGCTGTCCGGCGGCCAGCGCCAGCGCGTCGCGCTCGCCCGCGCCACCGTCGTGCCCCCGACACTGCTGCTGTGCGACGAGCCGACCAGCGCGCTCGATGTCTCGCTCGCCGCGACAGTGCTCAACCTCGTGCAGCAGCTGCGCCGCGACCTCGGCATGGCCGTCGTGTTCGTCACCCACGACCTGTCGGTCGCCCGGGTGATCGCCGACCGCATCGCCGTGATGTACCTCGGCCGGATCGTGGAGATCGGCGATGCCGAGGAGGTCGTCCGCTCGCCCAAGCACCCGTACACGAAGGCGCTGCTGTCGGCCGTCCCCGACTTCGGGACGCCGCCGCCCGCCCTCGCCGGGGAGCCGGCCAGCCCGCTGTCTCCGCCGTCGGGCTGCGTGTTCCACCCGCGCTGCCCGCTCGCGCTCGACTCGTGCGCGGCTGTCGAGCTGGAGGTGCCGCTCGAGCGGCTGCGCGCCGGCTCCCTGCCGCCGGATGCCGAGCAGCGCCTCGTGGCCTGCATCCGACCTCAGGAGCTGTGACGTGGCAGTCGCCGAAGCCTTCACGCAGACCCTGCCCACTCGGACCGGACGCACCCGGGCCGCCGCCCGGCCCCGCCGCGGTCTGGACCGCGCGGCCGCGGGCCTGCTCGGGCTCGTCACGCTGGTGGCGCTGGCCGCACCCGTCCTCGCGCCGCACGGCCCCCTCACGCCGGTGGGCCAACCCGAGCTGCCGCCCGGCAGCTCAGGCTTCCTGCTCGGCAGCGACACAGTCGGCCGCGACATCCTCAGCCGGGTGCTGTACGGCGCGCGCACCAGCTGGCTGGCCGCCCTCGCCGTCGTGGGGCTCGGGCTGCTGATCGGCGGCATCATCGGCCTGATCGCCGGGGCCAGCGGCGGCTGGGTCGACAACGTCCTCATGCGCATCACCGACGGCTTCCTCGCGCTGCCCGCCCCCGTCGTGGCCATCGCCGTGGTCGCCGCGCTTGGTGGGGGGCTGTTCCACACCCTGCTGGCCGTGTCGGTGGTGTGGTGGCCGTTCTATGCCCGCATCGTGCGGGGTGAGATCCGGACGCTTGCTGCCCGGCCGCACGTCGAGGCAGCCCGGCTCGCCGGGGCTGGCCGGGTCCGGGTGGCGCTGCGCCACCTACTGCCCGGCGCCGTGCCGTCGGCTGCCGTGACGGCGAGCCTCGACATCGGCAACCTCGTGCTGACCCTCGCCGGCCTGTCCTTCCTTGGCCTCGGGGCATCGGCGCCCGCTCCAGAGCTCGGCGCCGACACCGCCCGCAACCTCAGCTACCTGCTGCAGGACTGGTGGATCCCGTCGTCCCCGGCGTGGTGGTGGCACTGTTCTCCTTGGCCGCCAACGTCGCCGGTGACGGCATCCGCAACCTGATGTCGACCAGGTAGGAGCGCCGTGCTACCGCTCATCGCCAAGCGCATCGGCGCTGCCGTCGTGATCCTGCTCGTCCTCACCGTCGTCCTGTTCGCGCTGCAGCAGGCATCGCCGGCCGACCCCGTGCACACCATGCTCGGCCCCGGCGCCTCAGCGCAGGCGGTCGCGGAGGCACGCCACCAGCTGCACCTCGACCAGCCGGTGACCAGCCAGTACGTGCACTACGTGGGGGGTCTGCTGCACGGTGACCTCGGCTCCTCGTACCCGCACCCGGCGCCCAGTCAGCACCGACATCGGCGCCTTCCTGCCGGCGACCCTCGAGCTGACCATCTTCGCGCTGGGCCTGGCGCTGGTGCTGGCCGTGCTGCTGGCCGTTGCGACGACGCTGCGCTGGCGCGGCGCGGGCCTGTTCCGGGCCCTTCTGCTCATCGGCTCGTCCGCACCGGCGTTCCTGCTGGCCCTCGGCGGCATCCTGGTGTTCTTCCAGGCGCTGAACTGGCTGCCGGCCACCGGCCGCAGCGACTACCCCAACGCGCCGACGGGCCCCACCGGGCTGCTCGTGCTCGACTCGCTGCTGCATGCCCGCCCGGACGAAGCGCTCGACGCCGTGCGGCACCTGATCCTGCCCGCGCTCTCCATCGCGCTCGGGCCGGCGGTGTCGATTGGGCGCGTGCTGCGCTCGAGCCTGGTCACCACGATGCGGACCGACTACACCCGCACCGCCCGGGCCAAGGGGCTGCGCGAGGTGCAGGTGATGGCCCGGCACGTGCTGCGCAACTCGATCGGCCCCGCGCTGTCGATGACCGGCCTGCAGGTCGGCCTGATGTTCGCCGGCGTGCTGGTGATCGAGGAGATCTTCGCCTGGCCGGGGCTCGGCCAGTACACGGCGCAGAGCATTCCTGTTGACGACTTCCCGGCGATCGCCGGGGTGACCTTGCTTCTGGGGGCTGGATACGTGCTCATCAATACCGTCGTCGACCTGCTGCAGTCCGCGGCGGACCCGCGCATCGATGCCTGAGCAGCCCGCCCGGACGCCCGGGCCGATGTACGTCAACCGCACCGACCGCGAGCTGGGTGTCACCGGCATTCAGACGTTCATGAAGCTGCCCGTCTGCCTCACCCCCGAGGACCTGACGGCAGGGCAGATGGATGTCGCCGTGTGCGGGGTGCCGTGGGACGGGACGGTGACGGCGCGCTCGGGCACCCATCTCGGACCGATGGCGATCCGGTCGTGCGACTACGTCGGCGGCTACGGCTCGAACCTGCAGCACCTCGATGTCCGCGTCGACCCGCTCGAGCACCTGAAGGCCTGCGACTACGGCGACGCCGACGTCCTGCCCGGCAACACCGACGGCACCTTCGAGAGCATCCGCGGCTTCATCGGCGGCATCGTGTCGGCCGGGGTGATGCCCGTCGTGATGGGCGGTGACCACGGCATCACCTGGCCGGTGGCGACGGCAGTGGCCGACACCTACGGCTACGGCAAGGTCGGCATCGTCCACTTCGACGCCCACGCCGACACCGCCCCTGACATGCGCGGCAATCTCGCCGGCCACGGCACGCCGATGCGCCGGCTGATCGAGAGCGGTGCGGTGCCCGGGCGCAACTTCGTCCAGATCGGGCTCCGCGGGTACTGGCCCGACCCGCCGATCCTTGAGTGGATGGAGCAGAACGAGCTGCGCACCCACTTCATGGCCGAGATCAGGCGGGACGGGTTCGACACCGTGCTCGAGCGGGCCATCGACGAGGCGCTCGACCAGGCCGACGTGCTCTACCTGTCGGTCGACGTCGACGCCTGCGACCCGGCGTTCGCGCCCGGCACCGGCACGCCCGAGCCGGGCGGCCTGACCAGCGCCGAGATGCTGCGGGCCATCCGCCGGCTGTCGGCCGAGGTCGGCATCGTCGGGATGGACGTCGTCGAGGTCAGCCCGCCGTACGACTCCGGCAACAGCATCACCGCGCTGCTCGGCCACCGGTGCATCCGAGAGGCGCTGACCGGCACCGCGATGCGCCGGCTCGGGCTGACCAGCCCCGACTACGTCGACCCCCGCTCGGCCGGCAACGGCGCCGCCCGCACCTACCGCACGCCCGGCCCCGGGGCCTGACGCGCGTGACCGCATCTCCATCGGAGTCAAGGAGTGACATGTTTGCCACGCCAGTGAAGGCCGTTCAGCCACTGCTCGTCGGGGCGCCCGCCCTCGTCGTCGTCGACATCCAGCAGGGCGCTGACCTGCCCGTGGAGGTCACCGGCATCCCGGTCATGCCCGGCACGGCCGAGCGCGTGGAACGAGTCGAGCGGCTGCTGGCCGCCGCTCGGGCTGCCGGGCTGCCGGTCTTCTTCTTCCAGGAGGTGCACCGCCGCAGCGGCGTCGACATCGGCCGTGAGCTGGACGGGAGCGAGGGCTGGCACTGCTTGGACGGTGACCAGGGGACCGAGCTGTGGCCGACACTGCGGCCGCTGGCCGGCGCCGACGACAGGGAGTTCCACATCGTGAAGCGGCGCTACTCGGGCTTCATCGGCACCGAGTTCGAGCTCGTCCTGCGCGGCCTGGGGGTGCAGACGCTGCTGCTCGTGGGCGGCCTCACCGACGTGTGCGTGCACTACACGTTCGCCGACGCCCACCAGCGCGACTACCACGTCCGGGTGATCGAGGATTGCGTCGGCGGGTCCAGCGAGCGCGCACACACCGCGTCGCTCGAGGCGATGGAGTACCTGCAGACCGGTGCCCGCCGCTCCAGCGAGGAGGTGCTGGCCGCCTTGGCCGACCTCGTTCCGGCTGCACCTACGACGGGGTCGCCGGCGCCGCAGCTCGTGGGGGTGCCGGCATGACCCGGCGCATCCTCCCGCTGCTGGCCGCGACAACAGCATTGGCGACGCTCGCCGCATGCGGGTCGAGCAGTTCCCAGCCCAAGGTGACCAGCTCGGCGCCAACCGACAAGGTGCTGCACCTGAGCTTCCTGCAGGACCCGGGCCAGCCGCCGGACCCGGACATCTACTACGCCGGCCAGGGGCTCATCCTCACCCAGAACCTGTACGAGGGGCTGCTGTCCTACAAGCTCGGTGCGGACAAGCCCGAGATCGCCCCCGCGCTGGCGACTGACTACCAGGTCTCGCCGGACAAGGCCACCTACACCTTGACGCTGCGCCCGGGGGTGACGTTCCACGACGGGACGCCGTTCACCTCGGCCGCCGTCAAGGCCTCGTTCGACCGTCGCCGCGCCGTGAACCAGGGGCCGGCCTACATGGTTACGGACATCACCTCGGTGCAGACGCCGAGCCCGACGAAGGTGGTCATCAAGGTCAAGGCGCCGAACTCGGCGTTTCTCGACTACCTGGCCTCCCCGTATGGGCCCAAGATGCTGAGCCCGACGGCGCTCGCGGCGCACGGCAGCAACGACCACGCGCAGAAGTGGCTGCAGACCCACGACATCGGCACCGGCCCCTACACGCTGACCAAGGCCAACATCGGGTCGGCATACCAGATGCAGGTCTACCCGAAGTGGTGGGGTAGCGCGCCGTACTTCCAGACCGTCGAGCTGCCGGTGATCCCCGACCTGTCGACCCAGCAGCTGCTGCTCAACAAGGGGCAGCTGGCCGCCATCCTGCACGACCTCAACGCGCCCGCGGTCAAGTCCTACCTGGGAAACAGCGGCATCGCGAACTACCCGCTGCCTTCGTTCCAGACCGAGCAGGTGTACGTCAACCCGAACAACGGGCTGTTCAAGGACCTGGCGGCGCGCAAGGCGTTCCAGCAGGCCATCGACATCTCGGGGCTGGCCAAGGAGGTGTTCTCCGGGCGAGGGACCCCGGCGACGGGTAACTACCCCGAGGGGCTGCTGCCGGCTGGAATCGACCACCAGAGCATTGGCAGCGACGCGTCTGCGCTGCAGAAGCTCGTCGCTGCGGCACCGGCAGCCAACCGCACGATCACGCTCGGATACGACACCAGCCAGCCGGACGACCAACAGATTGCGAACATCGTCTCGGCCAAGCTGCAGGGGATCGGCGTGACGGCGAAGGTGCAGGGCTTTCCGACCTCGCAGGTCTTCGGCTGGGTGAGCAGCCCGAAGGGAGCGCCAGATGCGCTGTTCACCAGCTTCTGGCCTGACGCCGCGAACCCCTACACGGCTGCCCACATCCTGTACGCCCCCGACGGCGGCCTGAACTACCTGCACTGCTCGGACCCGACGATCACCAGCGAGCTCCCCGCCGCCCTCAAGAAGGGTGACCCGGCGCTCTACAACACGATCGGCGACCAGGCGTCGGCGACCGGCTGCTGGACCAACATCATCTACCGCAAGGACTTCATGGTCGCGCAGACGTGGCTGAAGGGAGTGCCGGAGGCGCACGACATCGCCGCCCCGTTCAGCCTGCACATCGCCGCCCTGTCGGCGAGCTGATGGCGCGCGGCGGCTCGGGGGTCCGCGAGATCGTCCTGCTGACGCTCGGCTGGGAGGACCTGCCGAAGTCGGTGTCGGTCGAGGGGGCGCCACCGGGCGAGCGAATGCGCGAGCCGGTCCCGGGCATCCTGCTGCACTGCGACGGCGGCTGGCTGCTGCTCGACACGGGCTTCAACACCGCACTGATGCGGGACGAGGCGCTGCGCCGACGGTTCTACGGCAACCCGGTCCACCGGGCGATCCTGCCCGGGCCCGGGGAGCCGATCGAGGAGGCGCTGGCCCAGGCCGGCATCGACATCTCGGAGATCTACGCCGTGGGGCTGAGCCACCTGCACCTGGACCACGCCGGCGGGCTGCGGCACTTCGCCGGTCGCGCGACGGTGCACTGCCAGCAGCGCGAGCTTGACTACGGCCTCTGGCGGCAGCCGGAGGCCGAGCAGCACGCCATCTTCCGCATCGACTTTGACGACCCGGCGCACAAGTGGCAGCTGGCCGACGGCGACGCCGAGATCGCGCCCGGCGTGACGGCGGTGCTGACCTCCGGGCACACGCCGGGGCACCAGAGCTTCGTCGTCGACCTCGACGAGTCGGTGGGCGGCGGCGGCTTCGTCTTCGCCTTCGACGCCGCCGATCTGACAGAGAACATCGAGCGTGACGTCTCGATCGGCGGCCGGGTCGACGCGAGCCCGGAGCACTGCGTCGAACAGGTCAAGCGGCTGAAGTCGATCGCCGCCGAGCGCGGCTACCCGCTGGTGCCGGGTCACGACCCGGTGGTGTGGCCCGCGCTCACCGCGCAGCTGGCCGACAGGTTCGGGCGCACCGGCCCCCGCTGAGTGACCGACCTCGCTGCGCGGCACCTCGGTGCCTCCGTCGTTGCGGCGAGCGACGACTCGTTCGGACCCAAGGAGGCGCTGCTGCGGCCTGGTCACGTCGAGTTCGTGCCCGGGACCTACGACCACAAGGGCGAGGTCGTCGACGGGTGGGAGACCCGGCGGCGCCGTGACGCGGGCGCGGACTGGGTCGTCATCCGGCTGGGGGTCCCTGGCGTCATCGGCTGCATCGACGTCGACACCACCTCGTTCACCGGCAACGCGCCCGCTGCGTGCTGGGTCGAGGCGTGTGGCGCCCAGGGGCCGCTGCCCGCCGATGAACTCACCGGGTGGGAGGGCATCGTCGGGCGTACGCCGCTGCGGCCCGACGCGCACAACCGGCTGACCGTCAGCGACTCACGGGCGTGGACGCACGTGCGATTGTGGGCCGACCCCGACGGCGGCATCGGCCGGGTGCGCGTCGAGGGCGAGCCGCTGCCCGACCCGCGTTGGCTGGACCGGCTCGGGGTCGACCTCGTGGCAGAGCAGCTGGGCGGACGTGTCCTTGCCAGGACGGACGAGTTCTACTCCCCGGCTGCTGCGCTGCTTCGCCCGGACCGCCCGCGCAGCATGGGCGAGGGCTGGGAGGCGCGGCGGCGCCGTGGGCCGGGGCACGACAGCGTGACCATCGCGCTCGGTGTGGCCGGCCGGATCCGCGTCGTCGAGGTCGACACCTCGCAGTTCATCCACAACGCCTCGGCTCGGTTCGCACTGTGGACGGCCCACGTGGCGCCCGCGACGCAGCCGCCCCCACCCGGGGACCCCGGGTGGCGGCCGCTCCTGGCGCCGACCCGCCTTGTGCCGGACGCACAGCACCGCTTCCCGGTCGATGGCCGAACCGCGTCCCACGCCCGCCTTGACGCCTACCCGGACGGAGGGGTGGCCCGGCTGCGTATGCACGGCACACCCGACCCGGATGCCCGTGCGGCCCTGGGCGTGCGCTGGTTCGACACCCTGCCTCGGCCGCAGGCGCTCGCGGTACTGGATGCGCTGCTCGCCACCCTTGCCGACTGCCGCCCGTTCAGGGACCGCGAGCGGCTGATCGCTCAGGTGACGGCGCACGCCCACGACAGCGGCCCAGCCACCGCGTTCCTGCGCTCGGTGCTGGGCGGATGACCGGACGCGGCTGCGACACGGTGCTCGTCGGCCGGCGGGTCGTCACCCCGCAGGGCGAGCGCCCGGCCGCCGTCGCGGTGCAGGGCGGCCGCATCGTCGCTGTGACGCGGGTCGACCGGGCCCCTGCGGCCCGCCGCACCGTCCACCTCGCCGAAGACGAGGTCCTGCTTCCGGGCCTCGTCGACAGCCACGTTCACCTGCAGGACCTGGGTCGAACGGACTGGGAGGATGTCGCCTCCGCGAGCCGCGCCGCTGCGCTGGGCGGGGTGACCACGCTGGTGGACATGCCGCTCGACAGCGACCCCGTCACTGTCGACGTCGCATCGGTCCACGCCAAGCAGACCGCCCTGGCCGGTCGCAGCCAGGTCGACTACGGGCTCTGGGGCGGAGCCGTTCCCCAGAGCCTTGGCCGGCTCGACGGGCTCGTGGCAGCGGGCGTGCTCGGGTTCAAGTGCTTCCTCTCGCCGACCGGCATTGCGGGCTTCGACCCGCTGACACCGGCCCAGCTGAGGTCCGCCTTGCAGGAGCTGCGGCCACTCGGCGTCCCGCTCCTGGTGCACGCGGAGGACGAGACCGCCGCCCTGCCCCTGCGCGGCCCGACGCCCCGGTACGACGACTACCTCGCCAGCCGGCCGAGCCGGGTCGAGGAGAACGCCGTAGCCCACGTCGTGGCGGCTGTGGCCGCGACCGGCGGCTGGGCGCATCTGGTTCACCTGTCCGCAGCCGGCTCCCTGCCGCTGGTGCGCGCCGGTCGGGACGGGGGCGGTCGCCTCACTGCCGAGACAGCGCCGCACTACCTGGTTCTTCCCGGTCAGATCGCCGATGGGGCGACGGCCGCCAAGGCGATGCCCGCCGTCCGGCTCGCGGCCGACGCCGAGGGCCTGTGGAACGCCCTTCGCGACGCGACTGTCGACCTCGTGGTCTCCGACCACTCCCCGTGCGCACCAGGCGGCAAGAGCGGCAGGGACTTCGCTGCCGCAGCACCCGGCGCGGCTTCCCTCCAGGTGGGACTGCCGGTGCTGTGGACGGAGGCGATGCGGCGCGGTCACGACCTGCCGCAGCTGGTGCGGTGGATGTGCTCCGCCCCGGCCGACCTCGCCGGGCTACCCCGCAAGGGCCGAGTGGCAGCGGGTGCCGACGCTGACTTCTGCGTCTTCGCCCCGGACGAGCAGCTGACTGTCGGACCTGTCGCGCACAAGCAGCCCGGGACGCCGTACGACGGCCGGCGCCTCGTTGGGGTGGTACGGCAGACCTGGCTGCGCGGGGAGCCGCTCGACGGCCGGCGGCCACGCGGCAGGCTGCTGCCCCGGAGCCACGCCCGAGCAGCAGCCCTCGGCTCCGTTGCACGGTGCTCTCGCGCGGACCCGGCTTAGCAGGCCCGGCGGGGCCCGCCGAGGGGTCGCCGGGAGGGAGCGGCGTGCATCCGAGCCATCGACCGCGGCCGGGCTCGGTGCCGGCGCCGTCCTCCGCTGGTCTCGGGCGTGCACCGGAAGGCGCATGCGCGCGGGCTGAAGATGAGCCCTGCGACTGACGCACAGCGCGGTTGCGGCTCCTACGTTGAGATCAACTACCAACGAGGAGCCAGCAGCATGATCGAGGTCCGTCAGCTCAGCAAGAGGTACGGAGCCAAGCTCGCCGTCGACGAGCTGGACTTCACGGTCAGGGCTGGGGTCGTGACCGGCTTCCTCGGCCCCAACGGGGCGGGCAAGTCGACGACGATGCGCATGATGCTCGGCCTCGACCGGCCGACCGCGGGCGAGGTGCTGATCAACGGGCGTCACTACGCCGAGCACCGGGCGCCCCTGCACGAGGTCGGCGCCCTGCTCGAGGCGAAGGCGGTGCATACCTCCGCTCCGCGCACAACCACCTGCGCGCCCTTGCTGCCACCCACGGCATCGGGGCCGCCCGGGTGCGCGAGGTCATCGACCTGGTGGGCCTGCAGGAGGTCGCCGACAAGCGGGCCGGCGGCTTCTCGCTCGGGATGGGCCAACGGCTGGGCATCGCCTCGGCGCTGCTCGGCGACCCGGAGGTCCTGCTGCTGGACGAGCCCATCAACGGCCTCGACCCGGAGGGCATCCGGTGGGTGCGTGACCTGCTCAGGGACCTCGCCGCCGAGGGCCGGACCGTATTCGTCTCCAGCCACCTGATGAGCGAGATGGCGCTGACAGCCGAGCACCTCGTCGTCGTCGGCCGCGGCCGGCTCATCGCAGACATGTCGGTGGACGAGCTGATCCGCGGCGCGTCGACGAATGTGGTCACCGTCCGCTCGCCGCAGGCGGCCGAGCTGCAGAGCGTGCTCGCCGGGCCGGACGTGACTGTCACCAGCACCGAGCCTGGGCTGCTGGAGGTCACCGGCCTGTCCGCCCCTCAGATCGGCGACGCCGCCCGCGACCGCGGGCTCGCGGTGCACGAGCTGACCCCCCGCCAGGCCTCACTGGAGGACGCGTTCATGCAGATGACTCACGACTCGGTGGAGTACCACGCGACTACACCCGGGGCGGCCTCCACCGACACCGCAGCCCACACAGCAACCGCCAGCATCGGGAGCCCCGCATGAGCACGATCACGACTACCCTCGCCCCCGCCACGACCGCGCGCCGCCCCGTGGCGGTGCGTCCGGTGACCCAGGCCCGTGTCGTCGCCTCGGAGTGGGTCAAGCTCCGCTCGCTGCGCTCGAGCTGGTTCACCTTCACAGCGGCAGTCGTGGGGATGATTGGCATCAGCCTGCTCATCGCCTACTTCACCAACTCACGCTGGTCGACGCTGCAGCCCGCCGAGCGGCTCACCTTCGACCCGACCAGCCGCAGCCTGTCCGGCGTCTTCCTCGCCCAGCTGGCCGTCGGGGTGCTGGGGGTCCTCGTCATCTCCGGCGAATACGCCACCGGCATGATCCGGGCGACGTTCTCAGCCGTGCCCCGCCGCCTGCCGATGCTCTGGGCCAAGCTCGGCGTCTTCGCGGCCGTCACCTTCGTGCCGATGCTGGTCTCCGCCTTCGCCGCGTTCTTCGGCGGCCAGGCTCTGCTCGGGACCCACGGCACCACCCTGTCGGCGCCGCACGTCCTGCGGGCCGTCGTCGGGGTGGCGCTCTACCTGACCGTGGTCGGCATCCTCGGGGTCGCGCTCGGGTTCATCGTCCGCAGCACGGCGGGCGGCATCGCCTCGCTCGTCGGGCTCCTGCTGGTGCTCCCGACGCTCGGCCGGGTGCTCCCGAGCAGCTGGCAGCCGCACATCCTGCCCTACCTGCCGAGCAACGCAGGCTCCGACCTCTACACCCTGGTGCCCGATCCGGGCAGTCTGGGACCGTGGACCGGCTTCGGGGTGATGTGCGGGTGGGCAGCCGCCGCCGTGCTCGCCGCGGTGGTGCTGGTCAGGCGGCGGGACGCCTGACCCGGGTGCGACCCGCCGCTGCTGGTGCCGCCGACGTCCCCGCCCCAGCCGGCGGGGTCGTCCGGCGCTGGTCCGACCGGCACCCGCAGGCACTCGACCTGTTGATCGTCTCCGTCGTTGCCCTGCTGTCGTGCGCGCGGCTCGTGCACGGCGCCGGCTGGCGGGTGTGGGTGCTGAGCCTGCTGCTCGTGCTGCCGCTGGCGGTCCGCCGCCGCAGCCCCAGTGGCGTTTTCGCGCTGGTATCCCTCGTCGCCCTCGTCCAGCTGCTGGTCGGGGAGCGGCTCGTCGCCGACATGGCCCTGCTGGTGGCGCTCTACACCGTCGCCGCACTGGAGACACGGCAGCGTGCACTGGCCGCGGCCGGCGTCCTCGAGGTCGGCGTCGTGCTCGCATCGGTGCGTTTCGCTCCGGCCGGCGGCGGGGTCGTCGGCTCCATCGTCTTCCTCTCCGGGCTGGTCACGGCGGCCTTGTTCATCGGGACGACGCAGCGCACCAGGCGGGCCTACCTCGCCTCGGTCGTCGACCGGGCGGCGCGGCTGGAGCGCGAAGTCGACCAGCAGGCCCGCCTGGCCGCGACGGCCGAGCGGACACGCATCGCCCGCGAGATGCACGACATCGTCGCGCACAGCGTCTCGGTGATCGTCACCCTCGCCGATGCTGCCGCGCTCGCCAACGCCACCGACCCGCCGGCAGCCACCCATGCCATGCAGCAGGTGTCGGCCACAGGTCGCCAGGCACTCGGGGAGATGCGGCGCCTGCTGGGGGTGCTGCGGGAGGACGGCGCTGACGAGGAGGGGGCCGGCGCCGGTCTCGCGCCGCAGCCCGGCCTCGGCGAGCTCGACACCCTGCTGGCTCAGATGCGCGAGGCGGGGCTGCCACTCATGCTGCGGGTGACCGGGCAGCCGGCTGCCCTGCCACAGACTGCGGAGACCGCTGTCTACCGCATCGTCCAGGAGTCGCTGACCAACGTGCTCAAGCACAGCGACAGCCCGGAGCAAGTGTCGGTGACGATGCGCTGGTCGGACGACTGGCTCACCCTCGATGTCGTCGACGACGGCCGGCCCGTCAGCAGCGTTGCGCCAGTGCCAGGCGGGCACGGTCTGGCCGGGATGCGCGAGCGGGTGCTCGTGCAGTCGGGCCAACTGCACGCCGGTCCCCGGTCGCGCGGCGGGTGGGGCGTGCACGCGCGGCTGCCGCTGCCGAGGGCCGGATGAGGGAACACTCGCCGGCCGACCCGGCTGGCCCTGACCCGGCCGACCTGGCCGACGCGGCCGACTCGGCTGAGCCGGTTCGCGTCCTGCTCGTCGACGACCAGCCCCTGCTGCGCCTGGGCTTCCGGATGATCCTGCAGGCGCAGCCCGGCCTCAGCGTGGTCGGCGAGGCAGCGGACGGGGCCCAGGCCGTGCGCCGGGTCGCCCAGCTGCATCCCGATGTCGTGCTGATGGACGTGCGGATGCCGGTGCTCGACGGCGTCGAGGCGACCCGGCAGATCGTGGCGTCGGGCAGCGGCGCCCGTGTCCTCATCCTCACCACCTTCGATGTCGACGAGTACGCCTTCGCCGGGCTGCGGGCCGGGGCAAGCGGGTTCCTGCTGAAGGATGTGCCACCGGACGAGCTCGCCTCCGCCATCCGGTCGGTGGCGAGCGGCGACGCCGTCGTCTCCCCGCGCATCACGCGCCGGCTGCTCGACACCTACGCCTCGTCGCTGCCGGTCGCCACGGACCTTCCCGCCACGGCACCGACAGGTGGGCTCGCGCAGCTCGAGCTGCTGACCGAGCGGGAACGCGAGGTGCTGCTGCTGGTGGCAGCCGGCCTCTCCAACGCCGAGATCGCCGCGCACCTCGTGCTGGCCGAGGGAACGGTCAAGACGCACGTCACCCGCGTTCTGGCCAAGCTCGAGCTGCGTGACCGGGTGCAGGTCGTGGTGTTCGCCTACCAGCACGGGCTCGTCCAGCCCTGAGCCACCAACGCCGGTTGCTCCTACCACCAGTCGATCCGTCTCGAAGTCGAGGACAGGGTCGCACGACGTGCGCCCGGTGGTGCACGCGCACGACCTTTGCTCGACGACGTACCCGTGGTCCGCGGTCGGCTGGTCAAGCCGCTCGTGCACCGCCTGGTCGGACATCCGGGCTACTTCCGTTCATGTCCAATTCGAGCTCACGGTCGTCGTGGACGGGGAGACGTTCGAACGTTCCGGCAGCACGCTGCACGAGTTGGCTGCACTGAGCACAGCTGTTGGTGGCGCCGGCACGGCGTCGTGACGTGAGGAAGCACCCCGAGTGCATCGTGGAGCTGTCAAGGAACCGCTCGGGCTTCGCCGAAGCAACCAGCGACCAGGTCACGGTCCAGCGCCGCTAGTGGCCCGTTCCCGGTTGCGCCGCGGCCACAGCCTGCCGCTCGTCCGGAGAACCGGCCGCGTCGTCGCCTGGTGCCCCGCCTGGCCCGCGGCCTGACCCGCCCCGTCGGCCGCCGCTGGAACGCAGCTGATACGGCACGCTGGTGACCATGACCCCGGGCACGAACAGCAGCCGCGTCTTCAGCCGCAGGGCGCTTTGGTTGTGCAGCAGCTGCTCCCACCACCGGCCGACGACGTACTCAGGGATGTACACGGCGACCACGTCGCGGGGGTTGTCGCTGCGCATCCGGCGCACGTACTCGAGCACCGGGCGGCTCATCTCGCGGTAGGGCGACTGCAGGACGACGAGGTCGACCGGGATGCCCAGGCGCTCCCACTCCTGCTCCAGCGCCGCCGTCTCGTCCGGGTTGACCTGCACCGTGACCGCCAGCAGCGTCGACGGCCGCGTCGCTCGCGCGTAAGCCAGCGCCCGCAGCGTCGGCTGATGGATGCGGGAGACGAGCACGATTGCCGTGACTCTCGAGGGCAGCACCTGCGCATCCACCTGCGGGGCGAGCTCGGTGGCTACGCGATCGTAGTGACGAGCGATACCTCGCATGATCAGGAACAGCACCCCCATGGCGAGGATCGCGATCCACGCACCGTGGGTCAGCTTGGCGTAGAGGACGACGAGCAGCACGAGGCAGGTGCAGACCGCCCCGAGGCTGTTGATCGTCTGCGAGCGGCGGATGCGGCGGCGGCCGGCCGGCGCGTCGAGATCCAGCCCGACCGGCGCCGGCACCCGGCCGGCCCGCACCGAGTTCCAGTGCCGGATCATCCCGACCTGCGAGAGGGTGAACGAGACGAACACCCCGATGATGTAGAGCTGGATCAACCGGCTGGTGTTGGCCGAGAAGCCGATCAGCAGCGCGATCGCGGCGACCGACAGCAGCACGATGCCGTTGCTGAACACCAGGCGGTCCCCGCGGTTGTGCAACTGGCGTGGCAGGAAGCGGTCGCGGGCGAGGATCGAGGCCAGCTGCGGGAAGCCGCTGAACGCGGTGTTGGCCGCGAGGACCAGGATCAGGGTGGTCGCGAGCGTGACGTAGGTGTAGAGCGGGTTGCTGCCCCCCAGCACCGCCCGGGCGATCTGCGAAAGGGCGCTCGGCTCGCCGTTGACCCCGAAGACGCCCGGATCCTCACCGATGTGCACGTGCGTCCGAATGGCGAGCACGGTGATGCCGACGAACATCGTCACGGCGAAGAACGCCATGACTCCCAACGTGGTGGCGGCGTTCTGGGCGCGCGGGCGGCGGAATGCCGGTACCCCGTTGCTGATCGCCTCGACGCCGGTCAGCGCTGTGCAACCGTTAGCGAAGGCGCGCAGAACGAGCAGCACCGTCAGCAGGCCGCCGGTCTTCTCCAAAGCGCCCGGCACGACGTGGTAGCCGGAGCTCACGGCGGTGATGTCGTGCCCGGCGGCGAGCCGCACCGCGGCCCACGCGAACATCACGTAGATGCCGACGATGAAGCCGTAGGTCGGGATGGCGAAGGCCTTGCCCGACTCCTTGATGCCCCGCAGGTTGACCAGCGTCAGCAGCACGACGAAGCCGACGGAGATCAGCACCGCGTGCCGCGCGAGCCCCGCGAACTGGCTGGTCAGCGCCAGCGTGCCAGCCGCGACCGAGACGGCAACTGTCATCACGTAGTCGACCATCAGCGCGGCTGCGGCGATGAGGCTGGCGCCGGTGCCGAGGTTGTCCCGGCTGACTGTGTAGGCCCCGCCGCCGCTGGGATAGGCGAAGACCGTCTGCCGGTAGGAGGCGACCACGACGATGAGCAGTAAGGCGACGGCGGCGGCGATCCACGGCGCGATGCCGTAGAAGGACAGGCCGCCGTAGGCGAGGATCGCGAGGATCGCCTCGGTGGCGTACGCGACGCTCGAGAGCGGGTCGCTGCAGAAGATTGGGAGCGCCAGCCACTTGGGCAGGGACTGCTCGTCGGAGGCCGTGGAGCGCAGCGGGCGCCCGACGAAACCGCGCTTGACGACGTCGGTGACGCTCATCGATGACCCGTCGTCCTGCCGACGAGCCGGAGCAGGATCGCTCGCTCCCGCCGGCCCACTCCTGACTGCGTGCTGCTCATGATCGTCAAAGGTAGGAGCCGGGCGGTCTGATGCGGGTCACAGCGGCGTCAGGATGCAGCTGCCCAGCGTCAAGAATGCATCAAGATCACTCGCATGGGCCGCCTGGTGCCGTGTTGTCGGCTGATGACCTGGTCGAGGGATCGCGTACCGGCGCCCCTGGCCCTGCCGTGTGCCGCCGCGGTGCTGCTCGCCGTCGGTGCGCTCGCCGCGGAGGCCGGCGGTGCCGTCAGCGCCGGAGATGTCCTGGTGCTGGTGGCGGCGGTCGTCGGGCTCACCGCAGCTGTGGTCACTCCGGGCACGAGCCTGCTGCTCGCCGCCGATGGATGGCTCACCGCCGTCGCCTTCGCCGGTCCGCCCTATGCCGAGCTGCGGGCTGGGGCTGTCGGGGCCCTTGGTGCCAGGGCAGCTGTCGTACTGGCGGCCGTCACCGGCCTCGGTCTGACGGCAGGAGCCCTCGCTCGCGGCCGCCGCAGCTGGCCTGGTGCCGAGCGCACACTGGATGCTGTGTATGCGGAACCCGCGAGCGGCGGTGCCTCGAGCAGCGCGGGCGGGGGTGCGCCGCTGGGGGCACGGCGAGCCCTGGGGGAGCTGGCCGGCGCCGTTGATGCCCGCCGGCGCTGGCTCGGGACGTTGCTCGCTGTCGGCGGCCTCCCGCTGGTCACCGCCCTGCTGTTGACCCGGCGCACCCACCTCTCGCTCGCCGACGACCTGCTGGTCTACCTGCTCCTCGTCGTCGCCGTCTCGGCCGTCGGAGGGTTCTGGCCGGCCGTGCTGACCGCAGTCTCGGCGAGCCTGCTGCTCAACTGGTACTTCACCGAGCCGCTGCACACGCTCACCATTCAGGCACCGGAGAACCTCCTGGCGCTGCTGCTTTTCGTCTGCGCGGCGATCAGTGTCAGCAGCGTCGTCCATCTGGCTGCGCGCCGCGCGGCAGAGGCATCCCGGAGCTCGGCCGAGGCCACAGCACTGCTCGATCTGGCGCGGGCCGTGCTCGGCAGCGCGAATACGCCCGCCGCGGTGCTCGAGCACGTCGGCGACAGCGGAAGTGTCTCGGCCGCGCTCGTGGAGCGGGTCGGTGGCCGCTGGGTGCGCGTGGCGGCGAGCGGGGAGCCGCTGGCGGCCGGCACCGAGCCGACGCGCATCGTCGCGGTGCGCGAGGACCTGCGGCTGCACCTGTTCGGCGACGTCGCGAGCATCAGCCCGCGGGTGCTCGCCGGGCTCGCGGCACAGGCGGCGGCTGCTCTCGACCGCGAGCGGCTGCGCGTCCAGGCTGCTCAGGCAGAGGTGCTCGGCGAGGCGAACCGGGTGCGGACGGCGCTGCTCACCGCCGTCAGCCACGACCTGCGCACCCCACTGGCCTCGGTCAAGGCAGCGGTCTCCAGCCTCCGGCAGCGCGACGTCGCGTGGTCGCCGGAGGACGAGCAGGCACTGCTGGCGACAGTCGAGGATGGAGCCGACCGGCTCGACGCCCTGATCAGCAACCTGCTCGACATGAGCCGGGTGCAGACGGGGTCGCTGCAGCCGTTCCTACGGCCGACCGCCCTCGACGAGGTCGTCCCGCTCGCCCTGCAGGGACTCGACGGCGCGACGGCCGTCGACCTCGACCTGCCCGACGCCCTGCCATTGGTACTGACCGACCCCGGCCTGCTCGAGCGGGTGGTCGCCAACCTCGTCGCCAACGGGCTGCGCTTCAGCCCGCCTGCCCAGCCCGTCTGCCTCCGGGCCCGGGTCGCCGGCGATGTCGTCGTCCTCAGCGTGATCGACCACGGGCCCGGCGTCCCCGAGCAGCAGCGCGAGCAGATGTTCGAGCCGTTCCAGCGGCTGGACGACCGCTCCGTCGGCGGGGTCGGGTTGGGGCTCGCCGTTGCCCGGGGCTTCGTCGAGGCCATGGGCGGCAGCATCGCCGCGACGCAGACACCCGGCGGTGGGCTGACGATGCGGGTGGAGCTGCTAGCCGCGACGAGCGACGCGTCGGCCGCCCGGGGCCTGCCCGCATGAGGGAGCCGGTCCGGTGACCACGGTGCTCGTGGTCGACGACGACCCGGCCATCCTGCGAGCGCTGCGCATCAACCTCAGCGCTCGCGACTACCGGGTCGTGACAGCCGGCGACGGCGCGGCCGGGCTCGCAACAGTCGCGCGGGAGCGCCCCGACGTGATCGTCCTCGACCTCGGCCTGCCTGACATGGACGGCGGCGACGTCATCCGCGGTGTCCGCGGCTGGACGGCCACGCCCATCATCGTGCTGTCCGCCCGCGGCCAGGAGGCGGCCAAGGTCGCGGCGCTGGACGACGGCGCCGACGACTACGTGACCAAGCCCTTCGGGATGGACGAACTGCTGGCGCGCTTGCGAGCAGCCGTCCGGCGCTCGGCGCCGGCACCCGACGAGCCGCGCGTGGCCACCGCCGCGTTCACGGTCGACCTCGCTGCGAAGCAGGTCCTCGGCCCGGACGGGACAGCGGTGCGGCTGACTCCCACCGAGTGGCAGCTGCTCGAGATCCTGGTGCGCCATCAGGGACGGCTGGTTACCGGCCGGCAGCTGCTGCAGGACGTCTGGGGACCGGCCTATGGGACGGAGAGCAACTATCTGCGGGTCTTCATGGCCCAGCTGCGGCGCAAGCTCGAGCCTGACCCGTCGCGTCCGCGCTACCTGCTCACCGAGCCCGGGATCGGCTACCGGTTCACTGCCGACTGAGCCCTACTGGCGGCACTGGCGCCACTGGCGGCTGTAGCCCGGGCGTTGACCCGCTGATAGACGAGCGCGCTCAGGGCCCGACCGACCCCGGGGAACCAGCGTTTGAGCAGCCACGGCGGCACTACCTGGTAGCGCGGCGTGGGCACCGTGACCCGGCCGTGCGTGACCGCGTCGAGCGCTGCGCGGGCGACGACATCGGGTGAGGTGCCGCGGGTGGCGTAGAACTCGGTCGCGCCCGACTGCCGCTCCTGCCACTCGCCGCGCATCGTCGCCGTCCGCACGATGTCGGTGTCGATGACGCCGGGGCAGAGCGCGCTGACCCGAATGCCCTGCGGTTTGAGCTCGGCGTCGAGCGCGTCGCTCAGCCCCACGATCGCGGCCTTGGTCGTCGAGTACGGCACCATGCCCGGCGTCGGCAGCAGCCCGGCCATCGATGCCGTGTTGACGATGTGTGCGGGCCGGCCCTGCGCGAGCAGCCGGGGGACGAACGCGTGGATGCCGTGTACGACGCCCATCACGTTGACCGCCATCAGCCGCTGCCAGTCCTCGAGCGGCGTGTCGGCAACGGCGCCGGCATGGCCGATGCCGGCGTTGTTGAACAGCAGGTCGACCCCGACGGCCGCGACGACCTGCTCGGCAAAGGTGTCGACTGCTCCCGCATCCGTCACGTCGAGGACGTGCGCCTCCGCGCTGCCGCCCTCACCCACGATCTGCCGGGTGACGGCCTCGGCTCGGTCCGCGTCGAGGTCGGCCACGTGGACGTGCGCCCCCCGCCGGGCGAGCAGCAGCGCGAGGGAGCGTCCGATACCCGAGCCGGCGCCGGTGACGACGGCTGTCCGGCCACGCAGGTCACCGCCGGACAGTCCCGTCCCGGCTCGGCTGGTGCGCGCTCGGGATGCGGCGACCAGCCCGACCGCGGCTCCCACCCCCAGCACGGCCCGCCCCGGCCTCACGCCTGCACGCCGGCCAGCCACGCTCGGACGCCGGACTGTCGGGGCACCGCGCGGTCGAGGAGGGCGACGATCCGCCGGCTGACCTCCGCGCGCCGCTCGAGCTGCACCATGTGGCCGGCGCCGGGATAGATCGTCAGCTCGGCCAGCGGCAGCTCGGCCGCAATCGCCTGGCTGTGCGGCAGGGGGCACAGCAGGTCACGGTCGCCGACCAGCACCACGGCGGGTACCTCGGCCATCGCGACGAGCGCGGCCCGCCTGTCGTGGTCGGAGAAGGTGGCGTGGAAGTAGGCCACAGTCTCGGCCGAGCAGCCGGTCATGTCCTCGAGCGTCTCGCGTACGTGCTCAGGGTCGGCCGCGAGCCCGAAGATCATGCGGGCGGTGCCAGGCGCGACGGTCCTCGCCTTGCCGGCTTGCTCGCGGCGCAGCGCTCGCTCGTTGAGCCGCGGCGTCATCAGCTTGAACAGCGCCGCCGCCGGCTTGGGCATCCCGTATGTCACGTCGCCGAGCTCGCCGGAGGAGGTGGCAACAAATGCCGCACCCACGACGCGGTCGCCGAACAGCTCCGGCCGCTGCTCGGCAAGCGCCATGATCGTCATGCCGCCCATGGAGTGGCCGCCGAGCACGACCGGACCGGTCGGCGCCACGGTGTCGATCACGGCGACGAGGTCACGGGCGAGCTGCTCGAGATGAGCGGTCTCGCGGGTGGCGCGCCCGGAGCGGCCGTGCCCGCGGTGGTCGTAGACGACGACCCGCAGGTCGGGGCGCGCAGCGAGCACGTCGCGGACCTGCCCGGCCCACAGCCGGGAGGACTGCACGTAGCCGTGCGCCAGGACCAGCGTCGCGGTGGCGTTCGCCGGCCCGTGCTCCTCGACGTGCAGCGTGACGCCGTCCTCGGTCACGACAGTGTGCAGCCGCCCCTCGAGCGGCGGGACCGGGGTCACCTGTGGCTCGGGCGCGGGGTTCTCGACGCCGTGCCCCGAGTGCCCCAAGTGCCCCGCGTGTCCGGAGCGCGCGGAGTGTCCCGCGCCCTGAGCCCCGCCGTTCTGCTGCCGCCTCCGGACGAGCGCTGCCGTGGCACCCGCCCCGCCGGCCAGTCCTGCCAGTGCCACTGTGCGGGTACGCACCGTCGCCCCTCCTTGGGTCTTGTCGCTGGTGTTCCTGCCGGTGGTGGTGAGGCCGGGTGGTCGGCTGCTGGCGACTCGTGCTGGCGGCTCAGACGCCGGCTGGCACGCGCCGCGGGCTGCGCGCCCGCAGCTCGTACGCCTCACGGTCGAAGCGCAGCATCTGCTTGCGAAAGGTGAAGGTGTGCGTTGGCCACAGCGTGAAGTTGCGGCCGTTGGCGTCGCGGTACCACGAGCGGCAGCCGCCCTGGTTCCAGACCGTGTCGTCGAGCTGCTCCTGCAGTTCAGCGTTGTATCTGTCCTGCGCCGAGCGCCGCACATCCAGGGCCTGCACGCCGTAACTGTCCAGCGCCCGGATCGCGTCGGCCACGTAACCGATCTGCGCCTCGATCATCAGCACGACCGAGCTGTGGCCGAGAGCGGTGTTGGGTCCGAGCAGCAGGAACAGGTTGGGAAAGCCCGCGACCGTGGTCCCGCGGTGTGCCTCCGAGCCGTGGTCCTGCCAGCTGTCGGCGAGGGTCCTGCCCTCGGTGCCGGTGAGCCGGTGGGCGAGCGGGATGTCCATCACGCGGAAGCCGGTGCCGTAGATGATGACGTCGACCTCGTGCTCGACGCCGTCGCCGTCGACGACCGAGTGCGGCCGCACCTCGCGCACCGCCGTCGTCACCACGCTGACGTTGGGCTGCACCAGGGCCGGGTAGTAGTCGTCGCTGAGCAGCACGCGCTTGCAGCCAATGGCGTAGTCCGGCGTCAGCTTGGCGCGCAGCTCGGGGTCGGGGACGTTGTCCTCGAGGTTCTTGCGGGCCTGCTTCTCGGCCAGGTTGCGCAGCGCCCCGCCGCGGGTGAACGACAGCAGGTTGAACTCCCGCAGCCAGTAGACCGCTGCCCGCGCGGCGCGTTGCGCGGCCGGGAGGCGCCGGAACAGCGCTCGCTCGCGGTCGGTGATCGGCCGGTCCGGCCGCGGCACGATCCACGGCGGGGTGCGCTGGAAGACGGTCAGGTGCGCGACCTCGGGCTGGATCGCGGGGACGAACTGGATGGCCGACGCGCCGGTGCCGACCACGGCGACCCGCTTGCCGGAGAGGTCGACGCTGTGGTCCCAGCGGGCAGAGTGGAACGCCGGGCCGGTGAATGTCTCGATCCCGGGAACCTGTGGGAGCGCCGGCTCCACGAGGCCGCCGCACCCACTGACCAGGATGTCGGCGGTCAGCTCGCCCCGGTTGGTGTGCAGGCGCCAGAGCATCGCCTCGTCGTCCCACACCCCGCTCTCGAGGTCGGTGCCGAGGTGCAGGCGTGGGCGCAGCCCGTATTCGTCGGTGACCCGCTCGAGGTAACTGCGGATCTCCGGCTGGCGGCTGAACACGTGCGACCACTCGCTGTTGGGCGCGAAGGAGAACGAGTACAGGTGGCTCGGCACGTCGCAGGCGCACCCGGGATAGGTGTTGTCGCGCCAGGTGCCGCCGACGCCCGAGGCCCGCTCGAGGACGACGAAGTCCTGGATGCCCTCCTGCTGCAGCTTGATGGCCATCCCCAGCCCGGAGAACCCCGTCCCGGCGACGCACACGCGGACGTGCTCAGGTAGCGGCGGCGGGGGGGCCACGTGGGGGTCGGTGTCCAGGACGGCTGTCACGGTGACCTCTTCGGTGCGGGGCGGACCGGCTGCGGGGGCAGTCGAGTGATGAGGGGATGCCCTGGCACGCTCACCTGCAACGGCGGTCCTTGTCAAACTCGGCAGCGCCAAGCACCCGGGCCGCTGGGTCGGGCTGCTCGACGTCGGGGCGCGGCTCGACGAGCTCAACGGCGGCGACCAGTGCGTGCTCACCGTCGACGGCCGCAGCGCGGTCGCTGGCACCGACCAGGCTGACGCGATGCTGACCAGCTCCCTGGGCCGAGCAGTCGCGCTCACCCGAGTCGTGCCTTGGCGCCCTCGTCGAACCACGGCCGGAAGGACCGGCAACAACTGGCTGGGCGGGGCTCGCCGGGCAGTCCTGGCTAGGGTGATGCGCGGGCGAGGGCGCCGGACGTGCTAACCGGACGGGAGTGGACGTGTCACAGGGCAACCTCGCGGAGCTCAACCACCTGAGCGGGCTGATCCAGCTGATCGGCGCCCGGTTCCTGGAGGCCAGCGGTGACCGCGTCGTCATGACCTGCCCGGTGCGCCCCGAACTGCAGCAGCCCTACGGCATCGTGCACGGCGGCGTGCACTGCTCCCTGGTCGAGACGGCGGCCAGCACCGGCGCAGCGCTGTGGCTGGGTGACGAGGGTCAGGTTGTCGGCGTCTCGAACCACACCAACTTCTTGCGGGCCGCCCGGCAGGGGACGCTGACGGCGACAGCGACGCCGGTCCAGCGAGGCCGGACCCAGCAGCTGTGGCGGGTCATGGTCACCGGGGACGGCGGACGCGAGCTGGCGTCCGGGGAGGTTCGACTGGCCAACATCCGCGACCCCCAGGTGCTGAGCGCTGTCGCAGCGGGGTGAGCGAGCCGCCGCACGCGTACGGCCTCGAGCCGCCGAGATCCCGCCTCAGGGCAGCATCCGCTGGCCCGTGCCGCTGTGCCACTCGAGCAGCATCAACGTGGCGTCGTCGGTCAGCTGGGCCTGCTGGTGAGCGAGCAGGGCGTGCGCGACGCGGCGCGTGGTCTCCGGCGGCGGAAGGCCGCTGAGCAGATGCCGCCCAACCAGGTCGACGAGCCGGTTCAGGCCGAAGAAATCGCCCTCGGGGGAGCGGGCCTCGATCACGCCGTCGGTGTAAAGCAGCACCCGGTCCGCCGGCTCCAGCTGCTCGCTTCCCACCGTCAGGTCGGCAGTGTCCCCGAGGTAGCCCAGGCCCAGCGGCGGCACGGGCTCGACCTCCAGCGACTTGACCCACCGGCCGGCGCGCAGCAGCAGTGGCGCCGGGTGCCCGGCGTTGACCCAGCGCAGCAGCCCGGTGTCGGTGTCGAGCTCGGCGATCAGCGCTGTGGCGAAGACGTCACCCCCGAAGCCGGACTCGAGCGCCGCGTCGATGTCGATCACTGTGTCGGTGAGGGAGCGACCCGCCCGGCGACCGTGCCGGTAGGCCCCGACCGCAAGTGCCGCCAGCTGACCGCTCTGCAGCCCGTGCCCCATGCCGTCGAAGATCGCGAGCCGGGTGATGCCGGCATCGACCGAGTAGTCGATCGTGTCACCGGCCACGCTGTACGCCGGCTCGAGGGCGGCGGCGATCGTCACCGCCTCGCAGGCGAACGTCAGGGGCGGTAGCAGGGACCACTGCATCTCAGCGGCAAGGGTCATCGGCTCGCGGCGGCGCAGCCGCACCAGGGTGTCTCCGTAGGAGGTCTTGGTCACGAGCAGCTCGCTTGCGAGTGATGCCAGCCGCCGCAACCGCTCCTCGAGCGGGCTGCCCTCGGCCGTGAGCAGCTCTGGCGGGCTGATCGTTACTGCGAGCACCCCGAGGCGCTCGCTGCCGTCGAGCAGCGGCAGCAGGAGCCGGATGCTCTCGGCCCCGATCTCCTGCACGTGCACCTCGACGTTCTGGAACGCCCGCCCGGCGAGGGTGGCGTCGACACTGAGCGGCGCGAGCGATGTATCGCCCGCGTCCTCGGGCTCGACGAAGGGCACCAGCACCTGCTGCTGCAGGTCGACGAGGTAGATGACGATGCTCTGCGCGCCCATCGCCGTGGCGCAACGGGTGATCAGCGCCGGTAGGTGGTGCTGAGCGGCCAGGTGTGCCGACTGCAGCAGGTCGCCCAGCGCGACGTCGGCGATATCCACGGGCAGAGAGTATGCAGCGGCCTCCGCCCGCCCTCGGCGCTGCTGGGCGGCAATGTCTAGCCCGGGCAGTCGACCCGTCCAGTCGTGCCCGTGGAGTTACCGCATTCAAGTGACCCGGATCACATTCGGATCAGCGTCATCGCACTTGCCTAGCCGCGTGTCCCTTTTGCGTGCGGCAGTTGCTGCGCGCCGATGCGGGCCAGCCACAGGGAGAAGCACATGTCGCAGCAGCAGGACGACCGGGACACGTCACGGCGCAGAGGTGCAGTTCTCGCCGTTGGCTCCGTCCGGCGGCGTCCGGCCTGGCTGATCCCGCTCCTTGCTCTTGTGGCCCTGCTGGCGCTCGGCCTGCTGCTGTACGGCTTGCTGCACGGCTCGGGCAAGAAGAAGACGGCGGCTCCGATCAGTAGCACGGCACCGTCCTCGGCCGCGTCACCGAGTGCCTCGGCAGCCGGCGGACCAGCGCCCTCGGCATCCCCGTCCAGCGGCGGCCCGGGCGGTACAGCCGGGTCAGCCGGTGGCGACTCCAGCGCCGGTGGTGCTGCCCTGGTCGGCGGAGGCGGTGTCGCTGTTCACCAGCTCGGTGCGGGTAGCGGCTCGAGTGGTCCGGCCGCCGGCAGTGGCGCGGCAAGTCCCTCGGCCGGCAGCAGCGCCGGCGGCAGCAGCTCCTCGGGCGCCGCGGGCACGCGTCAGGGCACCGTGCTGTTCGCCAGCAACTCTGCCCGCCTGGATGCCGGCGCCAGGCAGGTCATCGCTGCCGCCGCCGCGCGGATCAAGGCCCAGCACCCGTCGAGCGTGGCGGTCACCGGCTACACCGACGTCGTCGGCGGCACCCCAACCAACACCGGGCTCTCGCAGCAGCGCGCCGAGGCCGTCGCCAGCGTGCTGCGCACCGAGCTCGGTGCCGGCGGCGCCGCCGTCACGGCGACCGCGAAGGGCCAGTCGAACCCGGTGGCAACCAACAGCACGGCGGCCGGTCGGCAGCAGAACAGGCGCGCTGAGATCACCACGAGCTGACGGAAAGCCCGCTCCGAGCCGGGGGCGTGTTGCGATCAGGGCGCCGGCAGTCCTGTATACAGACACAACTTGCGAAGGGCGCGAGGCGACCGGAAGGCCGAGACCACCGGAAGGCATGGATATGACGCAGGGACAGCACTCGGAGCTCGACGTGGTCGGGGGTGTGGGGTCGCTCGTCCCATCGCGCCGCCAGCTGCTAGGTGGCGCGGCCGGCGCAGTGGTGCTGGGGGCGCTCGCCAGCTGCGGCGGTTCGTCGTCCTCGCCGTCAACGTCCTCGAGCTCCGGCACGGCTAACGCTGGGGCGCCCAAGCGGGGCGGCAACTTCCGGGTCGGCGTGTCGGGCGGCGGCTCCAAGGACATTTTCGACGGCCAGAACATCATCACCAAGCCTGACCAGGCCCGCCTGGTCACCGCCTTCGAGACGCTCGTCAACTACGACGAGAACTACAAGCTCGTGTTCGACGGGCTGGCCGAGGAGGTCACGCAGGACAAGCCGTCCCAGTGGACGATTCGGCTCCGCAAGGGGGTCGAGTTCCACAACGGCAAGACCATGACCGCCGACGACGTCGTCTACTCCCTCCAGCGGATCACGACGAAGAAGAACGGCCTCACCGGCTACGCCTCGCTGGCCTCGGTCGACCCAGCGCAGATCAAGAAGATCGACGACCAGACGGTGCGGCTGACGCTCAAGTCGCCCGACTCGACGATCGCCGACGCCCTGGCTGCCTACACCTCGGGCATCGTCCCGTCCGGGTACAAGACCTACCCCTCGCCGCAGATCGGCACCGGCCCGTACCGGCTGCAGAGCTTCACCGCCGGCCAGCAGAGCGTCAGCACCCGCAACGAGAACTACTGGCGGACCGGGCAGCCCTACTTCGACCAGGTCACCGTGATCGACTTCCCGGATGCGACAGCGCAGGTCAACGCGCTGCTGGCCGGCCAGATCGATGCTATGACCGACCTGCCCGCCTCCCAGGTCGCCGTGGCCAAGGCCCGCGGCACCATCAACGTGCTTGTCTCCAAGACCGGCGGCTGGCTCCCGCTCTGCATGGCCGTCGACGCGCCTCCGTTCAACGACAACCGGGTGCGGCAGGCGATGCGCCTCGTCGTCGACCGCCAGGCCCAGGTGCAGCAGGTGCTCTCGGGGTACGGCAGCGTCGCCAACGACCTCTACTCCCCCTTCGACCCCGCCTTCAACGGCGATCTCCCGCAGCGCCAGCGCGACGTCGAGCAGGCGAAGTCCCTGCTCAAGCAGGCGGGGCACGAGAACCTCACCGTCGACCTGCACACCACTCCCGGCGGGGCCGGAATGGTGTCGACCGCGACCGTCTTCGCCGCCCAGGCCAAGGACGCGGGTATCACGATCAACATTCGCAACGACCCGAACTTCTACGGCGACCAGTACCTCAAGCTGCCGTTCTCGGTCGACTTCTGGGGCACGCGCAACTACTTGCAGCAGGTGGCACAGGGCTCGCTGCCCACCTCGCCGTACAACGAGACGCACTGGCCGCCGAAGTCCGGGCCGGGCTCGAACTTCACCAGCCTGTACCAGCAGGCCCTCGCCGCTACCGACGCGGGCAAGCGCACCGAGCTGATCCACGAGATGCAGAAGCTCGAGTACGACAACGGCGGCTACATCATCCCGTTCTACGGGGACCTCGTCGACGCGGCGTCGAGCAAGATCAAGGGCTTGGTACCGAGCAAGGGCACGCTCAACCTCGACGGCTACGGCCGCGGGTACCGCACGATCTGGTTCGGGTGAGGCGGCTCGGGGTGAACAGCGAGCACCGGACGCGCCACGGGCTGCTACGGCCCGATGGACGGCGGGCCCGGCGATGAGGCGGGTGCCGACCGGCGGGGGGGTCGCTGGCTTCATCGTGCGGCGGCTGCTGTTCGGCCTGCTCGTACTGCTTCTTGTCTCGATGGTCGTGTTCGGCGCCACCCAGGCGCTGCCGGGGGACCCCGCCCGGGCCATCCTCGGGAGGTCAGCAACCCCGGAGAGCCTTGCCGCGCTGCGCGCGCAGCTGCACCTGAACAGCTCGATAGTCGGCCAGTACTGGACCTGGCTGACCGGGCTGGCGAGCGGCAACCTCGGGACCTCACTCGCGGCTCACCAGCCGGTCAGCTCGCTGCTGGGCGACCGGCTCATCAACTCGACGTTCCTGGTCCTCGTTGCCGGGCTGATCTCCATCCCGCTGTCGGTGGCAATCGGCGCCTTCGGCGCGCTGCGACGCGACCGGCCGTTCGACGTCACCAGCTCGCTGGTCCTACTGGCGCTCGCGGCGCTGCCCGAGTTCGTGGTCGCCGTCCTGCTCGTCATCCTGTTCGCGACCACCATCAGCCACGCGTTGCCGGCCATCAGCACGATCGCCCCCGGCACCTGGCCCTGGGAGCACCCGCTGGTCGTGGTGCTCCCTACCGCGACCCTCGTCATCGCGGTGGCCCCCTACGTGGCGCGCGTGATGCGCGCCTCGATGATCGAGGTGCTCGAGAGCGACTACGTCGAGATGGCCCGGCTGAAGGGGCTGCCCGAGCGCACCGTGCTGCTGCGCCACGCGCTGCCCAACGCGCTGGGGCCGACGTTCCAGGTCATCGCGATCAACCTTGCCTACCTCGCGGGCGGCGTCGTCGTGGTCGAATACGTGTTCAACTACTCCGGGATCGGGAGCGCGCTGCAGGATGCAGTCGTCAACCACGACCTACCCGTCGTGCAGGCCCTGGCCATGCTGATTGCGGCCGTCTACGTGGCGCTCAACCTGCTAGCCGATGTCGCGACGATCCTCGTGACCCCGCGCCTGCGGACCCGGCTGTGACAGTCACCGCGGTCGGCCCGGTCGGAGCCGTCCCCGTAGCCCGCTCACCGGGGCGCGTCGGGCTGTTCCGGCAGGCGCTGCGGCTGTGGCGGACCAGGATCGGGCTCGCCCTGGTGCTGCTGCTCGTCGCCATCGCGTTGGTCGGGCCGCTGTTCGCCCCGCACAAGGCCTCCGCCTTTGTCGGCATCCCGAACAGCACACCGTCGTCCACAGCCAAGCTCGGCACCGACTACCTCGGGCAGGACGTGCTGAGCCGGTTCCTGCTCGGTGGCCGCAGCATCCTCACCCTCGCCCTGGTCTCGACCCTCGTGGGGCTCCTCGTCGGGCTGGCGGTCGGGCTCGTCGCGGCCTACTCGCGCAACGCCCTCGACGAGGTGCTGATGCGCGGGACCGACGTCATCCTCGCCTTCCCGCAGATCATGCTGGCGCTGGTCGCCGTCGCCGTGGTCGGCCCGCACGCCTGGGTGATCGTCGTCGCGCTGGCGCTGACCACCGCGCCACGCGTGGCCCGCGTGGCGCGCGGGGCCGCCCAGCCAGTCGTCGAGCGGGACTTCGTCGCCAACGCCGAGGCGCTCGGAGTGTCACGCTTCCGCATCCTCACCAGCGAGCTGCTGCCCAACATCCTCAGCCCGCTGCTGGTCGAGGCCAGCCTGCGGCTGACCTACTCCATCGGCGTGATCGCGGCGCTCGCCTTCCTCGGCCTGTCGACCAATCCCAACGGTGCCGACTGGGGAACCATGATCCAGCAGAACCAGATCGCCCTGGCCGTGCAACCGTGGGGTGTGCTCGCACCCGTCCTCGCCATCGCCCTGCTCACGATGGGCACCGGCCTCGTCGGTGACGGCATCGCCCGAGCCGCCGCCGGTATCGACCGCGGCCGCGGTGCAGCGTGAGCACCGCACCGCCGCTCGACCCCTCGGGTCCGGTCACCCCGGTCCCGCCCAACGCCGTCGAGGTGCACGACCTGCGCATCGTGCTCGCGTCCTCCGGAGTCGACGTCGTCGAGGGCGTGTCGTTCGCCATCTCCCCGGGCGAGGTGCTCGGCGTCGTCGGCGAGTCCGGCTCGGGAAAGACAACTGTCGGGCTCGCCCTGCTCGGCCACGCGCGGCGCGGACTGCGCATCGCCGGCGGCAGCGTGCGCCTCGGCGACGTCGACGTGCTCGACCTCGACGACGAGGGCAAGCGCCAGTTGCGCGGCCGGCTCGTCTCCTACGTCCCCCAGGACCCGGCGTCCTCGCTCAACCCGGCGCTGCGCACCGGGACGCAGCTGCGTGAGGTGCTCGACACGCACAGGTTCGGCGGTGGCGGTAGCGGTGGCGGTAGCAGTGCTGGCGACCAGCGGGCCGAGCGCATCGCCGAGACCATGCGCGAGGTGGCCCTGCCCGACGACGCGGCGTTCCTGCGGCGCTACCCGCACGAGCTGTCCGGCGGCCAGCAGCAGCGGGTCGGACTCGCGATGGCCTTCGCCTGCCGGCCGCAGCTGATCGTGCTCGACGAGCCGACGACCGGCCTCGACGTGACAACGCAGGCGCACGTGCTCGACACCGTCCGCGAGCTGACAGCGCTGCACGGGGTTGCGGCGCTCTACGTGAGCCACGACCTCGCCGTCGTCGCCACGCTCGCCCGCCGGGTCGCGGTGATGTACGCCGGCCGGGTGATCGAGCTCGCCGCTGCCGACGCCCTGTTCCGCTCGGCCGGCCATCCCTACACGCGCCAGCTGATCGGGGCCATTCCGCACCTGTCCGGGCGGCGCGCGCTCGCTGGCATCGGCGGACGCGCCCCCTCGCCCGGGCAGTGGCCGCAGGGGTGCGCGTTCGCGCCGCGGTGCTCCTGGCACATCGAGCAGTGCGACGAGGCCGTCCCGCCGCTGATGCCGGTCGTCAACGCGCACGCCGCGCGCTGCATCCGCGCCAAGGAGGTCGTGCAGCAGCCGCCGGCGCATGCCGGGTCGGTCGAGGAGCTGCTGGCCACGCCGGCAGCCGAGCAACCGGTCCTTGCCCTGGACTCGGTGTCGGCCTCCTACGGCCGCAAGCGCGTCGTGCACGACATCGACCTCGAGCTCGCCCCGAAGGAGTGCCTCGCCCTCGTCGGAGAGTCCGGATCGGGCAAGACGACGCTCGCCCGGACCATCGCCGGGCTGCACAAGGAGCGCGAGGGCCAGATCCTGCTGCAGGGTGAGGCGCTGGCGACCTCAGCCCGAGGCCGCTCCCGCGAGCAGCGTCGGGCGGTCCAGTACGTGTTCCAGAACCCGTACGGCTCCCTCAACCCTCGCCGGACCGTGGGCCAGATCGTGCGGCAGCCCATCGAGCTGTTCCGCACCGCGAGCGGGCGCGAGGCCGACGGCCGCGTCGCCGAGATGCTCGAGCGCGTCTCGCTGACGGCGGGGCACGCCCAGCGCTACCCCGACCAGCTGTCCGGCGGTGAGCGGCAGCGGGTAGCGATCGCGCGGGCGCTCGTGTGCGACCCTAGCGTCCTCGTCTGCGACGAGGTGACCTCAGCGCTCGACGTCAGCGTGCAGGCCGCCATCGTCAACCTGCTGGGCAGCCTGCAGCGTGACCTCGGGTTGACGATGCTGTTCGTCACGCACAACCTGCCGCTGGTCCGCTCGATCGCCCAGCGGGTCGCCGTCATGAGCGAGGGCCGGGTGGTCGAGCTCGGGACCGTCGAGCAGGTGCTGCAGCAGCCCTCCGACGGCTACACGCGCCAACTCCTGTCCGACACCCCCAGCCTCGAGACAGCCACCCGCGAGCACGTGGGCAGCGGCGGCACCCGGGCCTAGCTACCCGGGCGATCACCCCTCGCGCAGACGGACGGCGTCGCACGAGACCGGCCGCGGGCGCCGCATCAGGATCGACCGTGGCCGCGCGAGGCGGGCCAAGGCGAGTGGCAGGCGGCGGGGACCGCGTCAGGGCCGGCGGCGACGTCGAGCACTGCTCCGTCTGCCCATCCCTCGTCGAAGCGAGGTGGGGCCGTGTCAGGCGGCGCGGCCCCATGGAGGCATCGCAGGCCGCTGCTGTCACGATGGCGACCACATTGCTGATGCTGACGGCTGATGTGGGGACCGCTGGTGTCAAGAGTACGAGAGGGGACATAACGTGCCTGTGCCCGTGGGCATCATCGGCGCGGGGCCGGCCGGACTGCTGCTCTCGCACCTGCTGCACCGGGCGGGCATCGAGTCGGTCGTACTCGAGGCGCGCAGCCGTTCCTACGTCGAGCAGCGGGTGCGGGCGGGCGTGCTCGAGCACCCGACAGTCCAGCTGCTGGACGAGGTCGGGCTCGGCGACCGGCTGCACCGCGAGGGCCTGCGCCACGGCGGCATCCACCTGCTGTTCGACGGGCAGCGGCACCACATCGACTTCACAGAACTTGCCGGCAGCGCGATCACCGTCTACGGCCAGCAGGAGGTGGTCAAGGACCTCATCGCCGCGCGGCTGGCGGCCGGAGGCGACATCCGCTTCGAGGTGGCCGACGTCGAGCTGCACGGTCTCGACACGGGCCGGCCACGCATCAGCTTCACGCAGGACGGCCAACCGGAGTCGCTGGAGTGCCAGATCGTCGCCGGATGCGACGGCTTCCACGGTGTCAGCCGGCGCAGCATCCCGGCGGGGGTGCTGACCGCGTTCGAGCGCGAGTACCCGTTCGCCTGGCTCGGCATCCTCGCCGAGGCACCGCCGTCCTCGCCTGAGCTGATCTACGCCTACCACGAGCGGGGCTTCGCACTGCACAGCATGCGCTCGCCTCGGGTGACCCGGAACTACCTGCAGGTGCCCCCGGACGAGGACATCTCGCTGTGGCCCGACACCCGCATCTGGGATGAGCTCCAGACGCGGCTCGCGACAGCCGGGGAGCCTGCGCTTACCGAGGGCCCGGTCATCGACAAGGGCGTGACGCCCATGCGTAGCTTCGTCGTGGAGCCGATGCAGCACGGGCGCCTGTTCCTTGCCGGCGACGCCGCCCACATCGTCCCGCCGACCGGTGCCAAGGGGATGAACCTTGCCATGGCCGACGTGCGGGTGCTCGCCGGCGCCATCGCCCGCTTCCTGCAGGACGGCCAGGACGACCTGCTGCGGGCCTACTCGGACACCTGCCTGCGCCGGGTCTGGCGCGCCGAGCACTTCTCGTGGTGGATGACCTCGATGCTGCACTGCTTCCCCGACGCCGACCCGTTCCAGCACCAGCTGCAGCTCTCGCAGCTGCGCTACACGGTCTCGTCCCGGGCGGCGGCGACGACCCTGGCGGAAAACTACGTCGGGCTCCCGATCGAGGGCCGGTGACGCCGGAAGCGGGCGGGCTGCTGCGCCCGCTGTTCGCCGACGAGGGCATCGACGCCGGCCTTTCGGACGCGGCGCTGCTGCACGCCATGCTCGACGTCGAGCGAGAGCTGGCGGTAGCGCTAGCCCGGCAGGGGATCGTCCCTGCCGCGGCGGCCGAGGCCATCGCCGCCGCGTGCCGAGCGGGCGGCTTCGACGCTGCCGCGCTCGGGCGCGCCGGGGTGGCGGACGGCAACCCGGTGCCGGCCCTCGTCAGTGCCCTGACCGCTGCCGTGCCGGTTGAAGCTCGCCCATGGGTGCACCACGGCGCGACGAGCCAGGACATCCTCGACACCGCGCTCGCGCTGCTGTCCCATCGGGCCGGGTCTGCGGTGCTGCAGGCGCTCGGGGTGGCTACTGCTGCGTGCGCGGACCTGGCTCGCCGTCACCGCGACACCCTCATGTCGGCCCGCACCCTCGGCCAGCAGGCGCCGCCCACCACCTTCGGGCTCAAGGCCGCCGGCTGGCTGACGGCCCTCGATGCCGCCGCCGCGCGGCTGGACGAGGTGGTGACCGGACGCATCGCTGTGCAGCTGGGTGGCGCCGCTGGCACGCTCGCCGGGCTGGGCGCCGCCGGTCCGCAGGTCGTGGCCGGCCTCGCCGGCGCGCTGGGCCTTGCCGAGCCCGTGCTGCCCTGGCACACCGACCGCCAGCGGGTGCTCGAGCTCGGCGGTGCCCTCGCCGACGCCGTCGCAGCGGCCGGCAAGGTCGCGCTGGACCTGGAGCTGCTCGGGCAGACCGAGGTCGGCGAGGTTGCTCTCGGTGAGGCTGGCGGGTCGTCGGCGATGCCGCACAAGCGCAACCCCGTGGGTGCAGTCCTGATCCGCGCCGCAGCCGTCCGGACCCCCGGCCTGCTGGCCACCCTGCACGTGGCCGCTGCGCAGGAGCACGAGCGGGCCGCGGGGGGATGGCACGCGGAGTGGGACGTCCTGCGCGAGCTGCTCTCCCTCTCCGCCGGCGCGGTGGTTCGCTTGGCCCAGGTGTTGCCGGGCTTGGCGGTGGACGAGCAGCGGATGCGGGCGAATCTGGGCTCCACCGGGGGGCTGCCGCTGTCGGAGGCTGTCGCGGCTCGGCTGGCGCCGCGCCTGGGCCGGTCGCAGGCCCACGAGCTCGCGGCCCGCTGCGCGCGACAGTCGGTCGCGGGCGGCCAGCCGTTTCGGGACGTCCTCGTCGGCGATGAGCAGGTATGCGCGGTGCTGTCCGTATCCGAGGTGGACGAGGCACTCGACCCGGCAGGCTGGCTCGGCGCGGCGCAGGCCTTCGTCGACCGCGCCCTGCAGGCGCACGAGCAGGCGCACGGCTGACAGGAGGCGGAAGTGGACGATGACGAGCGGCGCACGCAGGGGATGGCGGTACGCCGGCAGGTGCTGGGCGACGCGCACGTCGACCGCGCGACCGGTGGCGCAACCCCGTTCACCGCCGACTTCCAGGACTTCATCACCCGCTACGCGTGGGGAGACGTGTGGTCGCGCCCCGGGCTCGACCGGCGCACCAGGAGCGCCATCACCATCGCGCTGCTGGCGGCGCTGCACCACGACGCGGAGCTGGCCATGCACGTGCGGGCCGGGCTGATCAACGGGCTGACGCAGGAGGAGATCGCCGAGGTGTTGCTCCAGACCGGGATCTACGCGGGCGTCCCTGCCGCCAACAGCGCCTTCGGCATCGCCGCGCAGGCGCTGACGGACGCCAGCGGCGGCAGCATTTCCTAGAGTGAGGGCGTGGCAGGACAGTCGGGGCAGCGGCAGCCGTCGCGCGGGGCAGCAAGCCGGCAGGCTCGCGCCGAGGAGCGGCGCCGCGTGGAGCGCGCCCGGCAGAAGCGGATGCGGCTGCTGCTGGTCGCTGCCGGGCTGGTCGCAACGGCGCTAGTGGTGGTCGGCGTCGTAGCAGCGGTCTCCGGTGGAGGCGGTAAGCCGGCGAGCTCCCAGGGGCCGCAGATCATCCCCAGCACGCCCAGCGGCCCCCTCACCATCGAGAAGCTGGGCCAGCGCGTCCCGGACACCTCTGGGATCTCAGGGGTGCTGGCGTGGAACACGCAGGGTTGGCCCGGTGACGGCGCAAGCCATCCTGGCGCGCTCAGCCACGATCACGTCAAGGGTCCGGTGCGCTATGCCGTCACTCCGCCCGTCGGGGGCCCGCACAGCGCGACCTGGATGAACGCCGGAGCGTATGACAAGCCGATTCCCAGCGAGCGGGCCGTCCACAACATGGAGCACGGCGCGGTCTGGATCACCTACGCGCCCGGCCTGGCGCCGGACGGGGTGGCCCGGCTGCGCGCCTTCGTCGGCAGACAGTCCTTGATCCCTGAGGTGGCACAGGCAGGGGGAGTAGCGGGACAAGCCAACCGCTACATCGACCTCAGTCCGTGGAGCACTGGGGCGCTACCGACACCGATCGTCATCAGCGCGTGGGGGCATCAACTGCAGGTCACCAGTCCGGAGGACCCCCGGCTGCAGCGCTTCGTCGACACCTTCCGCAATGCCAAAACCGTCACCCCGGAGTTCGGGTCTGCTGTCGACGGCATCCCGGTGGAGACCGGCGGCCGGCCCGCCGCCTTCGGTGCCAGCAAGCCCAACCCCGCGGGGGCTGCCTCCTGACGGCTTGCGCTCATCCGCCGGCGGAGGTGCTTCAGCAGCGGCTCGGCGCTCAGCTGCTATCCGGCCCTCCTGCGCGGACCGCGATCGATGCCGTGCAGCACCTGCTGGCGGTCCAAGCGCAGGACGCGCGCGGCGCCCGGCTCGCGATCCGCGCCCGGACGACCGGGCTCACCGTTGCCGATCTCAACATAGCGCTGACAGTCGAGCGCTCCCTCGTCATCACCTGGCTCAACCGGGGCACCCTGCACCTGGTCCGGGCCGAGGACTACTGGTGGCTGCAGGCACTCACGACTCCGCAGCTGCTGGTGGGCAACGCCCGGCGGCTGCGGCAGGAGGGCGTCGACGCGTCCGATGCCGAGCGGGGCGTGCTCGTCGTCGAGCGGGCGCTGGCAGACGGGCCGCTGTCCCGCGCCCAGCTGCGGGAACGCGTGGCGGCGGCCGGCATCCGGGTGCAGGGGCAGGCGCTGGTGCACATCCTCATGCTCGCGAGCCTGCGCGGGCTGATCGTCCGTGGCCCCATGGTCGGGGCGGAGCAGGCATTCGTCCTCGTCCGCGACTGGCTGGGGGCCGCGCCCGCGGCGCCCCCGCAGCTCGATCGTCGGCAGGCTCTTGCCGAGCTCGTCCGCCGCTACCTGGTCGGCCACGGTCCGGCCAGTGACCGGGACCTGGCGCGCTGGGCCGGCCTGCCGCTGGGTGAGGTCCGGCGCGGCATCGCTGCCGTCAGCCATCTGCTGCACGATCGCGAGGACGGGCTGCTCGAGCTGCGTAGCCGCCGCGTCAGCGAGCCGCTGCCACCCCTCCTGCTAGGAGCCTTCGACCCGCTGCTGCTCGGCTGGGTCTCCCGCGAGCCCGTGGTGGGTGCGCATGCGGGCATCGTGACGAGCAACGGCATCTTCCGTCCGTTCGTGCTCGTCGGCGGCCGGGCGGTGGGGCTCTGGAGCCTGGTGCAGGGGCGGGTCCGTCTCGCTCCGTTCGACCAGCTGAGCCCGTCCGTCGCCGCCTCGCTGGACGCTGACGCCGTCGACGTGCGGCGGTTCCTGCAGCTGCGCTGACCGGACGAGCGACGAGGTCATCCTCAGGTGGCGTGTCGGCCGGCCCGCGGATGGGGAAGCTCATGCACGAGGCGCCCCGTGTCCCGGTGCCCGGTGAAGGAAGCAGCTCATGCCCGCGATCACAGTCGAGGACATCACCGTCCTGCCACGCATCCCGCTGCCCGATCCCGCTGTCACCCGGCAGCGTCCGGTGCGGTCCGTGACGACGGCACCGCGAGGCGTCGAGGGGGAAGGCTTTCCCGTGTTTCGCGCCTTCGCCGGCGCTGACCTCGCCGACCTCGACCCCTTCATCCACCTCGACCAGATGGGCGAGGTCGACTACGGGCCGGGCGAAC